>Ga0209541_10000223_pt1 | contig 108377 bp, 139 predicted proteins | sample RifCSPlowO2_01_FD_184027 | JGI IMG/M metagenome (GOLD analysis project Ga0209541, IMG submission 184027) | Groundwater microbial communities from Rifle, Colorado - Rifle CSP2_plank lowO2_0.1 (SPAdes) (version 2) | ecosystem: Environmental > Aquatic > Deep subsurface > Groundwater | place... | reverse complement strand
TATTGTTGGAGTTGAGTTTGAATGGTTTGTAGTGTTTCTTGTCGTAATAGTTTCTAGGTCAGCTAGAGCTTCTGCTTCGCTTAAAATTCTTCCACTTCTTAATGGTTTTAGTATTGTCATAGTTTATCCGCCGTTAATTCTTCTCCTCGATAAGTAGGGTCTTGCAATATCAAGAACAAGTTTTCCTAAATTTTTTCCATCTTCATAGTATACATGTAGTCCTGCTGCTTCAAGATCTTCACACATTTGTGGTCTAGTTACAACATTTCCTTTCTCGTCTCTAGAGAAGTCTCCCATTTGTATGTGGAAATATTGATTTGCTTTAGCTCTTGTTATGTATTCAGTTTTTATTTCATCCCAGTTTTCTATTCCTCCGTCTGAGGTTGAGATTACTAGTTGTCCTTTTCCGAACATATCTCTGATTTTTCCCATGTCTAGATTTGTTGTTCCGAATTGAGGAGTTAATGTAAGTTCTTTTGCCTCACTTAAATTTCCTGCTGTTTGTGTTGTTGTTGAATAATTAGCAAGTAATACACTATTATGTTTTAGTGCTCCTTGTCTTTTTGCTAATTCTAACAAGCCGTAAAAAGCAAGTAATGAGTGATGATATCTGCTTACATCTGTCCATTGTTGTTTTTCATTAGCAGAAGGATTCATTACTATTCCTTCCCTTCTATCATCATAAACAGAAGCTTTCATAGATCCTGAAGTGTCTAGTTTAACAAATTTTATTGTCGGAGAATGGGGCATTCTTTCTGTATACTCAACATCTTCGTGTTCGTAATGGGCTTTAACAGTTAGTTCAAGTTCTCCACCAGCATTTACTCTTGCTTTAGTTTTTCCTATTTTGTCTCTTTCAGGATCAAATGTTCTTTTCCCATAACCTACTAAGGGCATTTGCGTTGTTGTAGTTGATGGTCTTGTTTTTATTTCGAGATCTCTAGCTAGTCTTTGATAAACTAAATCTAAAGCTTCAAAACTATCCATGTATGCAGGAGGATTAAATGGAATACGATTTCCTCTTGCTTTTTCATATTTTTTTATAGCAATTCTCATTCTTGTTTCAGGATTTTTAAGTTCGTCATCAAAAGTGTCTACAAAAACTAAAGGAATAAAATTCTTTCCTAAATAGGTAGAGTCCCCCATTTGTTTTTGATCTATTAGTTTAGCAAATTCTTCTGTTAATATTGTAGAAACATTTTTCCAGTTTCTTTCATTTAATAAATAATTAACTGCTGAATCTCTATCAAATATTTCCTTGTCTTTGCCTCTTTTGTTAGTTCTTTTTCTTTTAAAATTATCAAGTCCTGTCCTTTTAAAAAAATTATCTACTGCCTCGGTTACTTTTTTCTCTCCAGAACGATGTGGTTTAAGCAATCTCTTACTTCTTTTACCACCATATAATTTTTCCTGAACTTCTATAAATGCATCAAAAAGTGCCGGGAATTTCTCTTTGCTGGCATTTTCTTTATAGCATAATGCTACTCCAATCATATCTGATCTATTTCCTAGTTCAGAGTTGTCAACAATATCTTCAAATAAATTAGCAAAGTATCCGTATAATGTTTGGTCTGTAGAAACAAAAATATTATCATATCCAAGTTTCTGTAAAGTTTCTGCTACAGGCTCAAGAACTTCATCTGTGTGCAAATCAAAATTTCTAGGACAACCTCTAAAATCTCCTCCACCTCTATGATTAAGCTCGTGTCTTACAACTGCAGTTACTGCACTTTCAAAGGGATCTGCTTTTACTACTTTCTCAAGCACTTTTGCTTCTTCAATATAATTAGGATTATAACCAACTTCTGCGTCTCCAATTGATAATAAACTCATTTTACCTCTGAAACTTGGCCTGTCAGAATGTTCTACAACTCTAAATTTTCCTCTGTAACCGAAAGCTTCAATTTCTCTGTCCTTTATAGATTCTACTTGTGTTTCAAGAGTCATTTTTTACCTTGGAAAAATTTTTGCGACACGTACCCCAAGCAACTCGCAAGCTAACCCAGGCACCCTGCTAAGGTTCAGGATAGGCCCAGAGTCATTCCTGTTACGAAAGGCGGCAGTTGGAGAATTTTCAGGATACCATTGTTTAAATTTACCAGTATCTTTCAAAATTTTTGGCAATCCTGAATTTGTATCAATATCTTCATAATCAAAATATTTGTCTTCTGCTAAAACAACTTTTCCATAATCTTTTCCACCATTAAGATCTTTATCTGTATGTACTAAGAATCTTGCTTTTTGGTTTTTGGCTCCTTCTTTTGTAACAGCATCTAACCATTCTGCATAGTTTACTAAATCTTTAGCAAGATCCGTATTATTTGCTTCAGCCCATTTTAGTACAGGAAAGTATAAAGCAGGCGTTAGGATTCTTCCTTGTAAACCTTGTTCAACTATTTGTTTTGCTTCGTGCCAGTTAATTTGCCCTAGAAATCCACAATTTTCTGCCCTAGCTGATAAGTCAAATCCTAATTTTCTTCCAGCTTCAATTATAGGATTTGTTTTTTGTATTCTCTTTTTTGCAACATACAAACCATTTTCGAAATTAAAATTAAGTTCTGGAGCTTTATAATGTTCTATAAGTTCTCTAGAAAATGCTGAACCTGGAATATGAACATAATCACTTTGCTGTGTTGCTACTGGTTCTATTGTTGGAGTTGAGTTTGAATGGTTTGTAGTGTTTCTTGTCGTAATAGTTTCTAGGTCAGCTAGAGCTTCTGCTTCGCTTAAAATTCTTCCACTTCTTAATGGTTTTAGTATTGTCATTTCTTAAATCTCTTTGCATAAGCATCAACCCAATCCACACCTATTCCACTTTCTTTCAATTCTGTTTTCAAATCTTTTTGAGTGTAACTAATTCCCTTATCTCTTAATGCATCTGCAACTTTGGAAGTTTTTTCAGCCCTTACTACTCTACCGTTGGCATTATAGACTAATGTTACTGGTGCTCTTCCTGCTTGAATTATGGGAACATAAGATCTTAGTAAGTCAACACGTTTTTCTAATTCTTCTACAACTCTAGTCATGAGTTCTTGTTTTCTTGAACCAAATTCAGATTGAGCCACAACATCATTTAAGTTTCCATGATATGTTGTAAACTTATAAGCTTGAAGAGCTGCGTCTAAATTATCAACTTCAACAGGTCTTCCCAATTTTAATTCAGCAATTTTTGCTAGGCCATAAGCTAATGCCTTTACTGCTTTTGTTGTTCTGTCTGAAGATGATTTAACTAAAGAACACATATCCTTTCCAGTATATCCACAATCACCACAAAGCATCGGAAAAGTTGTTGTCTTTTCTTTGAATGCATCCTTATCGCAGAAGTTTAAGCCTTCATCCACTATAAATTTGAATGCAAGAATATAAGTATCCATTCCTCTTGTTTGATCCATAATTACTCTATGTTCTGCAATTATTCTATCACTAATATCTCTTGGATCTGCCACTTTAAGTTTGGGATCTGCTTCTCTTTCATCAATAGCTATTTTATCTTCTGGTGTTGGTCTGAAAGTTCTGTGATCTAAATCTATTGTTAGATGTGCTCTGTTTATTAAAGCTCTGTCTAGTTCGAAAGTTCCTTGGAAGTCTCCATTAGACTTATTTAGATTTGCTGTAGCTAAGAAAAGTGCATAATCATCTTTTCCTAATCTTAGACGGCTGCCTCTAAAAGTATATTTTCCTTCTGCTAAGTCAAAATATTCATTTTGTTTAACTTTTGGAGCACGATTAATTTCATCTACTACAACTAAGGGTCTTGAAGTTCTTTCTTCTTTTAATTGTGTTGCTGTATCGCTATCATAAACTTTTGCGTCTTTATCTATTCTAGTTCTTTCAAATAATTCTTGAATTTCAAAATTTGGTCTTCCATCTGCCCAGTTAGCATTTCCACTTTCATCATGACCGCCAAAATGGTTCCAAGCAATATCAGAAACGAGCTGAGTCTTACCTCTTCCTGTATCAGAAACAAAAAGCATGTTCAAGCCTGCTAATTCTGCAGCAGCTACAACATCAGAGAGTGTTAAATCTAAATCTTTTAATTTATCACCATCTTTAACTTTAATAGTTACTGCAGTGCTAGAATTTACATAATTCGGAAGTTTTAAATCTTCATAAGTTAACTTAGTCATTATTTTCTCCTTGTAAAATGTCAATTGTAACTTTTACTAAAGTTTTATGTTTTAAATTGTCAGAAAGATAACTAGGAATAATTATAATATTATGCTTGCCTTGCTTAGCAATTCTCTTTGTAATTATATATTGGTGTTTTACCATAGTTTTGTTATAACCTTACTCTAGAAAAAGAAGAGTAAAAAGCTTTATAAAGCTTACTATTTGTTACTACTTATAAGTTATATTATATAAATAAACAGCGTTAACTATATAAGCTTAGCTAACTAATTTATCGTATGGAAATGCCACAAGAAATAGAAGTATGGTACGTGATACCAGCAATAAGAAGAGAGCTAGCTAAAAACATGAAAAGCAAAGGAATGAAACAGACAGAAATAGCAAAAAGAATGGGAATGACAAAATCAGCAATAACACAATACTTGAACAATAAAAGAGCAAATAACTTTACATTCAAAGAAAATATGACAAAAGAAATACAAGAAGCATCAGCAAGAATAAATAATTCATTAGACACTATAAGAGAAATACAACACATACTAAATTTGATAAGAAATGAAAGTTTAATTTGTGAGCTACATAAAAATATGGACAAAACTTTACCAAACAAATGTGATGTGTGCTTTGTACATAATAAAATAAATGCGGTGGCAAACTAAAATGGAATACAAAATAGAACAAGGAGATAATTATAATTTACCAGTTAATTATAGTGTAAAAGCTCAAAAAAATACAACTTATTCTGCCAGCTCAACTAATTCAAGCACAGGAAGCATGTACCAAACAAGACAAGAAACAAATACAACCGTGCCAAGCAAATGTCCAAGAGGAGCGCCATTTGGAGCAATAGGAACTTGCTGCGGACTAGAATGCACTAGAAAATGCGCTGAACCTGCAGGAAGTTTTGTTTAGAAATACTTAAAAACTTTTTCTTAATCTTAGTTCTATGACAAATACAAAATATAAATTAGTAGGAAGTGAATAAAATGGCGAATAAATTATACTGTGCAGCATTATATGTACAACAATATCCAAATGGAAGAATAGAAGAAGGGCTGGCATTAATAACTCCGAGAGGAACTGCAATGTTTTATACACAAGATGAATCTGGATTCTCAGCATTAATCAGAAATATCGGAAAAGAAAAAGTAGCATTTCTTGATGAAGATATAGAAATTGCTGGCACTTTATTCAGCCCGATTGAAGAGAACTTAATTAACCTGATAGCTCCAGAAGCTGTAGCATAATTTTTATTTTATGAATTCGACATTCTCTAAATATTTAAATTCTTTGTCTCCTGTTAAAAATTTTATATTATTTGATCTGGCTATCACATAACCCAAACAGTCTATATAAGAGAGTTTTCTTTTTTTCATTGAAGCTCTAAATTCATTGGCTAAGATTATTATATTATCTTCAATATCTATTGCAAACTTTAGCAGTCTATAATAAATTTTATCTGCTTCTTCTTTCCCCCTTTTAATTAATAATCCATAATGCAGTTCCATTAGATTCATTTTTGTTGTTACTATACTGACTTCATTATATTTTTCATAGTCCTTATTGCCTTCAATTATTTCATAAAAGGCATAAGTATCAAAAAAATAGGTTTCTATTTTTTCCACCCTTTTCTTACCAGGTTTTTAAATTTTTGGCCAGATATGCCTATCCTTAAAGAACCGAATAAATCTTTTAGATCTGCTTTTTTAACAACTTCAATTAATATTTTGTCTTCTTCACGTATATCCTGCCTTTCTACAAGGTCAATAGGTAATACTACCCCCATTGAGTTTCCCCATTTCTTAACAGTTACTTCAACAGCCATTTTTACCTCCAGTTAGATTATAATTATATGTATATATAACTTAATAAGCTTTTCGCATAATTTTTTGAAAATCTTACAGAAATCTCCTGACTTTATTCTTATAACTCAAATATTCTCTGCCAAACTTATCTTCTAAAAATCTTTCTTCAGTATAAATAACAAGAACAAAAGCAATTAATAAAAGGATTAATAACACCAAAGAAACTAAAGATTTAATTATTAAAAAAACACCAAAAGCTTGAATAATAATTCCAACATAAACAGGATTTCTGCTAATACCAAACAATCCAGAAGTAACCAAGTTTATATTCCTATTTTTATCAAGACCCATACGCCATTCTTTACCCATATTAAAATGTGCAACAGCCATAACAAAAAAGCCAAATAATAAAATAATTATTCCTGAAATTTCAGAATAAATATAGTCCAAGAAATCAAATATCATTCCTAAATTTACACCAAGAGAAAACATAACTATAACTACAACATAAGCTGCAAGCACTGCAACAAGAAACATCCATGAAAAAAATTCATAACTATTATTAGAAGAAACGAATGCCATGGGATTAATGTTAAATTTCTTGTAGAAGACCAGAGCCTTGACTACAAAATAAACAATAAACACAAACAAAAATACCAAAAGAAAAATCTGCATGCTATCCACTCTTCACACCCTTAATTTCTATAAAGTTATCAAGCTTCTTGGCACCAAAACAAACATTGTAAAAACTGCATTCTCCATCCTTCCACTTGCAGTAATAACCAGGATTCTTAGGATAATCATTAATGTTTTCACTAGCAGTCTTAACCTGAATAAGCTCGCACTGCCTTACAGCTTCCTTAAGCAATTCCTTACTTATATCAATAAACTTTTTTGTACCATGCCTAAGAAAATGCAAACCAACTTTTTTAGGCAGCTTGTTAAATTTTTCATTATACATCAAGGCATAAATAGTAAGCTGAAGCCTATAATCATCAGTAATTTTATCCCTAGAAGAAGTTTTGTAATCAATTATAAAAATATCATCATTAACGTTCATAACAGCATCAAGATAGCCTCTCACATTATGCTTTTCAGAAAACAAGTAAACTTCTGTCATAGGCTTTAATTTGTTAAATGCATCTAAAAAGCTACTTGCAGACAATTCATTAGATATTGAATTAATAAAGTCTTCAACAAAGTTATTAAGCATAGACATAGATTCCTGGTAATAATCCCTAATAACCTCTTTTTCAACTTCCAATTTGTTTAAATCATCCAAGAAATTTATCCATGATTCATTAAAAAGAACAAGCAGCCTCTGCTTCAACTCTCTCTTATAATTTTCCTTTGTGATGCTGTTAACATCTATCTGAAAGAACTTTTCCAAAGCCTCGTGCACAGCCTTTCCTGTCAAAGTAGAAATAGAATCCTTTTTAGGCAATTCAAGCTTGTAAGAATAATAATACTTTCTAGGGCAAGTATTATAAGTAGTGATGCTTGATGCAGATTCAATTCTCGCCATTTATACCACTTTTTTAGGAATGAAAAAAATATATTCTTGATGTTAATTAATGTTTCTATCAGAATCTTCCGCCCAAATATATCTGCTGTATTTTCTTGTCTTTTAGTAATTTCTTATCTCTTAAATCTTTTATCAATTCTTTTCTCGACATCTTACCTAAATAACCCCTAAATGATTTTGCATAATCTCCAAAAGACATGAATTTTTTTATAACTTCATCATAATTTTCTAATTTCCATTGTTCATTATACATCTTCAGCAGCTCCACTGTTTCCTCACTTATTTGAATTGTTGTCATATTCACTATAGTGCTATAATTCTATATAAACTTGTTATAAATACTATACACTTCAAAATTTAAAAGCATTTACTAAAATTTTATGAAAGACTTGCAATTAATCCAGAATTTCGCCATAATCTAATTTCTTGTCATAATCCTTAATCATTGCAAAAGCCAAATATTTATTATATTTAGGAGAAAAACAACTAGAAGTAATGTTACCAACTTCTTTATTATTAACTGTAACCTTATTGGGAAGCTTATCAAACAATATTCTAACCAACTTTTTAACTGGCTTGCTGCGACTTGAGACACGGGCAATTATTTCCTGGCCAGGATAACATCCCTTAGTAAAAGAAACAGCATCGCTAACTTCGAGCAACATATCATTATCAAAATCAATTCCTTGAAGAGGAATATTATTCTCAATCCTTAAAACATTATAATCTTCATCAGAAATTTCTTTCATATATTTTAAAGTTTCCAAATCTTTCAACAACATAAAAAAACCAATATTTGACGGAAATTTTATTGCATCCAAATCAATATCTCCAATAATGTGTACAACATCTAAATTCAACTCTTCAATCTTTGAACTTGAAAACTTAATATATTTGTTTATGTTATCCAAAAACTTATTCTTACAACTCTTCTCTAATACTAGATAAATATTGTTATCAATAACTTTCTGATTAACCAAAGCAATTATTTTCCCAAAGGAATCAAGAAAGGCATTAATATTTTTATCCATGTCATTAGATGTAATAGAGTTAACGAAATTTACAGCATCATCAGAAATTTTAAAAGCTATTTTAGATACAACTTTATATCCTTCTTTTGCATACTTGTCGTATTCTTCTATATTCATATAAAGAAATAGTTTGATAAATTATTTAAGACTATAGAAATCCTTCTGAATTAAAAAAAACGCCGCGACTCGGATTTGAACCGAGATACCCTTTCGGGTCAAGCTTTATGGTATTTAATTCCAGGCAAACACTTCTTAATCATCTAGATTAAAAATTTGTGCCATACCAGGTTAGGCGATCGCGGCATTTATAACAGAAAAGTTTTGTTTTATTTATAAAACTTGCCTTGCTAAAAATAAAAATTAAAAATTAAACCTACGCCTAGGCCTATCATCATGTCTACGATCTCTATCACCATGGCTCATATCACTTCTGTTGCCAAATCTTCCAGAACTTGAACCTCCAGAATGCCCAAACCTTCCCCTATTGCCAAACCTATTTTCTGAAACAAATCTTTTTCCAGAATCAAAAGGAACTCTAGCAAAACTCTCCCTAGGAAGCTTAGTAACCTTAACAGGATATTTTCTAAGTACTGCAGAAAAGTTATCATGATCATTGCCAGACAACAAGGTTATAGCCTTTCCAGAAGCACCAGCACGAGCAGTCCTTCCAATCTGGTGAATATACTCTTCAGGATTCTTAGGCACATCATAGTTGAAAATATGAGTAACACCCTTAATGTCCAAACCTCTTGCAGCTACAGCAGTAGCTACTAGAATGTGCGGCTTGCCTCTGTGAAAACCTTCAATAACCCTCAAACGCCCAGGCTGAGACATTCCGCCATGAATAACATGAGCATCAACACTCTGCACCTGTAGGTTTCTAGCAACATTATCAGCATTCCTCCTTGTAGAACAAAACACTATAGCGAGCTTAGGCTTCTCCTTATTAAGAAGATGAACCAAAAATGAGAACTTCTCCCTCATATCAACATCATAATAAAACTGATTCAATACTGACTCATGGACGTGAGCTGTACCCTTAATAACAACAGGATTTTTCATATATCTATCACGAAGCATAGCTATATCATTTGAAATAGTTGCACCAAACAACAAGGTCTGCCTTGTTTTAGGAGTTGCTCTAAGTATCTTCTCAACATCCTCAATAAATCCCATAGTAGCCATCTTGTCAGCCTCGTCCAAAATCACTATTTTAATTTTAGACAAGTTAATAGAGCCTCTGTTCAAATGATCCAACAAACGACCTGGAGTTCCTACCACAATATCTGCCCTTCTTAAATTATACTCCTGAGGAGACAAAGAAACACCACCATAAATAATAGTAACATTCGGCCTAATATACTTAGATAATTTCCTTATTTCATTAGCAACCTGCTCAGCTAATTCCCTTACAGGAACTACTACTAATGCTTGGATGCCGTGACCTAATTTTATATGATCCATCAAAGTAACTCCAAACGCTATAGTTTTGCCTGATCCTGTCTTAGAAACGCCTATAATATCAGAACCTTTCTTAATTTCTGGAATAGTTTTTGCCTGTATCTCAGTAGGCTCTATAATATTCATCTCTGCTAAAGCTCTAACTATTTCTTCTTTTACTTTCAATTCTATAAAATCCATTTTTCTCCTATAAAGACATGCATTTAACGTTACTAACGCAAGAAATAAGATTTAGAAAGAGCGATAAACGCCATGAACTAAAACTATTTCTTTAGCCATCTATTATGTTAAAAATAAAAGAAGGCATAGTTTATAAATGTAATCCTTTAATCGGCTTTGTGTAAAAAGTAAAATCTTTGATGTTATTCTAATGTTATGACTGGGGAAAAAATTTAATTGAGGCTATTTTTGAGCACTTATTAAACAAAGCCCCTTTAATCAAAAATAGGGGATGTATTAATTTTTAATAATCAATCAATTTATATCTTCCCTTAAAAATTTTAAAAATAGGCTTAAACTTGTGAGACTTTCCTTTACATTCAGGACATTCATTAGGAGGGCCATCAGCTTCTATAATATATTTGCAAACAGAACACTTCCATTTATTGCTCATTTTTCTTATCCATTTTATAACTTCTTATCTGTTCTACTACTAGCCTCAACATTTCATATATATACCTTTTATAACTTCCATTATCTGCCTCTTCTAGTGCTAAGTAGTATTTTTCTCTTTTTTCATATGGTATAAAAAACATAGGATATCCTTTCTTCATTAGTATAAAGTTCATTATTGCCCTTGCTGTTCTTCCGCTTCCATCCTCAAACGGATGTATCCATGCAATTTTATGATGCACTCTACACGCTAACTCAAATGGATGTAATCTATTTCTGTTTGAATTATACCACTTATACAAATTTGTTAAATATCTCTTAACTTCTTAATTATTTCATTAATAGATAATAATTCTTCCTTTCCTGATTTCATATCCCTCAACTTAAACTTATTCTTCTTAACCTCATCTTCGCCAACAAATATTACAAATGGAATACCTAATGAATTAGTATAATCTAAATTCTTAGAAATGCTTCTATCCATTAAATCAGTGTCAGTATTAATGTTATTAGTCCTTAAATTATCAATTACCTCCCAAGATTTCTCAGGTTGCTTGATAGGAATGACATAAACTTTTGTATTAATCTTAATATCTAATTTAAGCGCCTTCTCTATCCTATCTAAACCAAAAGAAATGCCAACGGCAGGATATTTTTGATTGTTTTTCAAAAAATTTCCAATCATTTCGTCATAGCGACCACCTGAACATACAGCAGCCTTAATTTCAGAGTTCTTAAAGAATATTTCAAAAATAGTTCCAGTATAATAAGCTAATCCTCTGGCTAAAGTTACATCAAACACAACATCAGGAATGTATAGCAATTCCTCTATCTCAAGCAAGCCTCGCTTATCCTTCAAAACTTTATTGAAATAAAATAATTTTTCCTTATTGCCCCCTTTAAATAAAAGCAAACTAATTAATTTTTTAATTTGAATATCTGAAAGATCTTTTTCCTTTAATTCTTTCTTAACAGAGTCAACTCCAATTTTTTCCAATTTATCAATAGTTAATATTACAGAAGCTGCTTTATCATCTGGGATTAAACAACTCTTCATCATGCTATCAAGAATTTTTCTGTTATTTACTTTAATTATAATATCTAATTTTAATTCTTTAAAAACTTTTGAAGCAAGCTTAAGCAATTCAGCCTCTGCAAGCATAGAACCTGAACCAACAACATCCACATCACACTGCCAAAATTCTCTAAATCTTTCACTCGAGATAGGACCGTCCCTGAAAACCTTGCCAATCTCATACCTCCTAAATGGGAGCTTAACATTAGGATTTAATGCAAAATAAATAGCCAACGGAACAGTTAAATCATACCTTAAGGCTAAGTCTCTATCACCCTGATCTTTTAACTTAAAAGTTTCTTTTAATATCTCAGCACCACCAGCATATTTGCTCGCTAATATATCGTAACGCTGTAATGTAGGAGTTTCCAAAGGCTGAAACCCAAATAATTCAAAATTTTTAATTAGAATATTTAATATTCTATTTCTGATTAGTTTCTGTTCAGGATTTACTTCCTTTGTTCCTTTTGCTAATTCAATTTCCATTGTTTATGCCTCCCAATTATTGCTTATATAACTTTCTGTAAGCCTCCACTTTGTATAGAGTACTTTATTGTAGAATCTGCTAAAACTTTTATTGTATCAAATATTGGTATATCAATCTCTTTTTGTTTTATTAATAATGGCAACTCTGTACAACCAAGTACTATCGCTTCTGCACCCTTAGTTTTAAACTCCTGAACTATCTTCAAAAGAGCTTCTTTATCTTTTTTGAGCCTTTTCCCCTCAAGTATGTTTAATATTATCTTATTAGTAAGCTCTCTTGAATTTTTATCAGGTAACAACAATTTTATTTTATATTTATTAAATATTTTTTTATATAGTTTAGTTTTTATTGTTGTTTTCGTTGCTATTACTCCAACATTTCTAAATTTTTTAGAATTTACAGCTTTTGTTGTCTCTTCTATAATATTATATATTGGAAGTTTTGTCATTTTTACCATATCCTTGTAGAAGTAATTTATTGTATTACATGGTACAACTATGAAGTCTACCCCTGCTATTTCTAAAGTTTTTATTCCTCTTTTTAATACTTGCAATACTTTCTTAGGTTGCCTTATTCCTTCTACCACATCTGGAACTGGTAAGTTGTAGATTATTATATTTGGAAATTCGTTGTCATATTTCGAACCGTATTCTTTCTGACATATTAGTATTAATTCTTTATAGAACTGAATGGTTGCTTCTGGACCCATTCCTCCTAGTACTCCTATAACTTTAGAAAACTGATTCTTCGATATGAATATAATCAGGATCCTTAGTGGGGATCTCTCTACCTAAATCGTTTCTCTTAATTGGAGATAATGCTTTGTTTTTCATTGTTAATTATAAATGGAGCGGCCGCCGCGAATTTCCGGACAGTTTATTAAATCCTTTTGAACGCGGGTCAAGGGATCCACACTGGGGAGTCAATTAGACTTGTCCCCTATACTAACCAGGCTATACCACGGCCGCCATGCCCATTTAAGTAACCTCCTCACTTTTATTTATATAACTTTCTTCAGGAGTATAATTAAAGAAATTACTTACTAATAATTTAATATTTTTATAACTAGGCAAAGAACTTCTTTCAATGCTTATGAATACAATCACTTGCCATTTTACTGACATAATTAGTAATATTAGGCTGTTTATATAATTTACTGTTTTTTCTTGCGATCTTGTAAATATTCCTGATTTTTCTGAAAATCTTGCAAAAATTCTTGGTAAGATCATATAAATTTTAAAATATAATATTTTTTATGACTAAATATTATCTAGACACTTCAATATTATTAGATTACTATGAAAAAAGAGGAAATAATGGAAATATAGCACTAAAACTCATCGAGAAAATCATCCTGAATAATGATACTACAATATACTCAGATATTCATATTAGAGAATTGAAAAAATTTTATAATAAAGAAGAAATTCTATGCTTAATAAGAGAGATAAAAACAAATAGAATATTTGTGCACGTCAACAGATGGCAAAGAATAGAAGCAAGAAAAATTTCTCAAACTAAAGATGTTCCATTCTTAGACATATTACACGCAATAATCGCAAGAGACAATGAATCAATTCTAGTGTCTAATGACAAAGACTTTATTTTTCTTAAGAATATTACTTTAATCAAAACACCAAGAGAATTACTCTAAATCTTTCATCAATTCTTTAGATATTTCTTTTCTGACTTTATGCAATTCCTCGTCAGTTGTCTTTCTTTTAGAAGACCCATAAAATTTCCTCACATTTTCTATAGCTTTTTGCTTTTCTAAATCTTCTATCTTATTCCTTATAGCGTCTCTAATAAATTCAGTTCTAGTGCTATATCTATTAATAACTAAATTAGAATCTATTTCCTTTAATAACTTAGAATCTATCTTCAAACTTATTGTTTCCATGGTATTATTATGTAATACTTTATAATATATAAAGTTTTCTGAAAAATTTTAGAAATGATTACATAAGCTTTAAAATATCTTCACCATGACTCTTGCAAGAAACATCAGAAATAACTAAGACTCATTAACTTGACAATATCTGAAGACTTCAATAAAACGATTCCTCAGATCCTAATTGCTCTGAAGAAAAGCCTTCTTCTAAAGAGCCTGCTCCCTGAAATTCAGAAACCTCATCAGAGGGAATTCCAGAAATGCTTACAGGCTTTGTGTAAGTGCTGTAAACCAAAAATCCTCCAACTACAAGAATTATAAGTATAAATACAATTCCAATATACAACCATAAGTGACTAGACTTCTTTTCAACATTCACAGGCTGCGAAGGTGACTGCGGAGATTGAGGCTTTGCTGCAGCCTGACCTATAGCCTCATCAATCATAAATCCAGGCCAGCCCTTATCAAGCAAACCTCTTCTAATCTGATCAACAGAATAGCCCTTAGACAAATTAGACTTTACAGCATTTACAAGCTTCTCATCTGCCATTTAATACACCTCTTTAGTTGAACATATTAAACAAACCGCCCTTAGGCTTGCCATCATCATGAACCCTTCTCTGATTTTTAAAGTAATCTTCCTTCTGCTTATTTTTCTCATCTTCATTAAATTGAGAAACCATCCTGTTCTTAAAATCCTCAATATCCTCCTTAGTTGCCTTTCCATACTCAACAGGACGATCCTTTCTTATGCCCCTAGCCCTTAATTCCTCAAGCTTCTTCTGACCTTTCTCAAACTCCTGCTTGTTAAACTCACTAGAAGAGCTGTTTTTCAAAGAAGACTTCCTAAACACTATATAGATAAGGCAACAAGCTATAAGCAACAGTGAACTATAAAACATGTAAGGCCTCTTGCCAGAAGAAACATTAGCCACAACATTACCAGTCATCCTGCCAAATAAGCTATTTTTCTTTTCTACAGGAACATTGCTAAAAGACTTGCCAGAAAAAGGAACATCAACATTGTAAAGGCCAGCATCAAAAATATCACTTAATTTTATTGCTGCAGTTTTTCCAACTCCGAGCTTTACATTTTTTCCAGACTTTTTTCCATTACCAATTACTTCCAGGAAACTATTATAAGGAACATTTCCAGTATTATTCACGACCAAAGCATTATTCTCAAGCTTAATATCAAGCTTTTTATACTCATTAACACGAACAGGAAGCTCATTTGAAAGACCGAAGCCTTCCACTCTAACTTTCCATTCATTAGGAGCTGTGCCATCAGGAATAAACAGTTCTTCCCTAGCAGAAGTCCTAACAAGCTTAGATGAAACAACATTATTCTTGCTGTCCAACAAACTTGCAACAACATTGCTGCTTATAGGATCATTAGCCTGGTCCATCAAGTCAACAAACACACCAAATTTAGCTCCAGGATTCACGCTATTAGAATCAAGGCTCATCAAAAGCGATGTAGGAAAAGCATTAACATTAAAGTTAACTATCTTCTCACCATAGTTTCCTTCCACATCCATTGCCTTGATAGCCACAAGATGCTTTCCACTCTTGATATTCGGCACAATTTTGTAAGTATAAGTAAAACCCTCATTAGAAGATAACAAATTCTTAACGACTTTGTCATTCTCAAACACAATCTCAACTTCAACATCCCTAAGCTCCTTGTCAATAGAACTAGAAATAAGACCACTAATTACAAGGGAACTTCCAGGCTCATAGCTTGTCTTGTCAAAACCTGCCTCTATTGTTATATCATTGCTCAACTTGAAAACAGCAACATCAATAAAGCCATGAGTGTTGCCAAAATTATCTGAAACTTCAATATCAAGAGCATAATTTCCTGCAGGAAGAAGGCTCAATGTCCTGGAGTAATCAATAAAACCACTAACAACCTCAACACTGTCTATTAATATTATATTTTCACCCTGCCTAAACTTCAATACTGCAACACCATCAACTGGAAAACCATCAGCCCTGCTTACTGCGCCTTGAAAATGAAAAACATCTCCGAGCTGGTACTCAGAATTCATGCTCTTGAAATTTCCAGACAAATCATTGCTTATATCAAAAGCATAAGACTCCTTAGTTTCTAGAATATTTCCATTGGTATCAAAAAGCTCCATCCTAATATTGCAGCTGCCTGTCAAAGATTTAGGAACAGTAACAAGCTGAGAATACATTGTGGGCTCATCAGCCTTCAAGTTCAACAACAAAGAGACTAATTTTGCAGTTTGGTTACTACTACCACAAAGAAGACTGAAATCAAGTTTTGCCCTGAAGCTTGCATGCTGAACAACACTTCCAGAAAGCAAGATTTTACTGCCGTAACTGTACACTTTAGAAGAGAATGGGTCAATGTTTAGTTCAGCAGAAACTACAGGAAGTAATAGAATTAATACTAACAATGCCAATTTCACCGCTTTCATTGAGAATAAACTGCACTAATTTATTTATAAATGTTATGGAGATTAAAAATTTCATTTTTGAGATTATTCTGGGTATTTTTTGGCTCTTAGCCATAACTTTTTTTCATTTTCACTTGGGACATTTTCTAATGCTGGAGAATTTGCATTGTATCTCTGCACTAAAATATATTTTTTAATACGATTCAATTCTATATAAGCATAAATAATTTCCCCCTCTTCTATAGTGTGCACATCAACTGGAGTTGTAAATATTTTTGACAATGCCCATCTTGCAAAATTACGACGCAACTCATATCTGCTGAAAAGAAAAGCACCAACTAAACTTTTAGTGCACCTAAAAACACTTTTTCCTTCTTCATCATCTCCTAACATTTGCTCAAGAGTTAAATCTGCTACATCTTCTTGCTGTATCATAAAATTCCATTAGTTTATAGTTATATAAATTATTACCTGCTTTAGTTTATCACAGAAAACTTATTATATCTAATGAATTGCTGGAATAATATGTCAACATTAGAAGAATTAAGACATTCTTGTGCGCATTTGTTAGCAGCTGCAGTAATGAAGCTTTACCCTGATGCAAAAAGAACAATCGGGCCAGCAACAGAAGACGGATTCTACTATGACTTTGAATTCAGCAAACCAATATCAGAAACTGACTTAGAAAAAATAGAAAAAACAATGAGAGAAATACTTTCAAGCTGGAAGAAATTTGAGAAAAAAGAAGCAACAGCAGCAGAAGCAAAAAAAGAATTTAAAAATAATCAATATAAACTAGAACTAATAGAAGAATTTTCTAAAGAAGGAAAAAAACTGACTTTGTACAAATCAGGAGAATATGTGGATCTATGTAAAGGAGGACATTCTGAAAACCCCTCAAAAGAACTGCAAAATTTTAAATTACTAAAGATAGCTGGAGCATACTGGAGAGGAAATGAGAAAAACAAGATGCTTACAAGAGTATATGGAACTGCGTTTGCTACAAAGAAAGAACTAGATGATTATTTGAAAATGCTTGAAGAATCAAAGAAAAGAGACCACAGAATATTAGGAGAACAACTCGGTTTATACTTCTTCCATGAATATTCACCAGGAGCACCAATATTTCTGCCAAAAGGAGCAATAATCTATAATGAACTAATCAAACTATTAAGAGAAGAATACAGAAGGAGAGGATATGAAGAAGTACTAACCCCACTACTCTATGAAAAGGCTTTATGGGAAACCTCAGGACACTGGCAACACTACAAAGACAACATGTTCAACATGGAAAGCGAAAAAAAGATTTATAGCTTGAAACCAATGAACTGCCCTTCACACTGCTTAATTTACAAACACAAATTATGGAGCTACAAAGAGCTGCCGTTAAGAATAGCAGATTTCGCATCACTACACAGAAATGAGCTATCAGGAACACTAGCAGGACTAACAAGAGTAAGAAAATTCTCACAAGATGATGCACACATATTCATAACAGAAGAACAAATGCAAGAAGAAATAGAAAAAGTACTAGACTTTGAAAAATTTATCTACAATGACATTTTCAAATTTAATTACAGCATGACATTAGGAACAAGACCAGACAATTTTATGGGAGAAAAAAAATTGTGGGAAAAGGCAGAGAAAATACTTGAGGAAATACTAAAAAAGAAAAAAATGCCCTACAAGATTGAAGAAAAAGATGGGACATTTTACGGACCAAAAATAGATCTAAGAGCAAAAGATGCACTAGGAAGAGAATGGCAACTAGCAACAGTACAACTAGATTTTCAAATACCGCTAAGATTTGAATTAACATACGAAGGAAATGATGGGAAGAAACATACACCAATAATGATACACAGAGCAATATACGGTTCATTAGAAAGATTCATAGCGCTACTTGTAGAAAATTACGCAGGAAAATTTCCAGTATGGCTATCACCAGTACAAGTTGTACTAATGACAATAGCTGACAGGCACAATGAATATGCTAAAAAGCTGGAAGAAGAAATGAAAAAAGAAGGAATAAGAGTTGAAGTAGATGACAGAGCAGAAAGCATAGGAAAAAAAGTAAGAGATCATCAAGCTATGAAAATAAATTATTTAGTAACTCTTGGAGATAGAGAAATAGAATCAAACAATTTAGCAATAAGAACTAGAGATAATAAAGTAATAAACATTAATAAAGAAGAATTCATTAAAAGAATAAAAGAAGAAATAATAAATAGAACTAATTAAGCAACTGTATGTTATTAAAAAGATAAATATTTAAATCCCAATATAATTCTAAACACATGAGCCTAAAAAGATATTATTATTTTAGTAAGAAGTACTTACAATTAAAAAAATACCAGATAACAGGCGAGAAAAAACCTATAACTTGCATGATTTCAGTAACAAGTAACTGCAACAGCGGATGCCTAACATGCAACTTCTGGCAATTAAGATCAAAAGATGAGCTCACATTATATGAGATAAAAAAAATATTTTCCTCGCCAGTAATGTCAAATTTAAAAAATATAGGAATAACTGGAGGAGAACCTACATTAAGACCTGATTTAAGTGAAATAATAAAATCAATATATGAAATAACAAAAGTAAAACCAACATTATCAACAAACGGATGGATGCCAAAAAAAGTTGATGCAATACTAAAGGAAAATAAAAATATAATGAGAAATGTTGGAACGTCTGTGGACGGACTAGAAAAAACACATGACAAAATAAGAGGATTAAACGGCGGATTTGCCAGAGTAAAAGAAACAGTAGAAATAGTAAAAAATAACGGGTTAAGGCCAAATATTGACACCACGATATCGAAAGGCAATTATAAAGAACTTCCAGAAATAATTAAGGAATGGAAAGGATATGATCACGATTTTAAAATAGCACAAAGCTCGGAATATTATTATGCTGACAACACAAACTGCAATTTCGAACTAAACAATGAAGAAAAAAGTGAATTCATAGAGATACTTGAAGAATTACAGCCTAATGTAAGTGTAAATAAACCATACAGCTTTTTCTTAAAAGACTGGATAAAAACAAAAAAACGTCCAACATGTCATGCAGCAAGATTTGAGATATTTATTGATTCTCATGGCAACATACAACCGTGTACGCACAAGCCAGCAATAGGGAACATAAGAGAAAAAAGCCTGGAAGAAATATGGTACTCACAAGATGCAGACAAACTAAGAAATGTATACAAAAACTGCACTGACTGTTATGAAAGATGCACTACATCAGACTTCTGGGTATCACCATTTAAATGGAGAGCAATAGCACTAGCAAAAAAAATGAAAAATAAATTAGGAATACAAGCCTAAAACTTCATCTACAACCTTGTCTTTATAATCCAACAATTTAATTTTAGCATTCTTATTATTCAATAAAGAATAAATAGAATTCTCCCAAGCATCAATATCTAACGGATCTTTTACAATCACAAAATCTCCCTTAATAAAATTTTTTACATCTCCAACATTAGAAGCAACAAAAGGCTTGCCGAAGAAAGCAGACTCAAGCAGGACCCTACCTAAAGGCTCTTTCCAAAGAGAAGGGACTAACAAAATGTTCATTGCATTGTAATATGCAGAAATCTTTTTATTATCAACCCAGTCTACAAAGACAACATTCTTTATCCTATTACTTATAACAAAATTGTACAAATCCTCCTTTTTAGGACCTCTACCAATTATTAGAAAACTAACATTATTTTTATCCTTAAACCTTAAGATAATTTGTTTAATAATTTCAGATCCTTTAGACACATCAATATTTCCAACATATCCTAAAACATATTTTTTCAGATTATATTTAGACTTAACATCAAAATTTATATCTTCAAACTGGTCAATGTTCACAAAGTTAGGAATTATCTTATAATCTTTAACCCCTATCTTTTCTAGAGCTTCAGCAATATTAGTACTTATAGCAATCTTAACATCAGCATTTCTTATGACAGACCAAATACCTCTAATATAATTCATCTTGTAGCTATTAATCAAAAATCTTAAACTCTTTCTGTGTTTTGTTTTAGATGAAATGCAAGGACAATCAGGATCATTCTCGCAATACAGAGTTGACTTAGGGCACAAATACCAATAATCCCTAAAATGAACAACAGACCTGATATTTTCCTTTCTGGCAGCTTTTACAGCAGCAACAGCAGTGAACCTATCATTAGCATGAATAACATCAATCTTATTTTTTTTTATAATTCTTCTGAAAACCCAAGCAAGATAACTGTCCCTAAAACTGAAAGGAATGTATCTTAACTTAAGAAATTTCAAGACCTGAAAATTATCAAAATCGCCAGCAGAAGCAATGAAAACATTATGACCTCTATTTTTTATTTCCCTTGCTAGCAATTCCATGCTCACTTCAGCACCACCCTTAGAATGCCCAAAATAAGATGCAAACAAGATATTCATAATAAAAGTTTATTGACAATATTTAAAAAACTTCTCCTATAAAATATCAAGCAACTTTCTCCTGCTTTTGAAACCACTCACAAGAATAAACTGTTCCTTTAATTCTTTTTTTAAAAATTTTATTAATTCTTTATTAGCTTCACCTTCTATCGGCTTAGCATCAAGCATAACATAATACTTATTCCCTTCAACACTCAAGATTTTATTTTTCTTTCCGAACCTTACATTAACCTCTATCTTAGCCATAAATATAATAAATCAATTCAAGGTTTAAAAACTTAATCAATAAATTTAATAACTTTCCAGAAGCCTCTATTTTTATGAAAGAATATAGAGAAATACCAAACAAGTGGCTATTACTTCCAGCAGTATTGCTAATATTACACTTAATATACAGGCTAGCGGACTATGCAAAAATGATGTTCTATTTTCCACTAGACTTCAACAATGATGTAAGCTCTTACATGGCGCAACTGCATTTTCTTAAAGAATGCGGATTCCACCAACTCTGCCAATACTGGTATAATGGCTTTATAACATTCAAGTTCTCTCCCCCAGGATGGTACTTCCTAAATTATCCTTTATACTTATTGTTCAATGACGTAAAAATAGCCACTTACATATCAATTGTAGCTATGCTTGTCATAGGCTTATTATTATTCTACAAATTAGGAAAAATAGGAGAGTTATCAAAAACAAAAAGAATAGCATTTTTTGCATTATTCTTTGGGAGCGCAATAGGAATAGGGGGATTTTTAAGACTAGGAAGGGTTAACGAACTATTATCATGGGTATTGTTCATAATATTATTTTTTATGCTATATCATTACAGAAACAAAAAAATAGACAAAAAATTTTACATAACAATTTTAGTATATGCAGCAATAATATTAGCATACCACAGCACAGCAGTGCTTGCATCACTAACATGGCTTGGATTCTTGTTAACAAGAAAAGGCAAAAGCGATATTCTTAAGACATTAGCAGCAGGAGCACTAAGCTTAGTATTAGCAGGATTCTGGCTTGTTCCATTTGCAATAAACATATTCAAAGAAAGCACAATACCTCACCTGAAACAAGGAGAATGGGCATGGTCATTACATAGAGCAGATCTATACACAAACATAGCAATGATTATTATACCATTAGTAGCAATAATATTCTTTTACTATTACTACAAATCAAAAGACAAAAGCAGAACAGAATTACTATTTTTCATCCTAACAATTATTTTCAGTTTATTATTCTTTATAAGAGCAACACCATTACTCCCTGTCTTTAATCAGATATTTCCAGACCCAATAATAAATTTTATAATGTTCAATGCAATATTCCTCCTGCTAAAAATAGACATTAATACTATAAGTAAAACAAGCCAGACACTGCTCAAATATGGAATAACAATAATTGCAATAGCTAGCATAACAATAAATGCTGTACACACGCCACTATTTGCAGAGCCAAATGAAATACAAAAAGAATTTACAGAATATTTACCTTATTTAAGTCAAAGATTTATAATGGTTGGAACATACCCTGAAGGCCCATTTCCAAAAGCATTCTACTCATATGCTGCAACACAAAACAAAAACTCAATATCAGGATGGTACCCTGAAGAAAAGCCCCAAGAATACATACAAAGACTAGACGGAGTTTACAAAGCATTTAATGAAAACAACTGCGAGAAATTCAGAAACGAACTAGATTACTTTAACACAACAGAAGTTTTGGCAAGAAAAGAATTCTGCCCCAGACTAGAAAGCTGCGGATTAAAGAAAGGAATAGAAATGGAAAACAGCTGCTTGTATTCAACAACCTAATTTTTACTCTGAATTTTTTCAGCTCTGCACATTATAGAAAGCCCGAAAGGAAAAGAAAAACCTAGCTTGATAAACGCAATCTCAATCTTCATTAAACCAATCAACAACTTATTAATCATAGGATTCACAGCAAGATCTGACTCCTCAGAATTGCCTATATTAAACTTCACAGATAATAGCCTTAAAGGAAACAAAATTGAATTCCAGTAAAATATCTTTGCAATCTTAAATCCATTATTTTGCAACAAGTCCTTTAAAGAATTTTTAGTATATCTTTTCTTAGTCATTACAGCCTCATCGTGCCTGCCTTTCATAAAGTCATAAGCAGCAGTATTAACCAAAAGAATCCCCCTCTTTTTTAGCACTCTATATAATTCACTTACTGCTTTACTATCATCAACCCACTGATGATATATCACTTCACTAGCAAGAACAACATCAAAAACAGAATCCTCAAACGGAAGAGAATTTATGCTTCCTTTAACAACAATATTTCCTCTTAGTTTATTATATTTAATAGCCTCTTCAGAAAGATCCAAACCATAAACTTCACCATACTTTTCTAAAAATTTAATATTCCCACCAGTACCACAACCAGCATCCAATATCCTTAAAGGCTTTCTAATATCCTTAAGCATGAAATCAAAAAGATTTCGAAGAGTCAAAAACCACCATAATTTATCTTCAACTTTGTATAAAGTTTCATAAGCCTTGGTTTTCATTTTTGAAGAACATAAACAGAATAGTCATTCACTCCTGTCCTCATTTTGTAATCCTTAACTATGTTAAATCTTGAACTGTACAGCCTGCCATACTCCTCATGCTTTCTTATGAATTTTCCAACATCGAATTTCTGAACAATTTTCCCTAAAAAATTAAATTTAGATCTTGTGGGAATATCTTCCATTACTAACAAGCTTCCATTATTTTTTGACATTTTATAAGATGACTCTAAAATTTTTAAAACATCATTATCATTCAAATGATGAAACAATCCGCAAATTAATATGTTATCAAACTCAGATTTAATATTCATCTTTGTAGCGTCTGCAACCTGAAAATTATAGCCATACTTTTTTCTTGCATAATTAATATATTTCTTAGAAAGATCAACTCCAAGATAATTACTCTTGTCAAAGAAAACGCAGAATTCTCCTGTGCCGCAGGCAATGTCAAGCGTCTTGCCTTCTGTTTTTAATTCTTCCCTTATTGCTTTCTTTTCTCCCTTGAAGTTATTTTCCAGAATCCTTCTTATTACTATAAAGATTGTTGGATTTGAAAATATCCTATTAATTAATTTTTGCAACATTATCCTGGTATCAATGTTTAATTTAAAAACATTACGAACTTAATTTTCTTCTTAAATATTCTTCATCTTCTGGATTTGTTATTCCTAGAGCGACTTCGTCAGTAACCATAACTTTAAACTTTTCATTATTCTCTTTAATAAAAGAATTTATTACATTCACAACAGTCAATTCTGCATATTGATCATTATTATTTTTAATAAACTCATTGACTTTCTTCTCCAAAAATGCTAAAAATTCAGGCTGCAAACCAAATATATTCATGGACACAAACTCTTCGCCATTATATATATTATTTACAACATCATTCATGGAAACTTCATGCCCCTCTATTAACTTCAGCAGCATATTTTCATGAACAACAATTCCACGCTTTACTCTGCCTTCTGGTATTATAGAATTTTTTAACAAATGAACTGGACAATAATAACCTTCTTCATTATTTATTTTATCAAAAAGATTTTTGACTATTTTAGAACCATATATATCATCGCTATTCAACAAAGCAAAAGGCCATCTTACTAAATCCTTTACAGATAATAAAGCCTGAGCTGTCCCAAAAGGTTTCTCCCTATTTTTAGGAATTTCCTGAACCACATAGTTTACAGGTATTCCCATAAAATCTTCTCCAATAATACTCTTTATTGGTTCAAGAGTAGAATTATTTGTTATGATTATAAAATCGTTAAATCCTGCATCCTTCGCCTGCTGCATAGACAATTCTAGAAGAGTTTCTTTATTCTTTCCAACTCTTACCAAGGCCTTAATTCTCCCCCCAAACCTTGAGGAAATACCTGCAGCAAGATAAACGCATGATATTTTTCCCATTTCTATTAACAATTAAGAAAGAATTATAAAACTTGCTTATACTTTTTTTCAAATTCTTTTATCTTATCGACGACAAAGCGTATCTGCTCTTGAGTCAACTCAGGAAACATAGGCAAAGACAATATTTCATCAGCAACTTTCTCGGTTACAGGAAAATCTCCCTTTTTGTAATTTAAATCACTAAGCGCAGGCTGCAGATGCAAGGGCAACGGATAATGAATTCCTGTATCAATTCCTTCCTTTTTTAGAAATTCCCTTAGAGCATCCCTGCTTTTAGACCTGATTACATAAAGATGATAAACATGCTTAGAATATTCAGCTTCATTAGGGATTACAGCTTTTGAAGATGATAAAAGATCATTGTAACTCTTAGCATTCTGCCTTCTCAAATTTGTCCATTTATCCAAATAATTTAATTTAACACCCAATACTGCTCCCTGAATTCCTTCCATTCTATAATTGTAACCAATTACTTTGTGATTATACTTTGGACTCTCACCATGAGCTCTTAGCAATTTTATTTTTTCAGCAACTTCAGAATTATTAGTAACAATAGCACCACCTTCACCATAAGCACCAAGATTCTTTCCAGGATAAAAACTAAAACATCCTGTAACCAAAGGAAGTTTTTTGCTTTTATACTCTGCACCATGAGCCTGGCAAGCATCTTCTATAACAACTAAATTATTTTCTTTAGCAAATCCCAAAACAGGATCCATATCTGCGGGCTGGCCAAAAAGATGAACAGGAATTATAGCCTTTGTTCTAGATGTGAGAGCATTCTTAAGCTTTGAAGCATCAATATTCATAGTCTTTTTATCAACATCAACAAAAACAGGCTTTGCACCAGCATGACAAACAGATGAAGCAGTAGCCATAAAAGTATTAGGCACTGTGATCACTTCATCGCCATTTCCTATACCATGAGCAAGAAGAGCAAGATGCAAAGCAGATGTTCCAGAATTAGTGCACACAGCATATTTAGAATTACAGTATGCAGCAAAAGAGTTTTCAAAATCCTCAACAGCCTTGCCTAAAATAAAAGATGTATTATCAATAATCTCAAATATTTTTGCATCTATATCATACTTTATACTATAATACTGCATCTTCAAATCTACAAATGGAACTTTCATTCAGGACTCCATGCCCTTTCCAGATTAATAGCTTTCTGAATATCATTAACTACTTTAACTACATTATAACCATTCTTACCATCAGTAAGAGGCTTCTTCCCATTTTTAATACATTCAACAAAATGATTAATCTCAGCCCACAAGGCTTCATGACTTTTAATTTTAGGAATGAAAGTATCACCATACCTATAAGAAGCCAAAAATTCGCCATAATTTGAATAACTGCTAGCCACACCCATATCATAAACCTTGATCTTTTCAGTGGTTTCTGTATCATCGAATACAATCATCTTCTTAGTGCCAATAACAGTAAAGGTCCTAACCTTCCACGGATTAATCCAAGAAACCTGCAAATGGGCAGAAATATTACCATCAAAAACCAAAGTAGCATTAGCTGTATCCTCAACCCTTGGAGTAAAATGACTTTGAGCAGATGCAATAATCTTCTTAGGCATCTTATTATTAAGAATGTGGAGTATCATAGAAATATCGTGAGGCATCAAATCCAAAACCACATTAGTATTACCATTTTGGAAACGACCCAAGTTGAGACGAGAAGAATGAATGTGAAGAATGTCACCAACTTCGCCACTATCAATAAGCTCCTTCATCTTTTCTACAGCTCCAGTATACAAAAATGTGTGGCCAGCAAATACAATAAGATTTTTCTGCTCAGCAAGCTTTATAAGGTCCAGAGCTTCATCACATTTTCCTGTAAATGGCTTCTCTATCAGAACATGCTTTCCGTGCTCAAGACATTTTTTTGCTACAGAATGATGAATGTGAGGAGGCGTGGCTATTAAAACAGCATCTATCTCAGCATCATTATAAACATCCTCCAAATTTTGGGTGAATACAACAGAATTATAAAAAGTTTTAATATTATCAAATTTAGCAGGATTAATGTCACAAATAGTCTTTAATCTAACCTCATGATTAAGGTAGGCATTTCTAACTAAATTAGGCCCCCAATAGCCAAGTCCTACAACTGCAAGAACAACTTTATCTTTCATAAGGAATCCTCTTTGCTGAGTATTTTCGCGCTATTTAAAAATTTTGCTAAGGACGCTCTCTGGTGCGTTAATTGGTCTTAAATGTGTTTGTTTAGAAAGACTTAAAAACTTCGGGCACCTAATGATTTTATGAAAATCATGAAAGTTTTTGATAAAAAGATTGGAGATACAACTTATATCAAATATAGGATTAATCTCCCTAAAAAAATTGTTGAAGATAGTGGATTAAAAAATAAGGAAGTTGAAATAAGACTTGAAAAAAAGAAGATAATTATAGAAGAAGATTAATTTTTTCTCTCTTAATTTTATTTTAATTAATATATCTTTTTGTAATATTTCGGGCACCGAAAAATTTATATAGTTCGGGTACCTAATAATTCTGTGAAAAATAAGGAAATAATTTGTCCAAAGTGTAAAAGCAAGAAAGTAGTCAAGTGTGGCTCTTTCAAAACAAAGGCACACGGAAAACAACAAAGATATTTCTGCAAAAACTGCAATAAGAAATTTATTGAGAGAACAGGATTTTATAGAATGAGAAACATCCCACAGAAGATAACCTGCGCTTTAGATTTATTCTTTGGAGGTTTATCTACAAGAGGGGTGCAAGAACACTTTAAGGCATTCTTTCCACACAATTCAGACCATTCAACAATTTTAAGATGGATTAGAAAATATTCTGTTCAAATTTCAAAATACACCTATAAACTTCATATCCAATCTGGCTCTTATATAGAAGTAGATGAGATGGAATATCACAGAAGATTAAGCCATAAAAAAGGAAGTAAAGGAATAGATAAGAATTGGAGTATAAATGCGATTGATGTAAAGACAAGATTTCTTATTAACTCTACTTACGCAAAGAACAGGAATAAGAAAGAATTAAAATCTGTCTTAAACAAAGTCAAGGACAAAACACAAGATAGAGTTAAGATTGTTACAACAGATGGATTAACAACCTATATAAATTTAGTTAAGAAAACTTGGGGTTATGATAAGAGATTAGGAAAACACAAAATAACTCATAAAGTTATAACTGCCTCAAAAGGAGAAGGTTTTAACATCTGGGTTGAGAGAGTTCATAACTCAATAAGGCAGAGAACAAAAGCATTTAGAGGACTGCATGGCTCAATTAATTCTGCTCATTCAATTATGAAAGGTATTGAGATTTATTATAACTTCATTAAAAAGCACGAGGCATTAAATTATAAAACTCCTTCAGAAGTTGCTATTCCTAATCTTAAATTTAAAACCCCAAATAGATGGTTAGAACTGATCAATAAAGCTAGTATTTATTAGATATTAGATTATACTTCTTAAGCCCAACTTTTTAGTTAAACCAAATCCTTGTGGATGTTTATTATAAATTCTTTAAAGTTTTTTTTACTTTTCCAAACAGGCAGTAACTTCTCTTTCCATCTTTCAATAAAAGGATAATTTCTATGCAAATCTTTCCCCCAATCAAAAGGAACAAATTTATCATCTGTTAAAATAAACTCTGGGATAACTTCTGAGATTTCCCAAATTTCTTTATTTATTATCCAAGGAATTTCAACATCCTTAACTACTTTTTTAAAAATATTCCAATAATGCAAATGGAAAATCTCTTCTGCTGTAACATAAGAAGTTCTGTTTTTTATAGGATTTATGAAAACCTTATTTTCAGGGGTATACATGCCTCTTACTATTTCTGTAATATAAACTATAACATTATCAAAAGGAAAATCAAATCCAGTTATTTTTTTAAGATTATTGAAGAATAAATCATTAAGAGGTTGCCAAATCTTTTCTATCTCACTTTTAACTTCTTCTAATTTTAAGATATTATGATATTCTTTAATGTTCTTAACTATCTCTTCTTTAACCGTCTTTAATTCATTACCTATGATTTTATCTATTAATTCTTTAGGTAATTCTATAAAAATATTATTCCTATAATTCTCTTTTCTGTCTTTTTCCAGATAATATATTGTGATAGCAATTTCTTCATAAGATGGAATTTTAAACGTTACTTTTGGCATATTATCTTGTAGAAGGTTATCCTTTTATTTCTTTTTCTTTCTTTTCCAGACATCATCAATTATCCAATCCACTAAAATTCCACAATGTTCACACATTCTTTCATCTTTTTCCCAGATAGAACCTTTTGTTACATAAGCGTTGTACGCACAACCCCCGCCACATAAAGTAATCTCACTGCAATCTTCGCATCCTTCCATTGCAAAAGCAGTCCTATTGTTCCATTCTGTAAAGATTGCATGTGTTCTTGGATCTGGGGGGTTATCATTGACATTTCCTGCAATATATTTCCCAGCATCAAGAAAAATATGGCAAGGTCCAAAAGAACCATCTGGTCCAAATACTATTTGATTTCCATAACCTGCACAATCCTTTAGATGAATTTGGTTATTTACAAATTTTCCAACTCTTCTCATTAATCTTTCTTCATAAATTCCCCTTTCTCTTAAAATTTCAAAAACCTTAATTAATTGTTCACTAGATTCTTTTATAGTTATTGAAAGAGGATTTTGTCCGCAGGTTAAATCCAAGAGAAAATTAAATCCAATTCCGTTTGGTTCAAATTCATCAGCAAAATATGTAGCTATTTGTTCAAGATTTTTAATATTTTTGGAAGAAATGGTACACGAAATCCCAGGGTTTACTCCCTGCTCTTTGAACAATTCGTAAGCTCTTTTTGCATCTTTAAATGAAGACCCCTCTCCTCTTTTTTTTCTTACACTATCATGAATTTCTTTAGTGCCATCTATAGATATTGCTGGGTTTACATTATGTTTTGCACAAAATTCTGCCATTGATTTATCTACATAAGAACCATTAGTGTTAATTATCATTTTCAAATCTTTTAATCTGCCTTCACTTTCGTAATTTCTTAATTCTTGTACAGCATATCTAAAGACTTTTCCATTAATTAGAGGTTCTCCTCCATAAAAAATAACCGAATGTCCTTCTTCTGGATTTTTCTTTGCGACTTGAGAAAAGAATTCTATTGCATTAGATGCTGTTCTTTCTGACATATGGCTTTTATTTTTATTGAGTACTTCATTTCCTACCTCAAAACAATACTCACAGCGTAAATTACAGTTATTAGATAATAAAAGGTACATTAAAGAAAAATCGGGATTTTGAGGTAGTCTAGCTAACAATGATTTAATAGGGGTTCTTTGGTCATAATTTGCAGGAAGTAAAAATTTATCTTCAACTAATTGCTCTAAAACTTCAGGTTTAATAGAACATTCTGCCATACCTTTTGGGTTTTGAAATTCTAAAAAAGATTTGTAAGTATCAGAATCCAGAAAAATAATATTATGATCTTTTAAAGGGTTATATATAGCATAGTACCCACTAGACACCTCTTTATGTCTGAGATGTCTGGATAGTTGATATTTCATTTCTATATTTTGTATTGTTTTTCCTGAGAGTGTTGCTCTTTAGCATACAAGTCTCCATTGTTATCTCCATATAGATTTGCACTACTAGAATCACAAATACAAATGCAATCACAAGCACACTGACAGCTACAATGTTCTGCATCAACAGCTGATTTAGCATCAATCTTCCCAACCAATCCCTGTTTCTCTTCTATAGTAATCTTTTCTACAGATTCCATAAAATTAAAGTGTCTTCTATTTATTTAAACTTTTCTATTCTTTTTTATAATGTTGTTTAACTTAATAACACCAGAGAAATTTTTACAAAAGCTTTATAAATATTTTACCGATCCAAATAAGATGAGAGCTCTAGTTACAGGAGGAGCAGGCTTAATAGGAAGCCACATTGCAGATTTGCTTCTAAGCAAAGGTTTCAAAGTCAGGATAATAGACACATTACAAAAAGAAAAACACCCATATGGCAAACCAGACTGGATGCCAAAAGAGGCAGAGTTCATACAGGGAGATGTAGCAGACAAAGCAGAAGTTGAAAAAGCATTACAAGATGTAGATGCTGTATTCCATCAAGCAGCATACGGAGGATTTGCTCCAGACATAACAAAATATTTCTACACAAACAGCATAGGAACAATAAATATATTCACAATAATAAAAGAGAAAAAATTGCCTGTAGAAAAGGTAGTCGTGGCATCATCACAAGGAGTTTACGGAGAAGGAACATACAAATGCGAAGAGCACGGAATAAAAGAGCCATTTCCAAGGCCAATTGAACAGATGAAGAAAGGAGAATGGAAAATGAAATGTGATGTGTGTGAGAAAGGAATGAAAGCAATAGCAACAAATGAAAAAAGAGTGACAAGGCCTGCATCATTTTATTCGTTAACAAAATATGACACTGAATGGTCAACATTAAGATTTGGAAGAGACTTAAATATACCCACAGTTGCACTAAGGTACAGCATAACATACGGGCCAAGGCAATCAATATACAATCCCTATACCGGAATCTGCTCAATATTCAGCGTCAGAATACTAAACAATTTACCTCCAGTAATATATGAAGACGGAAACCAGCTTAGGGACTTTGTATTTGTAGAAGATGTAGCAAAAGCAAACTTGTTCGTCTATGAAAACAAAAAGATAACAAATGATGTATTCAATGTTGGAACAGGAAAGCCAACAAATGTGCTTCAATTTGTACAAGAATTAAACAATGCATACAAAACAGAAATAGAACCACAAATACCTGGAGAATTCAGACCAGGAGATGTAAGGGACTTATACTCTGACAACAAAAAACTAGAAGCAGCAGGATTCACACCAAAAGTTACACTCAAGGAAGGAATAAAAAAATATGTAGAATGGATAGAAACAAGAGGAAACCTAAAAGACTATTTTGACAATGCAAGGCAATTATTAAAGGAAAGAGGAATTGTAATTCCAACAAGCAAATGAAATACGAAAACAGCATAAGCATAGTTGTGCTAGCATACAACGAAGAAGAAAACCTTAACAGAGCGATAAAAGAAATAATTGAATATCTTAAAGACAATTTTAACACGTATGAAATAATAATAATAGATGACGGAAGCACAGACAAAACAGGCAAAATAGCTGACGAGCTAGCTAGTAAGCACAAAGAAATAGTTGTCCATCATAATAAAAAAAATCTAGGATTCGGGGCATCAGAAAAAATTGGGTTCAGCAAAGCAAGACATGAACTAGCGTCGCTATATCCAGCTGACTTACAATTTGACATAAAAGAACTATGGAAACTTGCGGATCTAATAAATCAAGGTGCTGATGTTGTAATAAGTTACAGAATAAAAAGAAGAGATCCTTTGATGAGAACCATAAACTCAAAAATGTACAACCTAACTGTAAGCATATTATTTTTAATACCGTGGTACGGAGACATAAACAGCATAAAACTATTCAAGACATCATTCCTAAAAAGAATACCAATAATTTCCAACAGCGCATTTGTTAACACGGAAATAATAATAAGGGCCAACAAGAACAAATGCATAATAAAGGAAGTCGGAATACATCATTATCCAAGAGTAGCTGGAAGACCAACTGGAAATAACCTTAAAGTTGTTAAAAAACAGTTAACAGATTTATTTTCATTCTGGTGGAAATGCAGAACAGGAAAAATAAAGTTATAATTTTAAACATATGGCCAGACAAGTTAATATAAACAAAGGAGAACTATTGCTGAAAAACAAAGTACTATTCTTTGAAGTAGATAAAAATTTAAAACCAAAATGGAGCGAAAAAAACTATTTACCAATATTTATCCCAAATATCTACAAATCTCATGGCAATGGAAAGACAATAGCAATTTTCAGAGATCCAGAAAACAACACAGAATATCCAGCAATACAACAAAGCGGAAACAAGACAATATTTAACTTTGACCCAAAAGAAACAGAGGAAGCACTAACTTATGAAAGTTATGTAAAAAAACATGTGCCTTTACAGTCAAAACTGCCTTTTCATTATCATAAAATACCCTTCAGGTTTTATGTTGGAAAAATCCAGAGCAAGATATATTCTCTAATAAAAAAAGAAAAATTATTTCCCTCCTGGCCTTATGAATCTTCTGTAGAATTCCTAAGATATGCATACTCAAAGTGCAAAAGAGAAAAAAACAAACTAGAAAATGCATGGGGAAACAAGAAAATATGCCTTGTACTAACACATGACGTGGACACAGGAGAAGGGCTGAAAAATGTAAGAAAATTCGTAAAACTAGAAGAAAAGTATAATTTGAACGTAACATGGTTTTTTGTTCCTAAATACTATAAACACGATCATGAATTGCTTTCTTACTTGAAAGACAAAGGCAATGAAATAGGATGCCATGATTATAACCACGACGGAAAACTGCCTTACCTAAACGAAGCAGAAATAAGAAAAAAATTAGATGAATGCAAAGGACTAATAAAAAAATATGACATGAAAGGATTCAGGTCAGCATCAATGCTCAGCTCTGAAAATCTTGACAAAATACTTCCAGAATATTTCTCATATGAAAGCACTTACGCTGACACAGAACTTGTAAGCCCAGACGCAAACAACAGAGGGGTATGCACAGTCTTTCCTTACTACAAAAAAGGATTTCTACAGATACCGCACACACTGCCTATGGACTCAAGCTTATTATTCTTGGACTACAAATCAAAAGAAATACTTTCAGCATGGATTGAAAAAATAAAATACATAAAAAAAATAGGCGGACTTGCAATGCTAGACACGCATGCAGAACCACACTTCAGCGGACAGGAAAAAATGCTTGCTGCTTACGAGGAATTCCTAAACTATATAAACTCAGAAAGAAAAAATATGTGGATAACAAACTTAAATAGTTTAGCAGACTACTGGAAGAAAAAATTCAAAGATTAACTAACCATCATCAGTGGCACTATATGTTAATAATTTTCTATGACCTGGAGGAAGGCTTGCAAGGTATCTTGTATCCCTTCTATCGCCATGTTGTCTAGCAGGATTTCCATAAACAACAGCATAGTCAGGAACATCCTTTGTTACAACACTTCCTGCACCAACAAGCGCATGAACCCCAATATTTACACCTCCAAGAATAATAACACCCCCTCCAATTGTAGCATAATCTCTAATAGTTACAGGTTTTGTCAATGTCATAGGATCAATACCTTCAAGCCTTGTCAATGCAGAAGGATTTGCATCAGTCAAGAAAAGAACACCAGAACCTATAAATACATAATTTCCTATACAAACACTTTCACCAAATGTTATTCTTGACTGAAGATGACAATTCTCGCCTATTAAAACATCAGGCTTTATCTGAGTGTACCTTCTCACTACAGTGTTCTCTCCAATTGATACAGGATGGCCAGCTTTAGCACGAAAATTACAATAGTCTCCAATGTCGCTATCATCAGCAAGCCTAACACCACCTTCCATTATAACGTGATCGCCTATTTTACAACGATCTCCAATTTCAACACCAGGCTTTAACTGAGTATAGCTTCCTACAACAGAGTTTCTACCAACGACAACGAGCATATCTGGAGTGCCATGCAATTGAGAACAAACTAATATCCTACTGCCTTCCTTTAACTCAACATTTTCTCCAACAATTGTATACATACCAACTTCATGCTCTAAACCCATCTTTAATTATAAAAGTGAAAAATATATAAGAATTACTATAGACTCTATATTCATGAAATCTGCAAGCTTAATAGGAAAAACTAAAGAAGGTTTATATTTAATACAGGCTAGAACAGTCTACAATCCAAAATTAGAGCCAGGAAAATACCCGTTTACATTTCCAGGAGCATGCTCATTATTTGGAGGCGACTTAGAAGAAAATGAAGATTACGCTGAAGGATTCAAAAGAGAAATTAACGAAGAACTACCAGGACTAAAAATAGGAGAAATGAAACATAAGGTATACAAATGGAAAGAGCATCTTGATGAAGTTTACAACAGATTAAATAAGGCATTTCACGGGAATCTTCCAGCATTCCTAGGATTCCAACTGAATGAAAAAATACCTCAAGAAGCACTAGGAAAAAACAGAGGCAAAGAACTAACTTACAGAGAATGGATAGAAGAACATGAAGAAGACAATTATTTCATATCAACAATAAATATTGAAGAATTGAAAAGAATAAAATTAAACGAGGGAAGAAAAATATTATTGTTGCCTGCAGAAGCAGTGATGTCTATTATAATGGTGCCCACGGATAAGTTAACGATACTTGATGAGATTGCGAATTCTGGTAGGATAGATTTATAATCTTTTCTGAATTCTAAAGTCTATGCCAACACAAAAAGAATTAACAGCAAGACTTGAATATAAAAAACCAATTAATGTTGATGTTTTAAATGATACTGTTACAATTCATAGGTGTCACTATTCAAGACGTTGATTTAGAGACTCAAACATACATAGGATGTGTTATATATTTAGATCATGTTGAATTCGCCAGAGCAACACTATTATGGGAAGCAAAACCGTCTGATAAACACATATATGAAGTTGATAAAAAAAGATATAGTATGCAAGTTGAAGCGACAGAAGATGTTTTAGGTGCTAAAGTATTTAGCTCACGTTCTGAATTGAATGATGAAATAATAAGACAGGTAGTTCGTACGATTGCTGAATTTAATCCTGATTTACCTCAAGCAACATAATATTTATTTCAAATCATAGCCTTAACAGCAGCCTTCTCAGGGTAAGTCATCATGTCCTGGAAGCTGAAGCAATTAATCCAACACTTAGGGCACTGCTTTTTCTTTACTTTTTCTCTTTCCTTCTGCGCAATTTCACCATACCAAATATCCTTAAAGCTTTTAGACTTCAAATTTCCCCAAGAAGGCATAGAAAAGCAAGGATAAACCTCTCCTTCAGTTGAAACGTAGCAAGAACTAAAGCCTGCAGTGCAAGGAATCATCATGTCTTTTTTTCTTAAGTACTTAGAAGCAATCCTCAAATGCATCTTCTCAAAAATATCATGCTTTTTCCTCAACTCAAAATTATCTCCAAGATAATCAAACAATTTTGCAGCTTCCTCACCTTCCAAAGGCTTAATCTTATCTTCATTGCTGTAATAAGTCTCGCTAGTCTGAGTAAAAGTCAAAACACCAATATCATCCTTGAACTGCTGATAAAAATCCTTGAATACAGGAAAATTTTCCTTATGAACAGTAGCCTGATAACGAACATCAACATCAATATCCTTCAAAGCCTTGAAAGTGGCTAAAGCACGATCATAGCCGTCTTTTGTACCACGAATCAAATTATGAACATCCCTAGGACCATCAAGGCTTATAGTAATATGAACCTCCAAACCAGTATCAATCAAAGCCTTAGTTTTTTTAATAATTTGATCTGTCCAGAAACCATTAGTTGGAATGCTCAAAAATTTTAGGTCAGGACAATGCTTAACAGCCAACTTGACAATTTCGTCAATATCAATCCTTGTAAAAGGCTCCCCGCCAGTAACGCTGAGCCACATAAGATTTTTATTATCCTTGAATAAATTTTCATAATCTTGTAATGTTAAAAATTGCTTGTTAGGAGTACTCCATATACTACAGTTCAAGCATTTGTTATTACATACTTTTGTAATTTCAACCAATAACTTCCAAGGAAGAGGCTGCTCAAAACCCCAATCTCTAGCCAACCTAGTATGAGTTACTTTTTTCATCAATTTTGCGTATTCCATTGTTGTCTATTGTTAACTATTAAGAAATTCCTGTGGTTTTTATATTTAACTATTTAATTTAAAATCTTTTTGGTAGTTTAAAAGTAAACAGCAATATAACAATTAGAAGAGCGAAAACACTAACAATAACATGAGGCAACTTAACAGAATCATAAACAAAATTTAATTCATAATCTCCTTTAGGAAGAACAAAAGAAATTAAATCATATTCATTAGGAGCAAGAACTAATTCTCGATCATCAACAAAGGCCTTCCAGTAAGGATGATAAGCAACTTTTAACGCTGCTTTATTATCTTCAAGATTATTCTTTATTTTAACATCAATATTCTGAGCATCAAACTCTTTTATATCATATTCTATTTTTTTGTCATAAGACAGCCATTCTGGAGAATAGTTCAAGAACTCAAAGACAATATAGTCTTGGCTTCTGTAAACAACTTTAAAATTTTTGGAGCTTGACAGCCTGTTTTTTAATTTCTGCTCAACAGCAACAACATGCTTAATATTGTAAGCTTTCAGATTATTCACTAACTCTTCTTCACTTATAGATCCTGATTCAATTCCAAATATCTTACTGTTTTCTGTGTCAAACTTCTTTTCAATAGGAAAAACAGTAGTGTACCAGCTGCCGACAAAATGAAGCCCTGTATAATGATTAGCTACACTTGGCATTATACTATGAAATGTTATCAAAGGCTCTTCTATATTCCTGTATGTATTCTGATTGAAAATCCTAGAATTATCCTGATTAATATTATTCTTTAACCAACTCCACAAATCTAAAGTTTCCTGAAATATTTTAGTTGTTCCTGAAGTTGAAGTATAATCTTTTGGAGCATTGTAAACACCGAGCACCAAGCTGAAAGATAATACAGCAATGAATAGATACAATAAAATTTTTTTATATTCAAAATTCAAAAATGACTTTTTATTATCCCAAAACTTCTTCATACCATAACAGCTGAAAATCAACAAACCAACCTTGGAAGCGTAAACGAGCCTGTAGCTTAACATGGCACCAAAAAAAGGAATATCCCTTCCAAATGAGAATAAAAACCAAAAACCTGTTCCTAAAAATAAACTAATCAATATAAATAAAAACGTCAAATCCAGCAAACTCTTGCTTTCATCTTTCTTTCTGAAGTAATAATACAAGCCATAAAAGAAAAATAGATCAGCAGCAAGCATTGGAAGATTATAAACTATGCTAGAAAATAACAGCGAGGCAGACTCCAAATAGTTTCCAGCAAGGAAAGGGCTTATAGCAACAAGATGAGGCTTTAATGAAAGAAACATACCAACTAATGTGTACAATATTTCAAAAACATTGCTTCCAAGACCCCAACCATACTCAGTCTGGTAAAAGCCAAGAGTATCAAAATAAGGATAGAGGTAAAACCAGCTAAGAAGCAAACCAAAAACAATAATCAAAAAATGACAAGAAATATTCCTAAAATTATTCTTCTTGAACTTTATAATGTGAAGCAAAGCAGAAGAAGCAACAACATAAGCAGCAATTACAGCAACAAAAGGATGAGAAAGAACTATCAAAGAGAATATCAAGCCCAAAACAGCAATCTTGCGAACATTAAAATTATTAGAGTACTTAACAAGCAAATAAATCAGTAAAATTAGAAAAGCCAAGCCAAAAGCATGACTCCACATGCCTCCAAGAAATAATTTTATGTGATCTCTTTGAAACATGAAAAAAGAAGAAACTAAAAGTGATGGCCAAAACCTAAATCTCTTATTCAAAATAAAATACAAAGCCAAAGAAACAGACAAAGCAGCAAGCAACAGCCCAATTTTGTAGGCTGTAAAAATATTAACACCTAGATAGTAAATCAATACTACTACCCAAATACCAAACTGGTAAGAATACATCTGCATAGGCATTCCAGCAAACTCATAAGGATACCAGCCATTAATCCACTTATATTCTGGAATTATTACATCAGCTAGATATTCAGCCTCCACCATGTGAACAGGACTGTCAGATTTTACAAGAAAACCTTCATTAAGAAACATATCTCTAAATACAAACAGGCTTACAATCAATAAGATTATACATGCGAAAATATGCTTGAGGTACTTCATAAAAGAGCAAAATTCAAATTCTTTATAAAACTTCTCTCAACAAATAATTAATTTTACTTTCTTTTAAGAGCTTTTGTTTTTTTCACTCTTCCTTCCAAGGATTGCGGATCAGGAATATAAAAATCGCATCCCCCTTCATTAATACCACCAATAATTGAAGAATCTGAAGGTAGACGTGTTACTGGATCGCCAGAATCATAATATGCAGATAAATCAGTAATTCTGATAACTTGAAAAAGATCTACACACAAATACTAATCTCCAACTTTCGGTTCCCATTTTTTCTGAACATGATCATTTTCCATACAGTCGGCAATATATTGTGTTGTTAACCATCTCGGGGGTCGCCCAGGATTCCCCAATGCTCTTAAGTCTAACATTTACCTTAGAAGATCAGGAGTTGGTTTCATTGCAAAAATTCATAGATTATTCTTAATAACAATTTCCATACTAAATAAGTTATTTCAGGATATATGATAATTATTGTTATTGCATTAATTGTTTGGGCTGTTGTTGTGTGGTTGTTACAATTGTAACCTTATAGTAGTAAAAATAGAAAGCTTTATAAATAATGAATACTTCCGATATTATAAGTAAAAATGGTAAATTTAAAAAAATATATTATGGCAGGGTCAGCAGCTTTAGCTATTGCTAACTGTAGTTTTGGCAGTAATGAAGGTATAAATTTAGAATCAGGAGCTAAAACAGAGCAAGGCAGGTGTTTAAAACCAAGAGAATTCTACCAGAGCGTGAAAGAGGGAGATAGAGTTTGTCTAGATGGTGAGCTGAATGCTATGAGCGGAATACGTGATCCTTATAATCCTGAGGTTTATATAAGAGATAATAATGGAGAGATTGTTGGAGTTAGTATAGACATAACTGTTTATGATATGTTAAGAGATATGATGGCCAAGCATATAGCAAAAGTTCCTGGCAGTGCCAGTCCGTTAAAAAGGCAGGTAAGAGTTACTGGAACTGTTTATAGTGATGAAAGATTTGACAAGCGCAGATTGAGAGTAGGCAATTCTTCACTTGAATTTTTAGCAGATTTAGCAGAAAAACAATAATTTTACTTTTTATTAAAAGCTCCAGGACCTGGGTCTGGTCCAGCTTTGGCAGGTTTTCTTTGCATTTCCACAGAAACTTCAAAATTACATCCTCTTCCTTCCTGTCCAGGATTTCCTCTTGTTGTTATTTCCTTGCACATTTGGGCATTAACATCACTAATTTCTTTATTAACTGCCATTGTCAAGCAAAGCTTATCAGAGCCTTCTGGCCGCGGGTATATTATTTTCTCAGTAACACCAACCTTGTTAGTTGTTAAAGGCTTAGAAGATCCCAAGCCTGCTGGTTTGCTGCCATAAACTGATGTAGAGGTAATGCATTTCATTCTTGTCAATAATCTTTTTTCAGATGCAGAGCAAGGATTACCACTATCATCCCCAGGCCTACCAGATCCTTCTACTTTCCTATTTTCTTCTTTGCCTTTATCTTTTTCTTCATCTTGAGATTCTGCTTTCTCACATTTTCCCTTTACACATTTTCCACCACCACAATCACCATCTGTATCGCATGATTTAGGTAGCATTCTACTTTCTTCCTCAGCTTTCTTCTTCTTCTCTTCTTCTTGTTGCTTTTCTTCTTCCTTTCTCAACCTTTCTCGCTCTTCTTCAGGTACATCAAAAACACAGCCAGCGCCTACGCATGATTCAGGATAATTGTTTGTTTCATCTAAAATAACTTGAAACTCTTCATCATTGCAACCCATACAATATTCAATTCCATCAGTGCCAATAAAATAATATGGAGTACCATCACTTATTTTTATTCCATTATTATCATAAACACATTGACCGCTATTACATGCCTCAAGATGGGGGGATTCTACTGTTTTAGAGCCTCCTTCGGTTGTTGAAGTTCCTGGTTCTTTTCTGCCACTTTCTCGATTTGAAACTTTTATTATTCCATCTTTAGATCTGCTAAAGCATATTCCAATACCGCACATCTTTTCCCCAGGCTTTAGCATTGCTGGATTCTTTGACCAAAAATCTTGAGAGCCTCCTTCTGCTATCAAGCACCTTTCATCAGGATTTTTTCCTCCAACTAAAAATCCAAACTCTTTATTTTCCTCATCAACTTCCGGATCTGAAAAGCATTGTATAGTTGCAAGATTTTTATTTCCTTGACCAGATCTTTTTGCTAATTCTTTTAATGGGTCTGACAATTCACATCTGTCGGCATTCTTTCCTATACTTGATAGAAAATCCTCCAGCTTGCCCCTGCCCTTACTAAGTTTACTTTTTTTCTTCTTATCTTTTGTCTCTTTTCCTCCTAAAATTTCACATAGCTTTTCAGCAGAACTGCCTGCAGTTTGTCCATTTGAGAGTAAGGTATTAGGATCTAGTAAAGAAGATGTAGGCTGCAGTAGATTTTGTTTGTTTGAAATAAATGCAGTTTCTACAAATGTAGCTCCCAGCTGATCTGCAGGCTTCAAGCCAAATGACTTATATGCCTGCTCTTTTGCTTTAGTATCACCTGCCAACAATTCACCAGGATCACAAACTAAACCCCTAGAACATATAAATGCCTGCTTTGCAGTTTCTATTATCTTGCAAAATCCCAAGCCCAGAAGATCTTTATTAAAAAAATTCTTTAGATCATCAAAAACAGGACTACATTTAATAGTAACATCAGAAACACATAACTGAGTAAACCTCTCTAATTCTATGCTATTATAATCTGGCAAAAACAGCCCAACTTTATTTGAAAATCCCTGCTTCATTTCATTAAATGATTTAGGATCAGCAAACCTTCTTGAGAATTCCTTATACAGCTCGCTGTTTTTAGACGGACTTTCTATTAGGTCTATCAAGTTAAGGGCAGGATTCAAAACAGCAGCAGCTTCTTTATTGCTCAGGCCTTTAACATAAACAGCCATCTGCTTATCAAGCTCCTTAGCCTGATTTTCACTTAAACAACTCAGACCACTCTGCCATTTCGCCATAGCATTCAAGGCATTGTTCGGATCTTTTTTCTGCATGGCATTTTTGTACATAGTTATTATCTGCCTTGCTTTAAACTCTTTACAAACACCTATGTCTTTTAATCCAATAACTTTTGAGACTATGTTCTTCGGAATAACATTGATACTTGACTTTACTGGCTGTGATGCATCTTGAGCAAATGCTTTTTTAGACAGTTTAGAAGAAATAGCAAATCCGGAAACTTCAATATTCTTCTCTATGTAAAAAAATGATAAACCTAATAATATAACTATGGATAAAACTATTATGACAATCAATGATATCTGACATTTTTTCACATGGTTTTTAGGTTTATATATATTTAAAGTTTTTTATAACGCGAACCTTACTCACTTATTTTCTGATAAGCACATAAATTTTTTTCTAAATATTCTTTGGATATCCTTCAGAAAGATTTTTAATACTATGCCAGATAGCAATTCCATGCTATATTTTGTATTACTATACGGGCTGTTCAGCTTTTTAGTTGTATTAATGATAACACCATGGCTAATCAGATACTTAAGAAAAATAGGACTAATAGTAAAAGACCAGAACAAAGAAGGAAAGCCATTAGTTCCAATATCAGGAGGACTTGCAGTATTATTCGGAATAATGGCAGGATTAATGGTGTTCTTATTTTTCAGGACATTTATCTCAGGAAGCACAAAAATCGGCCTTGTGCTAAATAATTATAATTTAGTAATATTACTAAGCTCAATAGTTGCCATACTTACTATAACATTAATAGGATTCCTAGATGACCTAGTGATAGACAAATCTAAAGATTACTCAAAAGGATTAAGGCAATGGCAAAAACCATTGCTGTCATTAATAGCAGCAGTGCCGCTAATGGTTACTCAAATAGGAACAACACAAATTGGACTACCATTCATAGGAGTTGTAGACTTTGGAATACTATATGCTTTACTCCTTGTGCCAATAGGATTCAGCGGAGCAGCAAACATGGTAAATATGCTAGGAGGATTCAACGGAATGGAAGCAGGAATGGGAATAGTTTATACAGGAATGCTAGGACTATATGCATACGTAAACGGATCCTATGTAGCTGCACTAATAGCATTGCTAACATTCTGCTCACTAATAGCTTTCTTTTTCTATAACAAATGCCCTGCAAAAATACTTCCAGGAGATTCTCTAACTTACCTACTTGGAGGAGTAATGGCAGTAATTGCTATTGTAGGCAACATTGAAAGAGCAGCACTAATATGCAGCATACCATTCTTCATAGAATTCATACTAAAGGCAAGGTCAAAATTCAAAGCACAAAGCTACGGCCAATACAAAAACGGAAAAATAACATCATTACATGAAGACAAGATTTATTCATTAACGCACTTGTTCACAAGAACAGGAAAATTCACTGAAAACCAAATAACATACTCATTCATAGCATTTGAATTATTGGTGTCTAGCTTGATATGGGTCTTATAATTTTTGCTAGTATAGAATTTAGACAATACAGCTATGCTTATATACAGTTACCCCACTTTCTACTATCTTCTTCCAACTCCATCCTTTATAGTGAGTTAAAGTTTGCCCTCTAACGAATGAAACTTCTTCCCTTGTAGGCTGCAAGCCAATTTGCAATGTTATTTCTCTGTTGCTCACTTTTCCTCTTTTATCAATAATCTCATCACCTGCGCTTCTCATTTTTTCAAGCAAGCCCTTTTTCATAATTACAGTTGATTGCGGTTCTTTATACATCCCATATTCTTCAATATGCCTCTCCATTTCTGCCATTAGCATGATTTGCAGCCTATGCCTAAGATCACGAACAGAACCATTATATCCAAATGCAGGAATCATCTCAGACAACAAATCTCCAGCTGCATCACCTGCAATACTTGATGAAAGTCTATAAAAACTAAAATGGGAAGTATCAGCAAGATCATTTGTTCTGCCTTTTACTTTTTCCAATATTCCCGGCAGTTTACTTTCTATATAAGCCTCTATCCTTACAGAAATATCATCAGTTTGCATACTACACACTAAATACAGAAACGTAATATTATTAAGGCTATTTATAACTAAAATCTTATTTAAGTTTAAAAATTATGTCATTAGCAAAAATATAAAAATACCTAATTTTGAATAAATTTTGGTGAATTTCATAAAAACCTTGCTAAAATACGAGAAAGATGACAGCCTTATAAGAGATGGAATAATATTATTTACAGCAACAATGATAGGAAACTTTGCATCTTTCCTATATCATTTCGGGATGGGAAGATTTCTTGGTCCAGTTGAATACGGAGCATTAGGAGCAATACTATCAATATTTTACTTTATATTAGTCCCATTCAATGTAATACAAACAACAATATCAAAATTTGTCGCAAAATTCAAGGCAGAAAACGAAGAGAAAAAAATAAATTACCTTTTCTACAAGTCAATAAAAAAATTATTTATAATAGGAATAATCAGCACAATAATATTCTTAATACTCAGCCCAATAATAGCAGATTTTGTAAAGATAAAAACAATAAACATGATTATATTGGCAATAATAATACCATTTGCATTACTGCTTCCAATAAACAGAGGAGTATTCCAAGGACTACAAACATTCAAAAAACTTGGAGCCAACATAATAATAGAAACTACAGCAAAGCTTGCAGTAGGATTCATGCTCGTGCTTATTGGATACAGGTTAATCGGGGCAGTGATAGGATTAGTAGCAGCATATGTTATACCTTTTATAATATCAATAATACAGCTAAAAAAATATTACTCAAAATATCAGCAAGACATAAAACAAAAAGAAATATACAAATACTCAATACCTGTACTTATAACACTACTAAGCTTAACAGCATTCTACAGCGTTGATGTAATAATAATAAAGCACTACATGAGTGAGACAGATGCAGGATATTATGCAGCAACTGCAATACTCGGGAGAATAGTATTCTTTGCAACACTTGCAATATCAATGGTTATGTTCCCGAAAGTTGCAGAAATGGACGCAATGAAAAAACCCAACAAGCATATACTGAACAAAGCCTTGGCACTAGTTGCAATTGTAGGATTGGGAATAACTCTAGGATACTTTTTACTTCCAAAACTTGTAGTACTTTTACTATTTGGAAAAGACTTCCTGCCGATAACCAAATACATTACAGCATTTGCATTTTTGATGTCGTTCTTTTCATTAATCTATCTTACAGCAATGTACAACCTGTCAATAAACAGAACAAAATTCATATATATACTACTAGTGTTCAACATAATAGAAATAATAGCTTTAGCAATCATGCACAATTCAATAGCACAAGCAATAACAATTATGACAATAATTATGGTGCTAATGTTTATAATTCTATTGCTATACACATATAAAAATGCCAAAACTATCAATAGTAATACCCGCGTACAATGAAGAGAAAAGGATCTCAAAAACCTTAGATGAATACTGTAAATTCTTTAATAAAATATATAAAGATAATTTTGAAATAAGAATAATACTAAATGGCTGTAAAGATAATACATTGGATGTTGTAAGAAACACAGCAAAAATGTACAAACAAATAAAATATACAGACATAAAAGAAGCAATAGGAAAAGGAGGATCTGTAATAGAAGGATTCAAGCAAGCAGAAGGAGAACTAATAGGATTTGTAGATGCAGACAACTCAACAAAAGCAGAATACTTCTATGATCTAGTGAAAAACATAAATGAATATGACTGCGCAATAGCTTCAAGATGGATTGAAGGAGCAAAAGTAAACCCTCCACAACCACTAAAAAGAAGAATAGCATCACGTACATTCAATGCTCTTGTAAGAATTCTATTCAACATAAATGTATATGATAGCCAGTGCGGAGCCAAGCTATTCAAAAAACAAGCAATCAAAGAGATCATACCTTCTCTAGGAATTACTAGATGGGCTTTCGATGTTGATTTACTATATCAACTAAAGAAGAGAAAAAGAACTATATTAGAAATCCCCACTATATGGAGCGATACTCTAGGGTCTAACCTAGATATAAAAAAGGCATCAAAAGAAATGTTCCTAGCAATAGCAAGACTAAGACTAATATACTCGCCATTCAAATTCATAGTAAAAATATATGACAAACTAACATGAAAACTAAAGCAAGCTTCCTAATAGCAGCGCACAATGAAGAGAAATGCATAGGAAAAGTGCTTGAAAACCTAAAAAACTTAAAAAAAGAATTTCTTAACATAGAAGTCATAGTAGGAAACGACGGAAGCACAGACAAAACATCAGAAATCGTTGACAGATACAAATTTGTAAAACACATACACTTAAACGAAAGGAAAGGAAAGAATGCAGTCATAAACAAGATAATAAAAAAAGCAGATGGAGAGATCATAATAATACACGACGCTGACTGGCTTTTCAAGGTAAATGACAAGAAAGACTTTCAAAAAATGCTCTCATGGTTTGATGACAAGAAAGTTGGAGGTGTAGCAGAATCATTTCCAATAGAATATGAGACAGACAACCAGCAGAACACAACAGCTTATCTCGGAAACATGTACGGCACATACTTATGGATAGAATTCCTGAAAGAAAAATATACTTACAAAGAAAATGAATTAAGACTTGCAGACCCTTCAAAAAAAGGATTTCCATTCCTAGTAAACATATTCAGGAAAAATTTGTATAAAAACAATACCACACTTGGAGATGATTTTGAAAGGACATTAGACATTCTGAACAATGGATATAAAGTAATAGTGCTTGACGATCCTAAAATGCCAAGAATGCACACACTAACACCTTACATAAACTATAAAGACATTTTAAAACAGAAAAAAAGAACAGAAAAGGCAAGGTCGCAAGTATTCAGAAAATATAACATAGATATAGGATTACTTAATTTTTACATTCCATTATTCGTTTATTATATGAAAAACCTGGGGAAAACAAAAACATTCAAAGGAGCATTCTCATTGTTTATCTGGATAGCAATGTTTATTTATGCTTCGCTGATATCAAAAATAAAAAACAGAAAACTAACAACAGAAAAAGGCTGGCTCATGAGGGCAAGAAGATGAAGAGACTAAATATCGGGTGCGGACCAGACATAAAACCAAAAGAAGAAGGATGGATAAACCTAGATGAATTAAAGCTCAAAGGCGTGGACATAGTGCACTCACTAAACAAATTTCCATACCCATTCAAGGAGAATGAAATAGACGAAGTGTTCTGCTCGCACATACTAGAGCATGTAGACGATTTAGTAAAAGTAATGAAAGAAATTCACAGAATATGCAAGAACAATGCGAAAATAACAATAAGAGTGCCACACTTCAGCTGCGGAACAAACTACAGGGATCCTACGCATAAAAGATACTTCTCATACTTCACATTTGACTTCTTTGACGAAGAATGCTATTATGATACACCAAAATTCAAGACTGAAAAAAGAGAACTAAACTTTTCAAGACTAGCTTTTACTTCAATAAATTACATAATGAATCCAATAATAAATCTGTCGCCAGCAATATATGAAAGATTCTTCTGCTGGATGCTGCCAACATCAGAGGTTATAGTAGAACTAAAGGTGATAAAATGAATAAAGTAGTAATATGCTATGACTTCCTGCTTGGATTCGGCGGACTGGAAAGAGTTATGGCATTCCAGGCAAACTCATTAAAACAAGAATTTGACACAACAGTATCATTTGCAAGCGTGAAAAAAGATGTGGCTGAAGACATGTTCAAAGGCTTGAAAGTTGAAGAACACTCAATAAAAAAGTTAAAATTAAGCTTTTTAAAAATTATGTACTCGTTCATAAATAAAACACTGCTGAAAAAATACAACGATGCAAACTGCTTCATAAGCCACAGCTACATATGCTCAAGAATGTGCAGTTACATGAAGAAAAAATATAATATACCATTCGTAGTTTACGTACACCATCCGCCAAATTTTTTATATTTGCAGGACAAGAAAACAAATTACTGGGGACTTGACATAGGAAGAGGAATAGCATTAATGGCAGGAATTATATTAGGGCCATTATTAAGAATAGATGACAAGAACTGCATAAAAAGTGCAGACAGAGTATTAGTTAACAGCAACTACACAAAAGGAAGAATAAAACAAATATATGGTGTTGAGCCAATAGTATGCTATCCAACAATAAACAAAATATTTAAATTACATGACAAGGGCGAGTGCGAATACGTCCTTAAAAAATATGATATAAACAGCAAGTTCATATTCTGCCACGGCAGACTAATTCCAGACAAAAGATATGAAATGCTAGTGGAAGCACTTGCATATATTACAGACAAAGACCTGCTTGTAGTGTTCAGTGGAAACATAAATGAAAATTATAAAATACAACTTTTAGAATTAGCCAATAAACTTGGAGTAAAAAACAAGATGAAATTCTTAGGGTTCATACCAGATAACGACCTTATAGCATTATACAATCTTGCAGAAGTATTTGCATTCCCTGCAACAAAAGAAGATTTTGGCTTAGTGCCTATAGAAGCAATAGCATGCGGATGCCCAGCAGTTGCATGGAACGACAATGCAGGACCATCTGAAATAATAACAGACGGTATCAATGGTTATTTGGCTAATGCATACGATGTAAAGGACTTTGCAAACAAGATAGAAAAAATAATCGTAGAAGATTTCAAGAAAAAAAACAGAAACAAAATAGCAGAATCTGCAAAAAAATTCTCAGACAGCGAACATTCCAAAATTATAAAGGAAACAGTTAGTAGCTTAATTCATAAATAATCAAAAGCAGCTGATCATTTTTATCTTTATATGTCATAATAGGAATAAAATTATCCTTGTGCACTTCAGGGAATTTATAGACCCAATCAGGATGCCTCTCAAAAACAGACAACACCATAAACTTAGGCTTATAAGTATCTATATCCTTCTCCAGCTGCTTCTCATCGCTGCCCCAACCAATAACTTTTCTTTCAGAGTAATAAACTGTCTGAGGCTCTGAAGCAGTAACAATAATGTCTGTATTATTGCTATTAGTCTTCATCCACAGAGCAGCATCCTTAACTTCAGAATAACTACTGCTCTTCTGCATGATCATTGCATGAGCCAAAGTCAGCTGTGAATAAGCACCAAGAAGCAAAACAAAAAGGATAATAAAAAAAGTAACATTTTTACTTAAACCAGAAAAGTACTTCAAGCAATAGAAAATTCCCTTGCCTATAAAAAAGAACATTGGAACTGCAACAAGTATAACCCACCTATCTTCAGCAATCCTGAGGTAAAAAATGAAAAATGCCAAAGTGACAACAAGAATAAGAAGGTTAAACAAGTCCGCCCTGAGATTTTTACTTTCTTCTTTTCTCAATAAGTCGTATCCTAAAAAAAGATTAATCAAGGTTATCAAGCCAATAATAAATAACACAAAGTACAAGAAGCTCAATGCATCTGCACCTGTGAAGATTTTAAAAAATTTCAAGATGTACCAACCAAAAGGAGCTTTAGACTCAACCTGGCTGCTATAACCTGAAGTAAAGGCTAGAACATTGTCATAATTTATTTTATTAGATATCAAGTAAGGGACAACAATAACTATGGAAATCAATGAAGAGATCCATACCTCCTTTCTTTTCAAGAATTTAAAACCCTCAATAATAAACAAGAAAAGCAAATATACTAAAATTATCAAAACACTCTGAGTTCTAGACAAAAATGCAAGTGACAAAAATGCTGCACTAAAATACAAATATTTGCCTTTGTTCATTGTATACCATTTCCAGAAAAAGTAAATTGACAGCAGCTGGAAAAATAAAGCTAAAAAGTCAGGCTGAAACCTTGTGGTCCAAAAGATGCTAACCCAAAAAATAGACATTATGAAGCTGCCAACCAATCCAATATTTTTATCATACATGTCCCTGCCTAAAAAGTACATAACAACAGCACTGCCTATAGACGGGATTAAAACTACAAAAAATTTAACCATAGCTTCACTAAAACCAAGCTTAAAGAGCAAGCCTGCAATAACAGGAAACAAAACAGCATGCTGAGGGTTGGGCCTGTAAGGAACATCAAAAAACCAGTGCTTTGCAGTTGACAAATAACCAGCTTCATCCCACCAAACTGCAGAGTTTACTTCTAAATAATAAAGCCTTACAAGAAAACCTAAGATTATTATAAGCAAGAACAGAAAATTATGCTTTTCCTTAACCCACAGGATTATTTTCTCCTTGTTCATTAAGAATTTTATTTAGACATTAATTTATAAAGTTATTTAAAAATTTTCCCTACTTGTAGGTTGGCGTTGAAATCTCTGTGCTTCAATATGAACTCTTCTTTCTACTTCCCCAATTTTAGCTAATTCTTCTCCAAATGCGTCTAGAGTAGCTATCTTACCTTTTACAGAATGCTTTAATACAACGCCATTTCTTAAGTAATAAATACTATCATGTCCATTAGCGCTATTTTTGTACACGCCAACCCTCTTTGCTTCATGACTAACTAATAGAAATGTTAAATAAACATCAAATGATAAATCACCATAAAATCCACCAGCATGTCCTTTATAAATTCTTCTTTCAATCATAAATTTCTATTTATCTAAAAATATATAAGATTATCGCCAGCCCGAACTTGCTCCTTTTCACTCCTCACATTCTTTACTTCATATATCAGAGAAACTAATAACAATCAAAAGAAAATTTTCCTAATAAAGTTTATATACCAATAATAAAAAATATTATTCATGTTCAAATGGTACGGGTTCTTAGGAATCCTGATGATATTATTTGTAGAGGTGAACTTCTTTCTAAAAATACAGCCATTTGCAAACTTTTATTTTCCAATAGTGTGGCTTGGTTATATTTTACTGATAGACTCTATAGTATACAAACTAAAAAAGAATTCATTAATATCAAATAGATTTTACCAATTTCTAGGAATTGTAATTATATCGGCAATGATATGGTGGATTTTTGAGCTATTGAACTTTTCAGTAGCAAACTGGAATTATGTCCACACAACTGAAATGTCACCTTATGCATCCATAATTATGAAGAATCTAGCATTTGCAACAGTATTACCTGCATTCTTTGAAACTGTTGAATTAATCAGATCAATACACTTATTTGACAAGAAAAAGTTAAAGAAAAAGCACAAAATAAGCAAAACTTTGCTGCATACATTTATAATTTTAGGAATAATTTCATTTATACTGCCATTTTTATTGCCGAAACTAGCATTTCCCTTAATATGGCTAAGCTTCTTCTTGATACTGGAACCAATAAATTATTTACATAAACAGCCAAGCATAATAGGACATTTAAAGGACAAGCGCCTGGTGATTCCATTGTCTCTTTTGCTTGCTGGAATAATAATGGGGTTCTTCTGGGAATTCTGGAACTATTGGGCTGTAAGAAAATGGATTTATGACATACCATACCTAGGATTCTTTAAAATATTTGAGATGCCAATACTTGGATACTTTGGATATTTCCCATTCGCATTTGAGTTATATGCAATGTACTGGTTTGTAAGAAGCTTGTTCGTGCATAAGGAACACTTGCTAGAATAATCTTTGAATCCTTTTTTCTTCAGCTATATAATGTTCATCTCTTGCATATGCATCTGCTATTAAATCAATTGCATCCACATTAGGATCAGCAACAGAACTTTTAGGATAAGTAGTTTTACCATCTAAAATATACATAACTTCTGTATCTTTTACTATAACTTGAACTTGTCTTCCGTTAACAGTAATTTCACAACTTGGCAAATCACCAACTTTAAAATCTTTAACCTCATCAAGAGACAATAATTTTCTTCCTAGTCTGACAGAAATTTTTCCAGATCCAAACGCTTCTGTTATATCAGCCATTTTACTTCTTACGATTATCATGTATTTAAATTTTTATATTTTTAAATGTTTATTTTACAAATTCACTAGCCCAATCCTTATACCTTTTTTTGACAACATCAGGGAGTGACTCAAAAGGTTTAATAAATTTTCTGCACTTTGAAGAACCGCAGCAACACTCAATTTTATATTTATGATATATAGTAGTAGAATAATCAATTGTTATTTCTTCACCTTTTCCAATATCTCTCATGGCGATAACCTTGTTTAATTGTTTAATGCCACAATTTGGATCGCAAGAATGGTTAAGATAAACTCCAGGATTGTCCTTATATGGATTAATGAATTTATTCCTACCTATCTGCAAACTAGTGAAATTTGCCTTAGGCCAACCAACAATCTCTCCTGAAAATTCAAAAATAAACTCGCCTTTAGAAAAATTTTTATCAGTAAAAACACCGCTGCCTTCCTTACTAGACTTTTTTATCAACAAGCCTTCCATATTCCACTTCCAACATATTTACTATATTACTCCAAGTAAAACTTTGAACTCTTTCATAGCCTAAACTTGAATATTTATCCCTTAATTTTTTATTTTTAATTAATAACTCTAACTTATTCTTCAAGTCCTTCAGATCATTATCCTTAAAAGTTAATCCTGCATTATCTATGACCCATGGCAAAGCACCAGCATAAGAGCTTAAAACACAAGCTTTTTGTGAAAATGCCTCAAGAACAACAATACCAAAACCTTCATAATGACTTGGGAATAAAAACACATCACAAGACCTTAAGGCATTGAGCTTCATATCTTCTGGAATTTCGCCAATAAAAAAAACATTATCTGCTCCCAAATTCTCCTTTAATATTTTCAACTCGCTCATATAACCACCATCAACACCACCTATCAAGAATTTTATTTTAGGAAAATATTTTGAAACTTTTACAATCAAATCCAAGCCCTTGCTCCTGTGGATCCTGCTTAAACTAAGAACAACAAAGTCCTTATACTTAATATTATATTTTTTCCTGAAATTTTTAGAATCTCTTAAAGTTAAATAATTTTCAGGAATCCCATTGGGAATAACTACAAACTTTTCTCTTGATAAATTGAACTTCTTGACAAACCAACCAGTTTCCAAATCTGTAATCGATAATATTTTATTAAATCTATTCAAGAAAAATTTTCCAAAAAATAAGTCAAAAACAATTACAAATAAATCAGCTAATGAACTCCTCAAACCTTTAGGGTAATTAGGCCAATGAGGAGTTAGAAAACAAGGCTTTTCAGTAAAGAATAAACCTAAAAGATGAGGATGCCTGTAGTTATGAAAATGAAAAATGTCCGCATCTGATTCTTTAATAGCTTTGAAGACTCCTGGAAAAAAAGAAGCAAAATCACCAAGATTAAACCAAGTCCTGAATCTCCTTATTTTTATACCTTCATAAATTTCTTCTTTTAATTGTATTTTTTTATTTCTATTCCTATCAGAAGTAAAAACTTCGACTTGATGGCCTTTTTTTATTAGTTCTTTGGATAAGTAATAAACATGCCTTTCCAAGCCTCCCTCAACAGGATAGAATGAAGGAGTAATCATTATGATTTTCATAAACTAAAGTACAAAGAAAAGATTAAAAACATTATCGATACAACTTTTCAAGATCCTTAGCGATATTCTCCCACAAAAACTCCTTAGATTTCTTAATATTATTCTTACTTATCTTAATTTTTAAACCCTTATTCTTAATCAACAATTTTAATTTACTCTCCAATTCATTCAAGTTTCCAAAATCAAACAAGAATCCATTAACATTTTCTTTCACTAAAAACTTACCACCCTCAGTTCTAGAAGAAACAACAGAATTGCCAAAAGCCATAGCTTCCAAAACAACAATACCAAAAGCCTCCCACCTGCTAGGAAAGAGAAAAATATCAGAACTCTTCAAAACTTTATTCCTAACCATATCATTGCCGTGAAGAAAAATAATCCTATCTTCAATTTTAAGTTTTCTGGAGATATAAGAAAGTCTTTGCCTATCTTCTCCAAAGCCAAACACAATAAAGACAGCTTTCTTATTTAACTTAGGAAGAATTTTAATAACTTGGTCAATACCCTTATATTCCTGAAGTCTGCCAACAAAACTTAAAACTATTTTATTTTTTAGATTATATTTTTTTACAATATCACTATTATCAACTTTATTGAACAAATCCTTTGAAATCCCATTCGGCAAATACCTAATATTATTTTCATTAAAGCCACAGTCAACAAGCCAATCTTTCTGAGAAGGATTAACCTGAACAACAACATCATATAATTTATTTATACTCATTTCTAGAAAACTAACAATTTTCTTATAAAATCTAGCATGCAAACTATAATCATCCAAAGCCATGAATGGACCATGAGGAGTAATAACCAATTTCAATTTAGGATTGAATATTTTCTTCATTAAAATTATAAAATCATGCCACAAAAAACCAAAAGAATGAACATGAAGAACATCTAATTTGGTATTCAAAACCTGAAACAACATTCCAGGATAAAAAGCAGCGTAATAGCCAAACCTAAAAATTTCTCTTGATCTATGAACATGAATTCTATCAATAACCTCATAATGCTTAAACTCACTCTTGTGAGAAGTAAAAACATGCACTTCATGCTTTTTTGCCAGTTCTTTTGCTAAGTAAAAACAATTATTCTCAGCACCGCCAACCCTAGGATAAAAGTAAGTTGTTATAAGTCCTATTTTCATAAAACAAATATTAAAGAAAAACTTAAATAGCTTTTTATGACAACAGAAATAATGGAAAAGGTAAATGAATACATAATTCCATATCATTGGGCTTGGGAAGGATTTTACAAAGAATCATATGAGTGGCCTGTAAAAAAAATACTTCCTTACATAAACAAGACAGACAAAGTACTTGATGTAGGGTGCGGCGATGGAAAACTTACTTACTTTCTGGCACAAAAATCAAACAACGTTACAGGAGTAGACAACCAAGAATTACCTCTGCAATTTGCAAAACTAATATTCAGCAAACTTAAACTAAAGATAAAATTCAAAAAAGATGATGCAACAAAACTAGGCTTCAAAGATGAAAGCTTTGACAAAGTAACATGCTTTGACATGATAGAACACGTACCTGTAGAAATGGCAAAAAAAGTTGTTGAAGAAATAAATAGGGTATTAAAAAAATACGGAATGTTAATACTAACAACCCCAAATAGAAAGGAACTCAGAGGAAGAATATTCGGCCACAAGATAATAGACAAGCACTACTATGAGTATGATATAAATGAATTAAAGCAAATGCTTGAACAACAAGGATTTACAAACATAAAATTCAACGGATACTACCTCCCATTACCTATACCAAAAATAGAGCACTATGCAAACATCTTTCCGATAAGAGGAATTTTCAAATTCTTGATAAAAGCAGGAAATAATTTTCCTAATTTAGCCACAGGAATACTTGTAACAGCAACAAAGAAATAGATTTATTCAACCCTTATGCCATTTGTTAATCTGCTATTTCCATGGACAAAAACTCATACTCCTTGTAACATAATCTGCTCAATAATTCTATCCATATTAACATGGTGGTGTGTTTTTATTTCCCCATGTTGGTCTGTAGGAGCAGCATAAGCATAATTCCTTCCCGAATCATTATCAAATGAACAGCCATAAAGGTGTATTTCCGAAGCACTCATAATAGAAGCAATTTGCAAGGCACAACCACTTACTGATCCTCCTCTAAAAATATTTTCTTGAGTTTTACTAACATTAATCTTTCCAGATTTAGTATAATCAAAATATAAGTGAGGTGGGCAGGGTATTAACTCTGGACGAAAACTTTCATAAACACAATCATTTGAAGAAATAGAATCTTCCATTAATGTAAAAATATAATGCAAAAGTTCTTCCTCGTCAATATAATCATTATACAAAAAATCAGATAAATCTCTTTGCAGTCTTTCTCTATCATCTGGACTTGGAAAGCATAGCTTATCAAATGGAGATATATATGAACTTACTATTCTAGTTGTTGTATATGGAGAAGCATAAAACCAATCTCTTTTAGACCCTCTAATATCTGCACAAACAAAATATGTTGAAGCTACAACTTTAGCAGCGCCATTAACAGCAATGCTTATTGGCTGCTCTCCTTTGAAAAGGCCCAATGTAGGGCTTGAACCTAATACTGCAACAGATATCCCAGCGTGTTTTCCACGAATACTATTAACCATCAAGAATGATTAAAAATAAAAATTTATAAACGCTTCTAAAACAATAGATCTATCAAAGTTTTTTTATCTAAAGTATTTATAGGAATGTTTTTCAATACTATATAACCATCAATAAAATAAATATCATTTTCACTAGATTTGTATGAAATATTCTTAGATTTGACAGAATAACTTTTAACAGGAAGAGTAGTTTTCACTCTAAGACTCATATTTATTTTTCTGTAATTCCACTTAAAAGAGCCAACATTCTTCAGCAAAATAGAATCTTTTGAACATTCAACCTTAATATTTTCTCTTAAATCGAAATACTGCGTTAATTCTGAAAATGTTGTGAACCACAAATCATTTGAATAATTGTCATGAAGCCACTTCATCTGGTTCATATGCTTCTTAGAATTATAGCCAAAAGCGTTGAAAAGCTTAAGTTTGCTTAGAACTGAAAAGAAAAAATTCTTAGAGATAATATAAATTACAAGTGCTGAAATACCTAAAATCAAAATAATTAATAATAGCAATGGAGAGATCAGATAAACCAATATCAAAATAAGAACTGTTAATAAACCATTAAACAACAAAAATTTGTGATCTTTAAACCTAAGCTTAGAAAAGTTAGTAAAGCCAAGCTCCTCAATAAAGGACTTATACGACTGAAGAATAGAACCTCCGCCCAAAGCATCAAGCCAGTTCATCTGAGCATGCATAAAATAATACAAAACAGGATAATTAAAAGAAGAACTTTTTCTAATAATATCTTTGACTCTTTTCCTAAAATTTAGTGTAGTGCCTTCCAAAGAAACAGAATAAGGAACAACAACAAGCTTAGAATCTTTATCCTTAATATTAAAAGGGTTGTTATCAACAAAGTGTTTGTCAATTTTCCAATAGCTTACATCGCCGACCCTAAATTTCTTATGTTCTATACCATCAATCAACACTCCCTCAGGCTCTATAAAACTTCCAACTTCTTTTTTATATGATTTAATTCCTTCAGAAGTATCCTTAACACCTGTCAATTTATTAAAATTGCAATCAGAAACATCAAGCCAAAAACCAAGGCCATAAATACCAAACTTGTTAAACAATAAAGGAGCATCAGGTCTTCCCCTTCCAAAAGGATAAGTATTCCAGACAAGACAATCATGCTTCCAAGCGTAATTAAAAGCCTTCTGCAGATTTTTAAAAATATCTAGAACAAATTTAGGATCATCGTAAGGACTTCCTCTGCTAAACAAAACACTATTCTTATGCCAGTACGGAAAATAATTATCTACACCAATCTCATGATAATAGCCATGAGCAACATATTCATCATAATGCTTATTGCCGTAACGAAAAATAGGATGCATAACCTCCTTAATCCATTTTCTTCCTTCCTTTGAATACCATGCAAGCTCGGAAGGATCTACACCTTCTGGTTGAGTATATTTTATTGCATTAAGAAAAGATGTGTGACAAGGGACCCAGCCCATAGAATACTTTATCCAAGGAAGCTTGTCGAGGATAGGCTTCCAATACAAAGACCAGAAATCATTTCCAGATCTATACCAATAAAAAGTGTCCCACTTCTTTTTACTAGGACCATAATCATGACTGCCTCCAATTGGAAACTCATCAACACCTATAGCAAAAGCTACTTTCTTATTATCATACCACTTTGTAAGCGAAGCTTCCTGGATCATTTTCTTAGCACATATGTGTAATGAATAGGTATTAAAGGACTACCGTTACTAAAAATCTTAGAAATAAAAGCATATCTCTTATACAAGCTAAAAACATTGCAGGACTTTACAAGCTTGACTTTCTTGAATCCTATCTTATCAAATAAAGAAGTATAATAATTGTCAGAAAACAAATAAAATTCCCTTGTAAATGCATTCTTCTTATTGCCGTGAGAATTATTATGAAGAAAATGCTTCACTGGGTTTTTTATAAAGCCTACAAAATCTAATGAAATGCAGTTAAAATATTTTGAATATGAAGTAGGAGAAATAAAATAAGCAACATACCATGCAGGAGAAGGAACTGAAACTATCATGAAACCTCCTTTTCTTAGTAGCCTGTAAGCTTCTCCCAAATAATTTTCTTGATTATCAACATGCTGAAGAACAAAATTTGAAAGAGCAACATCAAATAAATTATTACCTAAAGGAACTTTTTCTGCAGAAGCAAAGAAATTAACAGGAGAATAATACTTATCATATAATCTAATGTCAAATGAAACTATATCCTTCTCTTTATTCGTAAAGCTAAGAAACCTGTTATCGCCTGAGCCCATATCTATAATATTCTTTTTATATCCAAGCTCATTAAGTACTTCATTAATAATACCATAAACAAAAGTTGCAGCTATGGGAAAATCCTTGAATTTTGTCACATGTCCATTATAAGGCTTTACAATTTTTATTTTCTTTCCTTTAAATTTTTTTCCAACAGCCTTTCTCAAATCAGGCACTAAAATCTCTTTACCACTGAAAACCAATTTATGCAATGCGAAACAATAATCACAGTTTCTGCACTTTAGAAAATAATATTTATTATAAAACAACCCAACTTTTCCAGAGCAATTGCTGCAATAAAAATTTTCAAGAAGCTGCTTTGAAAACGAGAAATAGACCATAAAACTGCTTACCACAATAATATTTATAAATATAGCGCTTATTTTCCGGAAATATGGGAGACTTTTCATTCAATAACCAGAAGTACAGCGGAGAAAGAGCAATCAATGAGAGCGAAGACTTCAAGGCAAGAATGAATGCCATTGTTAGAATGTGCGGACAGAACAAAAAGCTCCTGGACATAGGCTGCTTTACAGGATACCTTATTAAGAAACTTAAACAGAAAAACAATGAAGTTTACGGAGTAGACATATCACAAAAAGCTGTTGATGCCGCGAGGAAAAAAGGACTAAACTGCTTTCAAGGAGATGTGGACAAGGGGCTGGAATTCAAAGATAAAAACTTCGACACAATAGTAATGGGAGAAATAATAGAACACATATTCGATACAGACAAGGTAGTGAGAGAAATAAAAAGAATGCTAAAAGACAAAGGACACTTAGTAATCACCACACCGAACATAGCATCACTAAACAGAAGAATAAGATTATTGCTCGGAAAAAATCCATACATAGACATAGGAACTTTAAACGATAACAACAAAACAACAGCCTCAGGACATATAAGATACTTCACATTTGACACTTTGAAAATTCTTCTTGAAAGAAATGGATTCAAAGTTGTAGAAAAAACATCAGATGTCTTTCTACTAAAATCATTAAGATCATACAAGCTTGCAAAGTTATTTCCAACATTCGGCTGGTCAATAATAATGAAAGCACAGAAATTATAGAACACCCTTGACAGCATTTCTAAATCTTGACAGACTATTTTCCATAGTAAAATTTTTAGCAATCAATCTTGCTTTTCTTGAAAGCATATTCAATTTCTTTTTGTTATTCCATAAACTCCTTATTACATCAACTGCTCCATCAACACTTGGAACAACAAGCATGCTATCTATTTCTTTTACAACACTCTTTATCCCAACTTTATCAGAAACAACAGGAACCAAGCCCTGAGCCATAGCCTCAAGAACAGCAATGTTTGCAGCCTCAAATCTTGCAAGACTTAGATAAACAGAGCCATTAGAAAAATACTTAAAAACCTCATTAGTAGGCTGCACCCTTACAATCATATCATTATTCGGAGGATTATAATCCCCACCTATACCTATAAGATAAAGCTTTGTATCTAAAAATTTCTTTCTAAGCTTTTCAGCAGCCATAACATTAAGATTAGCCCCCTTAGTCCTGCACACCCTTCCGGCATACATAATAATATGGGAAGACAAACTGCACTTCTGAGAATTAAATACATTATCATAAAAAGGTGGGACAATAACAACTTTATCTTTGAACCTTTCAGGAACAAAAGAAGCCATAAATTCTGTAGAACAAATAAGAAGGTCATATTTTCCAATTATAAAATTGTAAAAATAAGAAATTCTTGAGTCTTTAATAAAAAACAGCTTAGGATCAGACACTATAAGGCATAGTTTACTAGACTTACTGAACAATTTAACAAAATAACCTGTAAGCATCTGGGAACCACCCTCACAAATAGCAATATCATACTTTTTCATAAACAAAGCTGTCTTCAGGCTTTTGAAAAAACGAGACAAGAACGGAAAGGAAAACCTCACTTTATCATTAACAAAATCGGCATTTATACTATTTGCCCAGGCGGCATGAAGCCTGTGAGGTGCATTGTAAATAAAGACTGCTTTCATAAAAATTATAGTGCTCCAAAACCTATTTAAAAGGAACGCTTTTAAGCAAGAAACATGGCAGACAAGGTATTTATTCTAGGAATCGACGGAGGAACTTTTAGAGTAATAGACGAACTAATAAAACAAGACAAGCTACCAAACTTCAAAAAAATAAAAGAAAACGGAAGCTCTGGAATACTAAACTCATGCATACCCCCTACAACTGATCCTGCATGGCAAGTACTATTTACTGGAAAAAACCCTGGAAATGTCGGCTTTTACTTCAATGCAACATATCTTGGAGATGAAGAATACCAAAAAAGGCTTGTAACAAAAGTAGAAACAGAAACAATATGGTCAATACTATCAAAAAACAACAGAACAGTCGGAGTGTATAATATACCATTCACTTATCCTGCAGAGAAGGTAAACGGATTCATGGTCTCTGGATTGTTTTCTCCAGGTTTTGAAAGACTAACATACCCTGAAGAACTAAAAAAAGAGCTTGGAGAAGACTACTGCATAAGCATACCTGACTTTCAGTATTTAACTAAAGAAGAACAGATTAAAAGAAGCATAGAAGAAATAAATAAAAAATTCAACACAGGAATAAAACTTTATAAAAAATACAAACCTGAATTCTTCATGATGGTAATAGCAGAAGTGGACACAGTACAGCATTTTTTTTGGGAAGGGAAAAAAATAAACAAAACAATAGAAGAGTGTTATTTATTGCTTGACAAATACCTTGGAGAGATACTTGAAGCAATAAATGAAGAAACAACCTTATTTATTGCAAGCGACCATGGATTCTGCAAGGCAAAATATGATATACTACTTAACAGCGTAATGCTTAACAAAGGATACATAAAACTAAAAAATGAAGAACAGAAAACAGAAAAATTCAAGAACAAAATCGCAAAATTCCTAGATAAATTCGGGCTGAGAAAAACAATATCAAGAATAATAAGCAAAAATCTAGGACAAGTGTTCACAACAGGCTTTGACAAGATAGACTGGCCCAATACAAAAGCATTCTCTTATGGCGTGGGAGGAATATACATAAACCTAAAAGGAAGAGAACCAAAAGGATGCGTGAAAAAAGAAGAATATGAAAAAACTTTGAATGAAGTAGAAAAAGAGCTACTAGAATTAATAGATCCAGAAACACAAGAAAAAATAATCAAGAAAATTTATAGAAAGAACACAATATACAAAGGCAAAGCAACAGAAAGAATGCCAGACCTTATATTAATACCAAATGAGAAATACGTATTCAGGGACTACTTCGGTACTGAATGGAAAAAAGAGTCAGTATTTTCAGGAAACCATGAGCCTGAAGGAATATTCCTTGCCTGCGGTAAAGACATAAAAAAAGGACACAAAGTGAACTGTGACCTTGTTGACATAACACCGACAGCACTTCATATACTAAACAAAAACATACCGCTTGATATAGACGGAAAAATTGTGAAAGACATATTCAAAACACAATCGAAACATTACAAAAAGAAGACTAAAAAGCAAACAGAGAAAGAGTATAAAACACAGAAAGAAAAAAATCTTATAAGTAATTTAATAAAAGACCTAAAAGTGTAAAACATACAAAAGTTTTTTAAATTAACCATTATTCCAAAGTTTATGACAAATCAAGATAAAAATGTTCAGATAAACATACCAAAAGATCTTGCTGAACAAATACAGAAAAAAATTGAAGGAACAGAATTTGACTCAGTTTCAAACTACGTAACTTACGTTATGAAGCAAGTTCTAAAAGCTAACCAAGACAAAACGAAAGAAAAAAAAGAACTCACCAAAGAAGAAGAGGATAAGATAAAAAAGAACCTTCACTCAATGGGCTATTTATGATGAAGAAAAATGTTATTATGATATTAGTTGATGGAGCAAGAGTAGACTATTTGAAAAAATATCCTAATTTTTCTAAGATTTCTAATAGAGGAACTTTTTTATCAAATGGCTGCACATATGCACCTTACACTATAGCTTCACTTCATGCAATATTCAGCGGAGTATACGGAAATAAAAGCGGAACAGATAATTACTACGGAACTTATGATTTTAATAGTGAAGATTATGCTACACTCGCAGAATATTTTAAATATAATGGATTTGTAACTTATGGAGACACAATAAACGAACTTGTAGCACCAAAACAAGGATTTGATATATTTACAATACACAATGAATTTGAAGACAACCTAACAGAGAGGCATCAAGCTATAATAAAAGAAGTCAAACAACATTCAGAGAAAAAGAACCAACCTTTCTTCTTATACTTACACTACAGCAACATACATACAGGAATAAAATTAAATGTCCTAGACAAATACAATAACTTTAGCCAAGAATATTTCGGAAAAACTGAAGAAAATAAAAAAGATTATGAAATTTATTTCAGCAAATCAGATGAATATATAGGCGAAATAATTAATTTTATAGAAAATCAAAAATTAATTGATGATTCCATAGTATTCATTACAAATGATCATGGCATAAGCACAGGGGAAAAGATAGGTGAAAGAGCATATGGAGTTTTCTGCTATGAATATACAATAAAAACATTTTTAATATGTTTAGGAGAAATCTTCCCCAAAAAAGAAATAAAAAATCTATTCAGAACAATTGATATAACCCCCACAATAATTAATATAATGGAATTTAAACCTATGTTAGGGTACAAAAAAATGGATGGAAAAAGCCTTCTTCCACTTATAAACGGAAAAGATACATCTCAGAGAATTGCATTTATACAATCAGGAAATCCAATGAAGGAAAATAATCCTCCAAAGAAACCAAATGTACACGCAATTAAGACTGATGAATGGAAACTAATATTCAATGAAGCTAATGGTAGTTATGAATTATATAAAATAAACGAGGACAAAAACGAAGAGAATAATCTATACAATAATCCAAATTATCTAGGTATACAAACAGAATTACAAGGTTTGTTGAATAAACACCTACAACCTAACATCACCCAAATAGATAATTTTCAGCCTACAAAAGAAAAAAATACTGTAAATATAGAAAGAAGCTTAACTGAATTAGGATACTGGAACAATGCATATTCTAAAATAAATTATTTTGGATCCGGACCTACAAAGCTCGCTTATCAAGCAGCAGATTATTTAGTAAATGAAGATATCAGAAAAATCCTAGATCTTGGAGCAGGCCAAGGAAGAGACAGTTTATACTTTTCTCAAATGGGTTATGATGTAACAGCCATAGACTTTTCAAGGAATGCAATAAAGTCCATACAAGAAATTATATCACACCATAAAACAAATGTAAAACCTATTTTATATGACATAACGAAGCGACTACCATTTAATGATCTATATTTTGACTGCGTCTATTCTAATCTAACTTTTCAATTCCTAAATAAGCAACAGATGAATAGTACAATAAGTGACGTGCATAGAGTTTTAAGGCCGGGAGGATTATTCATAGCCTCAATAAAAAATCATAAAGATAAGTACTTTATTATTGGTAATAAGATAAATAATAGTTCTACAGAATCAAATGGGATACTAAGATATTTTTTAGATGAGAAGGAAACAAAGGAACTAATAAAAAACTTTGAAATTATAGATTTTTACGAAGAGAAACACATAAATCTTGACAAAAGCAAAAGCTGTTATTGGGTAATTGTAGCAAGGAAAAAAACTAAATAAACCTTCTAATTATCCTACTAAATATCTTAATCTTCAACTTATTTTCTACGGTCTCTATCATCTTCAAATCTGTCTGGTCAGGAACCTTAAACAGAAGCAGCAAAAAGAAATAAACTGCAGAGAACACAAAAGAAGACACTACAAAAGAAATTAATGAGGCAGATATAGTTCCAGAAAAGTAAAGTATTAAACTGGCGAGCAATACAGCAAGAAGAGACTTGAAGAATCCCTTGTTATATGGATTAACAGGAATATAAGCATAAACACAAACCCAGCTCACAATCTTAAGAATTAACAATGAAAGCATAGTACCTATAGCAGCACCAACAATTCCATACTTAGGAATCAACAAATAATTAAACACTATATTAGAAACAAGGCCAACAAGCCAAGTCAGCAGATTAAGCTTGGTTTTCCCTATAATATTAATCATCTGCCCTGTAGGGCCTAGAAGAACACTGAAGAAATAACCTATAGTCAACAAAACGAACGAAAATGAACCAGCAACATAAACATCTCCAAATAGTAGCCTTATAATCTGCGAAGGAAAGAAAAAGAAAACCACAACCATAGGAACTGTAAGGTAAAAATTCCAGGCCGTCACCCTGTTAAATATATCTCGAATTTCACTAGTTTTGTGATCGTGCAAGAGCCCTGAAAGAACAGAAATCAACAAGCCATTAAATGCAAACGCAAATGTAGGAATAAGATTTGCCAATGAAGCAGCAGCATTGTATATACCAACCTCAACCTCTGTCTTGAAGTAACCAAGCATTACAGTATCAACCCATTTTGTAAGGATAAAAAAAGCACTAGCAAAAAGAAGAGGAAGAGAAAATGAAAACAGAGCAGGCTCCAACTTATACCTAAATAACTTATCAAGAACTTTTTTCCTTCTAAGCATAATAAATATTGAAAACACAGAAAGAACAACAGCAAACAAATGAGCAAGGCTCGCACCAAAAACACCGAAACCAAACAAAACCAAAACAACTGTAATAGCTAATTTAAATACGCCCTCGCCAATATCCCTAAAATAAAACTGGTAATCAATTCTTTTAATACCTCTACAAACAGCAAACAATATTTCAGAAACAGCATAGAACGGAATAATTAACGCGTAAACTTGAATTATTCTTGAAAGAGATGAATTCTTAAAAAATGATAAAGCAATGTAATCTGAGAAAAAGAAAACTAAAAATGAAAGCATCAAAGAAAATGGAATAACAATATAAAAAGCCGTGTTTACTATGCTGTTGACTTTCTCCTTATTATTAAAATAACCAACAAAACGCTCAACACCCTGCTCAAAGCCCAAAAGAGAAATAAAACCAACAATGCCAAGAACAGACTGGCCTATGCTCAACATACCAAACTGCTCAGGACCAAGACCCCTTGCAACAATTATCTTGTAGATATAATTAATAAATTTAGAAAAGAACATACCTAGCAAAACAATTCCTGCGCCCTTCACTATCAGCTTCAGAGAAGAATCATTTTCATCCATATTAAACTCCGATGTATTTGCTCCATCCCCCAGAAACAGAAATATTGTAATAATAATTTAAGACTATTGCCCATCCTACAACAATTAATAAAATCAAGACATATTTCAAAAACTTGTTTCTAAAGTCAAGACCTTCTGCCACAAAAAAAACATAAAATGGAACAAGAAAACTTAAGTACCTGAAATAATACAAAGTTGTTCTTCCGCTGCTTAAAAGTGCTATAAACGGATTAATTACTAGAGGAAAAATAAATATGCTAAAAAATATTATAGAAACAAAAATGGCTTTATCTTTGTCTTTTCTGTAAAAATTATAAATACCATACAACATCAGCAAGCTCAAAATTCCAGCAAGCACAAACAAGTACTGCATATCATTAAGAGCTGAAATATTTATCATAGAAGCGAACTTGAAAAACGGATAGGGGACTTCATGAAGCTTTAATGACTCAAGAGCAAAATGACCGGGCTGAACAATAGTATAATTAAACTGCTTAAGGAAACGAGGAAGGTAAAGCAAGGCAAAAAACGCAACCACTAAAAGCCCATAAAAATATCTTTTAATATCAATATTTTTATTCTTAAACCAAAAGAATAATACAGCCAAGAAATGAGCCCCGATAATAAACACAGAATAGAAATGTGTGTAGAATGAGGCAATATATAAAGGAGCTAAGAGATAAATCATTTTTTTATTATTCTCAAAAATAAACCTATACAAAGCCCAAGTTGCCAAAACATAAATCAGCGAAAGCAAGATATAAAACCTAAGCTGAGAAGAATATATTACATGCATCGGGTTCAAGGCAAGAAGAAAAGACGAAAGAAGCGCAATTTTCTTATCGGATAATTTCAAGGCTAAAAAATAAAACACAATAATTCCAATAATCCCTATGAGAATACTTACAATCCTGGCAAAATAAACAGAATCATAAATATTTAAGAGAACACCTATAAACAAATAATAACCAGGAGGATGAACATCCTTTGATAGGATAGAATCAAAATCTCCCTTAATCAAAACTTTAGAATAATTCACGCTAAAGTCTTCGTCAGTGCCAAACTCCTTGTCATCTAGATTATAGACTCTAAGGAAAACAGCCAAGACTAATATTATTATAAGCATCCAGTTTGAAGCAACAAACTTTGTAAATTTGTTCATATCGGACTTAAATAGAAGGTCCTTTTAAAAGTTACTCTTCAGCCAACATGTTAGAAACTTTTATAATTCACACACAATCATTTAGAATATGGATATAGAATATTCAATAATAATACCTGCATACAATGAAGAAAAAATAATATCCAACACGATAGAAGAGACTACAAATTTTCTTAAGAAGACAAACAAGAGCTTTGAGCTTATTATATCAAATGACGGATCAAAAGACAGAACTGCAGAGATTGTAAAAAATAAACAAAAAAATTACAAAGAACTAAAACTTTGCGACAACCAAAAAAACGAAGGAAAGGGCTCAGCACTTACAAATGCATTCAAAATGGCAAAGGGAAGATACATACTATTCATAGATGCAGATTTAGCCATAGACATAAACCTATTTCCCAAACTAATAGAACCTCTAAAAAAAAATACAGCAGACATTGCAATAGCATCAAAACATGTGAAAGGAGCAAGTGTGGAATACTCATTAATTAGAAGTATCACAAGCAGAACATACTCAGCACTTGCGAGAATAATTTTAGGGCTAAAAATAAAAGATTGCCAGTGCGGATTCAAGGCATTTAGAAAAGAGACAATCAAAAAAATACTTCCAGATATGAAAAACAAAGGATGGGGGTGGGACACTGAAGTTCTTGCAAAAGCATCGTGGAAAGGCTACAAGATAATTGAGGTGCCTGCAAAGGTTGTCAATATACCTGGAAGGGAAAGCAAAGTAAGCATAATAAAAACAGTAAAAAGCATGCTGAAAGAACTTATAGAGCTACAAAAAGAAAAGAAAAAATACGCTAACTAAGAACAATCCTTCTGATCCTCAACCTTGCAGTCATCACCAACACAAACCTCAACTCCATCACACACAGAAGTAACTGCCTCATCTTTTTCTACAACTGTAGCGCCAGTCCTGCCAACATCTTTAGAACAGCCTGCAACTGCAAGCAGTATCAATACAATTATTAGTACGGCAACAAGTTTCATATCATACCCTAAATATCAGGATTTAATAAATATTTCTATAGCTTCAGATATTATCAGTAAGCTTTAAATAATGCGCCAATTTAGCAATGATAATGGCAGAAATAAAGCTATTCAACAAATGGAGCACAGAAAACATAAAAGTAAATGACCCTGGACTAAGAAAATACATTGCACTACCTAATTTTATCATACCAAGAACATTTGGTAGGAATACTGAAGCAAGATTTGGAAAAAGCAAAAGCCACATAGTTGAAAGGCTGATGGGCAAAATAATAGCAACAGGACACAAGGGAAAAAAACACTTCAGAACATCAGGAACATTCACAGGAAAAGGAACACATGCATACAACATAGTACTAAAATCACTAGAATTAGTAGAAAAAGAGACAAAAGAAAATCCTGTAGCAGTACTCATAAAGGCAGTAGAAAATGCAGCACCAAGAGAAGAAATAACCACAATAGAATATGGGGGAGCAAGGTATTCTCAAGCTGTAGACTGCAGCCCGCAGAGAAGAGTAGATATAGCACTAAGGCAAATAACACAAGGAGCATACTCAAAAAGTTTTAACAAAAAAAAACAGATATACGAAGCACTAGCAGACGAAATAGTAAAGTCATACAAAACAGACCAGGGAAGCCAGGCAATATCAAAAAAATTAGAAATAGAAAGACAAGCAGACTCTTCCAGATAATCATTAGGTCAATTTACAATAGCATCAACCGAAGAATGAAGAGAATCTAACTTGAGAAAGATTTATAAATAGGTTCACTACATTTTAGTTTGGTGTAAAGTTGATGCAAAAAAAAGGGTTTGTAACTATCTTAACATTGTTTGTTTTATTCTTAGTTTTAGGATTACTTATCGGATATTTCTTTACAAGTGATAGTGGTATAGGAAAAATCACAGGCGCAGCAACATCAACTGTAGGAAATTTCACTGCAAATGTTGTGTCAGGAATAGCATGCACATGGAGCAATGCAGCACTTAATGTAAGCTTTGGAGGAGGTCTTGCACAGTCGTTGACACAAGGAGCAGTATATAATGCTTCCAAAAACTATGAAGGGTATATAGGCGGTGGATTACAAATATTGGGACATAACTGGACACTTTACAATGTAACAGCTGACTCTACAAACACAGACAGCGTAAACATAACAATGTCAGGAAGGCATTTACAATCAGGAGCAAACATACTAGGAATAACAAATGTAACATGGATGTCAAACCAGACAAACGGAAATGCATCAGTAGCTTCAGGGTCACAAGAAGGACATAACTTTACATATAGAGGGAACACAACATTATTTGAAGGATTCAACTTAACATTAGTAGCAGACAGTGATCCTAAACTAATATTAAGATTAAGAAACTTCTCAAATCAACTAACAGCAGGAAGCACAGTATGGTACAGATTCTGGCTGATGGTTCCAGGAAGCCAAGTACAAGCAACATATGCTGGGAATTATACTCAAACATGCACAGCAGCATTAACATAAAAAATGAAAAAAATCGCCATAATAATAATTGGAATGTTTCTTTTTAACTTAGCATTAGCAAGTGCAAGTATAGGAATAGGCGTTTCACCATCAAAAGTCTTTGACGTCCTAGAAAGTAAAGAAAGAAGAAATTACACTTTTATAATATATAATACAGGCAATATTGATGTCAAGGCAAGAATGTCATTAACAGACGACCTTGAAAAATGGGATGTAAAATTCTATCCTGAAGAATTTATATTAAAGCCTGAGCCTGAGCCTCATAGACTGCCACCAGTAAACGGCCAGACTGTTGTTGTAAGCCTGAAGGCGCCTGTGAGCAAGCCAAAGAAGTTTACAGGACACGTAGTAGCATCAGCAGGACCATCAGATGGATCATCTTTTGGAGGATCAGGAGCAGTAGCCTCAAGAATGGAGATAGAAGTATTAGAACCAAAACATTTCTGGGATTACTGGACAAAAAAACAGATAATAACAGGAAGCGTTGTAACAACCCTTGTTTTATTGATGCTCATCGGGCTATTTATAATGAAGAAGAAGAGACTCAGGCTTGGATTTGTAAGAAACAATTAAGCGAAAAACATAAAAAACAGTTAAATTTCTTCTATTTACAATGAAACTAGCAATTATATTTATCCTACTTTTATTGATTACAAACACAGTACAAGCAAGCGTAGGAATAGGGATATCGCCAGCAAAGATAACAGACACACTACATAGCAAAGAGGAAAAGGAACATACTTATACAGTCTACAACACAGGGAACTTGAACATTACTGCAAAATTAGAAGCTGACGGAGAGATAAAAGACTATATAGAATTCTATCCTGAAGAAACAAACCTACTGCCAGAACCTGAACCACATAGACTACCACCAGTAAACGGAAAGCAGATCACTATGAAAATAAAGACCCCAAAAACAAAAGAAAATATAACATTAAAAGGAAATGTAATTGCATATGTAAATCCAGGATTTGGAGGACTTATTACAACAGGAGCAGTTGCATCTAAAGTAGAACTAACAATAATACCAAAAGATGAAGAATTAAAATTAAATAAGAAACATCTTGTTGGAATACCACTAATAGGGCTTGTAGTCCTTCTAGTTATAATAAATGTGAGGCATCTAAGAAAAAAAATTATTCGAAAGTAATAAAAACAAATATGTTTCTAAATAATACAAGAGGTGTTGAATGGGAAGAATTTATCTGTATGCTGCTTTGGCTATAATAACATTAGCAGGTTTTTTAATGGGCCATTTTATAAAAATTACAGGATACCAAGTACAAACTGGAAACTTCACTGCAAACGTGATAAGTGCGGTAGCATGCACTTTTAGCTCCCACGCCTTGAACATAACTTTTGGTGATGATATTGATCCTGGGAAAGCGTACAATGCAACGCGTAATTTTGTAGACAATTTGAATCATTCATGGCACAATATTACAATAGATTCTACAAGCACTGTTAATGCAAACCTATCTCTCAAGGGGAACGACTTTATTTCTGGAGGAAATGTTATTGGCATAGGCAATGTATCATGGGGTAGCAATACTACACACCAGAATGGAACTAATATGGTATATCCTGGAACTGCTAACATAAGCACGAGCTATGACGCAACGAACCTAATAGCTTCAAACGAGGAGCCTGGCAGTCCTGTGTGGCACAGGATGTGGCTCAATATTCCTTCAGGAACAACGGCAGGACAGTATAAGGGAAATTATACAATCAGGTGTGTAGAAGCATGAAAAAAATCTTACTTGCAATCTTGCTTAGTGCTGTATTATGCAGTTTTCTAGTAGTGCCAGCTACAGAAACAAATGTTGATTTGTATTTTGGAGTTTCCGAAGATGCTGAAGATGGTTCTTCTGGGGGCGGAGGTGCTGCTGGAGGAGGCGGAGGTGGCGGAGGAGGAGCTAAAGTAAAAGCATTACACATACGCCAAGTACTAAAAGTTGCTCCTGAAATTCTCAAAATAAAACTAAAGCAATACGAATCCTTTGTATCATCATTCAAAGTGTACAATAACTACAGCAAGCCTGTTGAAGTGAATATAGACTTTGACCAGTTAAAAGATAAAATACAAATTTCCAACTATTTAGATACAATACTTATAGACCCTAATAAAGAGCAAGATGTAAAATTTAACATAACAGCAGTCAAAGAAACCAAACCAGGAATTTACACTGGAAAAATCAAAATTGGTTCTGGAGAGCTAGAAAAAGAAGTAAGCATAATTATAGAGGTTGAATCCAGGAAGGTATTATTTGATGTTTCGCTATCTGTTCCATCAAGATCTAAAACAATTTATCCTGGAGGCGAGCTTGTCATAAGCCCTACAATATTCAACCTTGCAGACGTGCCAAAAACAGAATTACTGGTTACTTATTTAATAAAGGACTTTGACGGAAACACCGTACAGGAAACACAAGAAAAACTCATGATGGAAACACAAGTCAGCTTTACAAAAACACTGCAACTTCCTGAAGACATAAAAACAGGAAAATATGTTGTAAGCGTGTATGTAAAATATAAAGACTCTTTCGGAATATCAAGCGAGACATTTGATGTAATAGAAGAAGAAAAGCCCAGCATAATAAATTATTTACAAGATAAACCGGTATTTATACTTTCACTGCTTGCTACTGTAATAATTGTGCTAGCAGCATTTGCATTCATTAGCCATACAATATTAAAATATAAGAAAGTGCCTGTAAAGAATGTAATAAAAATTTACAAAAATCGAAATACAACTAATAATTCAGATTCTAAAGAAAAAATAAGAAGACAACTAGACAGCCTTAACAGGAGCTACCAAGAGGGATATATAACAAAAAAGACATATGAAGAAACCAAACAGAAACTGGAGAAATCAAGAAAAAGTTAGAGAATTAGCATTTTACAGAAATGAAATATTTTAAACAAAGCAGTGAATCATCCTTAAATGAATAAATCAAAATATTTATAAATTATAAATCTTTCATACATAATATGGCTGATAGTGATATAGTAGAGATTAATGAAATATTCGACAGTAAAGAGGAAAGGGAAAAAAAGAAACAAAATACTAACCTGAAGCCAGAAAGAAACAAGAATAAAAATGATATTGCATTAAAAGCTGCATTAACAGAACTTAGCCATGAAATAAATGAACTAAGCAAAGAAAGAAGAAGATTAGAAAAGGGACTTTCTCAAGACAGAAAAAAAACAGAAGTTAGAAAATTACAGGAAACTCAGTTAAGAGATAAGATCTCTAAATTAGCATCTATGGAAAACCAACTATTTGATGACATTGTCAATAAAGAGCATAAGCTTTCAGACATTAAAGAAAAACTAACAAAGATAAGGGCTGCAAGAACAGAACTTACAGGAATATAATTAGAATGCATTTATGAGAGACGACCAATTTCTAAATGAAAAACTAGAAAGCATATGGAACTTCTTATTTTACGACATTGAAAAAAAGAACAATGTTTTAATAAAATTCAAAGGGAAATGGAAGAACAAATTTGGGCATATAAGAAGACTAAAAAATGGAGACAGCGAGATAGTTATAAACGGCTATTTCAAGAACGAGAAAATCCCGGAGTATGTGATAGACACAACAATAGCACATGAATTAGTGCATTATATACACGGCTTTAACAGCCCAATGCCTAAGATGTACAGGCATCCCCATAAAGGAGGCGTAGTAAACAAAGAACTGAAAAAAAGAGGATTTGGAAACATGCTCAAACTTGAAAAGAAATGGATAAGAAATGAGTGGAAAAACATAGCTAGAGAGGAATTTAGAAATCCTGAGAAGAGGAAAAGTTTCTTTAGATGGTTTTAAGCTGCTTTATTATTCAGAAAAAATGGTTCAAAATAATCTATAACTGCTCTTTCCATTGCTTTAACATAAGGCAGGGCGCTCCATAAAGGACTTCTAGGATAATTCTCTCTAAAAGTTCTTGCACCAAAATTAAAAACTATCCCATTAGGAGCTACAGCTTCTGTTTCAACAACAGCCAGTTCATGGAATCTTTTTTCTCTTAAAACAATTTTAGCGTGAACATAACCTATTGTAGCTTCTTCTTCTAGTGTAGCACAATGATCTCTAGAATCAGTATGTTTTTCAACCCATCTAGTATCTAGTCCTTCTCTATCTTGCTGCGAACTTTCTGTCATGTCTAAACTACCTCTTTTTAACCTTATTTTAGAGCATATCTTATTTATATTCTTTATTAATTAGTTAAATATATATTTATATATATACACACAATGAGAAGAAAAAATTTATATATATCTATATATATCAATTGTTTTATGAGAAAGGTATTAATTGAGAAAGGGCAAATGCATATTATTGATGATCTGGAACATGTCTATGAAAAAACAATAACTAAATTTGGAACAGGAGCAAAAATTGATGCACCAAAAGAATATATAGGGAAGAAGGTATACGTACTAATACGCAAGTAAATTACTTGTTAGAGTATTCATCTGCTATCTCCCCACCCTTAATAATACGGCAAATATCTTCACCCTTCTTAGTTAAGCGGTAAAGCTTGCCTGTTTTAGTTTTAGGATTCAAACAATCTACAATCCCCATTAACATAAATTCCTTAAGAGCACGAGAAATATGACTTGGTGGGAGATTAGTCGCTTTTGCAATCTCACTAGGACTCATTGTTTTATACATCACCATCAAAATCTGCTCCCTTTTTTTGCCCCTTTTAACAAAAGAAACTAATTCAACATCCATAAAGAATTTAATATTCCTTGAATATATAAAGTTAACTTAATGAGATAAATATAAATAAAAAATAAGTTAACAATCAATTAACAATAAGTATATAATAAATATCCTATTTATTCTTAAATGGAAATCTAGAAAATTTTTTACACCTGAGACAATAGTAAACCAAAACCTTATTTCTAGTTCTTACCCTGTAATTGCCGTGCATGAAATAATTGTAGCAGTGCTTACAGAACTTACGCTTAAAATCTCTAGGCAAAGGCAAATTAACCTTCATAACAAGCCTTCTTGCCTTTCTTACAAAATCATTTGCATGCTCATGATCTGCCCTGGCTTTAGCAAATAAATCATAAATTGCTGAGAGTGCTTCTTCTCTTAATTTGTGCTTATTTTTTCTCATATAATTAAATTATTTCAATGATATATCAATTTTATGTTTAGAAAATATAGGTGGGCAGCTAACCATACTTCCCGTACTAAGTACAGTACAATATGGAACGTCGGCTTTCTTAACTTCCGAGTTCGAACTTCTCTGATTTTTATCAAATGAGATCGGGTGGAACAAAGCCACTATGACCGCCCAAATAATGGATATAACGACTATTTATAAATTTATTGACCCTATTTTTTAATAAATTCAACACATCCTTCTTTTCTCAAAAGTTTCACATAAGTTAATTTATTCATATATTTTTTTATTTTTATATTTATAAACTTCGCGACCGTTCCTGTCGTGTCCAGTGGCCAAAATACATTATAATGCATTTATAGAAGGTCTATTAATTACTTAAAAAGTTTTATAAATAACTTAAAATTTTGATTTGTATGAACTTGAAAATAAAAGAAAAAAAGTGGCACAATGAAGAAATATACAGCCTAAAATTTGAAAAACCACCAAATTTCAACTTCAAGCCAGGACAATTCATGACAATAAGCATTGAAGTAGACGGCAAAATAGAAAAAAGAGCTTACTCGTTCAGCTCAAGTCCAACAGAAGATTTTCTCATGTTCACAATAAAAAAAGAAAAAAAAGTAAGCAAAAAACTAAGCGAACTAGAAGAAGGAGACAAACTTGAAGCAAAAGGACCTTTCGGAATATTCACCTTGGATGAAAGCCCAAACAATATAAACTTCATAGCAGGAGGAACTGGAATTACACCATTCAGATGCATGGCAAAATACATAGTGGACAAACATCTTAGTAAAAAAGCCAGATTATTTTATAGCGCGAGAACAGAAAATGATTTAATATTCAAAGATGAATTTTATACACTAAGCAACAACGGAAATTTCAAATTCTTCCCAACAGCAACAAGGGATGAAAATTTCAAAGGCCGCAAGGGAAGAATTGATGAGCAATTCTTAAAGGAAAACATAGTATCATTTAGTGATGGAATTTTCTATGTATGCGGGCCGCAGCAGTTTGTAGATGCAATAGTTGAAATACTGAAAAAACTTGGTGCAAACAAGAACATAAAAGTAGACAAGTGGGGATAACCTAAAATGGGATCAAATAAATTAACAGAATTTTTACTAAAGAGAATAAATTTTTTAATAAAAATAGCCATACCTCCAATTATTATTCTTATCATTCATTTCATACTAAGCCTAAACTATATATATTTTTATATAAACTGGATAGACATGCCCATGCATTTTTTTGGAGGCGTAAGCATAGGAATAACATATACTTTATTATTAATGAGAATGAAAAAAGACCAATATATAGGAGACGTAGACAAAATAATGATGTTTATATTTATTATATCAATGACAGGACTGACTACAATACTGTGGGAATTTTTCGAATTTGGATCTGATCAGCTATTTGGAACTACTATGCAGCCAAGCCTAGCTGATACAATAACGGACATATTCTTAGGATTAATGGGCGGGACATTAAGTTCTTTAACCTATATGAATCATAAATCTTTAAGCAATTCTTTGTAGCCTTTTAGGTTTTTTATATTATACAACTCAACAATCTTCCTCTGACCCTCTTTGGTTTTCGATAGATTATTTAAAAAATTAGAAAATTTTTCATACTGGGCATTGATAAATCTGCTTTGATGCAATTTCCACTCTGGATTAGATTTAACAAACTCTGCCCAACGTTCTATAAATTCATCATGCGTCTTATCCCTCAATTTAACCTCAACTCCCTTATTTTTTTCTTAATTTTATTAATCTCGTCTTCATTCACAATATTAGAGTAAACCTTTCTTAAATGCTTTGCGTCTTCCATATCTTTATCAGATTTTAGATATTCTTCTTTGAAAGCAATATTCATATTAATTGAACTGAAATAAATATCCAAACCTGTTAAAGTCAATTTCATCCTGGTCTTCAATTGATAATTATCTAGTTCATCCTGAGCAAACTTAATCTCCATTTCAGGCAAAGGAAGATTCTCGTAAGTATACCTGACACTCAAATTTGAGCTTAAATAAGAATAAATTTCTTCATAAGAATCTGACTGCATGCAGACAAAATTATTTTTCATCAAATTATTATGAAGCAACCTGAAATTCTCTTTTGTTAATGGTTTTATTATCATATCAATATCTTCAGTGCCTCTCACTCTTCCGGAAGAAATTGCAACAAAGCCAGAAACAATTATATAATCTGCATATTTCTCAACTATATTACAAAATTTAATAGCAAACTCATCTAGAATGTTCCTATTACTAATACTTCGATTCATATAATATGAAAGTTAATAGAATTTATATCTTTTTGGCTAATAATCTAAAACACTTTTATCTATATTCTTAGACCATTCATCAATTCCGCCTTTCAGGTTTTTTAGATTTTTAAAATCTTTAGTTTGCAAAAACTCTACAGCTCTCTTACTCCTATTACCATGATGACAATGAACAACTATCTCTTTTTTATTATCTAATTCTTTAAATCTCAATAAAAGTTCAGGAAGAGGAATTAAAATAGAACCATTAATCTTGCAATAATCATATTCATCCTGGTTTCTAACATCTAACAAAATAAAATTTTCTTTGCTATCAAATATTTTCTTCAATTCAAAAACATCTATCTCTTCCATCATATTTTTGAATAAATTCAGAAGATAAAAACTTATCTAGAACTCACACAAGACGTACACAAAGAAAAAGAATTAATCAGAAATAACCTTCCTAACACTCCCCTTTTTCAAGCCAAGCTCTTCATCTATATCTTCAGCCATACTTTTGATATCTTCTAAAGCCCTCAGCATATCTTTTTTTATCTCATCAACAAGATCTTCAAGATTATCTGACCTTAACAAGTATTTAGTGTTATGAGGAATCACCAATCCAGATTCTATAAGCCTATTCAAATGATGTATGACAGTGGCTCTTGAAATGTTAGATCTTAAAGCTATCTCATCACTTGTCAAGCCTTCCCTTCTAGCTCTTGAAGCCTTAATCAAGGCAATAAAGACCCTAAAACAAGATTTTTCCTTATCCCTTTCATTGAACAAACCTAAAGAATTAGAAAACCACTGAAGGTCTGAATTCAAGTTCTTTTCTGAAGATTTCCTCAGCTTAATTATTGTTATTTTTTGAAATTCTTTTATCATGGTCATTAAGGCTTAATTTACTGTTTTATTACTGTTGTAGATTTAAAGTGAACTAAATATATAAAGATTGTTTTTAATATAGTAAACCATGTAAGTTTTTGGGTATTGTTTGGTTTACTAACAGTCAACCAACAAAATAATTAGATGTTTTAATGTTTGTTGTCGACTATAATTCTATTTAGATTATTAAGTCTAAGAAAGTTTTGCAGAAATTCTGAAAATTTTACCAAAATAATTACTAAACACTTATTAAAAATAATATCTAATAATTAAAATGCCAAATATTCAATTCAAAAATCCTTCTAAAAGTACTAAGGCAAAGCTTTTATATCTGTTTATACTATGTTTATACATGGAAATAGATACTAAGATAAGAAAATGGGGAAACTCTTATGGAGTGCTGATACCCAAAAGTGTGCTAGAAGAAGAACACCTAACAGAAAATGACAGTATAAAAATAAACATAATCGGGAAGAAAAAAGACTTAGAAAAATTATTCGGACTATGCAAATTCAAAAAGCCTACAAATGAAATAATCAAAGAGATAAAAGAAGGATACGATGACTAAATTCTTTTATGACAGCTATGCAATTATAGAATTCGTCAATGGCAATGAAAAATTTAGAAAATATTTTTTAGAAAATGATGGAATAACTACATTGTATAATGCAATGGAAGTATACTATTCAGTCTTGAAGGAAAAAGGAGAAGCAAAAGCCAATGAAACATTAAAATTGCTAGCTCCAATAGTCTTTTATCCTACTTTAGAATATGTAGAAGACTCAATGAAATTTAGGCTAAAACATAAAGAAAAAAAGCTGTCGTATGCAGATTGTTTAGGATATGCAATTGCTCTTAAACTAAAGATCAAATTTCTTACTGGAGACGAAGACTTTAGAAATGTTAATAATGTAGAATTTTTGAAAGCTTGAACTATATTCAAGGTGATTTAAGGTTCTATTCTCTTTATTTCCAGACCATCAAAGTCTTTGTCATAAGAAACAAATTCAGAACAGTTGTTAATTAATGCAGTTGTGTAATGAATTAAGTCAAATATATCTAGATGAGTCTTATCCATTCTTTTAAAACTTTCAAATAACAAATTTCTATCTAAATCTACAATAATACAATTAGTTTTGAATAAGGATTTAATACAATTCGTGGCATAAATTTTATCTTTCTTAATTAGATAAATTATACTAAAAGCTTCTATCAAACATAAAGTATTTGTAACACATTCAGAAAAGAGAATTTTTCTACAATTTTCTTGATTTGGATTTTCTGTAAAAGCCTGCGTTAACACATTCGCATCTACAAAGTACATTATAACTTACCTCTTAACCTATTTTTATGTATTAAGTCTATTATCTCTTGGGTTGAGTAAATTTTATCTTGCTTTATTTTATCCCCTAATTTGAATGCTTCCTCTAGTGTAAGAATATCATCCTCTTCTAAAACTCTGTTTATAACCTCTTCATAGCTTTCTCTAGGGTGAATTTTCTTGCTATCCAACTTCTTCTTTGTTTCTTCAGTTAATTGTATTGTAGTCATTTTTTTCATAATCTATAACTAGTTATAGACACTTATAAGTCTTTCTTATATAAGATATATTTTGAAATTAAAAAGCTTTTAGTAATATTTTTTGAAGGATTTTCGGACACTTCTAGTTTTTATTCTGACAAAAACAGCTTTTATGGGCTGTATAATGGCAAAACACAATATTTATATAGTTGATTGTACTACATATATGTTGAGCTTAAATCAACGAGGTATAGATGGCTAATACAAAAAATAACCAAGAAAACAAGCAACTAGAAGAGATCAAAAAACAACTAGAAAATAAAGAAAAGACCTTACAAGAATACACAAATACACTACAAAGACTACAAGCAGATTTTGACAATTACACAAAGAAAGTAAAAAAAGAAAAAGAGGAATTTGAAAAATACGCATCAGCAAGACTGGCACAAAGACTGCTAAACATTATAGATGATTTTGAGAGAACAGCAGAAAAGGTAAAGGCGACTGGGGACAAGGGGCTTGTGACTGGTGTTGAGATGGTGCAAAAACAGATGCTAAAAATTTTAGAAGAAGAAGGAATAAGACCAATAGAAGCCAAAGGACAGAAATTTGATCCATACAAACACGAAATAATTGACATAAAAACTGGAAATGAAGATGAAGTAATAATAGAAGAAATACAAAAAGGATACTCAATGCATGACAAAATACTAAGAACAAGCAAAGTAATAATCACAAAAAAGGGAGAAAACTAAAATGTGCGACGATGAATGTGCAAAAGTAGACTCAAGCTACACAGATGTAAATGGAACTTATGGAAGAATGAACGGCGGATACATGGCACTAGGTGAAATGATGACAGTAAAACCAGTGTTCGGACTGACAGCGCAACCAGTACAAATAGGATATACTTCACTAAGAGACAACACATATGCACAGTAAAGTAGAGGAAAAATGAAAACACAAACAATGATGCTTCAAAAACCATACGAATGCCCAATATGCTTTACCAAATACTGCAAAGAAGAAGGGTATGTAAAGCATAGCTGCAGGAAAAGCGTTATGGCAATGAAAAAATTAATTGGAGGATAAAGAAAATGACAAAGATCGTAGGAATAGACCTTGGCACATCTAATAGTGCTGCAGCAGTAATGCAAGCAGGAAGACCAGTAATAGTTCCAAGCGCAGAAGGAACAAGCTTGTATGGAAAAGCATTCCCAAGCGTTGTAGCATTCACAAAAGATGACCAGATGCTAGTTGGAGAGCCTGCAAGAAGACAGGCAGTATCAAACCCAGAAGGCACAGTCATAGGTGCGAAAAGAAAAATGGGCACAGACTTCAAGTACAGAATACACGGAAAAACATTCACACCGCAACAGATATCAGCATTTATACTACAAAAAATCAAAAGAGATGCAGAAGAATTCTTAGGAGAAAAAGTTGAGAAGGCAGTAATAACTGTGCCAGCGTACTTTGACGACAATCAACGTCAAGCAACTAAAGATGCGGGAACTATTGCAGGATTAGAAGTTGTAAGAATAGTAAATGAACCTACTGCTGCATCACTAGCTTATGGAATAGACAAACAAGAAAAAGAATCTAAAATTCTAGTCTTTGATTTAGGAGGAGGAACGCTAGATGTAACAATCATGGAACTAGGAGATGGAGTCTTTGAGGTTAAAGCGACAAGTGGGGATACACAATTAGGCGGAACAGACATGGATCTTGTATTAATGAATTTCATAATAAAAGAATTTGAGAAACAAACGGGAATAGACTTAAATGATGACAAGACAGCTGTGCAGAGAATAAGAGAAGCAGCAGAAAGATCAAAAATAGAATTAAGCACAATGATGGAGACAGAAATAAACCTTCCATTTATACACGGAACAAATAATTTACAGATGAAGATAACAAGATCAAAACTAGAGGAATTGATTGAGCCAATAGTTGCAAAATGCAAAAAGCCATTAATGCAGGCAATAAAAGACGCAAAACTAGAAATTGGAGAAATACATAAAATAATACTAGTTGGCGGACCAACAAGAATGCCAATAGTAAGAAAATTTGTAGAAGACACTCTAGATAGGAAAGCAGAAAGAGGCATAGATCCAATGGAGTGCGTAGCATTAGGAGCAGCTGTACAAGCAGGAGTATTAGGCGGAGAAGTAAAAGACATACTATTGCTAGATGTAACACCATTAACACTAGGAATTGAGACCCTAGGAGGAATAAGGACTCCATTAATACAGAGAAATACAACAATACCTACAAAGAAAAGCCAAGTATTCAGCACAGCAGAAGACAACCAGACAGCTGTAACTATACACGTACTACAAGGAGAAAGAGAAATGGCTACAGACAACAAAAGCCTGGGAAGGTTTGACTTGGTAGGAATACCTCCAGCACAAAGAGGAATACCACAAATAGAAGTAGCATTTGACATAGACGCAAATGGAATAGTGCATGTTTCAGCAAAAGACTTGGGAACAGGAAAAGTACAAAGCATAAAAATAACAGCAACAGAAAAGCTAAGCAAAGAAGAAATAGAAAAAATGCAGAAAGAAGCTGAGAAGTTTGCAGAAGATGACAAGAAGAAAAAAGAAGGAGCAGAAATAAAAAACCAAGCAGAAGCTCTAGTTTATACAATAGAGAAAACAGTGAAAGATCTTGGAGAGAAACTAGAGAAAGAGAAACTAGCAGAAGTAGAAAGAGAGAAAAATGAATTAAAAGACCTGATAAAAGCAAATGACACTACGAAACTAAAGAAAAAAATGGATGAACTGAACAAGCTAGTACACGAGATGTCATCCAAGATGTATCAAGAAGCAATGAAACAGGAAAAAGAAGCAAAAGACCATGAAGTGAAGAAAGATAATAAAGAGAAAAAAGACAAAGTTGTAGATGCAGAAGTGATAGATGATGAAGATGCGGAAAAGTAAAATGCCGAGATACAGGTTAACTAGACAAGATTGGGATGATATTAGCGACTCTTTAGAAGAAGACTCTATCGGGGTGATTGTTCAATAGAACGTGAGGAAATAAGTAAAGAAACTGTGGAAATTAATTCAATAGTGGACATGGATTATCAAGCTATATTTAATTACCTTATAGAGAGAAGAAAGAATATTATATATAAAAAGAAAAACAAATAAACCTCTTTAAAATTTTATTTTTATGGCAGAAGACTACTATGAAACATTAGGAGTAAGTAAGAATTCCTCTAAAGAGGAGATTAAAAAAGCTTACAAAAATCTAGCTAAAAAATACCATCCAGATGTAAGCAAAGATCATGGCGATGGAGAAAAATTCAAAAAAATATCAGAAGCATACGCAGTTTTAGGCGACGATACGAAGAAAGCACAATATGACCAATATGGAGAAGCAGGATTCCATCAAAGATATTCACAAGAAGACATATTCAGAGGATTTGACATAAATGACATATTTGGAGATTTCTTCGGAGGAGATAATCCATTTGAAATGTTTTTCAGCGGAGGATCAAGAAGAAGAACAAAAAGAGGACGAGATTTAAGATACGAACTAAGCATAAGCTTTGAAGAAGCATCACTAGGTACTACAAAAGAAATAGAAGTTGAGAGATTACTAAGCTGTGAAGAATGCCATGGAACAGGAAGCGACGACGGAAAACTAAATATGTGTGAAAACTGCAACGGAGCAGGACAAGTAAGAACAAGCAGAAGAACACCATTCGGAAGCTTCACACAAGTAACAACATGCGAAGAATGCAACGGAGAAGGGAAAACAATAACACATCCATGCAAAAAGTGTAGTGGAAGTGGAAGAATTAAGAAGATAAAAACTATAAAAATAAACATACCAGCAGGTGTAGACAATGGCTCACAACTAAAAATAAGCAGAGAGGGAGAAGCAGGATTAAGAGGAAGCAATCTTGGAGACTTGTATGTTGTAATACATGTCAAGCCAAGCGAAATATTTCACAGAAGAGAATATGACTTAATATTAGAAGTGCCAATAACTATAAGCCAAGCAGCTTTAGGGGATGAAATAAAAGTACCTACGCTAGACAAAGAAGTCAGTATAAAAATACCTGAAGGAACACAACCTGGAACACAATTCAGGCTGAAAGGAAAAGGAGTGCCTTATGTAGATGGGTATGGAAGGGGAGACTTGTATGTCATTGCAAATGTAGCTATACCAAAGAAAGTAAACAAAGAACAGAAAAAAATATTTGAAGAACTAAAGAAAAGCGAAGAAAAGAAGAGCTTAATTGAAAGAATAAAAGAATTCGCGAAAGAAAGACTTTAGCTAATTTTATAATTCTTTTGCTTATTATGCATATGATGGACGAGATCAAAATTTTATCAGGAACAAAACATTCTTTTCTAGGCAATAGCCTACAAATGCAGGAGATTGAAATTTTGTTATCTGATTTGCAATATCCAGAACCTATACTAATAGTAGGAGACTCTGGCGTAGGAAAAACAACATTAGCAGAGGTAGTTCATGAAAAAAGATTCGGGGGCCAGATGGAGCCTATTTACTTATTTCCTAATAGAATTGATGTTTTAGTTAGGGAGTTATTTGGCAATGTAAGATATTCTCGTGAGCGTCAACCCAGATTAGAGAATGGATTAATAAGTAAAGCTGTAGGCAATAGCATAATAATAGAAAATCTAGACGAATTTTCAGAACTAACGTATGAACTAATTTCAAAAATTTTACCTTCTTATCCCCGTAAATTAAACTTGAGAAATGGAATAAGTTTTGTGGCTACTGCTAGAAATAGGAATAAACTTCCTCCAGAGATTATAGAAAGATTTACCAAAATACTTTATTTGCCCAATCTAGATACAAAAAGAGAAGAGGTACCTCATTTAGCAGATCATTTTTATAGACATTTTATGCAAAGACAAAATGTAGGGCATTTAGATTCAAATCCTTCATTATGGAATATTTTAAAGACTGTTGAATGGCCAGGGAATATAAGGCAGCTAGAAAGTTTTGTGGAATATTGTGCTAGTCTCGGTTGGGATGGAAGCTTTGACCAGAGGCATGTTTTTAAAAGATATGAAAGTTGGATAAGTTGGCTTAAATTATGATAGAAGAACTAGCAAGAAATCCTGAAAAGTACAGAGCTGGAGATAACTATACATCAAACAGCAACATAGTATTTCCTGTCGAATTCCAAGGAACAAGACTAATAAATAAAAAACCTAAAATAATAGCAACTGGAGTACATACATATTATTTCTTAAGAAGCAAATTTGGAGACAGAAAATTATGCACCGGAAGAGAAAGCATAAAAAATGAAGCAAGAAAACTAAAACAACTGGAAGGATTAAGAATACCAAGATTATACTATAATAACAGCGGAATAATAATCAGGGAATACATAGATGGAAAAGATTTCAGACAATTAGAAAACAGGGGAGAAATAGTAAGAACACTTGAAGACACGCTAGAAATAATCAATAAAATACATGAAAGAGGCGTTGCAATTGGTGACTGCCATGCAAGAAACATAATATTTGGTGAAAATGGAACTTACTATATTGATTTTGACGGAAAATTTGACGAAACAGACATGCTTAGAGCAAGAGCACTTGACATTGTTAAACTAGTAAATTCAACTTATTATATAACTAGAGACAAAGCACTTTCAATCTATGCAGCAGAAATGGCAGCAAGAACAATGAGAAGAGAAACAATTGAAGCTGCGAGAAATTTACTAGAAGAAAGAAAAATAAGTGATGAAGTTCTAAATACTAGCTAACAAATTTTTCAATTACTTTAACATATTCTTTATTCAATCCTTCCAACCTAAACAAAACAACTTCACTAATTCCTGCTTCTTTACACAACTTTAAATCACGTTCCAGATTTTGCGGAGAAATTAATTTTTCATTTCCATCCATTCCAGTAGCAAGACAGCCAAGACCAATCAATATTTTATTATTGTAATCTTCTTTTAATTCCTTTAATTTATTTTTAATATAATTATCATCCATCCAGGAATGAACAGATGAGTAAAGCATCTTGATTTTGAAATTGCCATAAATTTTTGGATCAAAACTCAAACAGTTTTTAGCTGTGTACCTGTTTTCTTCCAAGTACTCTGCAGTGTATATTTTTCCCTTATAATGCTTGAAAAATGACTTAATTAGTTTCTTATTTTTGAAAGACTTAAAAAATTGGGTAAACATTAATGATCTTTTCTTAGGAAGCTCAGCATCCCATAAAATTGGAATTTTCTCATTCATTAATTGATGAAATAGTCTGAGCAAAGCCTTCCTCTTGGAAAATGGAGAAAGCCAGTAACCTTCATCGACATTTAACACAGGCCACCAAATTAATTCCTTGACATTTTTGTATTCTTTTCTAATCTCCTTATCATATAATTTAAACCCTTCAATAGAATAATCTGCCAAGAATAATTTTGTTGGAAATTTAACCAAAGAAAGCTTTGACAAAGTAGAATTATTTGGAAATTCCTCAAAGAAGTATATTTTCATTACTACTTTAATATATAAATCTATATAAATAATTTTTGCCTTGTATTTTTATTATGGTAAACAGACCTGAAGACTGCTACGTAGAATCAAGATTATTAAAAAGAAGATTTGGCATTGGTACTTTTGATCAAAAGCTAAATGCAGAATGCCCACTAGACGAAACACAACTAATTTTTACAGCAGATCCTGATGGCAGACATTATGTATGCAACGCATGCGGAACAGAATACAGATTTTGTGACTTTAGCAAGGAAGCACTAGAAAAACAAGCAGAGGAAAAGGCAAGATCACTGCAGAGAGCTCTTGATTATGCAAGACAAGGAAGAGTTAATTTAGCAATGCCAGAAAAATGGAATTCTATGAAAAAATATCCACAAGATTTAAATACATAATATTGTTATAGTTTTATATGCAAGCCTGGCTATGGGTTCTAATAATTGTACTAGCTTTACTAGTTCTATATATAGTCTTCACATTTAACAGATTTATAACACTAAGAAACAGAGCACAAAATGCATGGAGCCAGATAGATATTCAACTAAAAAGAAGATTTGACTTAATACCAAACTTAATAGAGACAGTAAAAGGATACACAAAGCACGAAAGAGAAACTCTAAAAGAAGTGACAGAGGCAAGAACAGCATACATGAAAGCTACAGGTCCTGCTGGAAAAGCAAAAGCAGACAATATGCTTGAAGGGGCACTGAAATCAATATTTGCACTATCAGAAAGATATCCAAAATTACAAGCAAATACTAATTTTATGCAACTGCAGGAAGAACTTACAGGAACAGAAAACAAAATAGCATACTCAAGACAATTCTATAACGACACAATACAAACATTCAATACCAAATTAGAAAGCTTTCCAAGCAATGTAGTAGGAAGGATGTTCGGATTCAAGGAAAGAGAATTCTTTGAGGCAGCAGCTGCAGAAAGAGAAAACGTGAAAGTTAAATTTTAAACTCTTTCTGCTTCAAGATAAGCGTGAAATTTGTAACAGCCTTTAGGACCAACATGTCGTACATACAAAATCTCTAAAACCCTATAAACTGGTATCCAACCTCTTTCACTATTTAGGTAACCCAAAGTTCCTCCAGAACTCGGCTCTCTATCAAGCTCAACAATATTTACTTCTCTATCTACTAAAGCAAATTCATAACTCATAAAAATATTGTATAGATAAAATTTATATACATTACTAGTACAATATAATACATGGCAGAAAGAGTAAGCTTTTATGAGCACATGTCAGCAAACATCTGGAAATCAAGGCTAATAATGTTATTAGTTCTTGGCATGATTATTTTTTTAGGATACTTAATAGGAATATTCTTCATAGGAGTTGTGCCTGGAATAGTTCTTGCAGTAGTAATAGGCATAGTCTTCATACTTATAGGATACTTTGGAGGCGACGGAATAATACTCACATCAACAGGAGCAGTTCCAGCAACAAAACAAAGCCATCCGCACTTATGGCATACAGTTGAAGGATTAAGCATATCTGCAGGAATACCAATGCCAAAAGTTTACGTAGTAAATGACACAGCAATAAATGCATTCGCAACAGGAAGAAACTACAAGCACGCCTCAGTAACAGCAACACAAGGAGCAATAGACAAGCTTAATCGACAGGAATTAGAAGGCGTCATTGGACATGAGCTGAGCCACATAAAAAACTATGATGTAAGATTCATGATGCTTACAACAGTATTAGTAGGCTTGGTTGTTCTGTTAAGCGACTTTTTCCTAAGAGCATTCATATTTGGAGGGAGAAACAGAGAAGGAAAAGGAGTGCATCCAGTATTCATAGTATTTGCCTTAGTTTTAGCAATATTAACACCAATAATAGGAGAACTAATGAAATTAACAATATCAAGAAAAAGAGAATATCTGGCAGATGCCAATGGGGCTTTACTAACAAGATATCCACAAGGACTAGCAGATGCGCTAAAAAAGATAAGAGATGACAAAGAACCGTTAGTAGAGGCTGCAAACAAGGCAACAGCTTCACTATGGATAGAAAACCCTTTAAGAAAAAGAAAGGTATTGATGAAAAGCTTATTTCAAACTCATCCGGACATAAACTCTAGGATAGAACGGCTAGAAAATATGTAAACAGAAATTATTAAATATCAGCATTAAAATACAAAAACAACATGAAAAAGAGCACAACATTATTATTTTTAATTTTAGCAGTGTTAATAGTTGCATGCACACAGTCAGACAAACAACAAGCAGAAGCACTACAAGTTGAAACCATAAATGCAATAACAAACGCAGATGCTACAAAGACTGCATCAGTATTTTCTAAAGACTATATAGACTTCAGCCAAAGAAAGAGAGACCTTAATGAAGAATACTTCAAACAAGTATTTGAAAACGAGTTCTACAAGACAAGCATACAAGGAAGAGCAATGAACGAACTGTTTGATGTAGACAAAAAAGAAGTCTTCAATTTTAAAGAAATATCAAACTCAAAATATAAAGATATAGGCAAAGAAACAGAATTTGAATTCAAAGAATGGGATATACTAATTAATTATCCTCCAAAAGAAGGATCAGGAATACAAGAAGGATTCCTTGCAGTATACAGAAAAGAAAATGGGAAATGGATGATTGTTGCAGGAGAATGAATATTTTTATTTAAGTTTTTATTGCCTCTTTCAATAGCTGAATATTCTCATTAATATTACTCAAGTCAGATAAAATCCAAGAACCAACTACAAATCCTATATTTTTGTAAAAACTTTTATCAACTAATTTTAATAGTTTATTTATTCTATTTTAAAAAAAGACTATATTTGTTACACCATTCTCTTATTGCTTCTCTGCTTACTTTCACTCCGTCATGTTGCCATAAATGATCTTTGATCTGAAACAATGATAATCCTTCATTATGCAAATGAATTGCTCTGACAATATGTTTTTATCATATCTCATTCCTTCAAATCCATCTTGTTCAATAAATTTTTTTTTCACTTGTTGCACAAAGTGCAGATCCTAATAAACTTGAAAGAGACACTACAGAATACTACGGAAGTTCAAGTTTAACAATCTTTCAAGTCCCAAGGTTTTGTCATCCTATTAGTTTAGAAAAGGCCATTGCAGAAGCAAGAAAATGCTGGAAGCCAGATTCTGTTAATTTAAATTTCTAGAAATTCCGAAAATCTTTCAGAAAAAATTGGTAAAGGCTTTTTAAGTTTGAATTCTATTATATTTGCGGAGGTAAAAAACCATGGCAAAACTAGAAAACAAAATAAGAACATCATTGGGAATTGCAACTTTAGCATTAATAGTAGAAGCTTGCTCAGGAGCCAGAGTAAATTCCCCAGCTGCAGAATATGCAACAGCCAAAATAAGAGGAGAAAAAGTTGAATGTATTGAGAGAGCAGACAGATTATACCAGAAAGGAAAAGAAAACAATTGCGTATATCCTATACTTACAGTAAGATTTTAGAAATAAATATAAATAAGTTATACTAAATATAACTAATGGCAATAATGGTAAAAGGAAAGCTAAAGAAATGGGGAAACTCTTTTGGAGTCATAATTCCTAAAGAAATAGTGCAAAGTGAGAACTTGAAAGAAAATCAAGAAATAGAATTTATGATAGTAAAAAATAATAGAAATATACTAAGAGAGTCTTTTGGAACTTTAAAAAGAACTGGAAATAAATCTACAGAACAGATAATGAGAGAACTTGACAGGGAGTTGTATCCTGATGACTACAAGTGAAACATTATTTTTTGATACATACGCACTATTAGAAATATTTTACGGCAATAAAGATTATGAGAAATTTTTGATATGTAATGTTGCAATTACCAAACTAAATTTATTTGAATTATATCACAAGCTTCATAGAGATTATGGTGCAGACATTGCAGACAAAGAGTTTGACAAATATGCAGATTTATCAATTGACTTTAATAATGAAATCGTGAAGGAGGCTGCAAAACTCAAGCTTATGTTTAGTAAACAAGACTTATCTATGGCAGACTGCATAGGTTACATTAAAGCTAAACAATTAGGGATAAAATTCTTAACAGGAGACAAGCAGTTCGAATTTCTTCCTGATGTAGAGTTTGTAAAATAACTATAAGTCCTTTATTTTATTATATAACTCTTTAATATTATCTTCTGAATAGCCAACCAAAGGCTTCAAAGTAAAATTTTCAGAATTATCCTCTTTTAGATTTTCAAAAGCATAATCTTTAACAACAACATCTTCTTTATTTTTTTCTCTAATATTTATTTTTAAACCGTGCTCAAATTTATGAATTAAAGACAAGTCTTTTGACAAACTAACTCTGCAACCTCTTTTCATCATAAGGAAAGCTGTCAAAGCAGATTTTACTTCATCATTTACATCAATAAAAACATCACCAGAAACTCCAACTGGAAGGCCGCCTAATCCTTCATTAATTTTTGTGTATAGATAGGCTTTATTTCCAATAATTTCTATTCTTATATTAATTTCAGGATTTTTTAAATCTACTTTAATATTTTCTGCATCATGAATGAAAGCTCCAACCTCTTTTTCTATTTCTTTAGAAGATTTGTAATTCTTATTGATTCTTTGGGCTGAAATCCTAAAAGATTTTTGATTTCTAATAAAAGATAAAGCATTTTCATTCATTTCATTGAAATCACATTCCAGAACTTTAAAATAAGAATTAATCCCAAAAACATACTTCAAATTATCAGCATTCTCAACAAATACAATTATTCTGTTCCTCAAATCCTTTATTTTATTTCTTTTTACATTCAAAGCTGACTGGATATTACTAACCAGTTTTCTCTGAAAATAATTCCTATTTTTTCCCTTCAAGAAAATCTCTCCAATAGTCACCAAGTACATGAAATAAAATAATTTAGAAGTTTTAATAAAACTAACTCATAAAGAAAATTCTTGATGCTTAGCCTTGCATGGATTTCCATTAGCAACATACATCTTAAGATTGTTGCAGTCCACAATAAAAGATGCTAATGTTACCTCTGAATCAATTTTTGATTTATGCCTGCAAATAGGATAATCATTCAGATGAGAGCCTAATACAGACATAACAACATTCTTGTCTATAACCTCTGCTTTCTTAAGCATGTCCATTGCATGATTATACTTAAAAACAGACCTAACAGGAATTTCTCCTTTCTTGGAAAGCTTTGTCAAGTAATGATTTGTATGAAGAAAAAAATTGTTTTTAATCTTTAATACTTTATATTCACTAGCAGTTGTCTCTACACTTAATGCTTTATCTCCCTGAATTAGAGTATGGTTATAAGCAGAAGCCCTTTCTTTATTTTTTATAATCTTCAATGCATTCTTTATAGAATCTGCTTCTAATACTGCTCTTGAAATAAAATTTTTAGGAACACCAATCTTAGAATCAGTAGGGTGCAATGTATTAATGCCCTGGACAAGGCCAAAAGAATTAAGACTTACAGAAGAGCCAGGAAGCATTCCAGCAAAAGTCAAGCTGAGAAATTTAACTTTATTATTAATATCTGCCTTTACAACTGCTATATTATTAGCGAACGAAGACTCAAAATCCTCGTTATGGTACAAGTAAATATTATCTTCTTCTTTTAGAACTACAGATGTACACTTGTCAAAGTACATGTCTACCAACACCTCCTCTGCATTCAACAGCCATATCAAATCGAAATCCTGACCAGAACCGTCAGCAATGCCTTTAAGCTCTGTAACGTAATGCGGGAAATACTTGTTTGCATACGGAAAATATTTCTGTGCAGTCTTTATAAAATAATTAATCTTAAAGAACTGATGGTCTTTAGCAACTTTTTCAGGAATCTTAATTGTCTTCTTTATCTGTTTTTTTAACATACTACCTATCTGAAAACCAATATCGTAATAATTTCCCTTAACTTCTATCAAAGGCATTCTTGGCATAGAAATTAAAATTTAGAAGGATTTATATTAATAGTGTAAAATTAGTAATCACTTTAAAGTAATTATTATTAGAAAGGCTTATAAGTAGTAGGAACCTAAAAACAATATGAAGTTAATAAAACAAAAAGGAAGAGATTATGGAAACAAAGAATATTTCAAATATATCTTGGTAATGCCTAATAAATTAATAGAAAAGCTAAGTTGGAAAGGTGGAGAGGACTTAGAAGCAGAAATTAAAGGGGAAAAAGTAATAATAAAAAAGAATATAGAACAAACCCAAAAGAATTAAATACTTACTAGATTACTATACATAAAATGGAAGCTGTAATAATAAGTAAAGGATGGACTAAAGAAAATCTAGCCAAAATGAAGACTATTGACTTCAAGACAAAAGATTTTGAATGGATTTTTGAATTATTAGGATGGAAAAATAATGAAAGAAAACGACGAACAACAAGATAAAGATTTACCAAAATTTGGCGTAGGAATACATGCAGTACAATTACCAGATGGAACTTTTGGATATCAATTAAAAGCAGTAAATAAAAGAATTCCTATGGAAGTAATATTAACACAATTAAGAGCATTTCTCAAAAAATTGGATGATGATTATATGGAAAACAATTTTAAAATACAAAAAGGAAATCTAGATGATGAATAAAAATTTTTAGAAACTATAACTCCCTTTAAGTTAACAATGTAACAATAAAGAATAATTTAAATAACACCCTTGATACTTTCTTTTAATGTAGACTTAGGCATACTACCAACAAACCTTCCCACTTCCTTGCCTTTGTTAAAGACCAAAAATGTAGGAATTCCCATAACACCAAAACTAGAAGCTAATTCCTGATTTTCATCAACATTAAGCTTGGCAAACTTTGCTTCTTTCAACTCTTTACTTAATTCTTCAAAAATAGGAGACATTGTCTTGCAAGGGCTGCACCACTCGGCCCAGAAATCTATAGCAACAGGCTTGTTAGATTTAAGAACCTCTTTTTCAAAATTATCGTCGTTAATTTCAAGCATAAAAAATTGATATCGATATTATTATATAAACGTTTTGATATATTTTTATAAAAATCTAATTCTTGAAAGAATTACGAAAGCGAAAACTGAAATTGAAGATAAAATCACACTAATTATTATTGTTATTATATCTTTAGTTTTATGTCCACTATCTTTTATGAGAGAAATAATTGCTAATATTAATGCAGGAATTTCTAAAAGTATTGAAAACATTAGGGCTAAAATTATTATAATCATAAAGGGTACAAGAAGCGATAGCAAAGAAAATACAATTAATAAAATAGCTATCAATAAAACAGGCGAAATTGCTATCCAGAAAGCTATATTGCTTAAACGTGATGAATTCATATAATTTACATATTAATGATTATTTAAATAACTAATTAAATTTGGAATAAAAAACCAGCCCCCTAAAACCATTAGGGGTGGATTATAGAGGACTGGCTGGAAAAACTTAACTGCATTCTGAATGACCACAATCCAAACATGTAGGGGTGGGGCAACCATTTGTATACTTAATATTTGGGCTGTAACATTTAGGACAATGCTCCTGCTTCTTCGGCTCTTCAGTCAAAGTTTTCTGCTCCTGAATCATAAGCTTTCCAGTCTTCTCAAGATGCCTCTTTAGGATAACAGCAACACCATGAGGTATAGAGTCTATCCTGTTAGGGCCAAAACCAAGAGGCTTATCACCCTTAGCAGAGTTCAAATGCTTGATTGCCTTTCTAGGATCATAACCTGCCTGGAAAGCCTTAGACATGAACACACCCAAAACAGATGTCAAGCTGCTCAGCTCATTTCCTATAGGAGGAATAGAAGTAAATATTCTATAAGGCCCTTCCTTATCATAAACAATATTCACATGCAAAGGACCGTAGCCAGTCTGGATTTCATAATAATCAGACAATGCCCCCTTAGTCAAATCCCTATCCTCTTTTTTCTTTTCCTTCTTCTGTACGGTTCCTGAATTTAAAACCTGAATTTCCTTACAGCCATCCCTGTAAACAGTAACACCCTTGCACCCAGACTTGTAAGCATACAAGTAAGCATCCTGAATTTCCTGGACAGTAACTGTATTAGCCATATTAATAGTCTTGCTCACAGCGTTGTCAGTATATCTCTGGAATGCTGCCTGGTGATTGATGTGCATCTTCCATTGAAGATCGTGAGATGAAGCAAAAATTTTCTGCACCTTGTCAGGAATTTCCTTAATACCACGAACAGAACCGTGATTATCAACAATCTTTTTCAATAAAGCTTCCCTTCCAATTCCAAACCAATTATTAGCCTCAGCTAGCTTGAGGAACATTGGAATAACTTCATAATAAACATACCTTGCCTCAGGCTCTTCTCCCCTTCTTAACGCATCTACAGCTTCAGCCTGGAAACGCTTATATGCAATAGCAAAAAACGGCTCAATACCAGAACCTTGGAGACCTGCAGTGATAGCAATAGTTCCAGTAGGAGCAATAGTTGTCCTTGCACAATTTCTAGGCCTGGCAGACTTTCCCCTAAAATTTTTTCCATTTTCATCATAAATAGAATCTTTAATATTATAGAAAACACCCCTAACTCCTGCGAGCTCTTCAGAATACTCCAAAGCCTTTGTATTAATGAATCCCATTAGTTCTTCGGCTAGAGTAATAGCATCATCTGAATCATAAGGTATTTCAAGCTTGACAAGCATCTCAGCCCAGCCCATAACTCCTAGTCCAATTCTTCTGTTCATCTTAGATATTCTTTCTATTTCAGGAAGAGCATAATTGCTCATGTCAACAACATTATCCAAGAAGTTTACTGCTAGCTTAACATTGTTAGACAATTTTTCATAATCAACAACATTCTTTCCATTAACATTTTTAACATGATTAGAAAGATTGATGCTACCCAAAGTGCAAGGCTCCCATGACAATAATGGCTGCTCTCCGCAAGGATTTGTTGACTCTATCTGCCCAAGCTGAGGCGTAGGATTTGATTCTGTATTATTTATCCTGTCAATCACAACAAAACCAGGATCTCCTGTTTCCCAAGCACACTTAGACATTAAATCCCAAATTTCCTTAGCCCTTTCAGTACCAACAGGCTTGTTATTCCTAGGATTAAGCAATTCAAATTCAGAATCATTTTCTACAGCGTCAAAAAACTCTTTATCCAAAGCAACTGAAATATTAAAATTCAATAAAAATCCCTTATCTCTTGATTTTGATGTAATAAATTTTCTAATATCAGGATGCCTATAGTGAAGTATGCCCATATTAGCACCACGCCTTGTTGATCCTTGTTTTATAACATCTGTTGCAGTATCAAATATTCTAATAAAAGACATAGGACCAGAAGCTATTCCATTAGTAGATTTTACCAAATCAGATTCCGGCCTTATTCTAGAAAAAGCAAAGCCGGTACCACCACCACTTTTATGGATTAACGCCTGCGCTGTAACTGCCTTAAATATTCCTTCTATAGAATCTGGAACAGGCAGAACAAAACAAGCATGAAGCATCTGCAAGTCCCTTCCAGCATTCATCAAGCATGGAGAATTTGGAAGGAAATCAAAATTAGAAAGCATTGAATAAATCTCCTCTTCTTTATTTCTTAATATCTTAGCACATTCAGGATCTGAATCAGCAAGCTTAAGAAGATTACTCTCAAATATTAAAAAATTATTCCACCTCTTATTACTATCAGCAAAAGGATCCTGCAACAATATTACACGCGCCTTAGGGTCAAAATCAGATATTAATATCTCATGATGAGCATTATCAAGAATCTGATCGAATTTCGGCTCATCCATATAGAGAAGCTCAGCTAATGCGATATTCCTTGCTATTCTTCTAAGCCATAGTTCAGGAGAATCTCCTCTAAGATATTTATTAGTCATTACTTTCAACTGATTTTCTGTAATCTTGACCTTTGGACATTCAACAGCCAATTCCTCTATTGTCGGAATATTAATAAATTTAGAAACAGCAACTTCATCACCCTTTTTATTCTGCACTTTTTCCTCATCCTCCAATTTTTTTAAGCTTTCAACAAATGTATTTCTTTTTTGAAGTCATCAATATCAGCAAATTCACGATAAACAGAGGCGAAGCGTATGTAAGCCACCTTATCTAATGACTTCAAGTGTTTCATAACCTCTTCCCCCACCTGCTTACTTGAAACCTCATTACTATCCAATGATCTGATCCTTGATTCGATCTTATTTATTACGTTTTCTATTTTTTCTAAAGATATAGGAAGTTTTTCGCAGGATTTCATTACACCTTTTTTTAATTTTTCCCTGTCAAACATTTCTCTTGAGCCATCCTTTTTTATTATATATACCTGGACTGATTCAACCCTTTCATATGTTGTGAAACGCTTTTCACATTTCAAACATTCTCTTCTTCTTCTTGTTAGGTCTTCTGATTCCCTGGAATCTAATACTTTAGTCTCTGAATAACTGCAAAACGGGCATTTCATTTGTCATTTTCCACTTGACAGTAAACACAATATATAGTGTTTTTGGAATGTATTAAACACAAAATGTAGTATTTACTATAGATCATTATTTATAAGTTTTTATAGTGTAAAAAATGCATATTTATTAATTATGTTTATTTTAGTACAGATAAAAATATAAAAACTATTAGACTAAAAAAAGTATGCCTAGAAAACCTAAAATTTATTGGGATGATAAAGTAAGACAAAAAGAAAATTATGAAAATGTGCGAGTACTTCTTGCACAGGGTTTAGAAACGCGTGAAGCAGTTGTAGAAGCAGCCTGGATGACAAGACAAGGAGATGTTTTTGATGAAGATACAGATACAGTAGTTAATTATGGTTATTTTGCTGGTCTTCCTTATTCTCCTGCTCATGATCGTGTATTGCATATTAATGTAATAGGTGCGAGAAATAGGATAATAATTTCTGATACCAACTTATATGATTTATTAAGAGATTTTAGAGTTACTGGTTTTGAAAAAAGATTAAGAGGAAAAAAAGTAATTCTGCATTACACAAAGGGAGACTATTGTTATGCTGCTGGAATTTCTAAACCTTAAAAATATTCTATTTTGATATATATATTTTTTAAGCTAGATTATTTAAACATACAATTATTTCTCTCGTGAATAAGATAAAAAAGAATAAGGAATTCCATCCTCACTTGTACCATCCTTTCTATTAGTTAAAATCCATTCATTCCAATCTACATAAGGAAAAAAAGCGTCTCCTGAAAAATTCTGATGAACCCTTGTAATCTCCATTCTGTCTGAATGAGGTAAAAATAATTCATAAATTTTTCTTCCACCAATAACATAAGCATTTTGCTCTGCTAAATCTAATGCTTCTTCAATATTCCTTGCAACATAAATTCCTTCGCTCTGTGGCATACTAAGTGAAAGAACAATATTTTTTCTTTGAGGAAGAGGCCTAAATCTTTCAGGCAATGAATCATAAGTAACTCTACCCATGATAACTGAATGATTTAATGTAAGCTCCTTAAATCTCTGCATGTCCTCTCTAATTCGCCATGGAATTCTGTTTTCTATACCTATAACTCCATTCTCAGAAATTGCAGCCAAAATAGTCAAGCTCATAAATTAAACTGCCATAGCTCTTCTAATAATAGGATGAGGATCATAATCTTCAAGAACAAAATCATCTATTGTTAATTTATCAAATTGCTTGTCTGCAATTCTTAACCTTGGCAATGGCTTTGGTTCTCTAGCTAATTGTTCAATTATTGCAGTAACATGATCATGCCCTGCAGTTTCTCTTCTTTCAGCAGGAGCAGAAGCATTTATCCAATCAAGAACTTTCAAGTAATCTTCTGGAGATCCGACAGTTCTTACTGCTTCTCTCAATTTAAAAAAATTTTCTTTATACCATTTAGCCCTGTCACCATCACCTGCATAAAAATGAGAATCGCCGAAAGTATGAACAAATATTCTTGGCTTTAATCCTGCTTGCTGAGCAATAATCTGAGTAAGCATAGAATAACTAGCAATATTAAATGGAACACCTAAAAATTGGTCGCAGCTTCTCTGGTATAATTGCAAATCCATTTGACCTTCCTCATTTGCAGTTGCCTGGTACAAAACATGACATGGAGGTAAAGCCATGTGACCTACTTCTCCAGGCTGCCAAGCAGTAACTATATGTCTTTTACCAGTTGGTTTCTCTTTTAATTCATCAACTAATTTTTTAAATTGATCAATTTCTTTTACATTCCCATTATTATCGACATACTTCCAATGCCTCCACTGGCTTCCATAAATAGGACCAAGATCTCCCCACCTATCAGCAAATTCAGAATCTTCTTTTACTCTTTGAACATATTCATCTCTTGCACTTTTCCAAGCATCAGAATATCTATCCAAAGCACTTTCTGGAAAAATTTCTTCATCAACCATTCCTCTTAAATTATGGTCGAAAGCATTATCATCCCAAATATGAACACCATTCTCTGCAAGATACCTGATATTACTTTCTCCACTCATGAACCAAATAAGTTCATGAGCAACAGACTTTATTCCCATCTTTTTTGTTGTGAGCAGAGGAAATCCATCTCTTAGATCATAATAATCCTGATAACCAAATAAAGAAATCAAGGCCATACCTTTACTTCCGCCTTTAAAATTAGAACGATCTGATGTAAGAATCTCTCTAGAATGATCTAGATATTGTTTCACCATTTAAAAAAATAAAAATCCATACTGACTTATAAATATAATTATAGATCAAAATATATTTTATTCCAGTCTTCTAATTAAACCAAAAAAACCTTCAGATCTTTCCATTTCTCTTAAAAGCTGGTAAATATCTTTATTTATTGTTTTACCATCTGCTGGGTTAATCATCTCTAACTGAGGATCACTAAAATTTCTTAAAAGATAAACATGAGAATTAATACCAATTACTCCGTGATTATCACACATATCTGCTAAAACCATATCTGTCTCATTAAATGGTGTTTGATTATGCCAATAATGTTCATATCCGAAGCCCTTTGATTGCAAGAACTTTTTAATTTTTTTATCATCAACAAGAAATCCTTTTTCTGAAGGACTTAAATTACCGGCAATATCACCTTGAGAAATATTAATTCCATATTTTTTAAAAATTGCTTGTAAAACAGAGCATATACAATAACTATCTCTCTCTTGCGGAGTTAAATTATAACTTTTCATTTAATTCTGGACTTCTTTCTGTCCCCCGCTAGTGATTCTTCCGCCCTGATGCTGTCCTGAATATGTTCTTTTTATATCACCAATTACAGGCTCATATTCAACATTAAACATTCTAGCCCCCAATTCGAAATTGAAATTTTCATCACTTAAATTTTTAATTCCAAAAGTTAATTTTCCCCTATAACCAGGATCTGTTTTTGTTGCATGAAAACTAACTCCACCCCTCTGAAGAGAACTTCTAGGCCACACTTTAGGGATTAAATAACATTCAGGAAAAGAAGAATCAAATTTTATTTTTTCAGAAGGAGAATGCACAGTTTCCATAGTTGTCACTAAAAAATATTCTCCGGGTTTGATAGTTACTAATTTATTACCATCTTTTTCTATATCACCAACTAATTCTAATTTAGGAGAATATCTTTCCCTGCTACTTCCATCTGCTGCAAGAAAACTATCGCCAATTATCTTATGAACAGAACCAACTCTTAAATCAACTCCTACACCTTCAGGATTATTTAATTCTCTTTCTGCTAAATCACCTAAAAGATTATACTGAGAATTTAATTCCAAAATTTTTAATGCAGAAATTTTCATTTTTATTCCCCCAAGCTTTAATCTTTTTTGAATATATTTGGTAGTATTGATCTTAAATCCCTAAAATCAGTGCTCTTTCTATCCATATATCTTCCTTCTGGCTCTTCTAACATTTTATACAACTCAAAAGTTGCCAATCTCTGACCATGCTGAATAAATATAGGCACATCTCTAGCTCTTATTTCGAAAACTAATGCTGAGGGAGTGTTTGTGTGATCGGGGTCATAGCCATGAGTAGCATTAACCAAATTTGCATATGAACTCTTCATATCTCCGCATTCTGGCGCATATTCATCAATTTCTGCAGCAACGCATGGGGGAAGCCTAATGTGCTGTCTTGATTTAATCAAAATAAAATCACCTGGATGAATTAATACCCCTTTTCTACCTTCATTTATTACTCTCGCAAAAAAATCTTCAGGAATATAATGATTTTTCTTAGCTAGATCAAGAGTTCTTCTATCTCTTAAGGCTATATAAACAGCAAGTCCTTCTCTATGTATATCTGCAGTAAATACTAATTTTCCAGTACGAATCATATTATCTCTTTCAGCTTCAGTGTATGCAGGTCTTCCTTCATCGTCGGTTAATATTGGATGATTTCTTAACAACATTTCAAGTTCTGAACCGGACATTGGTTCTGGATTACCTTCATAAAATCTTATCTGAGGAACGGCTGTTTGTCCAGCATTAATTACAAGAGGAAAACTTGTAGAACAAATTTCAGCGAACAAAGGCCCCTTGTAACCTCCATCTACAACATCAAATTTAGGTGCTCCGTCTGTTAACCCTCTTAATGAGACACCAATTCTACCTCTGCCAGATTTGTTAAACACTTTAGCACTAATGCCTTGGGGGAGGTCTAATAATTCAACTACCCTCATTGCATATTGCTGTATAGGCTCAATATAGAACCTTTCTCTTGTTGAATCTCTAGCGTCAGATATTTCACTCAAATTTAGAGCATCTTCGACTGTTTGTCCTAGCAAAGGAAGAAAACTTCCCAATAATTTCCATTTATCAAGACCAAGCCTTAAATCCAAACTACTCGTATTAACTAGACTTGGATCTGCATTTTGAATAATGCCCTGCTGTATAAGCTCTTTTATTTTCCAGTCTGGAATTACTCCTCTTCTCATTGTCAAGAAATTGACTCATATTAATTTTAAATATTATTGTTGTTGAATATCTATTTTGATAATAAAGTTTATCCAAACAATAGATAAATAGTTAAGGCAAAAACTTGCATAATAATTTATCTAGATTTTTATGGAATTTTACAGTAAATAATATAAAACATATATTCCAATAAGAAAATATTTATAATATACATTTACTTACAATTTTTATGACAGCAAACTATACTGCCCAATTTAGAATAACAGGAGGCTATATTCCTGGAACAGACGCAACAAGCACAGCACATAGAAAACAACCCTTATCTTCTATCTCAGAAACATACGCTTTCTCAGAAGCAGTTGACTTAGCACACCATACACTTTACCAAGAAGTTGTGCCAACAAATGGCGGCGAAGTAGCAATAGAAGTTTTAGTTCAAGATTCTGAAGGAAGAACTCTAAACTTGAGAGATATAGCACACAGCATAGATAGAAATTTTCCATTATTGCCCATCTTAGGACCAACAGCAAAACATAAAAGCACCTTCACAAAAAGAGGGAGCCTAATACTTAGAGACACAATAACTCGCAGAGTTCTTGATGAAGAAATTTAAGCATAATAATATTCTCCCTTACTTCTCTGCTCCTGATCAAGCTGAGAGCCAGGCTTATTAATACGAGGCCTTCCAGTTTGTTTATCCCTCCTATATGTTAAATCAAGATTCTTCAAAACACGATTCATACCCTCTCTCTTAGGAAGAGGACCAAAAACATGGCCTTCCTTGCCAGAAACACCCTCGAAAACAAGCATGGAATCCCCAAGATAGTCAACAAACTGAATGTCATGATCAACAATAATAGCAGCAATACCCTTCATAGAAACAAAATCTTTGATAACTTCTGCAACCTTCAAACGATCCTCAACATCAATGAAAGCAGAAGGCTCATCCATGGCAACCAACTCAGCCTCTTGATTTGAAAGACATGCTGCTATATGCAATTTTTGCAACTCTCCCCCAGACAATTTTCTAATTTCATTATTCAAAACATTCTGCACGTTTAATTTTTCTAAAATGTTTGTCTTGTACCAACCAGAATTAAATTCAGAACCAGCAATATTCCTCAAGTAATCACCAACATTACCATCAATATTATAATTCAAATACTGAGGCTTGTAACTAATCTTTAGGCCTTTCATATCAGTATTATCAGGCTTTAACTCACCAGCAAGCATCTTCAAAAAAGTAGACTTGCCAAGACCATTAGAACCCATTATAGCCAAAACTTCTTCCTTATGCAATTTAACTTCATTAACTTTAAGCTTGAATGTTTTAAATTTTTTTTCTAAAATAGGAAATTTTGCTAATATATGTCTAGAAATTATAGACTCTTGAGGCCTTTCAAAAAATTTAATAGGATAATTCCTAAATCTAGTATTTTCATCAGGCAAGTAACCATCCATATATTCATTAATGCCTCTTCTAACAGCTTTAGACTGAGAAAATATACCATAACAAGCAGGCTCACCATAAACAATCTGTATCTCATCAGAAATGTAATCCAAAGTAGCCAAATCATGCTCAACAACAATGACTGAATGGTTCTGGGACAAGCGTCTTATAACACGAGCAGCTTGAATACGATGAGTAATATCTAAAAAAGAAGTGGGCTCGTCAAAATAATAAACATCAGCAGCTTTCAAAAGACATGCAGCTATAGCGACACGCTGAAGTTCTCCCCCAGATAATTCTTCAATCATTCTCTCTTTCAGATTTTCCAATTCCAAAGATTTCAAAACAGGCAATATCTGATTCTTCTCATCAACATTATTCAAAAGATCAATAACTTTCTGGCCTTTATACAAAGAAGCCAACATTTCAACTCTCTGAGGCTTGTAACTAATTTTAATTTCCCTGTTTGATAACTTCTTAAAATAGTCACCTAAAACTTTAGTAGAATACTTTTCAATAACTTTAGAATAATCCTTAGACTTTTCATTGAAATTACCTAAATTCGGAATGATATTGCCTGAAAGAATTTCTAGTGCAGTTGATTTTCCAATACCATTTCTTCCGATAATACCAACAGTAATGCTCGGCTTTACAATAGGCAATAAAAACAATTCAAACTGGTTCTGGCCAAACCTATTAATAGGATCTTCGATTAACTTTTCTGGCAAGTTAACGATATGAATAGCTTGAAAAGGACATTTCTTAGCACAAATCTTGTGCATTTCAGAAGCAACTTCCTCATTGATTTCTGATTTACCATGAGGACCTAAATGAAAACCTTCACCGCCAGCTTTGTTAACAGGGTCAAACTTCATGCATTCGTGCTGGCATCTAGTAGGATGACATTTATCTCTTTCAACTATAACTGCTACCTTTCTCATAAATTCAATAATATTGAAAATGTTTATAAATTTAAGCAAAATTAACAGATTATGACAACAAAGTGCTCAATATGCAATGAAAACATAGAGAAGACGTTCTTAGATAAAATTATAGGAACTTATATAAAAAAAGGAAAAAAATTAGAAGCTGTATGCAGCAACTGCCAGAGAAAGAAAGCAAAATAATCACTTGCAACAATACATATCAAAATCATTATCTACATTATCATAACACAACTCTCTTGGCTTTTTATTAGATGACTCAATAAATGCATATAAAATAAATGAAACAAATAATAAAATTATAAATAAAATAACCATTATTCTAATTTTCATAAAGTAATTTAAAATCATAACTATAAATAACTTACCAATAAACAGAAAAATCCAAAAAGAAGATAAACCTTAACATAAATTAATTTAAAATGGCAAAAAGAAAAAAATCCATATTTTATTACATTGGGCAGATATTTGTAAACTTATTCAAATTAATCAAGTATATTATAATTGTAATAATAAAAGGAATCCATTATTTATTCAAAGGAACAGTTATGGGAATAGAATGGATAACCTATGAAGCAAGATCAAAAAAAAGTAAAAATAAAATAATTACAGAGAAAGAAAAAAATAATGAAACTCCAATAAAAAAAGAATCAACTTTAACAGAAGGAAAAATAAAATCAGAACCAATTTATGAGCAATTCAAGGAAATAAAAAATATAAAAGGAAGCTTCGAAGCTTTTGAAGAAAAGATACTAAGTTCTAATTCAACAATAGGAATAATACTAGGGGCGAGAGGAACAGGAAAATCAGCAATAGGAATGAAATTACTAGAAAATTTTAAAGTAAAAACAGGAAAGAACGTTTATGCACTAGGATTCAATGCGAAAGACCTTCCAAACTGGATAAAAGTAGTAAAATCAATAGATGATGTTGAGAATGATTCTGTGCTATTAGTTGATGAGTCTGGAATAGAGTTTTCTTCAAGGGAATCAATGACCAACAAAAACAAATTATTATCAAATATATTATTAATTTCACGGCATCGAGATCTTTCTCTAGCGCTAATTTCCCAGTCATCAGCTAATATAGAAATAAATGCTATTAGACAAGCAGATTATATAATATTAAAGCCATCATCATTACTGCAAAAAGACTTTGAAAGAAAAAGAATAAAAGAAATGTACGAAGAAGTAGAAAAAGAATTTGAAGAACTAAAAGAAAACAAAGGCTTAACCTATATTTATTCACATAATTACAAGGGCTTTGTTTCAAATCCACTGCCTAGCTTCTGGAGTTCTAAAGTTTCAAAAGCATATGGGAATTTTAAGAAAGATTAACTTCAAAAAAAATTTGCGAAACGTACCCCGAGGATACCGCCAGCACAACCAGGCTCCTCACCTAGTGCAATATAAAATTAGATAATTATTTTAATGTAAAACTTATCCTCCAATTATGAAAGGCTTCCTAATCTATCCAACATATGAAATAATAGACAACAAAGCATATATCTACCTATTTGGAAGACTAGAAAATGGAGAAAGCTTTCTAACAATAAACCATTATAAACCCTATTTCTACATAAAGAAAAAAGACCTAAAAGATGCTTTAGAATTAGAGAAATTTGAACACCAAGATATAAAATTTAAGAACTTTGAAAATGAAGAAGTTGTAAAAGTAATCCTGAACATACCAGCAGAAGTTCCAAAATTAAGAAAAAAATTTGAAGAATATCAAATAGAATGCTACGAAGCTGATGTAAGATTTGAGTATAGATATCTTATCGACAATTATATACAAGGAGGAATGAAAATAGAAGGAGACTATGAAACAGGACAGAAAATAGACAGAATATACAAAGAACCTGAAATAAAAAGTGTAGAATACAAACCAAACAATTTGAAAGTATTAAGCTTGGATATAGAAAGCAACAAAGAAACAGAAGAAATCTACTGCATAAGCATAATATGTGAAAACAATAAAGAGACTTTCATAAATTCTGGAAAAAAATTCAAAAATGCAAAATCGTGTAAGGATGAAGAAGAACTACTAGAAAAGTTTGTAGATAAAATAATAGAAATTGATCCAGACATTATAACAGGATGGAACGTAATAGACTTTGATCTAGACCTATTATATAAAAGATGCAAGAAACATAAAATAGAATTTCTGATAGGAAGAGACAACTCAAAACCAAAAATAAAAAAGGGAGACAGCTTCTTCATAGAAAGCAAAGCAGACATAACTGGAAGACAAGTACTAGACTCATTACATTTACTTAGAGTTTCATTCATAAAAGTTGAAGATTATAAGTTAGATACTGTAGCACAAGCAATACTTGGAGATAAAAAGTTAATACAATCCACTGGAAAAGAAAAATATAAGGAAATAGACGAATTATACTTGAATAATCAGCAAAGATTGATTGATTATAATTTTAAAGATGCAGATCTTGTATTAAGAATATTAGAAAAAACAAGAGTTCTAGAACTAACAATATTAAGAAGTATGTTAACTGGAATGCCTTTGAATAGGGTGAATGCTTCAATTGCTTCTTTAGATTCCTTATATTTGAAAGAAACAAGAAAAAGAAAAATTGCTGCACCAACAGGAAAATTTGTAGACAAGCAAGAAAGAATCAAAGGAGGGTATGTAAAAGAAGGTATACCTGGAATTTATGATTACATATTAATATTAGATTTCAAATCACTATATCCTTCAATGATGAGAACTTTCAATATAGATCCTTATTCTTACGTAAAAGACTGCAAAGGAAAGAATTTAATAAAAGCTCCGAATGGTGCTTGTTTTAGGAATGAAAATGGAATTTTACCTGAGATATTAACTAAACTTTATCATGAAAGAGAAAAAGCAATAAAAGGAAAAGACGACTTAACAAAACATGCAATTAAGATATTGAGCAATTCATTTTTTGGAGTACTTGCAAACCAAAACTGCAGGTTCTTTGACAACAATATAGCAAATGCAATAACTTATTTTGGACAATATATAATTAAACTGACTAGTGAAAAAATTGAAAAATTAGGATATAAAGTAATTTACAATGATACAGACGCGGCGCAAGTAGTGAGCAGTGTAAAAAATTTAGAAGAAGCAGAAAAAATTGGCAGAAAAATTCAAGATTATATAAATAATTTCTATAAAGAATTTGTAAAAAAAGAATACAAAAGAGAAAGCCATTTAGAATTTTTATATGAAAAATGTTTTGTGAAATTTATAATGCCTAAACTAAGAGGCAAAGAAGCTGGAGCAAAGAAAAGGTATGCTGGATTAGTAATTAAAAATGGTAAAGAAGAAATACAATTCACAGGAATGGAATTTATAAGATCTGACTGGACTGATCTAGCTAAAAAATTCCAACATGAACTATTTGACAGAATATTCCATGATAAAGAAGTTGTAGACTATGTGAAAAATTTTGTAAAAGACTTAAAGAAAGGAAAATATGATGAATTGCTTATATATAAAAAAACTATGAGAAAAGAAATGGAAGACTATGCTGTAGATACTCCTACTAAGAAAGTTGTAAACAAATTACTTGCACAAGGAATAAAACTAGAGTCTAACATTATAAAATATATAATGACAGAAGATGGACCAGAACATGTTGGACATTTGAAACACAAAATAGACTATAAACATTATATTGACAAACAAATTAAACCTATTGCAGACGCTATATTATTATTTTATAATATTGATTTTGAAAGTTTAATGAAAGGAAGTAAACAAGGAAGTTTGTTTGATTATTAAAAGAAAAATATAAAAACCGAATTATTTCTAATATAAAAGTGAAAAAGTTATACATTGCCAGATCAAAAAATGTTGGTAGAGGAGTTTTTGCTGGTGAAAATATTAGAAAAGGAGAAAAAATATTAAAATTTAAAGGAAGAATAGTAAAATACGCTTATGATTCTAACTTTAAACTTGGGCCTAGGTGGCTAGGCATAGGAAAAAATACTTGGATAATTATAAACAAGAACAATCCCGGAGATATGATTAATCACTCTTGCAATCCGAATGCTGGACTAAAAAACAAAATATTTCTGATAGCTATAAAGAACATTAAAAATGGAGAAGAAGTAACATTTGATTATTCTACCTCTGAAGAGGATCCTTACTGGAAGATGAATTGTAAGTGCCATGCCAAAAACTGCAGAAATATCATTCGAGACTTTAATCATTTGCCTAATAAATTAAAACAGAGATATAAAAAATTAAAGATAGTCCCTGCATTCATACTTAGAAAGCTATAAAAAACTTACTTATAACTAATTTTATATGAAATTAACAGAAAACAAAAAACTGAAAATAGCAAAGAAAAATATACTAAGAGATTCTTATAATCCAAAAGAATTTACAGCAATAAAAGGATATGATTTCAATAATAAATTAGATTATAATAAATTACTAGATTCTTTTTCAACTACTGGCTTCCAAGCTTCTAACTTAGGAAAAGCAATAAAAATAATAAAAAAAATGAGAGAAGAAAAGTGTATAATATTCTTGGGATACACTTCAAACATGGTAACTTCAGGATTAAGAGATATATTCAGGTATTTAGCAGAACACAAATTAGTAGATGTAATAGTAACTACAGCTGGTGGTGTAGAAGAAGACCTCATAAAATGTTATGAACCATTCATATTAGGAAGCTTTGATGCGGATGGAAAAGAACTAAGAGAAAAAGGAATAAACAGAACAGGAAACATATTTGTACCAAATGAAAGATATGTAAAGTTTGAAAAGTTCTTCATTCCATTTTTAGAGGAAATAAATAAAGAAAATAAAACCTATTCTGTAAGTGAACTCATAAATAAAATGGGAGAAAGAATAAACAATAAAGAAAGCATTTACTATTGGTGTAACAAAAATAACATCCCAGTGTTCTGCCCTGCATTTACTGATGGATCAATGGGAGACATGATATATTTCTTTAAGTATAAACATCCTGAATTAAAAATAGACATAACTGATGACATAAAAAAATTGAATGACATAGCAATAACTGCTGAAAAAACAGGAATAATAATACTAGGCTCTGGAATAATAAAACATCATATATGCAACGCGAACATGTTCAGAAACGGGGCAGAATATGCTGTTTACATTAACAATGCACAAGAATTTGATGGAAGCGATTCAGGAGCAAAGCCAGAAGAAGCAATAAGCTGGGGAAAAATACTGCCGGAAGCAAAACACGTAAAAATATTTGGAGATGCAACAATAATATTTCCATTAATAGCCGCTAAATGCTTTGTTGATTAAAAACTAATTCCTTATATACAAAACAAAATTTATCAGCTTGAACTCTTGACTCTTATTTCCAATTCATTAAAACCCTTAGGAAGACTAATACCTAATTTCTGGCAGTAAGAACTAACTGATTCCAAGTGAGCACGAGCAGCACCAAACCTCTTAATATTATCATTACCCTCTACTATAGACCTTGCTTTATCCATATTATGAGCAATACAAGCTTCATAAACCTGCCTTCTAACAGCGTCATACCCTAAAGGCAAAGCAGTACCATAAGCAGAATGCACTTGCTCTGCGTGAGTAATAAGTGCTACTGCACGAATTAATGCTTCATCTGTTACAGCTCTAGAATCCATAATTCTTTGAGCGCCTAAAATATTGCCTGCAAGACTTTTCATAGGTTTTAAACGATAATGTTCAGCTTGCCTATAAACCACATTAGAATTTGGCTATAGAAAAAGTTAATAAAGCTTTTTAAGGCTCTGTCCTAAGACTTCTATAAAATAAGAGAATATGTTATGGCAGATTAGCTTGCCATATACTTCAGCTCTTATTGTTCGTGCAGTCTTAGAGCTCACGCTAGAGCCGAATTTTCTTTTTACTG
>Ga0209541_10000222_pt1 | contig 108816 bp, 122 predicted proteins | sample RifCSPlowO2_01_FD_184027 | JGI IMG/M metagenome (GOLD analysis project Ga0209541, IMG submission 184027) | Groundwater microbial communities from Rifle, Colorado - Rifle CSP2_plank lowO2_0.1 (SPAdes) (version 2) | ecosystem: Environmental > Aquatic > Deep subsurface > Groundwater | place... | reverse complement strand
CAAAAGCGAGTTATTCATATCCCGACCGAGATTCTTTCGCTTTGCTGAGGCGCGCTGGAATCCCACCAACAACTACAAAGCCGGGTGCCTCGACAAAATCCGTTTTAAAAAGCAGGAGATAAATCAAAAACTCTCGACACTAAATCGTTTACCTTTTGGGTGATTGTCTTTCGGCGGACTCAGGAGATCGTCCTAAACTTATCGTTTCGGACTCTGCTTGCCTTTTCGTGCCTTCTGGGCCAGGCCATATTTGCGGCGTTCCTTAACCCTAGGATCGCGGGTTAAAAGACCGGCTTTTTTTAAGATAGGGCGAAAATCAGGATTGGCAAGAACCAATGCTCGTGAAAGACCGTGAACGGCAGCATCTAACTGGCCACTCTTACCTGAACCATCAACTTTGATATTTGCAAAATACTTCTCCAGAGACTTCGTTAAAAATAAGGGTTTTTGCCACGTTACTTTAGCAATTTCTCCCGGAAAATATTTTGCGATCGGCTGATTGTTAACGATGGTTTCCCCTTTACCTTTAAACAGTCTGACTCTGGCGACAGCTTCTTTTCTGCGGCCGTGAGTAGTGACATACTGGGTATTCTTACTTTTAGTATTTGATCGTGCTGGTTCCATATTCATTTTGTGATCACGGAGGCCACAGTCGCCTTCGGCGAACCTCGCTCAATTGAGCGGGAAGGTTCTGAGGGCACTGAGTTCTGTGCCTTCTGTTTTTCTACTGTACTCTCTGTGATCAGTTTTTTATCCCCATACGGGTGTTGGGAGCCTGGATAGATATAGAGTTTTTTAATCATTTGTCTTGCGAGTTTTGTTTTCGGTAGCATACCGACAACTGCATGTTTGATGAGATCTTCAGGTTTTTTTGCTCTAACTTGCCGGGCGGACCGCTCGTTTAATCCACCGGGGTAATTTGAATGGTGCCGGTAAAGTTTTTGATTTTCTTTTTTACCAGAAAGGATAACGTCTTTAGCGTTGATAATAACTACATAATCCCCAGTATCCAAATGGGGCGTGTAATAATTTTTACTTTTGCCCATTAATATCTTGGCGGTATTTGTGGATAGCCTTCCTAAAATTTTATTTTTGGCATCGATTAGCTGCCAGTTTCTTTGGATGTCGCCTGATTTGATGTTTTTCATGCTAACAAAGATTTCTCTAATTTCTTGCCTGTGCGAGATTGCCTGCAGCTTCAGCCGCTGGCGGGCTAACAACCACTGATTTTGCCGAAGTCTTGCGTGACAACTTTTTCGGCGTCTTATTTTTAGCCTTCGTGCTTTTTGGGACAACAGACTTTTCCTTTTCCCCCATTTCAATAAATTCAAGCCTTGCCATCTGGGCAGCATCACCTCGTCTGATGTCTAATTTGATTATTCTCGTGTAACCGCCTATTCTCTTGATATTAGCTCGCGCAATTTCGCGAGTTAATTTAAGTAAGGCTTGGTTGGTCAGAATAGATGCTAATGATCTTCGCGAATGCAAAGTATCTTTTTTGGCGTCCGTGACCAATTTTTCGACAAAGCCGCGCACAAATTTTGCCTTTGCTAGGGTCGTGATAACAGCACCATTTGTTATTAATGAACTGGCCAGGTTGGCACGCAGCGCTTTTCTGGCGTTGGTATCTCTGGCGAGCTTGCGACCAAATTTTGCGTGTCTCACTTGACATCGACTCCTTTCTCACTTAGTTTTTCTTCAACCAAAGCGATAGATTTTGGCCCAAGATTCTTCATTTTTAAAAGATCTTTCTTGTCTTTCTGCAGAAAGTCACCGATCGTCTCAACTTTACTCGATTTTAAACTATTAGTTAACCTCACTGGTAAATCAAGTTCTTCCAGGGATGTTTTTAAAACCTCATCGCTTGGTGGCTGACTTGTTTGAGGTTTTTGTTTTTTACTACCTGTTTGAGGTTGATAAATAGTTATGAAATGATCTACTAAAATTTTTGCCGCCTGTTTTAAGGCAAGAGATGGTTTAATTGTGCCATCGGTGGCTATCTCGATTATTAATTTGTCGTAGTTGGTAAGTCGGCCAACACGTGTTGCCTCTACTTTATAATTCACGGAAATAATTGGCGAAAAATTAGCGTCAATAGGAATAATTCCGATCTCGTCAGTTTTTCTCTCTTCGGCAAGTGAATAACCCATGCCTGTTTCGGCAACCAAACGAGCATTAAGTCTTGTTTTGGAATCCGCAAGATGAGCCAAAATTAAATCACCATTAACAATTTCCACCCCGGCTGCCGGTTCGATATCTTTTGCTTTCACTTCTTTTGGCCCTTTGACATCCAAAGTAAGCCTAACTGGTTTGTCACCGGCAATTTTCAGTCTTACATTTTTGAGATTTAAGATAAACTCAACTATATCCTCGGTCATTCCGGGAAGAGAACTGAATTGATGGCGGATGCCGGAGATTTTTACCTGCGTGATGGCTGCGCTCGGTAAGGACGTAAGAAGAACCCTGCGCAATGAATTGCCAATAGTATGCCCGTAACCTTGGTCTAATGGTTCAATAATAAATTTTCCGAACTCTTGCGTTTCTTTTTCTGTTTCGATTTCAATTTGCGACAAATCGAGCATTTATTTCACCTCCTTTTATGCCCTAAGGGGACACCTAAGGTTCCTTCTTAGTATTCCCCTTCCTTTAAAAATTTTCTTCACGATTCATCTTGAGTAATACTCGACGATTAAACTTTCATTAATCGCCAGATCTTGCTCGTCACGTTTTGGTCTGGCAACAACTTTTCCGACAGTTGCCTTTTTGGCAAGCCAAGACGGTAATTTTGCATCTTTTGTTTCTTCCTGCAATTTTTTAATGAAATTTAAATTCGCAGCCTTTGCAGACAGTGAAATAACATCACCTATTTTAACATTATATGAGGAGATCGTCACCTTTTTACCGTTGACCAAAACATGGCCATGGGAGACAAGCTGTCTTGCTTGCGGGCGACTTTTGGCTAAATTTAATCTGTAAACCGCATTATCAAGACGATTTTCCAAAATTTCAAGCAAAGTTTGGCCGGTTGCGGATTTTTTACTGGAAGCCAATTGGTAGTATTTTTTGAACTGTCTTTCAAGAATTCCATACATTCTTTTGACTTTTTGTTTCTCTCTTAACTGGATGCCATATTCCGAAAGCTTTTTGCGGCCCTTTGCGCCATGCTGTCCTGGGGGGGCAGCATTCTTTCTGATTACCGGACATTTTGGCGAGCCACACAGAGCTACACCTTCCGCTCGACAAAGTTTATGCTTTGGTCCTGTATATCTAGCCATGACACTCTAAGGGGCAACCAAGATTTCCCCTTAGTATTCCCCTTCCTTTCATTGGAAATTTGAAATTGGTAATTCTCATTAGACTCTTCTCTTTTTCGATGCTCTGGGTCCATTGTGTGGAATAGGTGTAACATCGGCGATCATTGCAATATCAAGACCAACTGCTTTTAATGCACGGATCGCTCCATCTCTACCTGGACCAGCACCTTTGATGTAAACCTCTACGCTTTCAATGCCTTTTTCTTTGGCCTTTCTTGCAACTTGTTCAACTGCTGTGGTTGCAGCATAAGGTGTTGATTTTCTCGCGCCTTTAAAGCCGGAGGCACCCGCTGATCCCCAGCATATGGTCCGTCCGTTGGTGTCTGTTATTGTAACTAGCGTATTGTTAAAAGTGGCGGTAACGTAAGCGCGTCCGGCGGCGGAAGTTTCGTGAACGTTTCCGGGTTTTTTATTTAATTTGTTGGTTTTGGTGTTTTTTTTAGTCATTTATTCTCGGCCACTTTGGTTATTTCTTTCGTCTTTTCAACCCTTCCTGCAGCTTCTTTTCTGACTGTACCTATGGTTATTCTTTTACCTCTTTTGGTCCTAGCATTCGTCCTTGTCCTTTGGCCACGTACCGGTAAATTCCTGGTATGACGAATACCCCGATATGAACTTATCTCTTGAAGTCTTTTAAGATTTTCTTGAATCTCGCGCCTAAGGTCTCCTTCTACTTTGTACTCTTCTACCTTGCGCTGAAGTCTATTTATTTGCTCTTCCGTAAGATTTTTTGTCCTAGTGTTTGGGTCTATTTGACAATCAGCAATGATTTTTTTGGACAAAGTTAATCCAATCCCAAAAATGTAGGGTAGAGCTGCTTCAATTCTTTTTTCGTTTGGCAGATCGACTCCAGCAATTCTAGCCATAATATCCTAATTTATCCTAATAAGATTAGTCCGAATTTATCCGAATGCTCCCAGTTGATTTCAATTGCTAATTTTGAGAATTGACTATTCGGATTCATTCGGATTATTTTGATTAAGACACATTGGTATTTCATCCCTGTCTTTGCTTATGGCGAGGGTTAGTACAAATCACATAAAGCCGACTTTTACGTTTGACGATTCTACAATTAACGCATCTTTTTTTAACGCTTGCTTGAACCTTCATGGTAAATTCAAAAACTTTTCATTTTTAACTTTTATTCTTAAATTGGCCTCTTATCTGTACCTAAACGTTATCCTCCCACGAGCTAAATCGTAAGGTGTCATTTCAAGTTTTACTTTGTCGCCGGGCAAAATTCTGACATAGTGAATGCGCATTTTCCCTGACAGGTGGCAAAGGACAATTTTATCTTCTTTGACGCTTGGCAGTTGGGCAGATGCAACTCTGACCCTAAACATGGTGTTGGGCAAGGCTTCTGTGACTTCGCCTTCTGCTTCAATAACGCCGGGTTTCATAATTTCCCCTTTCCCATAGTGGATATACAGCGCCATAATTTTAGAAATATTTTTCTCAAGACTATATTGTACATAATTACAAATAGGGCGTCAAGACTATAGGGCCATTTCTGGTGACGGCTACAGTTTGTTCATAAAGACCCGCAAGGGAACCATCTTTGGTTGAAATTGTCCATCCGTCTTTCTCTAATCTGACTTCAGACGAACCTTGAGCATAGATTACCTCGATTGCTAAAACCATATTTTCTACTATTTTGGGACCGCTCCCTTTTTTGCCAAAACCGGGAACGAGCGGTTCTTCATGGAGCTGGCGGCCAATTCCATGACCAGTAAGACTTTTAACAACCGAGAAGCCTTCACCTTCGATATTTCCTTGAATAGTTGATGAGATATCACCTATGCGGTTGTCGATTACTGCCTGACTGATAGCTTTTTTTAAGGTTAAATGCCCTATCTCTAAAAATTTTTGTGTGCTCTTTGATACATTACCGACGGCTACGGTTTTCGCCATATCAGTGTGAAAACCCCGGTAGCTGGCCCCAACATCTATTCCTAAAATATCTCCGTCTTGAAGTTCCTTTGCGGTGGGAACGCCATGGACAACCTGCTGATTAACAGTTGTACAAATAGTCCACTTATAGCCATCAACTGTCATAAAAGAGGGTTGCGCCCTGCTTATTTCCATTTGGTGCTTGGCAATCTGATCCAGTCCGTCGCAGCTGACACCAGGTCTGGCTTGTTCTAAAACTTTTTTTAAGGCAAGCGCCGTAATTTTGCCAGAAATTTTCATTAAGTTTATTTCTCTGTCGGTTTTTACCACGTCAGACTCGGTTTGTGTTACCATTTTGTAATCGATTGATAATATCCTGGTGCACCTCGTCAATATTCCTTTGGCCATCAATTTCTTCAAGTATCCCTTTTTGCTTAAAGTATAAAAGCAACGGTTCGGTTTGCTGATGATAAAGCTCGAGACGTCTGGTGATTGTTTCTAAAGTATCGTCATGTCTTGCTCTATCAATTAATCTTTTAATGCCTTCTTGGTCGGAAACCTTTATAAAAAAAACTTTGTCAATATCTGATTCTATTCCCTCGAGTTGAGCATAATTTCTAGGGTAACCATCCAGAATGTAACCATTTTTGCAATCAGATTTTGCTAACCGCTCCTTTAGTGTTACAACAGCAATATTATCCGGGACGAGATCGCCTTTTTCTAAGGCTTCCCTTACCTCACCTGCTTCTTGGTTATTCTCTTGGGCCTTATCTCTCATAAGCTGACCCATTTCGATGTATGGCAGGACAAGCTTTTGGGAAAGCGTACTGGCCTGCGTTGATTTTCCTGAACCTTGGCTGCCTAAGAATATAAGTTTCATCAACTTTTCCTCAGAAAGGAATCATAATCTCTCATTACTAAGTGCGATTCGATTTTTTTTGTTGTCTCCAGGACAACTGAGACCACGATTAGAAGCCCGGTTCCTCCAATTAGGAGAGTTGCGACTCCGGTTAGGCTTTGGCCGATTGATGGCAGAATCGCAATAAGCCCCAAAAAGACTGCTCCGAAGAGGGTTATTCTTAATGAAATATAATCTAGGTGTGATTTAGTGGGAGAACCGGGTCTAATTCCAGGAACAAAACCGCCTTGTTTCATAAGCATTTCCGAGATTTGTTTAGTGTTAAAAGCGACAGTGGTGTAAAAATAGGTAAAAGCCACCACTAACAAAAAGTAGGTTACGTTGTAGAGAACATCTTGGGGATTGAAAAGCCTTTGGATTTCCTGGGCGATGTTGGCAACTAAAACGCTGGGGGACCTTTCGAAAAATTTGGCAAATGTTGTCGGCAAAAGAATTAAGGAAACAGCAAAGATTATTGGGATAACGCCGGCTTGGTTAATTCTAAGTGGAATATAGCTCGCAACTGGCGTTTCAGTCGTGCTTCTTCTGGCGTAATGGACGGTAATCGGACGCTTAGCCTCTGTTACAATAACGATTGAGACAATGACAATTACGGCCATCGCCATAAAAATCAGGATGTTTTTTATTTGTGTTGGATCAAAAATTGAAACAGTTTGGGCAAGACCAATAGGTAATCTACCAGCAATACCCGCAAAAATTATCATTGAGATTCCATTGCCTATTCCTTTTTCGGAAATTAGTTCACCCAACCACATCAAAAAAATTGTGCCTGCCGTCATGGTGATAACGAGAGCTAAAAGAATCAGCGGTGATAGGACACTTATAATGCCGGAATTGCGTAGTAAAATATACATTCCAAAAGCCTGAACGGCAGCCAGAGGGACGGTTAGATAACGAGTGTACTGATTAATCTTCTCGTGTCCTTGCTCGCCCTCTTTGGCTAGCTCTTCAAGTTTTGGAAAAACCAATTGCAAGAGTTGCATGATAATGCTGGCATTGATGTACGGATTCAGCCCTAATGATAGGACTGAAAAATTGGCTAAGGTGCCGCCAGAAAAAAGATCTAAAAGCGAAAGTAGTTGACTTTCGGCAAATAATCTTTTAAGTGATGCAATATCGACACCAGGAACCGGCACATGGGCAAATAGCCTAAAGATAAGAAAAATAAAAAAGCTAAAAAGAATTCTTTTTCTTAAATCTTTAACTTTAAAAATCTTTAATAAGGTTTGTAGATAATTCACAACTGTACTTCAGGGCAAGCCTTGCGATCACCCCTGCTTCGCGGGGATCCTGTTTTTTCCCCTTAATACTTCCTTTCTCCTGGTGGACAAAATTGGTTTGCCTAAAGCAGTTCCAATTTTGGAATTTTGATTTCTGATATTTGCCCGCTCCGCTTCGCTTTGCGAGGCGGGGGATTTTTGATTCAGTATTGTCACTTTTCCGCCGGCTTTTTGAATTTTCTCTGCTGCACTTTTGGAAGTCGGTAAATTTATGACGAGTGCTCTTGATAAATTACCATCTCCCAGGATTTTTACGCCATAATTTTTGGCGTCGTTTTTTTCAACTATACCGAACTTGACAAGTGCTTCAAGGTCCACATTTTGGCAGTTTTCGGGTAGCAGATTCAATGCTCCTAAATTGACAACTAGCGGTTTTTGGGAAATTTTAGGATTCCCTATACCTCTTCTTAAAGGAAGCCTTTTAATAAGAGGTCTTGTTCCGCCTTCGAAATGTGGATGGGTAATTTTCATTTTACCTCTGGCTTTTTGACCTTTGGTCCCGCGGCCGCCTGTTTTTCCTTTCCCTGACGACTGACCACGACCGATCCTTTTTGCTCTTTTTTGGGTTATTTTTGGCAAGGTATTTAAATTCATGGCATTAAACTTTCTAAAGCTGCAAGCGTTGCGTAGACATTTGACGCCTGATTTTTGGTCCCCATCACTTTACTGGAGATATTTCTAATTCCAGCCGCTTCAACCACAACCCGAACTGCTCCGCCGGCAATAATTCCTGATCCTTCTGGTGCAGGCTTGAGAAGAACCTTGGCCGCGCCTCTTTTAAGAAGTACATCATGAGGAATGGTACCTTTGACGATCGGCACGGTGATCAAATGTTTCTTAGCATAAGTCGCACCCTTCCTGATTGAGGAAGAAACGTCTCTGGCTTTGCCCAAACCAACGCCAACTTTACCTTTTTTGTCACCAACAACTACAAGTACCGAAAAACCGATTCGATTACCGCCCTTTGTTTTTTTTGAAACTCGATTCACTTGGATGACTCTTTCGTCAAATTCTTTTGCAAATCCTATTAGTTGCTCTTCTTGACTATTCATTTTAAGCTTCTGGCTAAAAAAGTAGGCCCTCCTCCCTTGCACCTTCGGCTAAAGCTTTTACGCGTCCATGATAGAAGTATCCAGCGCGGTCATAAACTACTTTTTTGATATTTTTGCTCTTTGCAGCTTTGGCCAAATTAATCCCAACTTCCTTTGCTTTCTGGCATCTTGTACCTTTTTTGATTTTTGCGTCAGAAGCGAAAGCGATAGTAGCTGCTTTTTGATCATCTATTAGTTGCGCATATATATGTTTATTTGAACGAAAGACAACTATTCTCGGAACGTTTTTGGCTCGCGCTATTTTTTTTCTTATCCTGTCATGTCTTAGGACTTTCTGCTTCCTTCTATCTTTCATGTTGAACTCTGGGCAGCTTTAACTGCCTTACCAGCCTTTCGTCTGATTACTTCTTCTGAGTATTTTATTCCCTTACCTTTATAAGGTTCAGGCGGTCTTGCTCTTCTAATTCTGGCGGCTACTTCACCAACCAATGCTTTATCGCAACCAGAAACAATAATTTTGTTTTCTTTGGTTTCTATTTGGACACCGCTTGTAGGTGTGATGATAACTGGATGAGAATAACCAATATTTAACACTAGATTCTCCCCTTGTTTTGTAGCTCTATAGCCAACACCGATGATTTCCAAAACTTTTTGGTGGCCTTCTGTCACGCCTTTGACCATGTTGGCAATAATACTTCTTGTTAAGCCGTGAAGGGATTTGGCAAATTTACTCTCAGATTTTCTGGCCACATTAATTTTATCCTGAAAAACCTCAACAGTAACTTCCGGACGAAACTGAAATGAAAGATTGCCTTTTGGTCCAGAGATCTTAACCTGGGAATCGAAAGTTTCTACTTTAATCCCTTGAGGAATTATAACTGGTTGTTTGCCTATTTTAGACATAGACTCTCCTTTCTGAGGAAATTTCCCGGCTTCGCAGGGCAAGTAATTTTATCTGATATCTGATATTTATTTACCATGCTTCGCAAATTACCTCCCCTCCAAGTTTTTTGGCTTTGGCCTGTTCACCCGTCATCACTCCTTGGGGCGTTGAGACAAGAACCAGACCTCTTTTGCCTTTTACTTTTTTGATATTTTTGCTCTTGGTGTAAATCCTCAGGCCTGGTTTAGAAACTTTTTTGATCTCGTGTAATTTTGGCTTTTGATTCTCATATAAAAGACTGATAATAATTTTTGCCCGCCCGCTGCCTGCCTGCCGGCGAGGCAGGGCGAGGTGGGCTTGTGATTTTTTGACGATACCCACAAATTTTTCTTTTTCCAAAACCTTAGCAACTTCCGATTTAAACTTTGAGTAAGGTACCAAAACTTCCGGCTTTTTAGCCATGTATCCATTTTTAATTGTGACAAGCATATCAGCTATTGGATCCACAAAAAATCTCCTTTCGCCGAATTTTAATTTCAAATTTAAAATTGATCATTACCATGATGCCTTTTTGACTCCAGGTATTTCTCCGCGATGTGCAAGATCCCTAAAACAAATTCGACAAATTCCGAATTTACGGATATAAGCTCTTGGCCTACCGCAAAGATGACAACGATTTCGGTGCCGGCTGGCAAATTTTTGTTTTTTCTCATTTTTGATAATCTTAGATTTTTTGGCCATGATTGCCTCCGGCAATATTAGTTTACTTCTTAAAAGGTAATCCTAAGAGTTCAAAAAGTCTTTGGGACTTTTTCTGATCACTATTTTTGACGACTATGGTGACGACTAGTCCTCTGACTTTGTCGATTTTGGCGTAATCTACTTCTGGAAAAATAATCTGCTCAGATAAGCCCAGACTGTAGTTGCCGAATTTATCAAATTTTGTCGTGGTAAGACCCCGAAAATCGCGCATTCTTGGCATAACAATGGCAATTAATTTTTCCAAAAACTGCCAAGCTCTTTTCCTTCGTAGAGTAACCATAACACCAATGGGGTCGTTTTTTTTTAATTTAAAGTTCGAGATTGCTCTTTTGGCACGGGCGACTTTTGGTTTTTGACCTGTAATTTGAGTTAGCTGATCTTTGACTTTTTCTAAAATATCATGACTGGTGATTGCTTCAGCTACTCCCATATTTAAGACTATTTTTTCCATTTGAGGCAGAGCCAAATCATTTTTTATACCAAATTCCTCCTTGAGTTTTGGTTTAACCTCCTCTTTATATTTAGTTAAAATATTCATACTAGGCGTCCTTGACATTTTTTACAAATTCTATTTTTGATCTTGCCTTCTTTGACAAATCCTACTCTGGTAGTTTGAGCGCATTTTGGACAAATAAGAGCAACCTTGCTAACCGGAATGGGCCGAGTAATTTCGTAAATGCCGGAAGCTTTGGTTCTAGTAACTTTCTTGTGTCTTTTATAAATATTAGCTCCGGCAACAACAAGTTTATTTTCAAAGACCAGGACTTTTTCAACCTTGCCTTTGATGCCTTTATCTCGACCAGCTGTAACTTGTACTTGATCACCTACTTTGAACTTAAACATTTAAATAACCTCCTGGGCCATAGAAATGATTTTGGTAAAACCTTTATTTTTTAACTCTTGAGCTACCGGACCAAAAATTCTGGTTGCGAGGGGTATTCCTTTCTCATCGCAAACAACAGCGGCATTGTCTGAAAATCTGATATAAGAACCGTCCGGTCTTCTCGTTTCTTTTCTAGTCCTGACAATAACTGCTTTGACTATTTGATGATCTTTAACTTGACCGGTGGGGCTTGCTCCCCTAACTACACAGGTAACAATTTCTCCAATGCCGGCAAATTTTTTATGGGACATGCCAGGCATACCAATAATAACCAAGTTTCTGGCACCGCTATTGTCGGCAGCTGCCAAAACTGACCTTCTTAAAAGCATCTATCCTAATACCTCCAAAACCTTAAAATTGACGTCTTTTGAGATCGGCCTGGTTTCAACTATTTTTACAATGCTCCCGACTTTTGCTCCAAAATTATCGTGTACTTTGTATCTTGTGGTTTTTTTGATTCGTTTTTTGTAAAGCGGGTGCAAGGTTTGCGAGACAACCTCAACAACTATTGTTTTATTCATCTTATTTGAAACCACGGTACCAATTTTGGTATTAATATTGTTTTTCTTCATTTTTGATTTTTGATCACTTCCATAAAATTTTTCTCAGCTATTATAGTTTTAATCTTGGCGATGTCTTTGCGCTTTTGATTTGCAAGATGGACATTTTTTATTTTGCCTATTTTAAGCTTGAGACGCGTCTGTTTTTCTTCTTTTTCTTGATCGGCAATAATTTTTTTTAGATTCTCAATACTTTTATTTTTTAATTCGTTCAAATCTTTATTTTTCATCGCAATCACCGTCTTTTTGTGTTCATCTTGTAACAACTCTTGTTTTTATTGGTAATTTATGGGCGGCAAGCCTTAATGCTTCTTGGGCAACATTTGCTTCAACGGCACCCATCTCAAAAAGGATCATGCCTGGTTTGACAACTGCTACATACTCGGAAACATCGCCTTTGCCTGAACCCATTCTAGTCTCTGCGGGTTTTTTGGTGACCGGTTTGTCTGGAAATATCCTGATCCAAATACGGCCACCTCTTTTGGTGTAATGGGTCATGGCACGTCTGGCTGCCTCGATTTGTCTAGCGGTCACCCAAGCACTCTCTTCACTTTTTAAACCATAAGAGCCAAACGAGAGGATTGTTCCACGACCGGCAATGCCTTTTCTTTTACCTCTGAACTGTTTTCTATATTTTGCCCTTTTTGGTGCAAGCATAACTTTCCCTTTCCCTTAATAAACTACTCACGGCCGATTCGGTCTGAGCCTCACGGTCGAAGACCTGAAGGCCATAGTTCTCGCTCGCGTGGAATAGACAATAGACAAAATTGTCCAAGCTAAGCTTGTTACAATTTTGGGATTTGTTTTTTTTGAATTTTGATTTGTCATTTTGATGTTTGATTTTTGATTTTGTTACGTTTCTCCTTTATATATCCAAACCTTAACACCGACGGTGCCTGACTTTGGGACTTGAGCATCGACTTTAGCAAAATCAATTTCTGCCCTAATTGTGTGGAGTGGAACGGCACCAATTTTAACCGTCTCTCGTCTGGCTATTTCTGATCCTCCAAGTCTGCCAGAGAGCGAGATACGCACTCCTTTGGCGCCTGATCTTCTAACTCTTTCTTGCGTTTGATTCATTATCCTTCTAAAAGGAATTCGCCTGCCCAGTTGGTCTGCAATAGATTGAGCAATTAAATAAGCATCAAGGTCCGGTGATTTAATCTCTTCAAATCTAATCTCTAGTTTGTCGGAATCTACAATTTTTAATTTCTTGACTAGTGCCGCTTTTAACTGTTCGATACCGGTTCCACCCCGACCGATGGCGATACCCGGCCTGGCGACATGGACGATGGCAACTCGTTTGTCAAAAGAACGCTCGATTTCAACTTTGGAAATCCCAGCGGGTTTTAGATGTTCCATGATAAATTTCCTTATTTTTTGATCCTCCAGAAGATATTGGGAATAAAGACCGTTTTTGGCAAACCATCTGGAGCTCCAGGTATAAATGTTTCCTAGCCTAAAGCCGATCGGGTTAACTTTTTGGCCCATGACAACCTCGCTTTCGTTCGTTAGGTGAAAAGTGAAAAGTGCCGCCAAGGGCGAGCCTTGCTCGCCTCGCTGCGAAGCGGGTCTTTGACGGGAAAAGTGAAAAGTTATGGTAATTTAAAATTAATTTGAAATTTTTCATTGTAATTTTGAACTTTGCATTTTGATTTTTGAATTTTGATTTTCAGAAACAACTTTATTGTCTTTTGATACTTTGTAAGCAGTAGCTGTGTTTTTCGTTTCTCCCTCCAGAATCACTCTTATATGGCTGGTTCTTCTTAAAATTGGATGGGCTCTGCCCCTGGCAACTGCCCGGAAGCGTTTAAAAACAGGTCCCTTGCCAACTAAGATTTCTTTAAAGGCCAAGGAGTTCTGGTCAAGATTAAAATTGTTTTTGGCGTTGGCAATTGCCGAGGCAATTACTTTTTTAAGAATCGGCGCCGATCGCTTATTGACAAAATTTAAAATTTGAACAGCTTTTTGTGGAGGCGTCTTTTTTATTTGATCCACAACAAGTCGTACCTTTTCAGGTGATACTCGGACTGATTTGGCTACTGCTGTTACTTCCATACTCTAATCTCCTTGTCGCGTTTTATTTCTTAGTTGTTGATTTCTCGGTAATTTTCCCGTGCCCGCGAAATACTCTGGTTGGGGCAAATTCACCAAGTCTATGACCAACCATTGGTTCGCTGATAAAAACACTGATGAAAGTACGCCCATTGTGAATCGAAAAAGTATGATTGACAAATTCCGGCGGAATTTGGCTTGCTCTGGCCCAGGTTTTGATTGGCTCTTTTTTACCCGATTGTTTTTGAGCCATAACTTTTTTTAACAACTTTTGATCCACATACGGACCTTTTTTACTTGATCTTGCCATTTTCTACATCCCCTTCCAATTTAAATTGATTTTTATTTCCTCTTTTGAATAATAAATTTATCTGACGGTTTGTTTTTCTTTCTGGTTTTTTTGAAGGCGGGTTTGCCCCAGGGTGTTTTGGGATGCATGCCTGTGCCCGATCTGCCTTCACCACCGCCATGGGGGTGTGACCCTGGATCCATAGCAACCCCCCGCACTTTCGGACGCTTGCCCATGTGGCGGGATCTGCCAGCCTTTCCAATCGAGATATTCTTCCAATCTAAATTTCCAACTTGACCAACCGTGGCGAAGCAACTGGCGTGTATTTTCCTAACTTCTTTAGAGGGGAATTTGAGGTGGACCCAATTGCCTTCTCTGGCAACAACAATGGCACCTGCGCCTGCGCTTCTTACTATTTGACCTCCGGCTCCGGGGATAAGTTCGATATTATGAACCACTGTACCAATAGGCATTTTACCGAGAGGCAGGGCATTGCCCGGTTTTATCGGAGCAATCTGGCCCGTCATAACCTCAGTTGCAATCTTAAGACCAATTGGAGCCAGAATGTATCTTTTTTCGCCATCAGCATAGTGAAGAAGGGCAATATTGGCAGAGCGATTAGGATCGTATTCAATTGCCGCAACTCGTGCCGCAATATCTCTTTTATCTCTTTTAAAATCAATCACTCTAAAATTCCTTTTGGCCCCTCCACCTTTACCACGCATGGTTACCCTACCCGCTGATCTTCCGGCCTTTTCTAAAAGACGATAGACCAGTGATTTTTCGGGTCTTGTTTTAGTTATTTCGCCAAAGATTAAGCCTGTTTTGAATCGTTGTCCGGGCGTTGTTGGTTTAAAAACTCTTAGTGCCATTTATCCTTCCTTCCCTTCTGCTGATGTTGTTTGGATATCCTTTTCCTTTGGCGATGGGTGTCTTTTTTTCGACTTTTCACTTTCTTTTTTTGGTGAAATCATGGCAATAGATTGACCCGCCTTCAGCCAAACAATAGCCTTTTTGCCGCCACCAGTTTTTGTCTCTTTTCTCGTCCTGGCAATTCTTTTGGTTTTAAAAGCACGTGTGGCAACGTTGACTTTTTGAACTTCTACAGAAAATTGTTTTTCAACTTGTTTCTCAATTTGATCTTTTGTGGATCGCGCATCGACTAAAAAAGTGTAGATGCTTTTTTCCATTTGCTTGTAAGCTTTCTCGGAAAGAATTGCTTTTTTAATAACGTCGGTGGTTTTCATTTTATTTGAAAAGAACTTACCGCCTCTTTTGAAATCAACAATTGATTGTTTTTCAGAACGATGTTTGCATTTAGGTTTTGAGCGGTTTCAACTGAAACTTGCGAAATGTTACGAGAGGCTAGTTTTACATTTTTTCCGCCAGCCGGCGGATTGGCAGATAGAACTAAAAGCGTGTCGCCTTTTGCCCGGAGTTTTAAAAGAAGATTGGCAATAATTTTTGTTTTTGGTTCTATTTTTTCGATATTTTGGATAACTTTGATATGACCGGATTTAAATTTGAGAGAGAGCGAGTGGATTAGAGCTTTGTGTTTCATTTTCTTAGGTAAAGAGAGTTTCACTTCCCGATAGTGCGGCCCAAAGGCCTTTCCCCCGCCAACCCAAAGCGGTGAACGAATCGATCCGGCTCTGGCCCGACCTGTGCCTTTTTGACGATGCGGTTTTCTTCCACCGCCGCGGACTTCGCTTCGTGTTTTGGTATTAGCAAAATGTCCAGACTGGTTGGCAAAATAGACCCTGACCGCTTGGGCCAGAAGATTTTGATTGGGAGTTTGGCCAAAAATTTCCTTTGGTAAATTGATTGTTCCCTGTACTCTGCCTTGAGTATCAAATACTTGAGCTGCCAGTTTTGGTATGGCAAGTTTCTTTTGACTCTTTCGGGGTGAGCTTTCAACTTTCAGACGTGTTTTGAAAACTCCTTGTCTGGCCTTTTCCGGAGCAATTTTTTTAGGGTCGGCCTTTACGGTTTTTACCTTGATAACTTTTGCTTGTTTTGTGACTTTTGTTTTTTGCTTCATTTTCTTTACGCTGGCTTTGCAGCCACTGATTATGGCAAATCGGATTGGCCTGATTGCGGTTTCTTCTCTTCTTCCAGTTTCTGGTTGTCGCCCTTGGCTTGGGCCGCACCAGAATCGGTGCGGGGTGAAGTTGCAGGTTTTTCCTTCGGCTCTTCCTCCTCTTTTGGTGGTGGTTTATAGCCCTTAACTTTGCCGGTTTTTTCGATTATTAAAAATCCGTTTTTGACACCCGGCACCGAACCTTTAACGATAAGTTGACTTGCGGCGCTATCAACTTCAATAACCTCAAGACCTGTAATTGTTAATTTGGCGTGACCCATGTGCCCGGCCATTTTTTTACCTTTATAAACACGGCCTGGTGTTGTAGTCTGGCCAATGGAACCCGGTGCCCTGTGACGATCACTTTGTCCGTGAGTTTTAGGTCCGCCAGCAAAACCCCATCTTTTGACTGTCCCTGCGAATCCCTTACCGCGAGTGATACCGCAAACTTTAACTTGATCACCCGGCTCAAAAATAGAAAGGGTGATTTTGTCGCCAGTTTTGACCACGTCTGACGTGGTTTTGATCTTTTCCGAACCGGTAATCTCTGCTTGAGCAATTTTGATCTCTCTTTTATACTTTGGGGCAAAGCCCAATGCTGAAATAAAGGCATTCTCAGTTTTTTTGGCCTTCTTTTTTTGACCCAGGCCAAGCATTATTTGCCCATCTTTTTTTAAAATCACGACATTCGGATCGACCTGGACTACGGTGACGGGTAATCGACGACCAAGTTGATCAAAACGAACAGACATTTCCTTTTTAATACCGAGTATTGTAGTTACCATCCTAATTTATCCTAATTTTTACCAAAAAGGCAGGACTCCTTAAATTCTCCCCAATCGAGTCAGGCTCGATTGGGGACCCCGATAAGAAAAATCTCCTATGGAGCTTTCAGGTGTCCTACCGATTAACAAATCGTCAATTGTTGAGCGTTAATTGTTAATGGTTATTTTTATTTAATTTTAGCAAGTACCTCCAAATTTTCTGTAATTCTAATCTATCCGAATATAATTAATCCTAATGAATCCGAATATTAGGATAAATTCGCATTTACATCTTAATTTCGATATCTACCCCCGCGGGAAGATCAAGATGCGTTAGGGAATCAATTGTTTTATTCGTCGGCTCGATAATATCAATAAGCCTCTTGTGAATGCGCATTTCAAACTGTTCTCTGGCGTCTTTATCGGTATGCGGACTGGTAAGAACAATGAATTTCTCAAACTTTGTCGGCAAAGGAATCGGGCCGGAAATTTTAGCACCGGTTGACAGTGCCGTGTTGATAATGTCCTTACAGGCCGCATCCATAACCCGTGCGTCGTATGCTTTAAGTTTGACTCGAATTCTACCTTTTGGCATGGTTTTTCTTTTAATGTGCTATTTAATTTTGTGTCCGTTATTTGCTTTCAGCTTAACCTAACGGTTTTGTACTTAAATGCCTTGCTTTAAAACCAATTGTGACTCCGGTTTTAGGGTATCGGAATTCCTTAATAACAGGTTATATAAGGTCCTGAAATGAGTTCAGGACGACCATAATGTTGATTGAGCGATAAGAGCCGAGAAGTTTCTTTATTACTCTAAGCGGTTAGGCTTGAAGCTTAAACTTGTTGATTTCATATATTGGTTCTCGACTTCGCTCCAGAATAACAATAATTACCAATTGTATCAAAAAAAATCCCCCTTGAGCAACTCTTGGGGGAAGTTCATTGCGCTTAGGCAATAATTTTAGCAACGACTCCGGCGCCAACAGTATGGCCGCCTTCGCGAACTGCAAACCTAAGTCCTTCTTCCATGGCGACGGGCACAATCAATTTTACCTTCATTTTGGTGTTATCACCAGGCATGACCATTTCGGTACCCTCCGGCAAAGTCGCTTCACCGGTGACATCAGTCGTCCTGACATAAAACTGTGGTCTGTACCCTGTGAAAAATGGGGTATGTCTGCCACCTTCTTCTTTGGTTAAGACATAAACTTCTGCCTCAAATTCGGTATGAGGAGTGGTTGAGCCGGGTTTGGCTAAAACTTGACCTCGCTCAACATCATCTTTCTCGATTCCTCGAAGTAAAACGCCGATATTGTCACCAGCCTGACCTTGATCAAGCTCTTTTCTGAACATTTCAACGCCGGTGACAATCGTTTTTTTAGTGGGCCGAATGCCGATTATTTCAACCTCATCATTGACCTTAACAACTCCCCGCTCGACTCTTCCGGTAACGACCGTGCCGCGACCTTTTATGGAGAAAACATCTTCAACTGGCATTAAGAATGGTTTATCAAGGTCTCGAGTCGGGGTCGGAATTTTTTCATCAACCGCAGCCATTAAGTCTTCGATTGCTTTGGTGGCTTCGGAATCACCTTCAAGGGCCTTTTTGGCAGAACCGCGGATGATGGTGGCGTTTTTGCCGTCGTATTGATATTTGTCTAAAAGTTCGCGAACTTCAAGTTCAACGAGGTCTAAAAGTTCGGGATCGGAAACCATATCGACTTTATTCAAGAAAACGACAATTGCCGGAACATTGACTTGACGGGCCAGAAGAACGTGTTCTCTTGTTTGGGGCATGGGACCGTCAGGAGCTGAAACAACTAAAATTGCGCCATCCATTTGAGCGGCTCCGGTGATCATGTTCTTGATGTAGTCGGCATGACCGGGAGCATCGATATGGGCGTAATGCCGTTTTTCGGTTTCGTATTCGACATGGGTAATATTGATAGTGATTCCACGCTGTTTTTCTTCAGGGGCATTGTCAATCTGATCAAAGGACTTGGCCTGAGCCAGACCTTTTTTGGAAAGGACTTGGGTGATCGCGCTGGTTAGCGTGGTTTTACCATGGTCAACATGACCAATGGTTCCGATATTAACATGTGGTTTTGTTCTTTCGAATTTTTCGGCCATATTACCTTTAGGGAACAACTAAGATAAACCCCTTTGATCGTAAACAAATAATAATATCAGTTTTAGTCACAATAAATGCGACTTCTCTGGCAGGCGGAGCAACTGATATTTGATCGATAGTTTATACGATTAGCGCAACAAAATGCAAGTAGTAAAATTCTTTAACTAACTTTCTTTAACATTACCCTTAACCTTGGCAACAATTTTATCGGCAATATTTTGCGGCACTTCCTCGTAGTGAGACGGTTCCATGTACGCCGAACCTCTACCTTGGGTCATCGAACGAAGTGTAGTTACGTATCCTGACATTTCGGAAAGAGGAACAAGAGCGGTAATAATAACACTGTTTGCCCGATGTCCACTTGAGAGTATTTGCGCACGTTTTGCGGAAAGATCACCAATGACATCACCCATGAATTCTTCCGGAATGGTGACTTCAACTTTCATAATAGGTTCTAAAAGACAAAGATTGGCACGTTTAACGGCCTCTTCTAGAGCTAATGATCCGGCGATTTTAAAGGCAATATCGGAGGAATCAACATCATGATAACTACCGTCATAGACCGCTACTTTCATGTCAACTATTGGATATCCGGCCAGAACTCCTATATCCATCTTTTCGCGAACGCCTTTCTGGATTGAAGAAATAAATTCTTGGGGAATGGCTCCACCTCTAATCTCGGAAACGAATTGGAATCCCTCTCCACGTCCCATGGGTTCAACTCTTAAAAAGCAATGACCATATTGTCCATGGCCTCCGGTTTGCCTAATGTATTTACCTTCGGCTGTGGCAGTATTTTTGATTGTTTCCCTGTAGGCAACTTGGGGGCTGCCAACATTGGCTGCCACTCTAAATTCCCGGTGCATTCTGTCTACTAAAATTTCCAGGTGCAGCTCGCCCATGCCCGAGATAATGGTTTGGCCGGTTTCCAAATCGCTTTTGATGCGGAAAGTTGGATCTTCTTCTGAAAGTCGCGACAGGGCATAACCAAGTTTTTCTTGGTCGGCTTTAGTTTGCGGTTCGATAGCCAGCGAGATTACCGGTTCGGGAAAGGAGATTGATTCCAAAATGATTGGTGCTAACCCATCACATAAGGTGTCACCAGTGGCCGTATTTTTAAGCCCAACAACGACAATAATTTCTCCGGCGTAAGCTTCTGGAATTTCTTCTCTGGCGTTGGCATGCATTAAAAGAATTCGGCTGATTCTCTCCTGATCATTCTTGACGCTATTTGCAACCGAGGTTCCGGATTTCAATTTGCCAGAGTAGACCCGTAAGTAGGTAAGTTTACCGACATGGGGATCGACTTGGATTTTAAAGGCAAGGGCTGCAAAGGGCGCTTCTATAACTTGTTTGCGGATTTCTTTTTGGTTCGTTTTAGGATTAATGCCTTCGACCTTTTCGATATCTACCGGGGAGGGTAAATACTGGACAACAGCATCCAAGAGTGGTTGTACTCCTTTGTTTCGAAGACTTGAACCTGCCATTACAGGAACTATTTTATAATCAATAACCGCACGTCTTAAGGCTTTTTTAAGATCGTTAATATCAAGTTCTTCCTGTGCCAGGTATTTCACAAGAAGCGCCTCATCAGTTTCAACTATTTTTTCGATAAGCTCATGACGATATTTTTCGACCTTTTCTTTTTCTGTGGGGGGTATTGGAGTTTCAACAAACTTGGCACCATATGGATCAGTTTCATCCCAAACATACGCTTTCTGATCAAATAAATCGATTATTCCCTTGAAGTCGCTTTCTGCACCTAAGGGTAAATTAATAGGGTAAGCCGGAGCACCTAATCTTTTTTTGATTGAAGCGAGTGTGGCAAAAAAGTCAGCGCCAATCTTATCCATTTTGTTAACAAAACAGATTCTTGGAACCTTATACTTATCCGCTTGGCGCCAAACAGTTTCTGATTGTGATTGAACACCTTCTTCGGCATCAAGAACCGTAACTCCTCCATCCAAAACACGCAGTGATCTTTCGACTTCAGCGGTAAAATCAACGTGGCCGGGGGTGTCAATGAGATTGATTCTTGCGGGGATATTGGCAAACGGACCTTGTTTTGGGGTCCAAAAGGTAGTAATGGCGGCGGAAACAATGGTTATACCTCTTTCTTTTTCCTGAGCCATCCAATCGGTGACGGTAGTACCCTCATCGATATTACCAAGCTTATAGGTTCTGCCAGTGTAATAAAGAATGCGTTCGGTAGTGGTCGTTTTGCCAGCATCAATGTGGGCAATAATGCCGATGTTTCTGATTTGTTCGAGTGGATAGAGTCGTGATTTATTAGTCGCCATTTTAAATTTGATAGATTATTTTGAATTTTCGCCAGATGGCGGATCGTTAGTTGGGGCTGGAGATGGAGGGTGTTTCAGGTTTTTAATTTCTGTTTTTATTCCGGTAATCATTGCCCGAAGAACAGAGACTTCTTCATCGGCAAGTTCCCAAGCAGCATTTTCATTCCAGTTAGAAGTTGACTCCTGGTATGCTTGACCATATTTGGCTAAAGCTTCCTTGAGTTTAACTTCTTCAAGCTCTTTAAGCCGTTTCTTAAGATCTCTTAATTTTTGAGCTTTTGTTTGGATTTCTCTCATTCTAATTGTTATCTTATTATTATATACACAAACTCCTTCAATAATTAAAGAGATTTAAATTGTTGAAGAGTGTTTAGAAAACTAAGCGGGAATTATATCAGCAGATTGTGCTTCTTGGCAAGTTAAGGCGCTCCTTGTGATACATCAACCCTAATTGTTTTGCGAGCTTCCTGATATTTTCTCAGTGAACTTCGTTCACCATCGAAAATGGGCGAAGGCCTTGTTCGCTTCGGCCATACGGTGCATTTCTTCTTTCTTGGCAACCGCTCTACCATGGCCTTCGGCGGCTTCCAATATTTCTGTTGCCAGCTTTGAGATGATTAATGGTTTGTTCTTGAGTTTTTCTACTTCTTTGACAGAACGACCTTGGGCCGCGGCGACTAACCAAGTGAGAGCCAGTGATTGTCTTCGAAAACTCCTAACTTCCATTGGTACCATATAGGAGGCTCCCCCAACCCGTCTTGGCCTAACTTCTATCTTTGGGGTAATATTTTCGAGGGCTTTTTCAAAGGTTCTTAAAGGATCTTGGCCTTTTTCTCTAATTTTTTCAAAGGCTTCATAAACAATTTTGGCGGCCAAAGATTTTTTACCGCTTATCATAAGCTTATTGATAAGCTTGGCAATGGTTGGGTTTTGGAAAATAGGATCCGGTTTGATTTGTCTTTTTTCGACTCTTCCTGTTCTAGGCACAGCAACGCTCCCTTCGGTCGCAAGTGATAAGTGATAAGTTTTGGAAATTCGACATTTTAATTATTCAATCGGTTGGGCTTGGGATGCAACGGCGGCGCCAACAGTGGTTGCAGCTTGAGCGCCTGTGACTGCCCCTGACTTTTTGGTGCCGTAAAGTGAACGGCCCTTTCGTCTTCCGGCCACGCCAGTCGTATCGTATTTCCCACGAATTATGTGGTATTTGACTCCAGGTAAGTCCTTAACACGGCCGCCACGAATTAAAACAACGGAGTGTTCGGCAAGTTCATGGCCAATCCCCGGAACATAAGCTGTAACTTCTTGTTTATTGGACAGGCGAACACGGGCTACTTTTCTTAAAGCCGAATTAGGTTTTTTGGGCGTCATGGTTTTGACGATGACGCAGACACCTCTCTTTTGACCAGAAGGATAATAAACATAACGATTGACACGATTATTGAACGCACGACGCAGCGCTGTTGCCCTAATTCTTTTGGGTTTTGACTTTCTGCCTTTTCTAATAAGTTGATTTACTGTTGGCATAAAATTACCTCAAGTTTCAAGTTTAAATTGTAAAGATAAAAATTACAATCTTTGAATTATAGCAAAATCGGGGTAGATTGCAAGCTAGGTAGGAGTTATTGGGTATCAATTCTTTTAAAAAAGGCCGAGGACGATCAGCTCTTGGTGGGGTTCCTTATACCACTCGGCGATCACCTTTAATTCCAATTCAGCAAAGTCCGTCTGACCTGTATTTAAAAATCTATGCCTGACTGGAAGAGTGGGTTTAAGCCTATCTGAAAGATGGCCTACAGCTTCAGAAACAGACCTGGTTGTTTCATCGCAAGACTTGCTCCCTTTTTCTATCGGCGTAATTACTTCTGCGAGCAGCGTGCTCCCACACCTAGGATAGTTAGAAATCAGAAAAGCCACACCAGCTACTCTGGGAAGAGTCTGGAGTTTGTTTAAAAAATCCTTTACCGGTTCAGAAATGGGATCGGGGTTATCCCCAATCTCACAGAGCCGCTCGGCAACAATTCCGGCTAACTCTACTGAGAATTCCTCAGGTGACGCAAGGTACTCCTCCTCGCCGCCGTTTCCTCCTGATTGCCACTCTTTTGCCATGGTTGCAACTCAGCTTAATTCTAGCAAAAATTTTAAGTTCTGAGAATCTTGGAATCTCACTCTATTTTTGCCCGGTCAGGGCTTGTGGGTATTAATCTTCCAATTATGACGTTTTCTTTAAGACCCAGAAGACGATCGTCTTTACCTTCAATGGCAGCATCGGTTAAAACACGGGTTGTTTCTTGGAAAGAAGCTGCAGAAAGAAAACTATCGGTATAAAGCGCCGCTCTGGTTATTCCCAGAATAACAACTTGGGCAGTTGCTGGTTCACCGCCTTCGGCTAAAACTTTGGCATTTTCTTCTTGAAACTTGTTTTTACCGATTAGTTCACTTGGCAGAAAGACAGTATCGCCAGATGACTCGATTCTAACCTTCTCGCTCATTTTTCGGACAATTACCTCGAAATGTTTGTCGTGGATGACTACCCCTTGGCTTTCGTAAACCTCTTGGGTACCGTCGATGATGTATTTTTGTGCTATTTCCAGGCCTGAAATTGCTAAGATCTCTTTAACGTCCAAGTATCCTGTCGAAAGTGCAGTGCCGGCGGTAATTAATTGTCCATCGGTTACGGCAAGTTCTGCTGTCGGCAGAGCCGTATATTCCCTTTCTTGTGACGGCTTAAGATTAGTACTTTTGATTCTTATACTATAACCGTCTTTCGTTTCCTCTATTTTAACCTTACCTGTAATTTCCGAAATCTGGGCGACGTATTTTGGAGTACGGACTTCAAAAAGTTCTTCGACTCTTGGCAAGCCTTGCGTGATATCGAGACCAACAATTCCTCCCGTATGAAAAGTTCTCATGGTCAACTGAGTCCCCGGCTCGCCTATCGACTGGGCAGCTATGACTCCAACGGGGGTACCAAGCGCCACAAGGGTCCTGGCGACTAAGTCCATCCCGTAACATTTGGCGCACAAGCCATATTTTGCTTCACAGGTGATAGGTGAATAGACTTGGATTTTTTCGATATCGCTTTTTTCCAAATCTTGTGCAATGTTTTCGGTAAGTAGCGTGCCTTTTGGTGCTAAAACTTTTTTGCTTTTGGGAGAAATAACATCAGCTGCTGTAATCCTGCCCAGCAGCCTTGTGGAAAACGGCGCTCGCCGTTTGTCTTGTCGAGAAATAGTAATACCTTTTTGGGTAGCGCAATCTTCCAATCTGACAATGGCATCATGGGCAACATCAACGAGCCTTCTGGTAAGGTATCCACTTTCCGCAGTTTTGATGGCACGATCTGCCAGTCCTTTTCTGGCTCCTCGGGCACTGGTGAAATATTCAAAAACAGAAAGGCCCTCTCTAAAGTTTGATTTGATCGGCAAAGGGACAATACTGCCGGAGGGGTCTGTAACTAGACCTCGAATTGCAGCAAGCTGTTTGATTTGTTCGGCGGTCGCCCGAGAACCACCTGAATCAGAGATAATTTTGATAGAATTGTCCTTTGGTAAGTTCTTCCAAGTAAGATCGGCAAGCTCGTTTGTTGTTGAAAGCCAAACTTCTTGCGAAAGGCGTTTTTCTTCATCACGGGTGATTAAACCAAGCTTAAAGTTTTTTTCAATAGACTCGACTTCTTTTTCTGCTTTTTCGATGATTTTCGATTTTTCATCGACAATCATACAATCGAAAACGGAAACGGAAAGACCCGAGAAGGTGGCACCTTCAAAACCAAAACTTTTAAGTTTATCGATAAGTTCGATTACTTCATCTTCTTTCAGGGTGTTGATGCTGGTATCTATTAACCTTTTAATTGTTGAGGCAGTAATTGGTTCGTTAATGAACTTAAGAGACTGGGGAAGTTGAATGTTGAAAAGAACTCTACCTGCCGAGGTTGTCAGGGTTTCTTTGCCAATTTTTACCTGGATCTGTTGTCTGGTTTTGATTTTAGCAGACTCTTTGGCAAGAATGACCTCGGTTTCGCTTTCAAAAACATTATCGTATGGAGGTGTTTTTGTGTCTAACAAGGTGAGATAATAAACACCGAGGGCCATTTCTTTGTTTGGCAAAGTGATCGGTGAGCCATCTGCTGGCCTGAGCAGATTTTTGCCAGCCATCATTAGCGCGATTGCTTCTTCTTGCGATTTTAAAGAAAGGGGAACGTGGACGGCCATTTGATCTCCGTCAAAATCCGCATTAAAGCCCGCACAGATACAAGGATGAATTCTAATGGCATCGCCCTCTATCAAAATTGGATAGAATGCCTGGATTCCCAGACGATGCAGAGTCGGAGCTCGGTTTAAAAGAATTGGATGGTTTTTAGTAATTTCTTCTAAGATGTCCCAAATTTCTCCACTTCTTCGTTCTAAATAATGCTTGGCACTTTTAACGTTTGGTGCAAGCGCAAGGGTTATTATTTCACGCAGCACAAATGGTTTAAACATCTCAAGTGCCATCTCTTTGGGAATGCCGGCTTGGTTGAGGTTTAACTCGGGTCCGACGACAATCACAGACCTACCCGAATAATCGACTCTTTTGCCTAAAAGATTTTGTCTGAATCTTCCTTGTTTACCCCTGAGCATGTCGGAGAGCGAGCGTAGTGCAGGAGTAAGTCTGGTTGCTTTAGTTCGTTGTGAATCGATGAGGGCATCAACGGCTTCCTGCAGCATTCTTTTTTCATTCCTAAGGATAATTTCTGGCGCACCCAATTCAATAAGTTTTTTGAGTCGGTTATTTCTGTTTATTACCCTTCGGTAAAGATCATTAAGATCGCTAGTTGCAAATCTACCGCCAGAAAGTTGAACCATTGGTCGCAGATCTGGTGGTAAAACCGGCAAAATTTTGGCGATCATATAGGTCGGTAAAATGCCAGCTTTGCGCATATTTTCAACAACTCTGAGTCTCTTGGTAGCTTTAAGATGTCTTTGGCCGGTAGTTCTGGTGATTTCTTCCTTAAGTGAAGCTGATAATTGGGAAAGGTCAATTTTTTCAATGATTGCCAGTAAGGCTTCGGCACCCATGCCGACTTTAAAGAAATCGCAAGAATTGTAATCGCCTAACTTAAGATATTCATCTTCTGAAAGAAGATCACGATGTTTAATGGATCTGGTCATATCAATGATATTTTTGTAAATTTCCTCGAGTCTTGAAATTTCCTGAGCGTTTTCATCACGAAGCTTGGCTGCTTTCTGGCGCATGGCAAGTTTGATTTCTTCAATCTTTAAATCTGTCTGTTCTTTAACAATATTTTTTTTAGATTTGATGGCTGAAATTTCCTTCTTAACTTGGTTTTCTTCCTCCTCGAGTTTCTTTTTAAGGATGGCGTCTTGTTCCTTACGCTTGACATCTTGCTCGGTTTCAAGCCTTTTGATGGTTTGACGCCTGGCCTCATCATCGACTTGGCAGACTATATAAGAAGCAAAATAAACAACCGACTCTAAGCTTCTTGGAGCAATATCTAAAATTAATCCCAATTTTGAGGGACTACCTTTAAAGAACCAGTTATGGGCGACGGGGGCTGCAAGATTAATATGCCCCATGCGTTCTCTTCTAACTCGAGACTGAGTAACTTCAACGCCACATTTGTCGCATATAATGCCACGATACCTAATTTTCTTATATTTGCCACAGTAACATTCCCAATCTTTGGTTGGACCAAAAATTCGTTCATCGAAAAGGCCGTCTTTTTCAGGTTTTAAAGTTCGGTAATTGATGGTTTCTGGTTTTGTAACTTCGCCAAACGACCATGTTTTAATGTCGTCCGCTGAGGCAAGTGTTAATCTTAATGTTTCAAAATCAATTAGCTCATTCATGAGATTGGTCCCTCCTCAAGTTCCATGGGGCTGTCTTTGGTGATTTCTGTCTCACTTGCAACTATTTCGCTCCCCACGATTTCGGCAAATTCTTGGACTTTCTTGGTTTCTTCCTCGGATTGGGGGATTTCTTCTGTCGCCTCTTTGGTTTTAGCGCCGATTGTTTGAACATTTAAAGATAAACTATTTAATTCTTTAACTAAGACTTTAAATGATTCCGGTATGAGAGCCTGGGGGATTTCGGTTCCTTTAATAATTGCTTCGAAGGCCTTGGCACGACCTACAATGTCGTCAGATTTGATGGTTAGCATTTCCTGTAAGGTGTAAGCTGCGCCATAAGCTTCAAGAGCCCAGACCTCCATTTCGCCAAGACGTTGGCCGCCCATCTGAGCCTTGCCGCCAAGTGGCTGTTGAGTAATTAGGGAGTAGGGTCCGGTTGAGCGGGCATGAGTTTTATCTTCAACCATATGAATAAGCTTCATAATGTAGGCATTTCCAACAACAATTGGTCTATCAAATGGTTGTCCGGTCCGGCCGTCGTAGAGAGTTACGCGACCATCTGTCGGTAGACCTGCTTTTTTAAGCTCAGAGATAATACGTTCTTCTGAGACATGTTCAAAAACAGGTAGGGCAACTTTATAGCCAAGTTTGGAAGCGGCCCAGCCAAGGTGGGTTTCTAAAAGTTGGCCCAAATTCATACGGGAAAGAACAGAAAGGGGGCTAATGATAATATCTATTGGCGTACCGTCTGGAAGATAAGGCATGTCGGGCCGCGGGACGATCTTTGAGATAACACCCTTGTTGCCATGACGACCAGCAAGTTTATCGCCAACAACTACCTTGCGGATTTGGGCAACTTTGACAAAAATCTTGAAAAGGACACCATGCTCCAATTCATCCCCTTTATCACGAGACAAAATCTTAATGTCGATAACTGTACCTTTTTCCCCGTGGGGCATTCTAAGCGAAGTGTCGCGAACTTCACGAGCCTTTTCTCCAAAAATTGTTCTCAACAATCTTTCTTCTGCGGTTAATTCGGTTTCGCCCTTGGGTGCAATTTTGCCGACTAAAATATCATTCGGGCCAACTTCGGCACCGATAACGACAATGCCTTTTTCATCTAAATTCGCCAAATCTTCTTCTGAAACATTAGGAATGTCGCGGGTTGTTTCTTCTGGTCCCAGCTTGGTTTCAACAACCGATGTTTCATACTCTTCGATGTGGATTGAGGTTAAAACATCTTCTCTGGAGAGTCTATCTGAAATGACAATGGCGTCTTCATAACCCAGACCATCAAAACTCATATAAGCGATTGTTAAATTTTGGCCGATTGCCAATTCGCCATCATCAGTTGCCGAACCGTCGACTAGAACATCTCCCTTTTTGATCTTTTGATTTATTACCACCTTGGGTCTTTGTGAGTAACAGGTACTTTGCGGAGATCTGGCAAACTTTTGGGTTGGAATGGTTATTTGGCCGTCTTTCGTTTTTAAAATAAGCTTTTTGGCATCGACATAGACAACTTCACCATCTTGAGGACTTCTAACAACTCGACCCATATTGGTGGCAACAACTTCTTCCATGCCGGTACCAACTTGCGGTGCTTGGGGTTTGATTAATGGAACGGCCTGGCACTGCATATGAGTTCCCATTAAAGCACGATTAGCCTCATCATGGGCCAAAAATGGAATAAGCGAGGCTGAAGTTCCGACAACTTGTCTGGGGATAACATCGATAAAATTGACCGCATCGGTAAGTGCGGTTGTGAATTCGCCTTTATAACGGACAGGGATCCTGTCTGCTTCCAGATAGCCATTTTTGTCTATTTCGACTTGAGCATGAGTAATGTAATAATCTTCTTCGTCATCTGCCGCAAGATAAACGACTTCGTCGGTCACTTGGGCTCTACCGTTTTTTGCCTTGACAACTTTTTTATAAGGAGCTTCTAGAAATCCATATTCATTTACACGGCAGTAAAGTGCCATGTAGGTAACAAGGCCAATATTTGGGCCTTCTGGTGAACGGACCGGGCAGATCCTGGAGTATTGAGAATGATTAATGTCCCGAATGGAAAAAGCAGCTCTTTCTCTGGCAATGCCGCCGGTACCCATGACAGTTAACCTTCTGAGGTTATCCAGTTCTGAAAGTGGATTGGTTTGATCTAAAATAGTAGAAAGTTGAGAGGACCGGAAAAATTCATTGATAGCCGAAATCAATGGTCTGGCGTTGATGAGCGCGGCTGGGGCCGGAACGGTATCTATCGGGGTAAGACTCATTCTTTCTTTGACCACACGTTCCAGTCTTAAAACTCCGATTCTAAAAGCATTCTGGGCTATGAGTTCACCAACACGTCTCACCCGGCGGTTCCCTAAGTGATCAATGTCATCGACTAGACCATTACCTTTTAAAAGCTCGAATAGGTAGGCAATGGCTGCTATAAAATCCGGAGGCGAAAGTACAAGATCTTTTTCATCTTTTTCCCAAGCAAGCTTTTCTTTAATTTTTGCGAGGCGTTTTTCAATTTTGTATCTACCAACCTTTCCGAGAGAATATCGTCGAGGATTGAAAAACATATTTTCGACTAAAGCTTTGGCATTGTCTAAGACCACATGATCACCCGGACGCATTCTGCGATAAATTTCCAAGAGTGCTTCTTCTTGAGTGGTGGTAGTGTCTTTGGCGAGGGTATTTGCGATGAGTTTTTGCGAAATTTCATCGGTAACATTTTCAAAAAGCCGGTGAATTTGGTCATCTGCAAATCCAACCGCTTTGAGAAATAAAGTAACAGGAAACTTGCGGCGTCTGTCAATTTTGACCGTGATGATATCGTTTTTGGTGATGGCAAATTCAAGCCATGAACCACGAAGGGGCCTAATTTCACAATTATAAAGATTTTTGCCTGTTGTAGGATCAATTTCAGCGGAATAGTAAACTCCAGGAGCACGTACTAATTGAGTAACTACTGCCCGTTCTATCCCATTAATTATAAAGGAGCCTTTTTCCAGCATTAATGGAAGATCGCATAGGAATACTTCCTGGGTGTTTTTGCCCCCAGTTTGCTTATTGACAACCTGGGCTTCTATCTTGAAGGGGACATCATAGGTGATGCCTTTCTCAATGGCTTCTTCCGGTGTATGTTTTGCCTTCCCTAAGTTGTAAGCGCCAAACGAAAGTGTAAAGTTTTTACCGGTGAAATCTTCTATTGGAAAAACTTCGTCTATAACCTCACGGATTCCTTCCTTTAAAAAGGCATCAAAAGAATCTCTTTGAACTTTTACCAAGTCCAAGGATGGTAAGTTAATGTTTGAAGGCTGTTCCCAGGAGATACGTTTTACCACTGGTTATTTTGTTTTGCTATATATTAATAATTAATAACTGATTGAGCAAGAGGATCAGGCCAATTCTGGTTTTGTCGGATTAAAATCTAGCCAGCTCATTAGTTGAGAAGACCAGGGTTACTTGGATGATCCACAGGATTTTTATTTGATACAACAAAAATAAAGGTACAATAAGTACCCCTCTTTAAAAGGATGTATCTTCCCTGTTTTATACCACTGACTATTTGCTTTTGTCAACCCGCGTGTGTGTATAGAAATTCCGAATTCTAGAGAAACTCTTGAATATTTTTGTTATGTTCCTCGATGGTTTTGGCAAAATGAATTTTACCTTCTTTGTCATGGAGGTAATAAAGGTAGTCTGTTTGAGTTGGGGTTGCTGCTGAGCGAATTGATTCAAGACCTGGATTGGCAATAGGAGCCGGTGGCAGGCCGGGGTTTAGGTAGGTGTTGTAGGCTGATTTGACGCTTCGATAGTCTTCCTGAGTAATGGACGGCCACCAGCTGCTGTTGGCAACATCATAACCTTTGGCGTATTGAACAGTGGCGTCTACCTGGAGGGCAAGACCAGTGTTTAATCTATTAATTAAAATTCCGGCGATAATTGGTCTTTCTTCGTTTGTTTTAGCTTCTCTTTCAATCAGTGATGCCAGAATTATGACTTCTTCTTCTTTAAGGTTATTTTTGCTACCGGCTGAGGTGATTTTTTTATCGACCTTATCTTCGAAAGTTTTTCTAAGGCGCTGAACGATATCTTGGGATGAGGCATCGCGTGCGATAAGATAGGTGTCCGGAAACATGTAACCCTCGAGGGCTATTTTTATGAACTCGTTTTTATCGAACTGGTATTTATCGTTGGTCGCGGTTTTAAGCTTGACCTCGATTAGCTGGGCCATTTCTTCGATTCTGGTACCCTCTGGAAAAGTAATCCAGACGTCGATTGCTCCATGAGTTAAGAATTCGGCTATTTCCCGTGCTGAAAGATGGGGAGAAAGACGAAAGTCACCCGCCTGGATATTTTTAGCAATACCTGTTTGAGCAACGAATAGCCTGAAGGCAAGGGCATTCTTGATGAGTTTGGTACTTTCAAGATTTTTGGCGATTCGGGCGACTGGTTGACCGGGTTTAATGACAAAAATTTGGAAAGATTCCATATTTGAGATTGGTCGGAGTAAATAATTGTAATACTGGTTCAAACCAATCGGTGCTGAAATCAAAATGATAAAGATTATGAGAAAAATTAAAGATCTCGGTTTCTTTGTCACTCTCAACCCTCCGCGAAAGTTGCTCTGTGGTATTTACCTTTTCTTTTATCGAAAATAAATATACGTCCGCAAGTGCAGATGACTTTTTGACTATTGTCTTGTTTTTCTATTCTGCGCCCCAAAGATAAATTACGGCCGCAACCGACACACTTTCCCTGAAGAAGAATCCAAGCCTGAACCGGGGCGATGATTTTTTTGATCATTGTGAATCGAGATAACTTTGCAAAATAATGGCAGCTGCCACTTCGTGTTCTTTTTGACGACGACGCATCTTTGGTACTTGAAGTTTAATCATAGTTTGAGTTGCCTGTCCAGTAGTCAAAGTTTCATCCCACAAGATGATTTTTAAATCGGGTTTTTGCTTATGGAGTTTTTTGGCAAAACCTTCAAATAGAGTTTTTATTTTTCCTTCAACGCAACCGATAACAACAGTGGCGATTCCCTCCAATTCAATAGTTTGAACTATTGAATTGACAGCCTGATCAATATTTTTGTGGGTGATTGTGGCATACGGTGATGCCAGTTGACCGGCTGAGATAGCCACACCGGTTGTTTTTCGACCAAGATCAATACCTAAATACATTGTTTAATTGCTAAATTGTTAAATTGTTTAGAGGAAATTGTCAAATGACTAGTCACTGCTTGCTCCCCCATCAATCACCAGTTGTGTGCCGGTGATATAGGAAGCTTCATCAGACGCTAGGAAAAGTGCGCCATACGCCACCTCCCGGGGTGTACCTATACGCTTTAAAAGGGCCGCATCGCCGAATTGCTTGTAAGCCCTTTTAGGATCGAGCCCTAGAAATTTAGCGTGGCGTTCGGTGATCTGCGTCTTGATTGTGCCAGGGCAAATGGCGTTGACACGAATATTGTCTGGCGCCAAATCCATGGCAAGACAACGTGTCATCTCCAAGACGGCGGCTTTGGAAGCATTGTAGGGAACAAATGCTGGCTGGGCAATGAAAGAACTAACCGATGCAAGGTTTACGATGGCTCCGCCGCCAGCTTCGCGCATAAAAGGAAGTATCTCTTTCACGCAATTTGCATAGCCGATAACATTGACCTCAAATACTTTGTGCCAGTCTTCTTGGCTTACATCCTCAACTTTACCGAAAATAAAAGCAACTGCATTATTTACCAGAATGTTGACTGCGCCAAATTTTTCGACAGCCGTGGCAACCGTTGACTTGACGTCATCAGGTTTGGTGACATCACAACAAACAAAAACGGCTTGACCATCACCATCTGTAATCTCTTTTGCTGTCTCTAAACCATTTTTCTCGTCAATGTCGGCAATAAGTACGCTGGCGCCTTCCTCGGCAAATAATTGCGCTATGGCACAACCGATGCCGTTGGCGGCACCGGTTACAATCGCTGATTTGCCTTGCAGTCTGGCAAACTCTTTTGGTTTAATCCGTTCCATTTTATTGTGGCTCATCATAGGTCATTTACTTTCTGCTGTCAAAACGTAGTTCATATCAAACTGGTAACAACCACCAGACGTTTAAGATTTGTTCCGGGGGGCACGCAAGTCATTAGAGTCAGGTTACGACCGGCTGGCGAAATCGGGTTAATGACAGACGTGTCGCGCGGGTCAACAACTCTTAAATACTGAACTGTGAAATGGAGTTTTTGACCTTCAATTTCTACAAAAACATCATCCCCTACCTCCAGATCGGAAAGTTTGGTGAAAATTGCCCGATAATTTTTAGGATCGTTAAATTGAGGCAGAACCGAGTGGCCAGTGATAAAGCTATTGCCGATTTCGCCGGGAAGAGCGGATCCGGGGAAATGGGCAAGACTCTTGTAAAAGTCTAGGCTATCGACTTTAACTTTGGCTCTTGCGATTTTGAGTCTGGGAATTGTCAGGGAAAACTCGCTAGGTTTATTTTCTAATCTATAATTTTGGACAAGTGAAGAAGATTCAGAAGCTTCTTCTTTTGAAAAAGTAGTCGGAATGAAATAAGAGGGCTTGTTTCCCTCCTCCTCTTTTGAAAAAGTAGTCGGAATGAAATAAGAAAATCCATCTGGGTCTTGAATTACTTGGATGCTTGCGGAAAGAGTAGATTTTGATGAAAGCACCTGAGCCTTAGGTATAGGAAAATCATTAACACCTCCAGACAATCTTGGTCGGGTCACCGTCTGCCAGACGAAATACGGCCAAATGGCAAAAATTACTGAAGTTAAACCTATAATGGTGATAAGCCCAAAAAAGACCCGATCGCGACGTTTGGCGACCTGTATTTTGTCGAAAGTATTTTCCTTGACATAAACTGCAAGGGGCATTCTAAAATTAAAAGTTAACTAAGTTGGCTGCTATCATTTTGAATTATTCTTGACTTGCCTCTATTTTAAAGGTGATTTTTGATTTGTTACGCGGAATCGAACCGGCCAAAGGCAAACTCGGTGAAAATCTTACTTGAACATCAGAAATTTCTGGTGTTGTTTTGATAATCGTTCTTGTTTCTTTTAGATTTTTGCCGGCAATTTTGGCGGCCAGTTCGTCTTCATTAAATTTTGGGATTAAGTTTGCCTGATACCTTCCGGAAAGTTCGATGGTATCATTGAGGCGTTTAACCGTTATATCGACAATTTCAATATCGTCGGCTCTGGCTTCCAAGTTTGCCGGGATATCACTTTGGGCATCTTGCGCCAGGTGGTTTTTAAGATCACTTTCTTTGTAAACAACCACGCGCGCCTCGATTTCCATGTTTAGATTAATCAGGGAGGCTTCTTCGTCTTGTTTTTTGTCGAATTCTTTTTCGAGAATTTTAATGATGGTGGTCTCGTTGTGGAATTTTTGTCCGGAAATTTTTTCTTTGAGATCAGCTTTGGCTTTTTCCGTTAATGAGTCGATGAGAGACTTTTCTAACTTATCTAAGTCTTGCCGGGCGACTACGGTGACCTGCTTCTCGCTGCCACCGGAAAATGGTGTGTCATTATGTGCCCAATAAGCATATTCATCAAATTGAGCAAAAGAGAAGTCTTGTTCTGTGTCTATATTATATTGCGGTCCTGCTTCACTGGCTGTGACGCGTGTTTTTGTCTGACTTGGTTGTCCAGGTTTACCAGCTGAGGTAGCCTCCACCTCTTCGTCTAAAACAAACTTGAGTCCACTTTTGGTAATTATTGTTGTATCTTTTGGAAAACTCTTAGGAGTAGACGTGATATTAAAAATTGTCACTTCACCGCCGGCTTTCTCCCCCAATTTTTTAGTACCAGTGGCTATGGCCTTTTGGGAACCGCTCATTTTGGTAGTAATTTCTTGGCCTATTATTTGGGAGCTTTCTGTCTGTCTTAAAACAACATCGGCTTTGAAATTTTTCTCTAAAGTTTTAGCGTTCACTTTAATAATCACTTGCGCGGAAGTTAAGGTTTGAGATGCTATAAAGCTTCCGAGAAAACCGATTATCACAAGCCCTGCTACAGCAACGGCAATTTTTTTGACTGAAGGCCTTTTTTTAAAAATTGCCAAGACTCGCGATAACCAAGCGCCGGTTGCGATATCTCCTAAAGTTTCTTTGTAATTTTGGGCGGGGGCAGTATCGGGCGTTTGGTTTACTTCGACTGCATAATCTTCTTTGTCTGGTTTGTCTTTTTCTTGTTTTGCTAAAACATGTTTTGGCAAGTCTGGTTGTAAACTTTTGACTGCGGAATCCGATGTCTCGTGTCTTTCTAATTCTTCTTGTTGCTTGGTAAGTAAAATGTCCTCTCCCTCAACAAAACCAAACTCATTAATTTTTTCTATTTTTGATTTGACAGGGCTTGGGTAATGACCTTTGGTGATTTCCAATAACGTAGGGTCATGGCCAAGAATATCTGCTGCCTGAGCATAGGCAACGGACTTTGCCAGTTGGTTGGCGTCTAAAATCATAATTTTGGGTTCGTGAATAAATAGATCTTTCCAATCCGCTTTAATGATTTTGTCAGTAAACCCTGGGTCCTTGATTCCATAAACAATAAAGCGTGAGGGAAGATTTTCCACTTCATCCTTGAGGCGACTTATCAGATTTTCAATTTTATCGATGGTAATTTTCTCCTTGGAAGTATAAGTGGCGATCACTTTATTGTTTTTAATTATGTGAACCTCGCAAAAATCATTAAAAACCCCAATCAAAACAGCGTGTGGTGTTGCCGATTCTTCTATTTTTAATAAATGATTGATTGCCGCTGCCAACGGTATAAAAGCCTGTGGTGAAAGTTCCAAGTCACTGGCTAAATTCTTGATAATCTTTGAAACTTCGCGGGAAGGCTGGTTATCTTCAAGATAGAAATTGGAGAGCCCGAATACTATTTTTGTAACATCGCTTTTAGCATTTTGCGCTGCAGTATCGATAGCAATTGTAGCCTGATGACGTAGACTATTTATATCGGTAATGGACTTTTGGCCAAATCCAAGAAATTCTACTTGGTCAAAATTTAGGACCCAAATACAAGCCACTACTCTATCTGGAGTGACTACAAGCGAAAGATAATTTTGTCCCGGTGAATCTTTTTTAAGAATCTTTGTGAATATATTCAAAGGTCCCATGAAGTGTAGCCCAATTATATCAGCTAAAAATTTTATTCGGAAGATTACTCTCGTGGCTCACTGGTGGCTTCACGCGTTGATTCCCTGAGAATTTGAGGAAGATCGGCAAAACCGCCTCTTGTTCTTTTGGGAAGAGGCGGAGGTTCTTCAATCTGTGGTTGGCTTGTTTCTGATTTAACAGTCTCTTTTGGCGTTTTTTTGCCCAGTACCAAAAACCAACCGGCTGCGGCAATTGCCGCGACGAGAATTAAAACACCAATAATTATGACAATTAGCCTTAGTTTTTTAATTTGCGAATGCTCTTCGGGTGCCGGACTTTGGTCAGGTGGTGCAGCGTAGGGTGTTGGGTTTGGTTGTTCTCCCATTACAGGGAACTTGGGTGGAAAATTTTGGGCGGGGGGAGCAGGCTCATTTGACGGAGGAGTCGGTGGTGGTGAGATGCTAGGTATCGGGGGAACCGATGGAAGTGGTGGTGTGGTGATGGTGGAGCTTGCCGCATTTTCTTCTTGAGTTGTTACAAATTGTCCTGGCTCAATAGGAGTTGGTGAGGCGTCATTCGGATTTGTATTGGAAGAGTCCGATGTAGGCGGTGAAGATAATCCGATTGGAGATTTAGAATCTTGAACTATTGAATTATTCTTGGGGGCAGTATCCATAAATTTTAAAATTGAAATTGAAAATTACTCCTCAATTGTAGCATAGATTCTCCTGAGGTCAGAACCGGCGGATTCTTCTTTGGTGATTTTAAAATGGCCAAGAACGCCGGTAGATTTGGCATGCGGTCCACCACAAAATTCTTTAGAATAGGCTTCTTCGATTTTAGTGGATGGGCCAATAAAATAAATATTGACCAAATCTCCGTATTTTTCTTCAAAAAGTCCGACGGCGCCAATTTTATTTGCTTCTTCTTTAGGCATAACCCTTTGATTAACCATAAGATTATCTCTGATCTTTTGGTTAACGATTGCTTCGGTCTGTTTTATTTGCTCTGGTGTCGTTTTGGCATGATGCGAAAAGTCGAATCTCAATCTTTCTTCGGTAATGTGAGAGCCGGTTTGGTGGACATGCTTGCCTAAAACATCACGGAGTGCTTGATGTAAAAGATGGGTAGCAGTATGAAGTTTGGCTGCTTTTTCCGTTTGGACTGTCAATCCCCCTTTGGTTTTTTCACCGGCTTTCCTAGAGAGTTCTTGATGGGCTTTAAGTTCTTTTTCAAACCCCGCGAGGTCGACTTGTTTACTTTTCTCAGTCGCTAACTCGATTGTTAGTTCTATGGGAAAACCATAGTTTTGATAGAGATCGAATGCATCATGACCAGAAATATCTCCGGTAATTTTTTCAAATTGTCTGATACCTGATGAGAGTGCTTTTTTAAATTTATCTTCTTCTTTTTTAAGGGTTTCAATGATCAAGTTTTGAGACTCATATAGATTAGGATAGAGATCACCATAGGTTTTGATGACAATTTTGGCTAAATCTTCCAAGAAGTCTTCCTCGATTTTTAACAAAGAAGCATGTCGAATCGCACGTCTGACAAGTCGACGAAGGACATATCCTCTCTCGACATTTGATGGGAAAACACCGTCTGATATCAAAAAAACTGACGAGCGAATATGGTCGGCCACGATTCTTGTGGATTTAACATCGAGGTAACTGGCGAGATCCTCGATTCTTTTGGCAAGTGGTAGAAAAACATCGGTTTCATAAATTGAGAGAGCATTTCCCAAAACTGCCAGCATGCGTTCCAAGCCCATACCGGTGTCAACATTTTTTTGTTTAAGAGGTTTGAAGCTACCGTCATTTTGCTTGTCATATTGCATAAAGACGTCGTTCCAAATTTCAATGAAGCGATTTGAATCACTCGTTTTTTCAACCTGCCCTGAATCGTTCGGACTGACGTCATAAAACATCTCAGTGTCAGGACCACAGGGACCGGTTGGGCCTACCGGACCCCACCAATTTTCTTGTTTGCCATATTTGAAAATGTGATTCTCTGGTAAGCCAAGTTTCCTCCAGATATCGTAGGATTCTTGGTCAAAAGGGGCATCGGCGTCTCCAGCAAAAACCGAAACATAGATTCTTTTGGCATCGAGTTTTAAAACATCAATTAAAAATTGATAAGACCAAGAAATCGCCTCTTCTCTCCAGTACCCGCCCAAAGACCAGTTGCCAAGCATTTCGAAAAATGTGTTGTGGACGCTGTCCCCTACCTGATCGATATCATCGGTGCGCAGACACTTTTGGACGTTAACGAGCCGTTTGCCTTCTGGGTGGGATTCACCCAGCAGATAGGGCACCAGTGGGTGCATGCCGGCAGTGGTAAATAAAACTCTTTTAGTACCGGTAAGTTCGACGGACTCTGACGGAACAAGAGATGCAGAAGGAATAATCTTGTGTCCCCTATCTTCAAAAAATTTCAAAAACTTTTGGCGAAGGTCTGAAGAGTTCATTGAACTTAATTATATCTCAGTTTGTCGAGGAAAATTAAGATTCAGTACGACTGCAGCGAAAAGTTTAACCAGGTCTGATTTGGTCTAACTTTCCTGGCGCGTATGACTGCGCCGGAAGAAGAAGCGGCGGCCTTTTTTTTGGATTTCTTCGATGTGCTCAGGTATTTGCGCGGTTGCTTCCTGAACATTTTCCTTGATATTTTGAACGGCATGGGCGCTTTCGGCTAATTTTTCTTTAATTCCTTCTTTATGCTTGTCGATTTTTTCTTCTGCTGATTCTTTTGTTTCTTCTAATGCTTCAGCCATTTTCCCGATAAGCTTTTGGCTTTCTTTTAAAAGCTCCTCTTTGAGTTTTTGGCCGCTTTTGGTGCCAAAAAGATAAACAAGAGCAGCGCCTACGATAACGCCAAAAAGAAATGAGGAGTTGCCGTTTTTTTGATCGTTCATTTACCTGATTCTTTCTTGCCCTTTTTTAATAAATGGGCAATACCGACACCGGCAGCAAGCGAAGCAAAAAGGTTACCGGCAGTTTCAATCGGTTTTTTAACTTGACCCACTAAATCGTCGGTGTCATCAAAAAGCCTATTCATTCTAAAAAGTGTCTTTCGAAGGTCGCGAAGAACAAAGAAAACTTGGAAACCCAAAGCTATAAGGAAAATTGACAGTACAATAATTACTGCGAGAAGAATTATTTGTGTTATATCCATAGGGCAGTTGTTAAGTCAAAGTATGTAGTCAAGGTCGAAAGTCAAACTTTGACTGTGAACTAGTCTTGTATACTTCACTGTCCTTGTTTTTGTCAATGGGGACTAGCGGCACCTATCCCCACATGACAGGTAAAGTGATATAATTCCCAATAATGAACCAGATTAGAAAATACTTCGCAGGTCTTCTATTTGCACTTTCTATACTATATATGTTTTTCCCAAGTTTAGGCAAAAGAGGTCTTTTTGAAAATGCGACAAACGTTGAAATTGGAATCTCTGCTTTAATTCTTGTTGCTACAGCTATAATCTTATATCTTATGCCAGACGAAAAGAAAAACTAAATTGACTTCAAAATAAAATAGCCTTAGAATAGTTTTAAGAGGGAAATTACCCCACGCAAATGCGTGGGTTTTTGCGTTTAAGGGGTCAGTTTTGCCATTTGCCTATAAATAAAAATGCCTGAAACAATATAAATATGGGATAAAAAATAAAAAACTCCTTTTGGCGAAGGAGTCTAAAAGATATATGAGTTGGATAAATATACCTCTTGATAAGAGTATAAATGCTATGAGTGATTTTGTCAAAGTAGCCTCAGAAATGAATAAACGGAGGCAAAATAGGTCGTTGCGTCTAATTGCATTGCTCCTTGCTCTAATTGCAGGGTTTCTGCTACTTATGTTTTGGGGATTCGGCTTTTTTATCTTAAGTAGTTGAGTCAATTTGTTAGAATATACTTGTGCCGACTAAAAAGAAATCAGAATTTGTAACCCTCACCTCAATCCTAATCGAAAAAAGGAATCCTGACAGGAAAGATTTAGCGGGTAGCAAGAGTAGTTTTAAAAAATTAGTTGTAGAAGCTACGAAACAAGAGCCGTTTGATAAGTCAAAGTAACACTCAAAAAATTAGTTTGCTATAATACCGCCGATGGCAGAAAAGAAAGAGATACCACAAAAAACAATAATAAATGCCAGCACAATTATTGGAAGTGCTTATTCCCAGCTTGCAAGCGTGACAGTCACTAATATAGATATGACAATAGAATTTATTTTTATCAATCCTCGTGATCCGTCCTCTGGACAAGTAGTTTCAAGAGTTACTTTGCCTAAAAAGGTTGGTTTAAAACTTGCGGAGGTTATTGTAAATACAAACAAAATTAATGAAAAAAGGAGAAGTGAGAAAAAATGATTAATGCCTTACCCTGGGAATCCAGAGATTACGACATAATAATAGATGAAGATTTACAACCAAAGATAGGGGAAATTAAGTGGGTAACAAACATTCCGAGAGAAAATCAACTGGTAGTTAGCTTGGTGGATAATTTTGAATACCCACTGCTAGCAGAATTGCGTTCGCAATTTGAGGCAACAGGCTCATACACAAGTGAGCAATTAGATGAAATAATTGGAGTGTATGGGCGGTTACCAAAATACAGAGCGCAAAGTCATAGTACTACCTGAGGCTGAAGACGAAGCTCGCAGACTTAGACTTAAACCACAGCTAGAGAGACTCGTAGAAAGACTAAGAAAAAGATCACTAATCAAGGGTTTCAAGAAGATAGAACCTAAAACTGCAAATACGTGGGAAGCTCGGTTGAAATTGAGGTGGCGTGCCTATATCATTTTTGATGATGATATACCAACTATCTTTAGAGTGGGCGATCATTTATAAGAAATTCTAAGTTTTCAAAACCCTAACTCCGTTAATTTGCCCGAGTAATACTTCAAACATTGGCTCGTTTCTGTGATTAAAGCGAAATCCATACTCATCAACATAAGCCTGTAAATACTTTTTGCTAACAACCCGATAGACTCCTGTTACCCCTCTCTTGAAATGACTCCAAAAGTTCTCGATTCCTTGCGTATGCACTTCGCCTCGTACTGATTCCAACCTGTGATTTACTGATTCGTGGTAGTAGCCAAACTTCGGCAAGTGATAGTAACCTGCAAATTCGTCTGTAAAAACCCTTGCTGTCGGGTCAACATTCTCTTTTATCTGTTGTAGTAATGTCCACTTACCAGTATTAGGAATGTGTTTTAAATATACTTTCCCGCCTCTTTTTAACATACCCATTACTATTTCCTTATCGGTTGAACCAATACCATATTTATTCTTGCGGTTGCTTGTCTTACCACCTACAAATGTTTCGTCAACTTCTACAATGCCGTCCAGCAAGCCATCTTTTGGCTCTGCCATTAACATTCTGATCTGTTTAAACATTCTCCACGCCGTCTTATATGAAACTGCAAGCTCACGCTGTAATTGCTTTGCTGATACGCCTGATCGGGTATTAGACATTACAAACATAGCGTAGAACCAATACTGCAAGGGTGTTGTGGTTTTTTCAAAGATAGTTCCTGCAAGCGGTGCTATTTGATAACCGCAGGAGCATTGATAAACCATTCTGCCTTTTATTTTGTAGAAGTTGGATATTTGCTCGAAGTATTTACATTTCTTGTTCTGGCATTTAGCACCTTTTGGATACTTAATCTTAAATATCTCAGCAAGACACGATTCATCATCTTTATACTTTCGCAAGAATGTTGCGAGGCTAAATTGATTTTTCATAGCCTCAGTATAGCACACTAATTACCTGTTGTCAAGGGATAAGTGCCGGACTAGCGGGTCAGGCGAATGATTTTGGTGACTTTGGTTTTTGGAGAAAGACGTTTGGAAGCAATAATTTCAATGATGTTTTGGCCGTCTTTAAGCTTGTGCTCATAAGAAAAATTGCCCTGGGGATCAACCGGGACGAACTGACCATTAATGGCGAGTTGTGATTCTTTTTCTGTTTGGCCTGAAATAACAACGATCGGTACTGAGGTAGTGAAATCATCGGGAGGACTTGCGACTTTGAGTTCGGGGGCAGAAAGTATCGAGAGATATTGAATTACCAAATAAGCAATAAAGATAATAACGGCTACTGTAAAAGTTGAGTTAATAATTTTTGTGGTAGTTGGCATCAGGCCTTTTTTGTATTGCCTGATCGGCGGTTTTTGCGGGTATTTAGCCTCATCGTATTCTCTTCTAAAAAGGGCCAGGGCATGTTTTTCGTCAAGGCCTAAATAGGTAGAGTAATTTTTGATGAAACCGCGAATAAAGGCTGATTCAGGAAGAACCGACCAGTCGGATTCTTCTAAGGCTTGCAGGTGTTGTTTTTTAATAGATAACTGGCGAGCTGCTCTTTTTAGTGGAATTCTTTTGGCTTTCCTTTGTGAAGATAGAAGCTCGCCTAATGTTGCCATCTACTTTTAGTTTGTGGAGTTTTGTGATTGAGCTTGTAAGTATTCATCGGCATTTTTGACTAAAACATCGCGGGGTTTTGAGCCTTCACCTGGACCTACAATACCGGCTATTTCCAGTTCGTCAAGAAGTCTGGCGGCTCTTGCATAACCGATGCGTAACCTTCTTTGCAACAGTGAAGCGCTCGCTCGATCGTACTGACAAATTGTACGCACAGCCTCTTCAAAAAGATCATCTTTTTCGCCTTCACGTCCGGCCATTTTACCAATCGGCAGCTGGGTAACTTCTTCGGTGTATTCGGGGGCAAATCCTGATTTTTTAAGAAAATTTATTAAATTTCTGATTTCCGTATCAGAAACGAAAACGCCTTGAATTCTTTGTGATTTTGAAGCATCAGGGGGGACATAAAGCATGTCTCCTTTCCCCAGGAGTTTGTCAGCGCCCGGCTGGTCGAGAATCACCCTGGAATCAACCATGGAAGAAACATTGAAAGCAATCCGGCAGGGAATATTAGCCTTGATAAGGCCAGTGATTACATCAACAGAAGGTCTTTGGGTGGCAATGACTAAATGAATACCGGTGGCCCTGGCCATGGCGGCGATTCTGCAAATGGCATCTTCAACCTCAACCGGGGCAAACTCCATCAAATTATGCAACTCATCTATTAGAATGATAATGTAAGGTAGTGCCTGGAAACCGGAGAATTCATTATAGCTTCCGATATTTCTAACTTGAGCTTCATGGAATAATTTGTAACGCCTATCCATTTCTCCCATTGCCCACTTCAGGGCCGAAAGAATTTTATCCGGTTCGACAATAACCGGTGTTAGAAGATGGGGAATATCATTATATTCTGAAAGCTCTACACGCTTGGGATCCGCAAGGATGAGCTTTATCTCTTGGGGACTTGCCCTAAAGAGCAAGGTGGCAATGAGAGCATTTAAAAGAACTGATTTGCCGGAACCCGTAGTGCCGGCGATTAAAACATGGGGCATTTTGGCTATGTCATTAACCACAATGTTACCGGTGACATCCAACCCTAGGCCGACTGCAGTTTTGGATTTGTTTGTCCGCAATAAATCGCTTGCAAGAACATTTTTTAAAGAAACGATTTCCGGTGAAATGTTAGGTATTTCAATGCCGACAAGAGATTTGCCGGGGATCGGTGCTTCTATCCTGACGTTACCGGTTGGGGTTGCCAGGGCAAGGGCCAAATTATTTTGGAGGCTGATGATCTTGGAAAGTTTAGTTCCCATGGGAATTTCCAGAGCATATTGGGTAACCGTCGGACCAAGATTAATCTCGGCTACTTTGGCGGTTATACCAAAACTTTCAAGAGTTTTTTCGATGATAGCGGCATTTTGCTTTAAGTTACCACGATTAGCGGAGGCTCCATGATTATCTGAAAGAAGAGACAAAGGCGGGTATTGCCAAATTTGTGCATGATCTGGATTGTTAACAATAACGCTTGTTCCCAGGGGATATTCAAAGTCTTTTTCTGCTTGTTTTTTTGCTTGTAGATTTTCTTTGGGAGCAGTATAGCCCGATTGGGTTTTGGTGATAAGTTTTGGTTTTGATCTCCCAAATATTTTCGGGCTTAATTTTGCGGTAAACTTAGTTACCATTTGATACGTCTTAACAATAGCCGCAATTGCTTGATCTAAACTGGTGTTAAAGGCAATAAAATTCGCAACTAAAAATGTAAAAAATAGAATAAGAAAAGCACCGGCCGGGGTAACTATTGATTTTAAAAACGACCATAGGGAGTTTCCTATTAAACCTGAAAGTTCTTCGGACATTGAAGATACTAGGCCAAGCGCCGAAAGGAGAACGGCAATTGCGCCTAAGATTACGTTAGTTTTGGCAAAACGAGATTTTAGGGAAAGTAAAGGCAAACTGATTAATATCCCGATTATGGGAAGAAAAATAATCCCGATGCCAAAAAGATCGTAAAAGTATTCTTTGAAGACAAGTAGTGCGCCTGCTTTGGTGAACAATGATAAAAAAAGAAGCAGTGACGTGGCCAAAATTGATATACCGATAATAGTGGTTATTGTTTTCTTTTCAAGATAAATTGGTGGTCCAAATGCAGATTTTCTACGTCTTCTCATGGTAGAGTTCAAGTATTTTTCTTAATTTTACCTCAAAAGGATGATTATTGCTATAGGGTTCTCCTTTTTCCCCTCGGGAAAGAGTCCTCCGATGAAACCTTTATCTTTCACCATTTTGGTAGATAATCTTTCAGGTTTTGAGCGGTAAGAGTAAGGCTTTCCAGTTTACTTTCCACTTTTAGCTTAGCTACTTTGCGGCATATGTTATTTAATGTTCTTTCTAAAGTTCTCATGCCTGCATCAAAACCAAGGGGCCTGACGATTTGTGGCCAAACATCGTCTTCTAAAACTAAATTGCCGGGTTTAAGGCCTGAAGCAGCAATTATCCTTGGTAAAAGGTAATTTCTACCGATTATTATTTTTTGCTCATCGGAGTAAGAGGGCATTTCAATTATTTCTAATCTGTCTAAAACTGCCGTCGCGATACCTGTTGTATTATTGGCCGTAGCGATAAAGAAAATTTCCGACAAATCAAACGGGTGGTCTATAAAATGGTCTAAAAATTGACTGTTCTGTTCGGGGTCTAAGAGTTCGACCAGTACACTCATGATGTCTGCCTTCGCTTCATCGGTAACCCTATCAATTTCATCCAGGAGAATTACAGGGTTTTTGGTTTGGACACGTCGCAAGACTTTCATAATTTGGCCCGGTTCAGCGTCTGTATAGGTCTTTGCTCTACCCCTTAGCTGTATGGCATCACCCATGCCGCCCATGGGAATTCTGCCAAATTGGCGACCCAATGCTTGGGCGATAGAGTAAGCCATGGTTGTTTTGCCGGTACCAACTAATCCCAGAAAAAGTAGAGTCGGGGCCTTTGGTCCTTGTGGATTTTGATGCTTTTGATTTTTAAGGTTTGCAACAGCAATATACTCAAGTATGCGTTCTTTGACATTGTCCAATCCATGGTGATTGGCGTCCAGAATTTTCTTGGCGTTTTCCAGGGAGGCCGTATCCGTGCTTCTTTTATTCCAGGGCAGCGAGATGATCCAATCCAAGTATCTGGCGACGGAATCATACTCCTGTGAATATCCTTGTTGTGTGGCAAGGCGAACCAAGCGCGCGAGCATAGCTTGGGTTTTTTGGGCAAGCTCCGGCGGGAGCGCGGCGCCTGCCAGTTTATTTTCAAGAAGCGTGATGTCTTCAAATTGGGCAGGTGCAACAGCCATAGTCCAATTGTAACAGATGGAAAGCTGATTTTAATTTGAATTTAAAGAAGCAACTAGATTAGGATTATCTCTCAGTTTATCTTTTAACCGGTAGGACTCTCCTTCTATTTTAATTATTGTAGCGTGATGATGCAGTCGATCGAGAATCGCTGCTGCTCTTTGTTGGCTGCCAAAAAGCCTCCCCCACTCCTCGAAAGATCTATTAGAAGCAAAGATAACTGAACCGGTTTCGTATCTTTGGTGCAGTAGCTTGAAAAGAAAAGTCGCTGCATTGGTACTTGTTTCATACAAATCCATTTCATCCAGTATTAAAAGATCTGGCCGCAGGAGTGAGGTGAAGAGATAATGGCGTTCTTCGGCACTAGCTTTTCTCTCGACTAGTTCTACTAGTTGGTCGAGGGTTAAAAATTTTACATCATGACCACTATAAATTGCTTCATAGCCAAGTGCCACACTAAGGTGAGTCTTACCTACTCCCGGAGGACCCATAAAAACAACGTCTTCTGTTTTATCAATGTACTGGCAAGAAGCTAAATCGCTAATTTGTGTTTCGTCAACCGTGGGCTGAAAGGTAAAATCAAATTCTTTTAGAGTTCTCTTAAACGGAAAGCCGGCCTTTTGAATCCAGCGCTGCAAACGGCTGTCCTCTCTTAAAGTGAACTCTTTTTCAAGCAGCCCTTCTAAAAAATCGTGCGGAGTTTTTTTGTTTTTGATACACTCTTGCGCAGTTCTATCAAAGGATGAACTCATTCCATCAAGGCCAAGTTCTTTCAATGCTTGACTAATTCTTTCGTTCTGTTTTAGAGAGCTAGATATTTTATAAATTCTAACTTTCGACTTTGCCATTTTTGTTTTGCGGAATAAATTGGTTGTAATAACTAAGCGGTCGTATTTTTATCTCAATTGAATATTTCTCCAAGTTCCCAACCTGTATGTCAAATTCTTTTTCTGTGTTTTTAGGTTGACGAAGATTCTTGATAATGTGCTCGTCGCTGACGATCCACTCATTTCGGCCTTGAGAAACAATATGTTTGGCAATAACCTTGTCTTCATAATAAATCTTGATAAAGGGAACGCCGAGATTGTTAACTTCCTCTAAGAAAAGTCTTTTGGCCGCAAATTCGAGAGGTACTGAATAGTAGTTGGAATGATATTGAACCATCCCGTCTTTGGTACTACTTCTAACTTCAAAATGGGAAATTTGATATCTTTGTTGTTTTGACGGAAATCTCAAGTATGCTTTTTCGAACAACCATCTGTCTATGGGTCTTTCTCCTGTTGTCCTGTGGTTTCGGTTATTGGCCACTTGACTTAGCCAAAAACTCGCTTTTTCATTCAGTTCCTCTAACGAAAAGGAGTTCTTTTTAAAACTCATACCCTGCATGAAATTGTTTCTTACAAATTTAACGGAGGCCTCAACTTTTCCTTTCGCTCTTGGCCAATACGGAGGGCAAACAAATATTTCGAAACCATAGAAATTGGCAAAATCCAGAAAAGCAGGATTGTAATGGTTTTTTACCTCCCCGTTTTCTAGTTTTTCCCTCCTTAAAACGACAGTTTTCATATTGTCATAAACTATGGTCTGGGGAATTCCTAACTGCTCAAAAGCATGAATATGACATTCCAACAATGATTGGATATTTTGTTTCGTGGTAAATTCGACATAGAGTGCGCGACTGTAGCCCAATACGTAAACGAAGCAGTACAGCCTTTTAGCTACACCATTAATTTCGATTTCTCCGAAAGATCCCCAATCCACTTGAGCTTGCTCTCCTGGGCCTGTCTCTAATCGTTGACTACGCTTTAGAGTTTGAAAATTTTTAACATCTGTTTTCATGAACCGGTAAAGAGACATGTAACAGCCTTGATATCCTTGTTGCCTGATTTCAAAGTACAACTTCTTGATGTTTGCAACGCTTGCTTTGGTTCTTTGCCCAAGATAATCAACAAAGGGAACAAGCTTCTTGGGAACTTTCAATGAAACGTTTTTGCTAATTTTATAAGCTCTTTTCTGATGTCGCTTAAACATTTTAGCGATTTATTGTTTTGTCGGAATTATTCCAAATTTGCTGAAAAAATCAATCTCTATATTTTGAGCAAAGCTATAGGATATTATTCAAACTTTGGGGGAAATTTTCAAAGATTGACTAACAACAAATGAATATACTAAAATGCGTATGGTGATTGCCGATGATTGGTCGATAGTTTTTTACACAACAAAGAGCGGTCGCAATCCTGTCCAGGAGTTCTTAGACACTCTTGATGCAAAAACCAACTCTAGATTTATATGGTCGATTAGGGAACTACATCGTCGCAATGTTCATGCCCGAAAACCATTAGTAAAACATATCGAAGAAAAGTTGCGGGAATTGCGGGAAGAAAGTATGGGTAATATTCACAGAATTATATATGTATTTTTCACTGGCCGAAAGATTATTCTATTGCATGGTTTTCAGAAAAAGTCACGACAAACGCCGCGTCGAGAAATTGACATCGCATCGTCTCGACTTAAAGACTTTATAGACAGGCAGGGAGGTGAAAATGACTAAACTAGATTTAATTAAAAAGGGAGAACTTGCATATAAGAAGTGGGAGAAAAAATTCCTTTCCGATTCCGAGAATCGTCGTATTTACGAGGAAGAAGCTGCCAAAAAAGAACTTTGGCTACAATTAGTGGAAGCTCGACAAGCTGCGGGGCTTACACAGCAACAACTTGCAAAAAGACTTGGTGTTTCACAAGCGCAAGTGGCTAGAGTGGAAAAGCGTGGTTATGATGCCTATACTTTAACTTCACTGCGTCGCTATGTTAACGCTTTAGGTAAGGGCTTTTCTCTAAAAGTTATTATAGAAGAACAACGTATGTATTCTATTAACAATTAAGTTGTGCAGTGTAAGTTTGGGCGGAAGTCTGTAAGTTTTCAAAAACTTTTTATCAAATTTAGCCTCGAGATTTTAGAAATTTTTGGTAAATTGAGGCTAAATGTTTTTTGAAAACTTACACATTTATTTTAACATCATTAAGCCAGAAAACTTATTGGCCTTCAAAATAAATTCGAACTTGGTAACTTTTTCAAAGACTTGGGGATTTTTCTTTTTTTGGCCGAAAAGCAAATCATAAAAATTTGGGCCGAGTGGTTGATTGCCATTTCTAAAAAAAACAGCCATTGACGTATCAGGCGGTAGTTTTGGGAGTTCAAAGACAGGATTTTTTAATTTTTGGACAGATGCAAGAATGCGGGCGGCGGCATTTGAGGAAACAAAGAAAGACCACTCTCCAATTTGGAAAAATGTAAATGTTTTTCTTTGATCATTCTCGTCTGGTGGTAAGTTCAAAAGATGAAAAGTTATATTTTCTTGTGATTCTTCCTTGTATACAGGTTGTTGGCCTTCGGCTGTTGGAATATTTTTTAACCTATCCAAATCTATCTTTTTGGCGCTTCTTAAAATAACTGCAACATCAGCGTCTTGTCCAAGAATAATAAGATATTGGCCATGTTCTGAAATTAGATTGTCATCAATCCAGTTCGCAAGTTCTTTGGGAAAAGTAAATCTGGTTTTTAGAAAATCTCTGAGGTCTGGTCCAAAGATGACTAGATTGGCAGAGCCGGGAATTATAAACTTCTTGCTTGCAAAATTGTCTGATATAAAAGGACTTGTTTCTCGTAGGGTTGGAAATGGTACGCGGGTCATCGTACCTTTAAAGCTGATTTCTTTGGCTTTAATTGCGAGCCTTACATTCACTGGCGTTAGGTATGAAAGTCTAGCCTGCGAAGTTGCGTCTAACTCAAACTCAACTCCCTCTTTTGTGCTTTGTGGTAAATTGAGTTTTTCTAAAATTTGCGAAAACCTTAACTCGTCTTCTTCTTGAAGATTAAAGTTGAGTTGAAACTTATTTTCATAAGAAGTGAGTTGGAGTGAATTTTCGTTTTGGTTAAATAATTTTAGAAAAGCTGTTAAGAAAAGGGTTGCTAAGAGAAGTATTGTAAACCCTAAGATTATCTTTGTCTTGCCTACCGGCAGGCGGAGGCTATTTTTCATTTTTAATATCTTTTCGGGGGACGTCTGCGATCTGACCCAGTACGCCTATTGTCAAATCTTTTATGGACAAAGTCTCTTCTCTGGTCACCTTGGTGCCTCGCGGAACCTACCGCATCTCCTTCTAAATTCATTGAGAGATTAACTCTGCCTTGATCATCAATTTCAGCAACTCTGACTTTGACTGTTTGGCCTATTTTGACAATGTCTTCAACTTTATCAACTCTGTAAGATGCCAGTCTCGAAACGTGTACTAAGCCTTCTTTACCCGGGAGGATTTCGACCATAGCTCCAAACGGGAGAATTCTTTTAACCTTACCTTCGTAGACTTCACCCGGCTGAGGCTCTTTAACGATACCTTCTACCCACTGAGCAGCTTTTTGACAAGCCTGGGCGTCTTTGCCACTGATAGTGACTGTACCTTCGTCGTTGATGTCGATAGCAACACCTGTTTCGGAGATGATTTTATTAATTGTACGGCCGCCAGAACCGATTACTTCGCCAATTTTTGACGGATCAATTCTAACTAAGATAACAGTTGGGGCGTGTGGTGAAATTGTTTTTCTTGAACCAGGAATTGTAGAGAGGATTTTTTCTAATATCGCAAGTCTGGCCTTCCTCGCTTTTTCGAGAGCTTCCTCAACAATTTTTACCGTGATACCATTTAATTTCGTGTCCATTTGAATTACGTTGATGCCATTTTTGGTGCCGGCGACTTTGAAATCCATATCTCCCTGGGCATCCTCCTGGTAGGCAATATCTGTTAAAAGAAGGTATTTTGATTTGTCTTTTTTATCGGAAATTAAACCGATAGAAATACCTGCAACGGGTTCTTTTATGGGTACACCGGCATCCATAAGTGCCAGGGTAGAACCGCATACAGACGCCATAGAAGTTGATCCGGCAGAAGATAAAACTTCTGAAACAACTCGAATAGTGTATGGGAAAGCATCGTTTGAGGGAAGAACAGGTAAGAGCGCTCTTTCGGCTAGCGCACCGTGACCGATTTCCCTTCTTCCAGGTGAGCCCAGTCTCCTGACTTCACCTGTTGAAAAAGGAGGAAAGTTGTAATGATGCATGTATCTTTTGGTCCCTTCTTTACTCATACCTTCAATTAATTGCTCGAGAGCGGGAGATGCTAAGGTGGCAATCGATAAAACTTGGGTTTCACCCCTTTCAAAAAAGCCGGAACCGTGGGTTCTTGGCAGAATTCCTACCTTGGTTTTGATCGATCTTATTTCTTCGGGAGCACGACCGTCGATCCGCTTTTTGTTAACCAAAATCTGTTTTCTTAAAAATTCACTGACAGCATCATCAAGCATGGCAGAAAGAATCTTCGTGGTTATTTCTTGATTGCCGGATAACTGTGATTGGTCTTCTTTTAGAAACTCATTTTCGATTTTTTCTAGCGACTCTCCAAACCAGTTCTCGCTTTCAGCTTTGGAGGGCAATTCTAATTCTTTAATAAGATTGTCTTGAATAAATTTTTTGATAGCTTCTTCTTTTTTGGGATCCAACTTTTGAACTTCGTACTGTTGTTTTTGGCGACCCGCCTCCTTGACAAATTCACCGATGAGTGAAACGATTATTTCCCCTTGTTCGAGGGCAAACTTAACCGCTTGCGCCATGGATTTTTCTTCAACCTCTTGGCCGGCAGCTTCAATCATAACAATTTCGTCACGAGTTGAGGCGACGACTAAATCGAGACTTGAGAATGTTTTTTCTTCTTCTGTTGGGTTTAAGATAAAACCACCATTTTGTCTGCCAATTCGCACGGCCGCAATTGGTCCGTCCCAGGGTATGTCGGAAATAGAAAGGGCACAAGAAGCAGCAATTAAAGAAACGACATCGGGATCATTTGCTTGATCCACAGAAAGAACAGTAATAACGACTTGAACTTCAGCTTGGTAATCTTTAGGGAAAAGAGGACGAATAGCGCGATCAATTAGCCTGGAAGTTAAAATTGCTTCCTCAGAAGGACGACCTTCTCTTTTAATAAATCTCGAGGTTGAAATTTTACCGCCAGCATATAATCTTTCTTCATAATCAACAGCTAATGGGAAAAAATCGACGTCTGGACGGGCCGTTTGAGAAACAGCGGTTGCTAAAACAACCGTTTCGCCGTAAGAAGCTAAGACTGAGCCACTGGCCTGGCCGGCCAGTTCACCGGTTTCCAGAACTAGTTTTTTGCCTGCAAGTTCGATTTCTTTTCGAATAATCTTTTGCATTAGAAAATAAATTGAGTAGGTTTTTGGGGAGTTAGAAATCGGATAGTAAGAATCAAATATTTATTGCTACCAAGTCAAACTTGGTTCACACTATTCAACTTCCAACAACCCAAACCCTTTTAACTTAATATTATTATACTATAAATTCTTCTGATTTCAAAATCAGTCCTTTTTAGTCGCTAACTTATCATTTAGGCTTGCGAGACAACAACAAAGTCATTTCTTTGATTACTTAGGTAATCCTAATTTTCCAATAATATCTTTATAGCGATCCGGTGCTTTTCTCGTCAGATAATGAAGTAATCTTCGTCTTTTATTGATCATCGAAAGTAGTCCTCTTCTGGAGTGGTTGTCATGAGCGTGGGATTTAAGATGATCAGCAACGTTGTCTATTCTTTGGGATATAAGGGCGACCTGTACTTCGGGGGAGCCTGTATCTCCTTCATGTGTTTTGAATTTATCTATTATCTGCTTTTTTGTATTTTGTGCCATAGTTTAGTTTATAGAAAGTAGAGTTAAGACTTTAGAAACAGAAAATAGTATAACCAGATCAGTTCTCGCTGTCAAAGGATTTTGAGCCCTTATAAATTTTGGGTGGTTTGAGCCAGTCTTCTTCAGAGTCCTCAAAAGATTTATAAAAATCAGCAGGTTTTATGTGGGCTTTAGGTTGGAATTCTGAAGTTGATGGTTGACTGACGAAACTCGGGTTCCTAAAAGTCTTACTAAGTTGGTTAGCAAGACTGGCTTTACCAGCGCCAAATTTAACTAACCAAGCGGCTGTCTGAAAACTTGCCGGACTAGACTTTGCAGGTGAAAAATTTGACGTTGCATCAACAATGCCCACAAACAGGTTAAAAGCGATGTCCTGATCTATAGGAAGCGCTAAGTCTTGCAGGATCAAACCTGTTATCTCGCTGAGACTTGCTGCTTGCGGATTGCAAATATCTACTTGAGCAAATTTTTGTTTCACATCTTCTCTATTGATATTCACTATCCATACAGTTGAGTCTATATTTTGTTCGTGAGTAATAAGTCTGGTCAAATCTTCCAAGGACTTGTTCCCAATAGAGAAAATCAGGTCTGGTTTTGATAGAGTTTCTTCAAATTTAAGTTGTTCTTGAGAGACCCCAGTAGTTCCAGGAAACGAGTGGATAACAATCTTTAATTTGTTACCGTCTAAAAAATAAGTCACCTTATCGACATTTTGGACTGCATTTTCAACAACAACAACTAGGTTCTTTTTACCTGCAGGCTTGCCAATTTTATCAACGCCATAAAGTGTTTTTGCATCAGATACCTGTGGCGACTTTGCGAATATGGAAACGTTTTTGCCTAATTTTTGGCAGGAAAGACAAATCGCCAGCCCCGCGGCAAGTCCATCAAAACCAGAATTTTCGGAAACAGCAACCAAAACGGCTTCTGCTTTGGTTAAACTTTCAAGGGTTTTCTCTTTTGAATTTTGATCCATAAACATGGAGATGGGGCAGAATCCCGATTTATCTTAGTGCTCGCCTTTGGGTACTATTCGTACACGGCTAATGCCTTGATTCTAGCGATACAAGTAAAATTTTACCCCAATGATTCTATAATATCACCAATTCTCACGTCAAGGCTTGGATTAATACCAATTCCACAGTCTTGACCATTAGTTACCTGTTCGAGGTCTTTTTTAAATCTTTTTAATGAAACAATCTTTGCCTCTTGTTTAAGGTTATCTCTTTTTAAGAGTATTTGGTCGCCGATTTTCAACCTGCCATGAGTTACTTTGGCGCCAGCTATCTTTTTGCCATCTACGTCGAAGGTGGCAACTACTTTAGCGCGACCGATAATTTTTAATTCATGTTTTGCCTGTTCATAGAGTGCGACGACATCTTGCATGTCGGAAAGTAGTTCATAAATAACATTATAATTTTTGATCACGACTCCCTCTCTTTCCGCTTGAGATTTAATTTGGCCATTAATTTTAAGATTAAATGCCAAAATTGGAGCATTGGCAAGTTTGGCAACAACAATGTCGCCGCTTTTAACCTCACCCAACCCCGAGGAAACAACTAATAAATTCTTCGGTAGGTTGCTCATAATGGCCTCAAGAGAACCAGCGACATCAGCTTTAATAACTACTTTGAAGCTTTCTTTGGCCTCTTCGGATTTGGCGATAATATCGGCAATAGTTTTGGCAGGTTGACCGGCTTTCGATTTTGTCAGAGTAAGATCGCTAACAATACCACCAATATCAAATATTTTTTTAAATCCTAAAATTTCGACTGGTTTGCCCGGTTGTGCTTTGTCAACATTCTGATCCTTGTCGTCAATTAAAGCGCGGACTGTAATAATCTCGGAATCGACCGTTATTTTTTGACCGACTGCAAGCGTACCTTTTTTAACAATAACAGTAACTACTGGCCCGCGTTTTTTATCTAAAAATGATTCAACGACAACAGCCTCCAAGGGATCTTCTGGAAGGTAGGGCTGCGGTGAAAGTTGCCAGACTAAAAGAACAACCTCAAGAAGTTCGGTGATTCCCTTATTTTTTGGTGCGGCAACTTCGACCTCGGGAACTTGGCCGCCGAAGCTTTCAAGAATAATATTTTGGTCTTGGAGCTGTTTTTTTATCCGATCGATGTTGATATCAGGAAGATCAGTTTTAGTGATTGCGACAATTGACGGCTTGTCTGCTTTTTTAATGTGTTTAATGGCCTCGATAGTTTGAGGTTTAACCCCATCGTTGGCGGCAACCACTAGAATAACGATGTCGGCAACTTCTGCGCCACGAGAACGCATTTTTTCGAATGCGGCATGTCCGGGTGTATCAATAAAAGTAATAGGTTTATCTTGAAAAATTATCTGATAGGCACCAATATGTTGGGTTATGCCACCATGCTCTGTGGCAACAACATTGGTTCTGCGGATTGTGTCAAGAAGGGTAGTTTTACCGTGGTCGACATGACCCATAAGGGTAACAATTGGCGGACGAATATCGGTATCTGGTTTCTGGTTCATGATTATTGGTTTCTAAGACGACAAAGCTTTTCATTTAACTAGACTCGTCGCCATCAGCGTTGTTGGAAGTTGTTTCATCTTTTATCACTGATGGCGTAGGAGATTCTGGGGGCACTGAGGTAGTTGTCGACTGTTTTGATTCTGTGCTTTCATTTCCTTTTGTGCCTTCCGTTCCTTTTGTGCCTTCCGTGATCGTTTTTTCGTCCTGATCGCTTGTGGAAATTGTCTGATCATCTATATTTCGAACTGGTTGGCTGATCTTGCGACTCACTGAGTCATCTGCCGGTTTCTTTTGATCGCCTTTTGCGCTTGATTTTTCCGTTGTCCCCTTATCATTGGTTTTTGATAGCTTTGATGCTTTTAATCCCTCTTCAATAACTCCTAGGGCCTTTTTGGCCTCAGCTTGAGCTTTTCTTTCTTTGGCCTCAACTTCTTTAGGCAAACCACTTTTGCCGCGAATATCAATTTTATATCCGGTAAGTTTGTGAGCAAGCCGCACATTTTGGCCTTCTTTACCGATTGCCAGTGAAAGTTGGTCATCAGGTGCGGTAACTTCTGCGGTTTTTTCTTTTTCGTTTACTTTTACTTGTAAATCCTTCGCGGGTGAAAGAGCGGCTCTGATAAACTCTGACGGGTCTTCTTGATAAGCGATGACGTCGATTTTCTCGTCACTAAGTTCATTAATAACAGCCTGGACTCTAACGCCTTTTTGACCAACACATGAACCAACTGGATCAACGCCGAGTTGGCGCGAGGCGACGGCAACTTTGGATCTTGAGCCGGCTTCTCTGGCAACGGTTTTAATTTCTACAATACCTTGCGCAATTTCCGGAACTTCTTGTTTGAAAATACCTTCCAGGAGACCATTAGCGCTTCTTGAAATAATAATTTCTTCTCCCCTTGCTCCTTCTTTAATACCAACAACATAAAATTTCAAGCGTTGGTTTACATAATATTTTTCATTGTGAGCTTGTTCTGCGGGTGGCATAATACCTTCGGCCTTGCCAAGATTGACCGTGATCACTTGACCGGCAATTCTTTGAATAATTCCGGAAACAATGGTGCCAACTTTTGATGAATACTCTGTTAAAATGGCATTTTTCTCGGCTTCCCGAATTCTTTGCAAAATGACTTGTTTGGCGGTTTGCGCGGCAATTCGGCCAAAACCACTCGGAGTCACATTTTTTTTACCTTTTTGAAGATTTACTTCGCCAGTTGCCGGATCAAGATCAACGACGATGCCTTCGGGCTCTCCGTAATCTTTGCGGTAAGCAGCCAGAATGGCTTGTTTGATAGAGTCGATAACGACTTCGGGTTCGATTCCCCGTTCGGAGCAAACCTGATTTAGGGCTGATGCGAATTCTGTTCGAGCTTGTATGGCCATTCTACTTGGAGAAAAGCTAAAGCTTTTCTCGATATTCCTCTTTCCCTGCTAGATTTAAATTTAATTTTTAACTAATTATTTTCTTTGTAGTTTTTGCGATATTCAAAAAAAGGCGCATGCGCGCCTTAGACTCTTGCCGAACTAAAATGCAAAAGAATTTTAGCAAAATAGGATACTTTCAGTCAACTTCCGTGATTAAGATCTTTCCAACTCCTCAAGAAGTCTTTTTTGGTCGTGGGAGAGTTTTGTGGGGATGCGGATCCGGATAATGACGTAATGGTCGCCGCGGGCATGACCTGCGACACGGTGAACCCCTTTGTTTCTTAGTCTAATTTGAGTGCCGGGTTGGGTACCTGCAGGAATGCGAATTTTGACTGGACCATCAATAGTTTCAATATTGGCAACGGTCCCCAGCGCTGCTTGGGCGAAAGAAACTTCATGCTCACTAATAATATCGTAACCTCTTCTTTTAAACTTAGGGTGTGGGGAAACTTGACAGACAATAACAAAGTTTGAAAAACGGATTTCGGAACCGTCGTCAACACCAGCTGGAATTTTAATTTTTTGTCTTTTGCCCGCTTCGCCGCGAGGCGAGCCATCTATTTCAATTTCTTTCTGTGTGCCATGAACTGCCTCCATAAAGTCTAAATTGAGGATATAGCGAGAAAGACGAGCACGTCTGCCGAAAGGCGATCTTTCTCCGAAGACCATTTCAAAAATATCAAAAGGGTCAGAAAAACCGCCGAAATCAAAGTCAAAATCGCCGGGTGAGCCAGTCCAAGTGTAAGTTCGAAATCCGCCTGGCCCTGCGCTAGCACCGCCGAAGCCGCCACCTGGCTGAAACGCTGCGTGACCAAATTGATCGTAGGCGGACTTTTTCTGAGGGTCAGATAAAACTTGATAGGCTTCGTTTGTTTCTTTAAACTTTTCTTCCGCACCTGCTGATTTGTTGACGTCTGGGTGATACTTGCGCGCATTGACCCGGTAGGCTTTTTTTATTTCCTCGGGGGTTGCTGATTTGGAAACTCCCAAAATTTCATAGTAATCTGCTTCTGTTGCCATATATAAAATTAATTTCTAATTTCCAATAACCAATTTCTAATGTTTAATCTTAAAACATTTTGTCATTGGGGTTTGATTAGGTCAATTAGAAATTTTCTTTCCTTGGAGATCTTGACCACCATAAGTTGCTGTTGTCTTATTAACTTTAAACTCAAGTTGACTAACTGAATTTTTATCACTTAAAAGTTCAATTTTGTAGGTGCCAGCAACAGGTAGGGGGAAATTAACAAGCTCAGTCATTAAATTGGCCTTGCCATTTTGGCCTAAAGTGACTTTGATTTCTCTGTCTGGAAATTTTTGTTCGGTTTCTTGCTGGGGGGTTAGTTTTAAGGTAAGTGGGTATTCCCTACCTGGTTCACCTTTTAAAACTGCGACCAGAAACATTCTGGGCCAGGAAGTTGGCAAATTGGCAACAAAAAATTGGTCGAAAATGCCAATTACTGAGAGCTTCTGCTCCTGAGAAACAGTGGCCAAATCGCATAAAACAAATATCTCCGCTTGAAGTTTGTCCACAATTATTCCTTCACCACTTCGCCTTCCTGGACATCGCCTGTGTCTGATTTAGCATCTTGAGTTTGCCCGTCGGTCTGACCTTTTTCGTCCATAGGACGATCAGCCCCTGGCTGAGACTCTGTCCTTTGACCCTTATACATGGACTCGCCTATTTTGGAGAGGACGCCAGAGAGTTCTTCGGTTTTTGTCTTGACCTCATCGAGTGGGCCGGCTGCCTGAATTTCTTTGAGAGCTTTAATCTTTTCTTCGACTTCGGTTTTGACTTCAGTCGGAACTTTGTCGCCGGCATCTTTGAGGGCTTTCTCGGCTTGGTAAACAAGGGCATCGGCTTTATTTCTGGTTTCGATTTCTTCCTTTTTGGCCTCATCTTCTTTGGCGTGCTCCTCGGCTTCTTTGGTCATCCTTTCGATTTCTTCGCTGGTCAATCCAGTACTACCTGTAATTTTGATGGACTGTTCTTTGCCTGTTGCCTTGTCGCGCGCCTTAACGTTTAAAATACCATTGGCGTCAAGATCGAAAGCGACCTCGATTTGGGGAATACCACGGGGGGCTGGAGGAATACCATCGAGAATAAAACGGCCGAGAGATTTGTTGTCTTGCGCCATGGGTCTTTCGCCCTGCAAAACATTAATTTCGACTGATGTTTGGTTGTCGGAAGCAGTTGAGAAGATTTCTGATTTTGACGTGGGGATTGTGGTGTTTCTTTGGATAAGAGCAGTGGAGACACCACCTAAGGTTTCAATACCCAGTGTTAATGGAGTAACATCAAGAAGGACCATTTCCTTCATTTCGCCACCCAGAACAGCGCCTTGAACGGCAGCGCCGACGGCAACGACTTCGTCCGGGTTAATTCCTTTGTGGGGTTCTTTACCGAAGAATTCTTGGACTTTGGTATTTACAAGGGGCATTCTGGTCATGCCGCCAACAAGGATAACTTCGTCAACTTTAGCCGCGTCCATCTTGGCATCTTTAAGACAGGCTTTAACCGGTCCGAAAGTCTTTTCGACGAGATCGCCGACGATTGATTCAAGCTTGGCGCGCGAAAGTTTGAGTTGCAGATGTTTGGGGCCGGTTTGGTCGGCAGTTAGATAGGGAATGGAAATTTCTGATTCGGTGGTAGTGGAAAGCTCAATTTTAGCTTTTTCGGCTGCGTCCCGAAGCCTTTGGAGTGCGGGTCTATCTTTGGTGATATCGATACCTGATTCCTTTTTAAATTCTTCAACCAAATATTCGACAATTTTGGAATCAAAATCGTCACCGCCAAGATGGGTATCGCCGTTGGTAGCTTTAACTTCAAAAACACCTTCGCCAAGTTCCAAAATAGAAATATCAAAAGTACCACCACCAAGGTCGTATACGGCAATAGTGTGGGCGTGGGATTTATCAAGGCCGTAGGCTAAAGCGGCGGCGGTCGGCTCATTGATAATACGCTCAACTTTAAGCCCGGCAATTTCTCCAGCTTGCTTTGTTGCTTGACGTTGAGAATCATCGAAATAGGCAGGAACCGTAATAACGGCTTTTTCAACTTTACCGCCAAGATAGCTTTCGGCATCGGCTTTAAGTTTTTGTAAGATCATTGCGGAAATTTCCTGAGGAGTATAATCTTTGTTTTCAACATTAATGACAGCCATGACATCGCGGCCTTCTTTAATATCATAGGGGAGCCACTTGATATCTCTTTGAACTTCCGGATCTTTGTATTTGCGACCCATTAACCGTTTGATGGAAAAAATGGTGGTTTTGGGATTAACAATCATTTGGCGTTTGGCGACATCGCCAACGATGTGTTTTGAGACGTCAACTACCGACGGGATAATATTTCTGCCTTCTGCAGAGTGAATCACCTTGGGCTTGCCAGCCTCGATGACGGCAACTACGGAATTTGTTGTTCCTAGATCGATACCGATGATTTTTGACATGTTGCGTTCCTTTCAGTCACTTAATGCGAATGCATCCGAATTAGGATTCATTCGAAGTGTTTTCATTGGGATACATTCTTGATTCTACTTGCTGACCAACCTTCTTTCTCTCAACCACTACTTGCGTGGGCCTAATAACCTTATTATTTATTTTATAACCTTTTTGCGTAACCTTAACAACCCTTCCTTCGCCAGAACCTTCGACAACATCGGTGGCTTCATGGAAATTTGGATCAAACCTAGCACCCTCTGCCTGGATTTCCTCTACACCTTCTGCTTTCAAAATCTCTTTGAACTGTTTAATAACAATTTCCAAACCCTGATCATTTAAATGTTTTTGGGCGTTTTCTAAATTATCCAAAACCGGCAAAAGCTTTTCTACCAAGATTGCCGACGAGAGTTGACCTAAAAGTTTTCTTTCTTCCTCAACACGCCTTTCTAAATTTCGGTAATCCGCCAGAGCACGTTTAAGCTGATCCTCCAAGTGTTTGAGCTGTTCTTCTAGGTAATTATTTTTTGCAACCACTGATTTCATTGAAGAAATGCCTTGGATTGTTTTCGTCTGTTGTTCATCATCTTTTGCCGTATTGACGATGGTTGCGGGTTTTTTCATATTACTCATATTTTTAGAAACCTGCATGCCGGTCTTCGACTCCGAGGTCGTTCAGACTCGAGGAGCAGGCGGGTTAAATTCCGGAAATGGCTGATAAGAGTTGCGAAAAATATCTCATCGTCGGAATAATCACGGAGTAATTAAGTCTTGATGGCCCGACAATGGCTAAAACGCCATTGTGATTAGGCATCTGATAACGGGTGACAATAAACCCGCATGGTTCCAAATAAGGTACTCCAAGCTCTTCACCAAACAAAATTTTGATCTGATCTTGGCTTGAGAGCCGACTAAAGATTTGGGAAAGCAAATCGACTTTGTCGATCATTGAAAGAACGGTTTTGGTAATGTCGATATCATAAAATTCGGGCATATCCAGAATGTTGGCCATGCCGGCTGCATAAATATCGTTTTCCTCATCGGAGGCCAGTGCTAAAGAATGAGTTTGGTCAGCCAGGGCTTTGACGGTATGTTTGAGGAGCTGATCCAGACGCCCCTGACCTTGAGAAAATTCTTCTTTGATGGCAACCTCATCCTTCAAGGAAAGGGTTTTTTCTTCCATTAGTTGGTCAACGTAAAATTTCATGCCGCTTGAAGTCGGAATACGGCCTGCCGAGGTGTAGGGCTGGCGAAGATAACCAAGGGAGGTCAGCCTAACCATTTCATTTCTGATGGTTGCAGGTGATACTCCAAGACTGGCCTCTTTTTCAATGGTTTCTGAACCGATGGCCTCTGCGGTTTCAATATATTTTTCGATAATGGCACGCAGAAGTTTCTTTTGTCTTTCTGTAAGATCCATATCTATCTTTCTTTAAGGGCAAACCTGATACGGTTTTCCCTTAATATTCCTTTCCCCTTAATGGAGTAAATTTTACTAGCGAAGCTAGATAAAATTTACGGATTATAAAATAATTCGTGGCGAGAGGCAGTTTGGGCAACTCGCCGCAAAATCACGTTTGACGTGATTAGCAGACAATGTACCACGAGTGCTAATTATTGTCAATGGTCGACTTTGTCGACCCGCGACCCTGAACGAGTAATGACAAGTTGAGGGTCAAGCCAATGACCTAAATACTCTAATGATCTAGATTATTAGAGTGAGTTTGACCTAATACTAAGTCGAGATTTGATCTTTTAACGACGTGGTTCAAGTAGGGCAAAAATTTATTTTTGTAATGGTTAAACAATTCTCTATCTTTTAGCCCGCCATCAGTTGCTATTTCAATCTCAAATATTTTGCCGACATTTCTCACTGTGTCTAGATTAAAGACTGCTCTATCTTTTTTCCAAAGGTCTCGTTTTTTGATAACGACTACTTTAATTCCTAGAACCTTTTTTAAGAAATCGAGAAGCTTTTTATCGGATACTTTAAATAAAGTCACTTTCGCTGGGGTCGCAGATGTGTCTGAAAAGTCTCCACGTTCGTAGTAAACTAGCGTGTATTCATTCTCTTGAATCCGTAACTTTAACCTCGGAATGATTTTTTGATCTTTACTGATCGGCAAATTGAAAAAGTAGTCTTTTTGATTAAAGGTACCAATTTTTCTCGCCCTTAGATCTTTTAATATCTTTCTTATAGGAGAAAAGTCATTGCATAAATACTTGAGCTCCAAGTTTAATTTTCCCATATTATATTTTAATATATTTTAAGTACAGCCAAAAATGCTTCCTGGGGGATATCTACCTGACCAAATTTCCTCATTCTTTTTTTGCCTTTCTTTTGCTTTTCTAAGAGTTTCATTTTGCGGGTGACGTCGCCACCATATAATTTTTGGGTAACGTCTTTACGGAAAGAAGCAATGGTTTCGCGGGCAATGATTTTGCCGCCAATGGCCGCTTGAATGGGGATGGCAATTTGCTGGCGTGGAATTGCCTCTTTTAGTTTCTCGACAAGCCTTCTTGCAATCGCCTCGGCTTTCTCGGCCGGAACTATTTGGGCCAAACCCTCGATTGGCTCGTGATTGACCAAAATGTCCAACTTAACCAAATGCGCCGCCCTATACTCTCCCGGTTCAAAATCCTCTGAAGCGTAACCTGAAGTAATCGTTTTGAGCTGATCATAAAAACCTATCAAAAGCTCCAAAAGAGGAATCTGGGCATCAATTTTTAAAAGATTGCCGATATTTTCAAAATTGGTTAACTCCCCTCGCCTGTCGTGAATCAAATTAGAAACAGCCCCGTAATACTTTTCGGGAATAAAAATTGTGACCCGGGCATAAGGTTCCTTGACATCTTTTTTGGCAGGATCAAAGTCGGAAGGATTGTTGATTTGCTTCCCATCAACTATAAAACTGACTGAAGGTGAGGTCGCAATAATATCCAAATCATACTCTCGCTCCAGCCGCTCCTGGGTAATTTGAGCATGCAGAAGTCCCAAAAAACCAACGCGTAATCCTTGTCCTAAAGAAGCCGAAAATTCGGGAGCAAAAGAAAGCGCGGCATCGTTTAACTTAAGTTTTTCCAGACCATTTTTTAATCTTCCAAAATCAGCGGCGTCCGTCGGGTAGAAAGACAAGAAAACAACGGGTTTTGCTTCTTTATAGCCGGCAAGGGCCTTGGCAGGATTTTTCGATAAAGTTATTGTGTCACCGACTTTTACCAAAGAGAGGTCTTTAAGATTGGTAACGACAAAACCAACATCGCCCGGTGAGAGTTTTTCGACATACTTGGGGCTTGGAGTCAGATAGCCGGCTTGTAAGATTTCCGCTTTCGCGCCGGTTGCCAGAAACTTAACTTCATCACCAACTTTTACCTCTCCTTCAAATAAACGGACGGAGGCAACAACCCCCTTGTAAGGGTCTAGGCTTGAGTCAAAGATAAGGGCGGCAAGCCCTTCATTCTTAATCTTTGGTGGGGGGATTTTTGTAATAATCTGATCTAAGACTCCTTTGACGTTCTCTCCGGTTTTTGAGGAGATTGCCAAAATTTCTTCTTTCCTAAAACCAAGCGCGGCAAGCTCGCTTGCCGTCTTTTCGACCTCAGCCTGGGGCGAATCAATTTTATTAATAACAGGAATTAAGACCAGATTAGCCTCAAGTGCCAGATTGAAATTGGAAAGGGTTTGAGCCTGAACCCCTTGGGTCGCGTCCACAAGCAAGATTGCCCCCTCAACCGAGGCCAATGATCTTGAGACTTCGTAGGAAAAATCAACGTGCCCGGGGGTATCGATTAAGTTCAAGATGAAATCTTGAACTTGGGAATCGTTTATAGTTGATCGTTCATTGGGACTTTTTGTATCCCTATTAACGATTAACGATTTACGATAAACGAGTCGTATGGCTTTGAGTTTGATCGTAATCCCGTGCTCACGTTCAAGCTCCAAACTATCCAAAAGCTGCTCGAGATGATCTTTGCCAACCGCACCGCAGATTTCCATGATGCGATCAGCAAACGTTGATTTTCCGTGATCTATGTGGGCGATTACTGCGAAGTTTCTAATATGTGTTTGGTCCATGGACATGATTTTAAAATTTTCAATTTACAATTTGCAATTTTCAATGAAAATTAAAAATTGATCAAGGGTTTTGTTCCTGAGCCTCGATTGAGGTTGGAGCAGGACTGGTGAGTTTTGATGGTAGCGCAAGTACCCTTTTTGCAAGGTGATAAAAAATGGCAACTTCTTTAACGCGCATTACCCAAGAAAGCAGAATATATACGGAGAGCCCGACAATTGTGGCAATGCCCGTCAAAAGAATTAAACCAACTGTCCTGGTTGTATCAAAAACCAGTTGGTCAAGAAGCTTCATGGGAACATAGAGAAAAACGGCTGTAATAAAACCAATAAGTGACATTTTGGCTACAGGAGCCAGTAATTTTTTCTTGTCAAACCCTACCTTTTTATCTAAAAGAATAAACAACAAAAGGCTATTTGTAATATTGGCCGTTGAATAAGCAAGAGCAAGCCAGATTAACGAAAGTTTTAAGATTAGAACGAAGAATAGGGCAAGAGCGATGTTGACGGTGATACTAAAGATGTTAACCTTCACGGGTGTAAAGCTGTCTTTTATTGCATAAAATCCTCTGGTCAAAAGCAGGCTAACAGCTTGGGCAGCGATACCGACAGAAAAAGCAATTAAAGTCCTGCCTGTTAAAACAGTAATCTCCCAGGGTAATTCCCTGGCACCAAAGACAAGTCTAACAACGGGAATTCTCAGAATTGCCAGAATGGCAGCGGCCGGCAAGATAAGAAAAAGGATTTGGTGAAAAGACTGGGTAAAAAGTTTTTTAAACTGCTCATATCTTTTAGCATTGAATTCGATGGAAAGCGACGGCAGGGATGCTTGGGCGATAGAGGCAGCAAACATAGCGGTCGGAACATACTGTAGGACTTGGGCAAAGTTAAAGGCAACAATAGAGCCAACTGCGGCAATTGAAGCCAGGGCGATATTAATCATATCGGAAATCCGCACCAAACTCAAGGAAATTGACCTTGGCCACATGAGCGAGATTGTTTCCCGAACGTCTTTATTGTTAAGGTCAAAATTGAGCCTAAAGCTAAAACCCAAGGAAAGTGCTAAGGGTACTTGAATGGTCAAATGGAGCAGGGCACCAATAATCATACCGATAGCCGGTGCATAGATTCCGAAAACAGGCACTAAAAAAATGATGGAGAGAATAATACCAATGTTATAAAAAACTGAGGCTAGTGCCGGCACTAAAAATCTTTGGAAAGATTGTAAGATTCCAGTCATAAAAATCGAGATGACGAAAAAGGCTTGAGCAAAAATCATAATGCGTAAAAGTTGGGCAATCTGATGACTTGTTGCCGGGTCTTTAGCGACTACTCCCGGAGCAATAATTGGTGCAATAAAATCGGCAAGAACAATAATAATTGCCGCAAAGACAACAAAAACCAAAAGGCCTAAAGAGATCATTATTGAGGAAAGTTCCCAAGCTTTTTTCAGTTTATCGCGAGATAAGTACTGAGAAAAAACAGGAATAAAGGCCAAAGCAATAGTTCCAAAAATGAGAACCTCAAAGATAGCATCCGGCAGAATTGAGGCGGCAATGAAACTGTCCAAAAGTTTAATATTGTCTCCGAAGTAAGATGCCAGAAGCCTATATCTTACAAGACCGAGGACTCTGGAGAGAGCCACGGAAAAAGCAATGACAAAGGCAGCCGAAAGAATATCTTCTTGTTTATTCCTGAAAATATTGGCACCATTTTTGATAAAAGATAGCATGTGATAGAATACTGTTTAAGTCAAAACTGTGGTATGTTCTCGCTTGCGCTCGAACAATGAAAATTTTTATGCTTCGAACGGAGTGAGAACTTTCCCTAATTTTGAGTTTTAAATTTTGAATTTATTTTATAGATATGCCAGTCACAAAACAAGCGATCAAAAAGGTTAGACAAGACAAGAGGAAAACTGTCTATAATTTAAAGGTTAAAAAGGCCCTTAAGGCAACAGTCTTGGCATTTCGCAAAAAACCAACACAAGCTGGTCTTTTAACTGTTTATAAGGCTGCGGATCGCGCGGCTAAAACAAACGTGATTCACAAGAATAAGGCTGCTAGGATTAAATCAAGGCTTTCTAAAATGCTGACAAAAGTTGCTGGGCTAAAAGTTCCAATAAAAAAATCTTCAAAGACTAAACCTACAAAATCGTAGCAAATAATTAATGTTGTCAATTGACAACAAATGTGTGGTAATATTACTTTAGATGTCAAAGATACCAGTCTCAACTATGAAATTAGCCCGCTTTATTGGTTTTGCTTCATCTCTAGGTCTTTGGTTTAAGCTAGCTGGTAATGTCTTGGCGCAAACCGCAACTTCCGGGGCCGCCAAAGGTGGGACTGGAACATCAGGTGCCTTACCTTCCGCCGGTTCGACAGAGTTGACTTATTTATTGTTTTTGGGTGGGGTTATTTTGTTTGTTTTTGGGACTTTAAAGCTAATGCTGAGCTTTCGAGAATAATTTAAGGGCTATTATTTCTCCTCCAGATTAAAAATTTCTCCCTGGACATATTCGGCTAAATCGTGCCAATTGTTGCTTTTTGGGTCTAAAACAAATTGTCCCCCATAATTGGCCGGATCGCCGACATCTAAAACGCTTTCTGTACGATCAGCATCTAAAACAACTTTCCGAATTGAGGTGCTGGCGATTTTTTGACCAAGTTTGACAAAGAGGGAAATCTCTTCGTTTGTGACATTGGTATCGATTGCACCCCTGAAGGTTGTCGCCAAATTTATTATTGTTTTGGGATTTAAAAGGGTTTGGCCAGATAACACTTTTTGGCGAAAAGCTAAAATTACTTTTTGCTGGCGGGCACTTCGGGCAAAATCCGAACCCTCGTTGTTTGTGCCGTGACGTGATCTAACGAATTTAAGAGCAGTTGCTCCATCCATGTGGGTTGGGCCTTTTGTAAAAGAAATGGTTTCATAACGACAAGTAAAATGGTCATTTTCCTCGCTGATAATGTTTGCTGAACCTGTGGCATCTATAACAACTTGGGTGTTGACTTCGTTGATTTTTTGGGTTTCGATTTTTAAACCACAAGTATCATCCTCTTTACCTTCGATTGGATATTTGAGATCGACAAATGAATTTTCAACATCCACATCCAGACCATCCACCAAATCAGCCGCGCGAACAAAACCGCTAAAATCCACCCGAATAGCATAGTGGATAGGTATGTCAAAAAGTTGACCAACAGTATTTTTGGCGAGAATCAGTCCCTGATTATTTTTTTCTTGACCATAGGCGTAGGCGGCATTGATTTTGGCAGAGATCGAAGGTGCCCAGAGATCTCGAGGAATTGAGACAAAAGTTACATCTTGCCCGTCTTTTTCAATTGAGGCCAAGATCATAGTGTCAGTGAGATTGGGGCCTTCATGCCCCTGACCTCCAATACCCAGAAGAAGAACATTTATGTGATCATTATCGGATTTGAGGCCCGTGTTGGTAATCAGATTGAAAACAGTTTTAGGACCACCAAGAACCAGGTCCGCTAGCCCAAGTAATTTAATGACGGCCGCCACAAGAAAGAGCATAACAAACGACGCGGCTAAAATTTTTACAATAGATCTGGATTGACTTCGTCTTGTGCCAAGTTGGCGCATATTTTCAACTGGCGGTTTTAATGATCTGGATAAATTTTTGAGGATCCAAGCTGTTGGCACCAATTAAAACCCCATCAAGAATACCTTGTTTTATAAATGACTTGGTATTTTGGGGTGAGACTGATCCTCCATAGAGGACTGTGTATGGACCTTTCGCTTTGAGCCTTTCGCCTATGGTTTGGGCATTTTCTGGAGTGTCCGGATGACCTGTGCCGATAGCAAAGATGGGTTCATAAGCAACAATGTTCACGCCTTCTGGGATTTTAGCTTCCGGATTTTGAATACAAAAAATAATTTCAAGTCCGGCCTTTTTCGCATTTTGGGCTTTTTGGGCAAGGAGATTATCGTCCTCATTAAAATTTTGACGTCTTTCAGAATGGCCAATTATTACATAACGACAAAGGTCGGCAATTTGTGACGCCGCAACTTCACCAGTGTAAGCTCCTTGTTCAAATTGAGAAATATCTTGAGCACTTAACTTGATTTGCCATCCGGCTGAGTTGATTTTTTGAAAAGTGGCGGCAAGAAAAGCGGCAGTTGGACAAACAATGACGGTGCCAGCAAAGCTTTCGGCTTTTGGACCAATTATATTGAGCCATGCAGACATTTGATCCCAGGTTTTGTTGGCCTTGAGATTGGCAATGACCAGTGGTAAGGGATCATTCATATTTGGAGATTGTTTTTAATATGTTGTCTTTTGAGGTGGCACCAATGATTCTTCCTTGTTCCTTATCATCCTTAAGAAGGATGTAGGTAGGAATAGACATTACTTGATAGACAGCAGCCTTTTCTTGGTTTTCGTCGACATTTATTTTTTCGATTTGGACACGACCCGCGAGCTCTTTTTCAAGCTCATCCATTATCGGCTCCATAAATTTGCAGGGACCACACCACTCGGCCCAAAAGTCTAAAAGTTTAATCATAAAGATTGTAAAGGGACGTTAAACGTCCCTGTGATATTATACGATAATAATTCCTAAATTCGAATACCTAAACCCGAAACAAATTCTAATTTTTCAAATGCTATGGATATTCTTAAAGATTTAGATACGAGTCAAGTTGAGGCTGTTAAACAGACTGAAGGACCGGTTTTAATTCTGGCAGGAGCGGGAAGCGGCAAAACGAGGGTTTTGACTTATAAAGTGGCGTACTTGATTTCCCGGGGAGTTGACCCAACCAATATCCTCTGTGCCACGTTCACCAACAAAGCGGCCAATGAGATGAAAGAGAGGATTCAGAAGTTAATAGCTCATAGTTCATTGTTAATGGGGAAAAAGAGACCAAACGAAAAGCCCCATGAACGATTCACAATAAACGACTCGCCTTATGTGGGGACTTTTCATGCTTTTTGTGCAAAGCTTTTGCGAATTGATGGTAAGTATATCGGAATACCTTCTGGCTATTTGATCTATGACGATGATGATAGTTTGTCGCTGGTTAAAAGGATAATGGCTGATTTAAACATTTCTACCAAAAGTTTCCGTCCAAGTTCGATTCTAGGCGCTATATCGTCTGCCAAGAGTGAGCTGATTGGTCCTGCCGATTATGCGCAATTTGCTCATGGGTATTTTGCCGAAACTGTAGCTGGTGTTTATCGTGAATACCAAAAAGAGCTTCACAAGATTAACGCATGCGACTTTGACGATCTTTTGATGCGTACTGTTGAACTTTTTAGAAAAGAGGCGCAGGTGCTTGATAAATGGGCAGGAAGGTTTGAGTATGTTTTGGTTGATGAGTATCAGGATGTGAACACGGCTCAATACGTGTTGACTAAGCAACTTGCCAATGTTCATGGGAATCTAACGGTTGTTGGAGATGCTTCACAAGCAATTTATTCTTTCCGCGGAGCTGATTTTAGGAATATTTTAAACTTTGAGCGGGATTTCCCAAATGCCAAAGTTTTTAACTTGGAGCAAAATTACCGCTCGACCCAAAACATTTTGGATGCGGCAAATGCGGTCATTGCCCACAATAGTTCCCATCCTGTTCTTAAATTGTGGACAGAAAATCCGATGGGCGAAAAAATTAGTACTTACAGTGCCCAAAGCGAAGTCGACGAGGCCAATTTCCTGACTAATATCATTCTGGAAAACCGAACGAAATTGTCTAGCTTTGCGGTACTTTATAGGACAAATGCGCAGTCGCGAACTATAGAGGAAGCATTTTTACACGCCAATATTCCGTACAGGCTTTATGGAGGAGTGAGTTTTTACGCTCGGAAGGAAATTAAGGACGTGATGGCCTATTTGCGCTTAATTGCCAACCCGAAAGATAAGGTTTCTAAAAATCGAGTGGAAAAGTTAGGCAAAAGGAGATATGAGAAATTTAGCGAGATGGTAAAGAAGCTCAATTTAGAGTCCGACCCTCAAGAAAAAGCCGGTTATAAAAAGGGTCGGACCCTTAGCCCTTTGGGGCTTATCGAGAAAGTACTTTTGGCAACGGATTATCTGCTTCTTATTGATGATGGCACAGAGCAGGGCTTGATGCGTGTAGAAAATGTCAAGGAGTTAAAATCAGTGGCTTCTGATTTTGAAGACCTGTCAACTTTTTTAGAAAATGTGACATTGATGGAAGGGAGGGTTACGCCAGAGAAATCATACGAGGCCGAGTCAGACTCGGTGAAGTTGATGACTCTGCATGCCGCCAAGGGTTTGGAATTTGACAATGTTTTTATTATCGGCATGGAAGAAGGTTTGTTCCCCCATTCCAGGAGTATGCTTGATCCGCAACAGATCGAGGAGGAACGAAGGCTGGCTTATGTTGGGATGACAAGAGCGCGCAAGAAACTTTACCTGACATATGCCACAAATCGGCTTTATTTTGGAACTCAAAGCAGCAATTTGGTTTCGAGGTTTGTGGTGGATATACCGGAAGAAATAGTTTGTTCTATTTAGATTTTGGTGGGGCCATATTTTTGGGCAGCTTGTTATACTTGTTGTAATGAGGAAATTAATTGCAGCAGTTCTTATTCTTTTATCAGGTTTCAGTCTTGGCTTGTTAGTGTCGATAGCTGCGCTATTGAAATCCTTTGGCGCCTCTGGTAAAGAACCTGGCTTTCCTCAACTCCTACTTTTATTGGGGTTACCACCACTTATAATTTCGGGAGCAATTAGTTTTTGTGTCTTTCAAAGAAATAAATTATTAGCTTTTGCCCTAACGGTTCTAGCGATTGGTTCTTCATTTGTTGCTTTTCTGGTTCTTATTTTTTACCTAAAAAATTTCTCCTAAGGGTTGATGGCAGTCTTGGCAAAATTTTCTAAAACAATTTATTCCGATTTCCGACTACATGTTGCCTTTACACTCTTTTTGGTTTGGCTGGTGGCCGTTTGGCGTTTTCAAACCCTCAACTCTTTCCTCTACCCCCTTTTGGCTGTTTTTTTAATGACAGTTCTTGATCTTGGAATCACCATGGTTCGAGATAAGAAGCTCTATTTTCCTTCGGCTTCGTGGGTGACGGGGTTTTTGATTGGACTGATTATTGATCCGAGTGAACCTGTTTGGATTATTGCTTTAGCGGCTTTGGTAGCGTTTTTGTCAAAACAATTCATCGGTGCAGGCTTGCGGCAGCATATTTTTAATCCGGCGGCGTTTGGGATTATGGCAACAAGTTTGATTTTTGGAGTTAGTGTTGCCTGGTGGGGTGTGGCTTGGGAAAGACTCCCGCTGATTATCTTAATCCCCCTGATGGTACGAATTTTATGGCGTATGAAAAGACCATGGCCGCCCCTTGCTTTTTTGGCAGTTTATTATATTTACCTAATAACCCTTATTTCCCCTTCCGACGCTTTTAGCACGCTAATGGACGGCTCAGTATTGCTTTTTGCGCTGGTAATGCTTCCGGAACCAATAACTTCGCCGGCAATTGGAAAATTTAAATATTTATTTGGTATTTTGGTAGCAATTTTGGTTATTGGTCTTTCTTATACAAAGATTTTGGAAGAAGTATTTTTGCCAGCACTTCTTTTGGGTAACCTAATTGGATTTTTAGTTTTAAGATTTAAGAAAACCTTTGCGGAACGTCAAATGTCCCTGTCACGTCCGACGTGACGAAAACCCCAGAGGCCAAAGGTAGTTAAAATAGCTCCAAATCCTAAGATTGCCAGCGTCGGCATTAAAGATCCAGCAGGAGCAAGCGTACTGCCGGCGGCGGTAGCAATGCTTGCCGGAACATTTCCTATCGTTAAGGTGAATGAGGCGGTTGTTGCTCCTGAGGTGATGGTTACTGAATTGTCGCCGGAAAGAGCAGTCTGCGGGGCCCATGACCAATTGCCAGAGCTGTCCGCTGTTGCAGAAACAGATTGACTGCCAACTGTACCCGTAACAGTAGATCCTGCTGTTGTTACTCCTGAAAATGTTGGCCTATCTGATGTCACCCAAAATTGTTTGGCCCCTTGGATAAAAGTAGCACCACCAACCTGCGAAACAAGGCCGGAACCGGCAAGGACAGTGGTTAGTGCAAGGTGAAAAGTGAAAAGTGTAAAAAAGAAAATTAGAACGAACAGCTTTAAGTGTTTAACGATCAGCGTTCTTAGGACAGACTGCATAATTAAAGTATATCAGCAGGTCAACTCAATCGCAAAGCGCTTGATGGCGCTCCTCTGACATATATATCAAATTCAGCTTTGCTGAAGGCTGATATATATCAGGAAGCCCCTTCAAGATTTGCTTGAAGTGAATGGCTGATATAATTGTTACATTGTTAAATTGCTATAGTGTTTTTTAGATTAAAAACATGATTGTTCGGGAAATTAAAGAAAACGAAAAAAGTCTTTACAATAAATCGGTCAACCATATTATTCAATCTTGGGAGTGGGGAGAATTCAGAAAAAAAGCAGGTTTAGACTTGGTGCGCTTGGGACATTTTGATGGCCAGAAGCTTGTAACCGCCTATCAACTGACATTCCACCCAGTGCCGTTTTTCAAGCAAACAATTGGTTATTTCCCTAAAGGCCCCATGCCAAATAAGTTAATGGTTGATAGTTTATCGTCAATCGGGAAAAAGAAGAACGCGGCTTTTATTAAGATTGAACCGAATGTTGTAACAAGTGACAGGAAACAAGTGACAAGTGACAAGTTAAGACAATTAGGTTTGATTGATTCGAAGAAGTCATTATTTACCAAATACAACTTTTTATTGGACTTAACCAAAAGTGAAGAGGAACTTATGGCGGCGATGCATCCAAAGACGAGGTACAACATTAAGGTCGCCCAAAAGAGGGGGGTTGAAGTTTATGAAAGCACAAAACAAGAAGACTTTGAAATTTATCTTAAACTTTACTTTGAAACCACCAAACGCCAAAAATATTTTGGTCACACTCCTGCCTACCACAAACTTCTTTGGCAGACACTGGCACCTTTTGGAATGGCGAGGCTTCTTGTTGCTAACTACCAACTATCAACTACTAACTACAAGCTACCCTCTTCGCCCGCGAAGCGAGGCGAGTCACTGGTTGCCTGGATGCTTCTAAACTTTGGCGATACTCTTTATTATCCATATGGCGGTTCATCAACCGAGCATAAAGATGTGATGGCGTCAAATTTAGTTGCCTGGGAGGTAATTAAACTCGGCAAGAAAATGAATCTTAAGGTTTTTGATATGTGGGGAGCTTTGGGGCCTGAGGCCACTGATGCTAATCCCTGGTACGGATTTCATCGATTTAAAGCAGGCTACGGACCAGCGCATGTTAAATATGTAGGAACGTATGATCTGGTTTTGAAGCCCTCACTTTACACTATTTTAAATATGGCTGACAAGTTGCGCTGGATCTATCTGCGGACGGTAAGAAGATAAACCTCTAGTTTTTTGGGGGTATTGTGAAAAGGTGGCAGGTTTGATATAATCTTTTTACTTTAATTTTATTGAAATTGACTCCGAAGGGGGTTTTCTTTTTATTTGGGCCCATTTTGGTATTGGGCCCCGTTTTTTAATCCACTTTCTGTAATTTTTGCGCCGCTTTTCGCCAAAACTCTGTCAATTTCCAATTTTTGTCGGTTTAAGATCTGCAATATCTGAAGCTAAATTTTGGAAAAATTTTTGGGATAAATAAACGCCAACGACTGCTTTTGGGTGAAATTTTTACAAAACCTATAGATGTAAACGGGGCATCACAACTTGTGACATGTCTCATTTTGTGAGTTTTTTGTAAGCTAGATTTTGTAAAGGAAAATTCCGTTTCCGGATTTTAGCGGCTTTTTATTTGGGAAAGGTTTGGTTTTGTCGGTGTTGACGATGATGCGAGCTCCTCTCTTGGCGTTCTGATAGATGAATTTTTCGAATCTTGGCATAGTTTTTTTGCGGCCGTAGACAAAGATTACATCGGCGACAGCAAGATCGGTGTGCCAGAGATTTTGCCTTTTAGTCAAGATCAAGTCCCGGACTTGAGGAGGGCTAAATTGGGATTTTAGTTTGGTGAGAAAAATCAAAAATGGATTGATTTCGTAGCCAATGGCCTTTGCGCCTTTTTGGGCGGCGGCAAAAAGCAACCGCCCGTCACCAGAACCAAGATCAATAACTGTTTCGCCCCTTTTAATATTGGCCAGCTTGATAATCGTTCCAACTTTTTCTTTTTTAGTGGCCACATAGGGAAGATCTAAAAAAACATCAATTGCAAAGAAAAAGGAAAAAAGGATAATCAAAAGAAACAGGAAGACAATGATAAGCAATATGAGGGATAAAATAAAAATCATCTTTTAAATTTTAGCAAGTGAGTAAGGGCAGGTCGAATTATATGCACGGAAGACGCTGGCTGGCTCGCGGCCGAAATATTTGGGGTTGCAATAAGGATATTCCTGAGATTTTATTCTATTTTAATTATTCCTAGAGTTTCTTCTTAAATCAGAAAAGGACAATGTCAAAAAGAAGATCGTCCATACTAAACTGAACAATATTAAGGCTTGTTGCCAACGAATAAATGAATACTGCCATTGAGTAAAAACAGAAATTCCTACAACTAAACCAATGAGAGATATCAAAAACTTGACTATTATTATGGGGAGTGGCACTTTATCAGTAGGAAAGAATAGACTCCTTTTTTTTAATATAAAAAACGCTTCAAAAACAAAAGCTGGTAAGAAAATTAAAAAGAAATTTCCAGATGACTTTGCAATAAGTTGAGATTCTATTAGCATAGAAAATTATAGCAGAGTTAGCCTACTCATATTTTGGCAAGACTAAAAGGGCAGATTGAGTTGTATGCACAGTAAACACACGCAGGTTTGCGGCCGAAATATTTGGGATTGGCGATAAACTGATTATTTTTGGTATCGTGGCGGATTTTGTCGGCAGTTTGCAAAATTAAATTTTCAACTTTTTCCAAATCCTTTTGGGTTGGAGTATAAACGCCCTCAATCCCATTTTCTAAAAAATGAAGAGCGATTTTTTCTGGTAAAATTCCGTAATTTTTAAAATATGATAGTGCATAAATGGCAAGTTGAGTAGATTCTTTGGCTTGGGCATTGGCGCGCTCTTGATCTATGTTTTCCGATGATTTGTAATCGATAATCGATACTTTTGACCCGGTTTTGACATCGATTCTATCGTATCTTCCGGTGATACTTATGCCTTTAAGTGAAAATTTGAACCTAGCTTCAATTAAACTTGGGGCATCTTTCGATTTGGCTTCTCTTTTATAAAAACTTTCAAGTGCCAATTTGCCTTGGTTCTTGCGTTTTTCTTCGTGCTCAATGGTTAAAAAACCCTCAGAGTCCCAAGCGTTTTCAAAAACTTCCAAAAGTTGGGGTAAGGTCAAAGGCTTCCCGTTTTTCCTGGATCTTAAAAAGGCGGCGACAGCTGAGTGCAGGGCTGATCCATAGACAATGGCATGATGACGCAAAATTGGCACTTTAAGAACGTGGACGTAGCGGTATTTGTAAGCGCAGGTTAGATAATCGTCAATTGACCCTTGGGTGAGTTTTAAAACATCCACGTCAAATATCTGCGTTTGGGTTGTTCGTAGCGGTGTAGGAGCAAATTTTTCGATTTTCTCAAGTGGTGATAATTTGGCAAGCGTTGCTTTTGGTTTGGGCTGATCTTGCGCCTCTAAAACAAACGGTGATATCTTTTTTGCGCGAGCGCCACCAATATCGCGGGACCAAGAAAAGTAAAGAAGATCGCGGGCTCTTGTCATCCCCACATAAAAAAGGCGCCTTTCTTCTTGCAGGTGCCAATCGCCGGTAGGCAGGGTTTCTTTGATTAAGGCCTCAGGAACTTCGATGGATTCGGGCCGGGCTCGGACTGGGAAACGGTCGGAGACAAGATTTACCAAGAAAACAACCGGAAATTCTAATCCTTTGGCACCATGAACAGTCATGACATTGACAGCATCTAAATCCGGATCAAACTCGATAGTGGCCGGATCATCTCCGGCTGCCCGGATTGCCTCGAGATAATCGACAAACTGGGCAACGGTTTCGGCGCGCGCGACATCAGCAAATTCTTTAATCTTCTCAAAAAACTTGGCGATATTTTGAATCTTAACTTGAGCCTCAATATCATTTTTTCTTTCCAGCCTTTTGAGATATTCGGTTCTTTTAAGAAAATCGTAGAGCACTTTGCCGACGTTTTCTTTTTTGGAAAGATTAATAGCTTCTTCTAAATCGAGCATGAGCTTGTCGACAATTGCTTTGGCTTCGTTTGAAATAGTGAGATTGGAATTAATGTCATTCTGGCCGGCTTCGCCAGAGCTCCAGCGAGGCGAGCCTGGCCTGAATCCCTTTTCGATTCTGGAGTCCTCTTCGCTGCGCTCAGGGTCCCCAGAATGACGATTCACGGGCGTGACCGAATCGAGGTTTTTTAAAACATAATAAAGAGATCTGTTCTTCCTTTTTGAGTATGAGGTTAATTTAATGGCATCAGCGGGCGGCATTTCGTATATGTCTGATGTCAGCAAATTGTAAAGATTGAGGCTGTCTTCGAAATTGGAAATGGCATTAAGAAAGGAGATCAGGAGACTGACTTCTTCTTGTTGATAAAGACCGGAAGAACCGACAAATTTGTGCGGGATGCCGCGCATATTTAGGGCGCGCAAAAAATGATCGGCTTGGGCGTTGGCGCGGACTAAGATTGCAAAATCGCGATGCTGGTAACACTTGACACTTGACACTTGACCTTTGACTCTTTTTTTCGCCATTATTTTTTCAATCTCTAGCGCGACAAGATCTGCTTCTTCGGAGATGGTGTCGGCAAAAATTTCCTGGGGCTCCACTTCGCTCAAAAAGCTTCGAGGAGCAAGTGGACTTTTACTTATGGCTGATCGAAGTTTTTTGACGATTTTATTCTCGATTTCTAACCTGTCCGGGTCGTTATGGCGAATTAAGCGGTAGGCACTATCTAGAATTGCTTGAGTTGAGCGATAATTTTGGGTTAAAACAACTTGCTTGGCGGCAGGATGCGTTTTTTTAAATTCCAAAATGTTGGAAATGGCAGCGCCGCGGAACTTGTAGATGGATTGGTCATCGTCTCCTACAACACAGATGTTTTTGTGTCCTGAAGCCAAAAGCTTGACAAGTTCGTTTTGAGCATAGTTGGTGTCTTGATATTCATCTACCAGAATATATTTGAATTGGTTCTGATAGTTTTTGAGGATTTTGGGGCGTTCAGTAAAAAGTTCTATCGTTTTAACAACCTGGTCGCCAAAATCTAAAAATCCCGCTTCGGTTTTAAATTTTTCGTAAGATTCGTAAGCTTGGGCCAACTCTTGATATTTTTTAGCTTCGATTCTTTCAGCGCCTTTGGCTTTTTGCCATTGGCTTTTAGCATACTTCGTAAACTCCCCGGGATGAATATTTTCGTCCTTGAGGCGGGAGAAGAAAGACAAAATAGCACTGATGAATTTTGTGGGATTGGACAGCGGTCGCCAGTAATCAAGAGAAATTCTGAACAGATTTTGCTGGAAAAAGAGAACCTGCTGAGGGCGGGAAAGAACTTTAAAATCCGGGGGCAGACCGACATCAAGAGCGTGGTCGCGAAGGATGCGGTCGCCGAAGGCGTGGAAGGTAGAAATCCAGGTGTCGATGTAGCCATAAGGGACTAAAATATCGACTCTTTCTTCCATTTCGGCGGCGGCTTTGTCGGTGAAGGTGAGGGCCAAAATTTCGGAGGGTTTGACAAGTTTTTTTTCAATAATGTAGGCAATTCTGCGGGCAATAACAGCTGTTTTCCCAGTTCCGGCTCCGGCGATTATCAGAAGCGGCCCTTCGGTAGTGGTTACTGCTTCACGCTGCTCTCGATTGAGTTCTTTAAGAATATCCGACACACGGCCATTTTAGCATGAGTGAGAGGTGATTTTACTTTCCGTAAACCTGATTATGAGTTCCGATGTCTACGAAGTATGCAATATTGTCATGTATAAAATAGACCGCTCGCGTATCTCCAGTTATTGAAAAAGCCCTGAAACCTTCCAGTTTTCCGCTAAGTGCGTGGTCTTCCAGAATCGGGTTTCTCTGATCTTCGACAAACAGATCATAACGCTCCTCAAATCTTGCGACTAAATTCCTGCGGTGAGAAATTCTTTTGGCATACGCTTTTTTGAAGTCTTTTGTAAAAAACGTCTTCACGAACGCAGCATTTTGAAGAATTCTTCTTTATTTTTCGGTCTGTAAATATTTCTTCCCGCTTTGATGTCGTCAATTGCTTTTTTGTAACGCTTCTCTGCTACTTTAGAGAGGCGGGTAACCTCTTCGACTTCTTCCGTCACTTTCAGGCTGAGTTCTTTTTTGGCAAACTTGGTCAAAAGCACACGGATTGCTTCTTGAATGGAAGAAAACCCCAAATCTTGCGATGCGCTTTGGGCTTTTTCTTTTAGATCTTTGCTCATGGGAACTTGTAAAATTACTCTTTGCATATTAATACAATTGTATAGTTTTTGTATAGGAATGTCAATCAATGCGGCTTAGGCCCGCAACTGACTTTGTCGGTGAGGACCGCAAGCTTTGCTTATTTTAGCACGAAGTCTTGCGCTAAATTGAAAATGTTTTTGAGGTTTTGGGAAAAGAGGTAGACGAAGACTAAAACGTTCGGAAGTTAACAATAGCCATAACCAAGTAAATTTGCAAGAAAAAGAGGGGGTGTCAACCTGGTTCACCTCGAAGGTGGTTTTAAAAGGGTTTTGTGGCTTCCGATTCTATTGTTTGGACAGTTGAAATCCGGCTAGAAAGGCGGGAGAAGCGGGAGTTGACCGCGTCTGACGCATTATTCATTCGTATAACGGTGTAGGTATAGGATATCGTATGTCAACTATTTTAGGCTCTTTTTGCTCTTTGTTTCAATAGATTGAACTGTAGAGATTTTGGAGTTCAACCTCGAAAACCTTGTGTTAACGTCGTCGGAGGATGCGGCGGCGTTTTTGATGTGGCGGGTTAAAACAGAAAGCGATGAGCCGAATTTGTCGGTTTCACCTGCAATTTCGCGAAGTGCTGCCAGAATTTGCCCTGCCTGTTTTTCGATGCGTGAGCCCTCTAAGCTCATAATTATTGCACGTAGATAAGCGTAAAGAGTGTTAGGCGAAACTGGCCGGACCCGTTTTTGGTAGGCATAATCGTCAATCTCCGGATTATTGGTTAAAATTTCATAATAAACAGGCTCTGCCGGAATATACATCAGAGCAAAATCCAAAGTCCCCTCTTGCGGCCTAATGTATTTTGTAGAAATTGCATCAATATGCTTTTTTACATCCACAACAAACGATTTACGATGAGCCGCTCGCTCTTTCTCGTCTTGGCTTTTGCTCATTTTTCTGAAATTTTCCATTGGAAATTTAGCATCGATTGGAATAATTCCCTGCTCAAGTTTCAGGGCCGCGTCGACAATTTCGCCGGATTTAAAAGCGTACTGCAGATGAAAATGTTGCTTAGGCAAGGCCTGACTAAGAAGATCTTTTAAGACTGCCTCCCCGATTTGACCTCTAAGTTTTGGCGAGCGTAAAAACTCCTGCAGCTCCCGCATTGATCTCCCAAGCTCGGTCATTTCTCCTACCGACTTAGAAACAGTGGAGATAACCTGAGCAGCCCTATCTAATCTTTCATTGATGGCCCGAGTATTGCGGACCATGGAATCGGTGGTTTTGTCCATTGATCCGCGCATGTCGGAGATGAGCTGGGTGAGAAGTTTGGTGGTTTCGTCTTGAGATTTCGAATCGACAAGTTTTTTTATTTGGAGATATATCAATCCGAAGCCGATTATTACTAACGCACCGATTATGAAAAATGTTGTCTGGGAATCCATCGAACGTATTTTACCAGATTGTTATATTGTTAAATTGCTATATTGAGAATACATGAGCAAACTACTTGAGCAATGTAACAATGTAGCAATATAACAATCATGTCTCGTTTTTTACCTTTTACTTTTTTAATAGCTGCAGCTTCGGCTTTTGGTTTGGCTTGGATTGTTGTTGAGGTGGATCCAGCCTCAGCACCTTGGTTTATTTTTACCTTTTTCGTTTTCTTGCTTTTTATATTTATATTTTGTCTTTTGGGACTACTTCTTTATTTTTTGAGAACTCGATTTTATAAGCGCTACAGCACTAGCTGGTATTTTAAGACTTCTTTCAAGATGGCTTTTTTTGTTGCGCTTTTCGTGGCTATTTCGGCCACTTTGGCGATTTTGCAGCAGGTTACTACTTTTAATATTGTTTTGACAATTCTGGCAATCGGCCTTTTGGCTTTTTGGAGTTATTTGGGAAAAAAAGCAAAAAGGCCCGGGAGCCAGTAAGCCTACAAATATTTGTAGGCTTTTTTGATCCTAGTGTTCCAATAGAGGATTGCCGGGAATAAAAGTATAACTACCCCTAAGACTAAAAAGATATAGCGGGGGGGCTGTTGGACCAGAAAACTCAAGGCAGTAATAAATAGCCCAAGGAGCCTCCCAAAAGCCAATGTCAACTCGCGCCCCGGTATTGCACGGTTCAAATCCGGGTTGCGGTCAACTACCATTGCCGTTGAAATATTCCAAAATACAGGAAGCAAAAAGCTGATGGCTCCAGATAAAATTACCCATAGACCAATGTTTTTTGTAGCATAGGGAAACATGAAAGTTACCGCTGCCATCGAAAGCGTCAGTGGGTATAAAAAAACGGATCTTTTTTGTAATTTGTCTGTGAATCTTCCGAGTAGGAATGTAGAAACGACGCCGGCCAGAGCAAGATATGCAACAAATGTGCCGTAATAGAAAGGCGTCTTGATGAAAAATAAGGTGTAGATGGGGATTATACCAATTACCAGAGCTTCCCAGATTCCCTGTAAGAAGATGAAAATTCTTGTTGATTCTATTTCTTGAAGCGCTTCTTTGACGCCGTAGCGAAGTTCGAAATTTTTCTGCAAGCCAGTCAGATAAAAGCAGATTAAGAAGGAGACTGATGAAAAAATCCAGATCAAGGCTATGTTAATTTGGGCCAAGAAACCGGCAAAAATAGGTGCTATGACAGAAATTAGTGACCCTGTCCCAAACATTACCGCTGAGCTTTCGCCTCTTTTTTCCGTCGGGGTTAATTCAAAGTGAGCAATGTTATAAAAAACAAAGAAGAAGAAAAGCGTGAGTCCGCTAACAAACATTGCCAAATAAAATTGATATACACTGAAAAGTTTAATTATCAAAAAAATAAAAGCTAACCAAGTTATGATTGCCAAATACCAAGAAATTCGAGAGGTCAATCTTCTAAGGGTAAGTAGGGCGATGATTTGGCTGGCGAAGATTAAAACGCTTCCCCAAATCATTTCATTAAAAGTAAAACCTTGCTTTAAGTAATAGGTGGGCAAAATTGATCTTGAGAAAATAGAAAACCAAAGAAACGAGAAATAGAAAATTAAAAGAGTTCTAAATTCCTTTTTGTACATTTGGTGAGATCCTATTGGGAGAGGATAATGACGCCCTCTCTCCAGCCGCCGGGGTCTTTGATTAAAGTGCCATCTTTTTGGTAAATATGAGTTGTGATAGCAATTGATTTGTCGCGGAATGAATCTGGAATCTGCCAATCCAGTTTATGAGGAGAAGCGCTAACCTCACCAATCATTTCCCACTTACCATCCGCATAAGCTTTTGCCCAAAACTGAACCTTTTGAACATCTTGGGGGCGATCTACCGAAAGCTCGATTGTAAACTTGTTGCTTTTTATTATTTCGCCGGGCCGGGGGGATATAATATGACCACCAGAGGCTACCTGATTTTGATTCTGAATATTTTCCGAGTTTTGCGAAATCAAGGGCTTTACGATCAAAAAAATAATAATCAGCCCAAGAATCACAAGGGCAATTACGCCAAAAACATTTATCGGCCAGCCTTTTTCGCTTTTTTCAATTGGACCGCGTTTTTCTTGAACATCGGGCATTTCATTTTAAATTATACCAATTACACCAGAGTCCTATTTTCAAGTGTATTTCACACTCTTGAAATTAAATCATATTAAGATAGAATGGCCGTAAGCCTCTTGGAATTGAAAATTTACTTATATGTCCAAAGTTAACCCCATTCAAAGAATTCTGGCAATAATTCTTTCGACAATTATCTCATTTTTAACATGGTTTATAAGACTGGTTACATTTATCGGCGATATCACAATCTGGACGGCTAAGATAATTTTTATAAGTCTTGCCAAAATTACCAAAAAACTCAACTTAGACGTACGAAAAAGATTACCTAAACTTGCCAAAATAGTTGACGGCGCACTTCATTATCCGGCAATTTACCAAGAAAGAAGTTTTAAGATAGGTCTTTTGACCATTGTTATTTTGATTGGCTCCATCTGGTATTTCACACGCGATCTTCCGAGCCCAAGACAACTGGAAACAAGACAAATTCCCCAAACGACTAAAATTTATGACAGGAATGGCAAGCTTCTTTTTAATGTTTATACTGACCAGAACCGGACAGTAGTGCCACTTTCAGAAATTCCTGACAACTTAAAGAGGGCAACAATCGCGATTGAGGACAAAGATTTTTATAAACATAAAGGTTTTGATGTTTATGGCATAATTCGCGCTGCCAGAAACACCGTTTTTGCGGGTAGTCTGCAGGGAGGATCGACGATTACCCAGCAGCTTGTCAAGAGTGTTTTTTTGTCACCTGAGCGAACAATCACTAGAAAGATCAAAGAGCTGTATTTGGCTTTTCGGGTAGAAATGGCTTTCCCCAAAGATAAAATCTTGGAGATGTATCTCAATCAAGTTCCTTACGGGGGAACTGCTTGGGGCGTGGCAGCAGCTAGCGAGCAGTATTTTGGTAAATCGGTCCATGATTTAACGCTTGGGGAAGCGGCACTTTTGGCAGGGTTGCCAGCGGCTCCCAGTTATTACTCACCATTTGGTCAAAATCGCCAGCGCGCTTTCGAAAGACAAAAGTTAGTTTTGGCGAGAATGGTCGACGATCATTCAATTTCAAAAGAAGAAGCGACTAGGGCACAATCGGAGGAAATTCAAATAAGGCCGGCGATAATCAATATTAAAGCCCCCCATTTTGTAATGTATGTGAGGGAATATTTGGCGCAAAAATACGGTGAGACGGTAGCAGCGCAAGGAGGTCTTAAAGTAACGACGACGCTGGATTTGGTAATTCAAGGAGTTACCCAGAAGGAAATCCGCGACAACATTGAGAAACTTAAGGATCTTCGCGTTTCAAATGGAGCAGCGCTGGTGACCAAATCCAAAACCGGTGAGATTTTGGCCATGGTTGGCTCAAAAGACTTCTTCGATACTTCAATTGACGGTAATGTCAATGTGACGATTGCACCAAGACAACCAGGCTCGGCAATTAAACCAATCAATTATGCAACGGCTCTGGCTCATCGATTAATTACTCCGGCAACGGTGATTATGGATGCTCCGACGACTTTTTCTGGCGGGCCTGCACCATATAGACCAGTTAATTATGACGGAAGGTTTCACGGACCGGTTCAGGTAAGATATGCTTTGGGAAATTCATATAATATTCCGGCAGTTAAGGTGCTGGCTTTAAATGGCGTTTCCGAAATGATTAAAATGGCGCGAGAAATGGGTATTTCTACTTTTGAGGATGAATCTCGCTACGGGCTTTCTTTAACATTAGGAGGCGGTGAAGTGAAAATGACGGAAATGGCCATGGCTTTCGGGGTTTTTGCCAATGAAGGGTTAAAGGTTGACTTGACACCTGTACTTCGAGTGGAAGATTCAAAAGGGCGGGTCTTGGAGGAATTTAAACCAAAGACCGGAAAAAGGGTTTTATTGCCGGAGGTAACTTTCTTGATTTCCTCAATACTTTCAGACAATAGCGCCAGATCAGCTGCTTTTGGACCGGCTAGTCTTTTAGTAATTCGCGGCAAAACTGTGGCTGTTAAGACAGGGACGACAGATGATAAAAGGGATAACTGGACAATTGGTTATACGCCAAGTTACTTGGTGGCCACTTGGGTTGGGAACAATGACAACACACCAATGAATCCGCTTCTGGCTTCCGGGATAACCGGTGCGGCACCAATCTGGAACGGTATTATGACCGATCTTTTGAAAGATAAAGTTAATGAGACTTTTAAGGTTCCTTCGGGGGTGCTTGGAAAGGAGATATGTTCGGCAACCGGCGGCTTGAAAAATGAAAAGTGCAATAATCGTTTTGAATACTTTTTGGCCGGTACCGAACCAACGAAAGATACATTTACCAAGGTGAAGATTTGGGTGGAAAGAGGCACGGGGAAGATTGTACCCCCAGGTACACCAAACTCTGACGAGAAAGAAGAAGTTCTTATTTCGGATCCATATTCTAAACAGGACTTTTGCGCGACTTGCCCTTTGCCTGGACCGACACCTTCACCGAATCCCTAATTTCTCAATTCAGACAAACCGTCTTCTTCAAAGACACCTCGGAGGTGGAATGCATCTAATCAAGGAATTTTTCAACCAGGGGCGGGTCAGTTTAAAAACTGAAAGGTGGAGAGGATTTTTGGGGCTGATGTTGTTGATTGAGGTTGTGGTTGGGGGTTGAGTATGTTCATCATTTCACTTTCGGGAATATTTAACAACTTGGTCTATTTAAAATTGAGCGGGTCTGTAACAGAAAGAGTTTTGATTTTAGCAAAATCTTCGTCATAGGTCGCTATTTTTGAATTTCTTGGAACTTGAGTTGTGATTAAACAGTCGGGGAATTTTATATTTAACTTCTGGAAAGTTTCGAGGGCCTTCCTGGTATTTGTTTTCTCTACTAATGTCAGATTCCTAAGGTCGAGAATTTTTTGAATGCCTTCAAGAACTTCCTTTTTTGAAAATTTATAAATTCTTGCAAGAACAAATAGAACTTCAAATATGACTATATTTGAGGTGTAAGGGCGAGCCTTGCCTTTTTCAATTATTTCCAGAAGCCGGACACAATCTTTAAACTTCTTTTTATCGTCTGCCGTAAAGTATCTAATGAAAACGCTTGTTTCAAGAAATATCTTCTCCACTTATCTTTTACCCCAAGAATAATCTATATAATCTCTTATTTTTTCAGCGGGTATTGGTTTTTTCACTTTAAACTTACCAGCTAAAGATAAAATGCCTTTTTTCTCATCAACTGGTTCGATGATTATTTTCCTATCTTCTGCCTTAATAATCGCTCTGCCATGTTTTTTAAGGCCGATTTTTTTCCTGACAGAAACAGGGATGTGAACCTGAAATTTTGGAGTAATTGTTGTTAACTCTGACATTGCAATAACTATAATAGATTATTACCCTACTAATGTCAATACAACTAAATTCAGGATAAGAGGGTGCGAGTACCTAATTTCCTGTATCCTAATCTATGAATTTGCCCTTGGACTGCGCTCAGGGTAAATTTGTTGAATGTTTCATTTAACAAATTTAAAGAGAGAAGAATTATGATTGGGGCAAAACCTTTTCTCATATTTCCATCATTTCAGCTTTTGCTTTAAAAGACAAATTGGTGCGAAAATATAAGGCATGAAGAAAACAATTTATCTAGCGCAGGCTATTCCTTATGTTAATGCCGCCCCCCACATCGGTCATGCCCTGGAGTTTGTGCAAGCGGACTCGCTGGCAAGATTTTGGCGACTTTTAGGTTGGGATGTTTTGTATACTACCGGGACCGATGATAATTCACTTAAAAACCTGCAAACCGCCGAGGCCGAAGGTTTGCCAACAAAAGAAGTCGTGGACAAATACGCCAAGCAATTTGAGGGCCTTAAGGAGGTACTTAACATAAGCTGGGATATTTTTAACAGAACCTCCTCAAAAGAGCATTTCAGGGGAGCCCAAAAATTGTGGAGCCTTTGCAAGAAAGAAGACATTTATAAAAAGAAATACAAGGGGCTTTATTGTGTCGGGTGCGAGGCATTTTACAAACCGGATGAGATAGTTTTGGGAAAGTGCCCGGACGGTCATTCAAATATAGAAGAGGTTGCGGAGGAAAACTATTTTTTCAAACTCTCCAACTACCAAAGATATTTGGAGAGATTGATTGCAAACGATAAATTGCGGATTTTGCCGATATCCCGGAAGAATGAGGTACTTTCGTTTATTGCCCAAGGTCTTGAGGACTTCAGTATTTCCAGGTCAGTCGAGAGGGCGAGAGGGTGGGGCGTCCCGGTGCCGGGAGACGGTAGCCAAGTTTTGTATGTCTGGTTTGACGCCCTAACGACATACCTTACCGCTCTTGGCTTTGGAAACGAGGAGAGCTTGTACCGGAAGTTTTGGATAAATAGCCAAAATAAAGTGCAGATATTGGGTAAGGGGATAATCAGATTCCATGCGGTTTATTGGCCGGCGATGCTTACCTCTGCCGGCATTCCCCTGCCAAGCTCTGAATTTGTCCATGGTTATGTGACTCTAGAGGGGCAAAAGATTTCAAAAACGCTGGGAAACGTGATTGACCCGTTTGAGCTAGTTGATAAATTTGGGGTTGATGCGATCCGGTTTTATCTGCTGCGCGAAATTCCGGCGTGGGGCGATGGTGATTTTGCACTTTTGCGATTTAAGGATTTATATAACGGCGAGTTGGCAAATGGTTTGGGGAATTTAGTGGCACGGGTCGCAAGGCTGGCCGCCGACACAAAATTAAATTTGCCGGAAAAAAAGAATTTCACTTTTAAGAAAGTAGTTGCCGGGAATCTCAAGAGTTTTCGGTTTGATCAGGCTTTAATTGGTTTGTGGGAGGAAATTTCACAGCTTGACAGGCGGATCAACGAGGAAAAGCCTTGGGAGCTTACCGGTCTTTCACTAAAAAAATCTATAGCACCGATTGCAAGAGAAATTCGGGAAATTGCTTTTAACCTCTCACCATTTTTGCCAAGAACAAGTGAGGAGATTCTTGATCAATTCACCGGAAAAATTTCCGCCGAAAAACCATTATTCCCAAGGATTTAGATTATAACCCTAAACCTACTCTCGGGGTTTAGTATACAAAGACTAACAGGGTTTTTCCAGAAAAAATTCCGAAAACGACAAAGTTTAAAGAATTAAAAAGAACAAAGTATCAAAGCTTTAAGCTTTTTTCACTCCCGAGGAACGCCCACCCAAGCGCGGATCGTGATGGCCAGCCTCCAGATCCCAACGGATCTGCAAGCAGCCGTCCCCGCCGAACTGCGCACAGACAATGCGACCGCCGTAATGGGAACCTAAACGAACCCATGTTCCGACTTCGTCTAAATACTTTCTTGTAAAGAGTTCGCTGTCCTGGCTGGCTGCTATGTATTGGTTAAGAGAGAGTATTGTTCTTTGGTCTTTTTTAATCCTGTCCAGAAGCCGTCTTTCTTTTGTGTCAAGGTAAGGAGCTTTAATTGCTACTTCGTAGTCAAACCAGCCAAAAGGATCTTCGTTATTAGTTACCCGGTTGTCTTTTTGAACGATGTAGTTTCGCATTTCGGGGAACATTTTACCAAGGACGAGGCAGGTTTGCTGAGTTGCTAGTTCCGCTGGCAAATATCCAACTCTTTTACCGTTTGCTTCAAGATCTGTAAGCTTTTCTTGGGTATATGGACATGATGTAACTTCGTATGTAGTACCCACACGTTCGCCCCGATCTTGCCAAATTGCTTGATGTGTTTGAGTTATAAGTTCTGGAGTGTGCGGCTGATTTTGATATGCTTCGATTACTTTTACAAGAGGGACGACTACGTCTCGAGCCTCTGATTTTGGCCCAGTTTGGGGTGTTGTATCTTCGATATCACCGCCACGAGCTCTTCTGACAGCAGCAATAATATTAGCGAATCCTTGATCTTGGGGATTACCAGTTGCTAACAACGCTAGTTCTGCCTTTTCTAATTCCTTGACCATATTGTCGCAAATTATACTTTGCTATAGGTCTCTTGTCAAGTGGTATACTTGATTCTATGAATTTGGTTGATACCCATGCTCATTTGGATTGTACCGATGACAAGAAAGGGTGGATTGAAAGAGCGAAAGAAGCGGGAGTAAGTAAGATTATCTGTATTGGGACGTCGGTTGAGGCAAGCAGGAAATGTGTTGAGATTGCAGACCATCCTTCGCATAAGCGGAGCTTGCGGTCCTCGTCCTTCGGTAAACTCGGGGCTGCGGGCCTAAAGAACGCGAGCAAGATACAAGAAGTTGCCAAAAGGATTCCTCTTGATCGACTGCTTTTGGAGACTGATTCGCCGTTTCTTTCGCCAGAACCGTATCGTGGCAAGACTAATGAGCCGAAAAATGTTAGAATAGTGGCCGAGTTTATCGCCTCGCTTCGTAATCACACTCCTGATAAAATAGCCGAGGCAACGTCGCGGAATGCGGAGAGGTTGTTTGGGATCTAAAATGCGAATTGATGCGAATAAAAGATAATAGTTATTGTTCGTATGTTGAAGGGTTTTGTTGAGAAGTACGACAAACAAGTTCACCGGTTTCTGGAAATTTTACCGGGGACTTTTTCATGGAGTCTGATTCTTTTTCCGGTTTGGGGATCTTTTTGGATACCTCATTATGTTGCCTACTATGTAATTCTTTTTGACATCGTTTGGTTTTACAAGTCCGGGACTCTGGCTTTGGCTTCGACCTTATCGCATTTAAAACTTAATGCCTCTAAAAAATACGACTGGTTGGCTGATTGCTGTCGCTTGCCTGGTTTTAGAAAGATTCATCACCTGATTGTGGTTCCAACTTATAAAGAACCTCTGGCCACTATTGAACGCGGTCTTGAATCGATAGCAAGACAAGATTTTGCCAGCAATCAAATTTCTGTCTGTCTGGCTTTTGAAAAAAGAGAGGGTAAGAATGCGGTTGGTAAGGCAAGGATTTTGACCAAGAAATACAAGGGGGTGTTTAGTAACTTAATTGTCACTTTTCACCCTGATTTGCCCGGGGAAGTTGCCGGTAAATCTTCAAATGAAGCCTATGCCGGCCGCTTGGCAAAAAAGATTCTGGTGGAGGTGCAAAAAAAAGATATTAACTATATAGTGGTGACTTCCAAAGACGCCGACGGAATTTTTGATGAGAAATATTTGTCTTGCCTGACGTATAAATTCTTAACAAACGAAAATAGACACCTTCTATTTTGGCAACCAGTTATTCTTTACTACAACAATATTTGGCGAGTCCCGGTGCCGATTAGAGTGATGAACAGTCTTGGTTCTGTTTGGCAAACAGCGCTGAATAGCCGGGCAGACAAACTTATCAATTTTTCAATGTATTCACTTTCTTTAAAACTTTTAGATGAGGTGGGCTATTGGGATGTGGATGTGATTCCGGAGGATTTCAGGGTATTTTTTAAAAGTTATTTTGCCAAAGATGGAAAAGTTGAAGTTGAACCAATTTTTTTACCGGTATACGCGGACGCAGCTGAGTCAACAAGCTATTTTAAGTCGCTTGTAAATTTTTATGAGCAGGAAAAGCGCTGGGCCTGGGGAGTTTCTGACGATGCCTACTTTATTAAAAATTGGCTAATTTCTAGTCATATTCCCTTTTGGCCAAGGACAATACGAGTATTTCGAGTTCTGGCGGATCACTTTTTGTGGCCAGTTAATTGGTTTGCGATAACTTTGGGGGCGACTATCCCTGTAATTTTAAATCCTGCCTTTGCACAGACTGTAATGGGGCAGAATTTGCCGAGGATTTCTTTTGGAATTTTGAGTTTTTGCTGGATATTTTTGGCGATCATTCTTTTTATTGACTTGCGCCAACGTCCAAAAAGGCAAGGACGGGGGGGGCTTCTACGAACAATAACCTCACCATTGGAGTTTGTGCTGATGCCTGTAGTTACATTTATCTTTTCGGCCCTGCCTGGAATTGACGCCCATACAAGACTGATGCTTGGGAAATATTTGGAGTATAGGGTTACTGAGAAAGTATAAAGTTTTAAGAGAAGTAACCCTTTCTGCGAATAGGGTTACTGAGAAAGTATAAAGTTTTAAGAGAAGTAACCCTTTCTGCGAATAGGGTTACTGAGAAAGTATAAAGTTTTAAGAGAAGTAACCCTTTCTGCGAATAGGGTTACTGAGAAAGTATAAAGTTTTAAGAGAAGTAACCCTGCGGTCCTCGCCCCTCGGTAAACTCGGGGCTGCGGGCCTAAGAGTGACTGAGAAAGTTTAAGTAACTCGCCAACTGAGGACGATTTTCGAACTGCTAATTGGTATACTGTCTTTAAATGTTTTCGCTTTCCCAGAATTATTTAACCCGCGGCTTCTGGGGTGATGAAGCCTGGACTTCTTTAATATCACAACTCCCCTTTCAGCAGATGCTCAAAACTACTGCGGCGGATTTTCATCCTCCCGGTTATTACACAATTGTAGAATTAGTCTATAAATTTTTACCGCCCACGGAAATTATAACCAGGTCTATTTCCATAATTTTCTATTTATTGACTGTGTTTTTAGTTTATAAACTAGCGTCTGAGATCAAGGGGCGTATGTTTGGTTTGATTAGTGCAGTTGTTGTTTTGGTAAACCCGATTTTCTTTACCTATGCATTTGAGGCCAGAAACTACACCATGTTTGCTTTTGCGGCGACGGGGTCGATTTATTGCCTAATAAAATTGTCGTCAGTTCTGGGTTCTCGGTTCTCTGAAAACAAACCACAGAAAACTGATAACCGGAAAAGGTTGTGGACGCTCTTTGTCCTTTTCTCAACTCTGGGAATCTATACCCATTACTACATGTTTTTTATTTTGGCAGCGCAAGGGCTATATTTGATTCTTTTTGATCGTAAAATTCTGCTTCGGATGATTTGGGCTTATGCTGTGGTTGCAGTTCTATACTTTCCCTGGATTCCATTTCTGGAAAAACAAGTTACGAGTGTGGGTCAAAGCTACTGGATTGGGGCAGTTGACAGGCGGACACATTTTGAGGCGCTTTTGAGAATTTTGGGTGGGGAAAACAAAAATATTCTCAGACCATTTTTATTTTGGCTTTCGCTAACACTAATTGCAGTAGGTTTAGCCCAACATATCCGTCAGAAATCTTTTGAAAGATCCTACCGTTTAGTTTGGTTATGGGCAGTTGTCCCATTCATCTTGGCAACACTGCCGGGGCTTGCAATCGATGGATTTAAATTGCCATTTCGCCCAATTTTCTTCTGGCGTTATTTGATCGGCTCATCAGTACCCATATCTCTTATTATTGTCCATGCCAGCCAAAAATTGCCCAAAAATTTATTTAAATTATCGATGGTAGCCATTGTTGTCTTGGGCGTTGCCATTGACGGACTGACCTTTAACCGTTCCCCTTACACTTTTCGCGAGGCATATCGGGAAAAGGTTTTGGGGAAGATCAAAGCTACTGATAAAATAGTAACTGTTTTGCCCTCATTCGCCGAAGTGCTTTATTATCGAAATCGCAATAATTTAAACAATGAATTGATCGTGTTGCCGGAGGGACTTGTGCAATTTTCTGGAAAGAGCTTGCTGGATGCTTACAACGCGAATGGAAAAGTGAAGATTGACAAGGCGCCTAATGGTCGCTATTTTGAACTTAGGCCAGGACCGAGTATAGTCAAAATCGAAAGTCAATCCTTCGACTAGCTCAGGATGACCCTGAGTTCATCGAAGGGTCAAAGTGTAAAGTGATTCTTATTGTTCGAGTCCTTCGACTTGCTCAGGGCAAGAACAACATCAGACTTAGTGCTGATATTGTTCGAGCTTGTCGAGAACTCACTTTTAAGGAAACTTCTCGATTCGCTTAGTTTACCCTGATCCCTGTCGAAGGGCTCACTCGAAGAATATGAAGCGTCTTAAAAAAGAGTACATTCTCCTTGCATTGATATTGTTCTTGACTTTCCTCTTTCGATTCCCCTCTCTTTTTGAACCCTTCTGGTATGGTGATGAGGGGATATTTGCGGCAGTTGCCAATAATTTAAATCAGGGTGGAATTCTTTACCAGACGGCTTGGGATAACAAACCGCCGATGATTTATCTAACGTACGCTGCCATTTTTAAGTTTTTTGGCGTTTCGATGTTCTGGCTCCATTTAGTAACAATAATTGTGGTTTTGACAACTGCTGCTGTCATTTATGAAATCGCCCAAAAGATCATAGGGACGAGAAGGGCACTCGTTGTGACTTTTGTTTTTGGCTTTCTGACTTCATTAAGAATTGTAGAGGGAAATCTGGCACTAACTGAAATTTTTATGATCCTGCCAGTTTCTTTGGCGATGTTTTTGATTGTAAAACGTAATTTTGATTTAATATCGATCGCCGGTGCCGGATTTCTTTTTGCTATCGCTTCTTTGTATAAACAAGTGGGTGCGCTTGAGGCAGCGGCAGTTGGCATCTTTCTTTTTCTTTATACAAAAAGATTTGGCGAATTTTTAAAAAGAGGTCTAGTTTTGGCATTAGGATTCGCAGTCCCTTATTTCGCAACAATTGCCTATTTTCTCCCCAAACATTTAGTTGGAGATTATGTTTTTGCAGCCTATACTTATTATCGAATTTACCTTGGTGAAAGCCCTAAATACGCGCTATTAATAAATATCCTTAAATTTTTGCCGATTGTATCGGTAATAGTTTATGGTTTTTGGCGTAAAGCTAAAAATGATCTGTCTGTTTTTTATCTATTTTTATTGTGGACTGCTTTTTCATTTTTAGGAAGCTTTTTTTCGGGAAGGACTTACGGGCATTATTTAGTGCAAGCAATACCTGCAGTTTCCTTGCTTTTTGGATCAATATCACTTAAACCTAAAATTGAAAGGGTTCAGATTATTTTTGCTCTTTTCTTTTTTGTCCCCTTAATCTTTTTGACTAAATTATTATTCACGGATTTTCTCTCGGGGGGTTCTATTAATCAAGTGGGCTACTTTCGAAATTTCATTGATTTTAGTTTGAATAAAAAGGACTTGGGCCAATACAATGATTATTTTGATAAAAATGTGACTTCGACAATGGCCCTTGATGATTTCTTCGCACTAAGAAATGCCAGAAGTGCAAAGGTCTACATTTGGGGAGATTATCCGTGGCTTTACGCTGTGGCCGACCTTAAAAACCCAACACGGTATGTCACGAGCTTTCATGTTTTTGGGGTACCAAAAGGCAGTGAAGAAGTGATAGAAGCACTTTCTGCCAATCCTCCCGATTACATTATTAAACCATCCAGCTCGATTGGCTACTTTGTTGAGCTTGAAAAACTTTTAGCAAAAAAGTATACAAAATTAGTTAAAATCGAAAACAGCAACGTTTATGTTAAGAGAAACATATGAGAATTGAGGAAGGTCCAGGCGAAATTTCAGGCGATAAATTTTCAATTTTAATTTTTATTTTTTGTATCTTATTGATTTTGGTACAGGTTTCAATGATTTTGGTCTCAATTGGAAAACTACCTCCCCGATTACCACTTTTTTACTCAAGAGTCTGGGGAGAGGCGATGTTGGCACCTAGCATTGCTTTGTGGATTCTGCCAATAATTGCAGCTTTTGCTGTAATAGTTAATTTTTTGATGGCAATTTTCGTAGTTTATCAAAGTCGTTTTCTGTCTCGAATTTTAGTAATTTTTAGCTTTCTGGTGGTCTTAACTACTCTTTACGGACTGGTCAAACTCATTTCTCTTTTAACATGAGCCTTGTCTTGCCTTTTGTAACATCACTGGCATTTTCGCTTCTTTTAACACCTTTGACAATTTTAGTGGCAAAAAGGTACGGATTTGTCGATGACCCAAAAAAACATGCACATCCGGCAATTTTGCACAAAAAAGTTGTGCCAAGGGCTGGCGGATTGCCCATTTTTTTGGCATTTGGCGCTACCGCCATTGTGACTCTTTCGATATCAAAGCAAATTGTAGGAATTTTTTTAGGCGGTTTGCTTTTAATTATAATCGGGATTATTGACGATAAATATGATTTAAAAAATTCTTACAAACTTTTAGCTCAGTTTCTGGCGGCGCTTGCGGTTGTGGCAGGCGGAATTGGCATCACTTTTATTACCAATCCTCTGTTGATATTTGACCCCTCGGGTTTTGGCTTGGGTCCAGTGCTTCATCTGGACCTGTGGCGTCTTGGCTTTAATTTTTGGGGAGAACACTCAATTTTGATACTTGCTGATATTTTTGCTCTTTTTTGGATTGTTTGGGTAATAAACATGGTTAATTTTTCAAGCGGAGTTGACGGGCAAATGCCAGGAATTGTATTTATCGCTATGATAGTAATTTTTGCAGCAAGTTTAAGGTTTTTCGGGACTGATCCGAGTCAGTTGATTGTTACCAAGCTGGCATTGATCGGAGCTGGAGCAACGCTTGGATTTTTAATTTTTAACTTTTATCCGGCGAGGATATTCCCGGGTGACTCCGGTTCGTATTTCTTGGGATTTTTAGTGGCTGTTTTGGCAATTTTGGCAGGGGCGAGAGTCGGAACGGCAATTCTGGTAATGGCGGTTCCTTTAATAGACGGCGTTTTTACAATTATGCGGAGAATTACGACAAGACAATCGCCGTTTGCCGGGGATCGCAAACATCTTCATCATAGGCTAATGGAATTGGGCTGGGGGCAAAGGAGAGTTGCCTTGTTTTATTGGCTTTTGTGTGCTATTTTAGGTGCGGCTGCGCTGAGCTTAGCGTCTCGCGAAAAGCTTTTTGCGGCAATAGTTGTTTCAGTTATTGTCCTAGGAGGACTGCTTTGGCTAAATATGAATTTGCCACAAAAGGCCCGAAGATAATTTGGTTGCCATTTTGGTTATTTGTTTCAGCTAGACCAAGACAGTGGCTAAAAAACTTAGCCCTTTTTGCGCCTTTGGTTTTTGAAGGTGAATTTTTTAACCCAAGTAAATTTTGGACGGTTACCTTAGGATTTGTGATTTTCTGTGTTATTACCTCGGCAATCTACATTATCAACGATGTGATCGATATTGACAAAGACAAAACCCACCCTTTTAAGAGCAGGCGACCGATTGCAGCAGGGAGAATCAATCCGACAATTGCACTTTTAGCTGCCTCGGCCCTTCTTGGTTTGGCGATACTTGTTTCGAGTAGATTTTCAACATTTTTTACGATTGCCACTTCAACTTATGCGGTGTTACAGATAATTTATTCATTATTTTTTCGCTCTGTGATTCTTTTGGATGTAATGGCGATTGCTTCTGGATTTTTACTGAGAGTCTATGCCGGGGCGGTGCTGATTGACGCCCATGTGACGATCTGGTTTATCTTGACAGTAGCAAGCCTGGCGCTTTTCTTGGCTGTCGGTAAGAGGAGATCCGAAAGAACACTACTTCTGGGGTCTAGTGACAAAAGCCTGGCAACAAGATCGATACTTTTGCATTATCCTGAATCACTACTTGACTCATTGACGGTGATGTTTGCCACGGCTTCTTGGTTTTCTTACACCATGTTTACCTTTTTGCAACCACCGCCTGGCGCTGGTGCCCAGGTACTGGTTTTATTTGGCGACTTCTTGCCTCGCACGTTTTTAGCTTCCAAGTGGCTGATGGCGAGCGTACCATTTGTCATATATGGGGTGATGAGATATTTATACGTGATTTATGAGAAGAAGGAGGGAGAATCACCGGAGCGAGCTTTACTTAGCGACGTACCGCTTTTGGCATCGGTTTTACTTTGGGGGATTTTAGTTTTCGTGGTGATTTACGGAAGTGACTTTTTGCCGGTAAGAATGATTAGGTATTTGCAGTAGAATTAGAAAAATTTCGCAAGTTTAACGTCAAAGCTTTTAAAGTCTTTTGCGCTCTTATCTTTCGCGTAAGACAAATTATAACAATCTTCCAAGCTGAAATTAGTCTTCTGAAATAGATTTAAACTTTCGGTAAGTACTGTCCTTTCTTCTAAAATAATAAAAGTCATAGACAGAATTTTCACCAGTATGGCGATCAACTCCTTTTTCTTTCGGCCATAAAAAGAATGCAGTACCCAATAAATTTCAAAAAAAACAATTGTAGAGGTAACTAATGTGGCTTTTGCCTGAGCACCCTCGAGAAAGAGCTGTTTAGCTTCTAGGTACTGGTCATCTATATCTTCAAGAAGAAACCGTAGGAAAAAATTAGTGTCGACGAAAATCACTTATTCTTTGCGAAGTATTTTTCCTTAGAATCTTTAATAATTCGCCCCAGATCTTTGCCTTGCCACTTTTTTGGGGTTTTGACAGAGCCTGCCAACTCTTCTACCAGTTTTTCGGCGGGGGTGATTAATAGGCGACCATTTTCCTCCAAAATGATTACCTTTTGACCAATGTGAAGATCGGCTTTTTTAAAAATTGCCTCGGGTAAGGTAATCTGTTTCTTGCCGGTAATTGTAGCTAGTTGTGACATATAGTAAGGAAATTATACTACTTGCAAGGAAAATTTTTCAATACAAGGAATGAAGATTGAGCTCCTAATCGAAAATGGATAATGACTTTTTACCGGCAAGGAATGATTAGGTATTACAGTAGTGAAAAACGCCGACTGATTATTTAACTCTTGGCTTAGCCTGTAACTGTTGGCATGGCTTAAATATCCCAAATAAGATTGAAGCGATTGCTTAAAATTAGGAGCACAGATTTTTTGTTCAAGCTTTTCAAAAATTCTCTTTTTTGTTTTGGTCCGAGGCAGACGATAATGTGGCAAAATAATATATCCGCAAAAATCTACACCTTGTATTAACTTTCTAAGGATTATTTTCTTTGGATGTATTTGTAATTTTAAATCGTTCTGTAAAAAGTTTCCTACGGAAATTAAACTCGGTTTAAGTTGTAGTTTTCCAGTATTTAGGATAATAAAGTCGTCAGCGTAGCGAATATAGTACTTGATCTTGAGGTCCTGTTTAACAAATTGATCGAGTTCATTTAAATATATGTTGGCAAATATTTGGCTGGTCAGATTTCCAAGCGGAATACCGGCATTTTTCCCTTTGTCTGTTCGAAAACTTGTAAGGATTTCGTTTATTAACCAGAGGATGTTTTTATCATTTACTTTTCTTCTAATAAATTTTAGTAAAATTTCGTGATCAACGCTTGCGAAGAATTGCTTAATATCCAACTTCAGCGCCCAACAATCTTGAGTGTAGTTTTTGCTGACGATCCGGGTGTATTGTTCAAGCCTTTTAACCGCTCTGTGGGTCCCTTTATCCAGCCTGCATGAATAGGAATCGTAAATGAAAGTTTTATCAAAAAGGAAGTATAGATACTTGTAAAGAAGGTGGTGGACTATGCGGTTGGAAACGCTCCATCGCAAAATAAAGCAAGGGAGATACTACAAACAAGTCGAAATATCTCCCTTAAACATTTGCAAGAAACTACCGAGGAACGCCCACCCAAGTTCGGATTGTGATTGTCAGCCTTCAGATTCCAATTGACGTTCAAGTTGCCGTCCCTGTTGAAGCTCGCATTGACAATGCGACCGTCGTTGCGGGAACCTGCCACTTAATTTGCCTTGTGCCATCCGTAATCACTGCAGCTTGATAACTCTTACCGCTGTATTTTATTTGGGAGCAGTTCTTTTTTACAGAACACCTCCACAAGCACAAAACAAGGAGTGTCTTGCTCTTCTGTTGTGCTCTCCAAGTGTCCGTAAACACTTGGACTCCGGCAATATTTTTGAAAATCAAGGATTTCGGTGACCTAAAACCGTAGTCTTAGATTCATTAACCTACTTTCGAGGTTTAGTATATATAAAAAAGCAATGTTTTTCTAGAAAAAAATTCCGAAAAGGACAAAGTTTAAAGAATTAGAAAGTATAAAGTTTCAGAGTATTAAGCTTTTTTCATTCCCGAGGAACGCCCACCCAAGAACGGAACGTGATTGACAGCCTTCAGATACCAACCGACGCTCAAGCGGCCGTCCCCGCTGAAGCCCGCATCGACAACGCGACCGTCGTCGCGGGAACCGAGACGGACCCGTGTTCTAATTTCCTCTAAATATTGACCTGTGAAAAGCTTACTGTCTTGACCGGCTACTATGTATTGGTTAAGGCTTAGTATTGTTCTGCCGTCTTTTTTCATCCTGTCCATAAGCTGGCCTTCTTCGGTATCGAGGTATGGAGCGTCAACTGCGGCTTCATAGTCAAACCAGCCTGAAGGGTTTTCGTTATTGGTTACCGAATTACCTTTTTTAACACTATGGCTTTGCATTTTTGGAAACATTTCGCCAAGAACGTGCCTGCTTTGCTGGGTTGCCAGTGCTACTGGCAAATATCCAATTCTCTTACCGTTTGCTTCAACGTCCGCTAGCTCTTCTTGTGTGTATGGGCACGGTGTAACTTCGTATGTAGTACCAATAAGTTCTCCTCGAGCCTGCCAAATAGCTTGGTGAGTTTGAGTTACAAGTTCTGGTGTATGAGGTTGGTTTTGATATGTTTCGATTACCGAGGCTAAAGGGTCTATGTCCTGAACCTTTGGTTTTGTTGCAGAAGGTAATCGGTCAACTTTAGGACCGGGATCTTTAATTCCGTGAGTCCTCATGATATGTCTCATGAGTTTTATTCCTCCCTGCTGAAGTTTATCTTGGTTTTCTGGATGCTTTCCTGCGGCATCCAAACGCTCCATAACCATATTGTTGCGGATTCTATATCAACTATGGGTTATTTGTCAAGTGTTAGTTCGTAAGGATAGCAAACTCAATTGTTTTCTGGTTATTTGCAAGTTGTTGAGGTTCGACGGACGATCGATGTTATGCTGACATTTTTGGATTCAATGTAATAGATTCCCACGGCCTGAAGGCCGTGGTTTTCTCCTTCTTCGCTTGCGATTCGCCACGTCAAACGTGGCTTGTCGAGTTTGACTCGACGCTTCATCCCCGACATGAATGTCGGGGTTTTTCGCTCAGAATAAAAAACTCGATAGCTTGCGACTCTCAGACGATAGCCGTCAGTTAACTTTTTAATATGTTTACCGTCCGCAAGATAAGGAGTACTTGTAAGATAGCTCGTAATTGACTGGAAGTGTTTGGGTGAAATAATAACGGAAAGTTTATCGTTATTTTTAGTTACTAGAACTACTTCATCATTCTTGCGAACTTGATCAAAAATTCGCTTGGTATCCTTTCTAATATCGGTTACACTCTTGAGAATAGGAAATTGCATAACAAATTTATCAATAATCAGTTTATGTGGATTTGAAACTCAACTGTCTGGCTCTCACCTGAGGCCTCCTCAGGCGAATAGAGACTGACAGGAACTGAGGTTAGGCTTGGAGCCATGATTGAGGTTAATAGGTTATTTGGATCTTCACCAAAGAAAAGACTATTCTGACCGGATGTTACCTCAAGACTGTAAGTCTGAGTTCTATCAGTCGGATTATTGATAATCAAAACTCCGAGAAATGCCTGAGAAGGTCCCTGCTTGGCAAGGCTGATGCGATAAGCGTCGCTTGATTGAGAAAAGGTAATGTTGGGAAATTTCTCGATCTGGGAAACCAAAAGATATGGCGAGCTACTTTTAACGCCAGCAACTTTGGCGAAATTGCGGGCAAAGTAGAACGGGGTGGCGATTAGACCAATAAGAAGAACTACGGCAAGGAAGTTAAGAAGGATTTTTGTGTAATTCATATTTTTTTATTGTTGAATTGTTAGAGCAATTTAACAATTTATTGGCTTTTGCCAAGCTCTATCTCTTTTTCAATATCAACCGCTAAAACCCAGGAGAAATTGGCAGCGACAACAAAAGCAATAATGGCAATTTGCGGATAAGTTGTGCCAAGAATTGTGGATAGGACCAAAAAGCCCACAGTTAACCACAAAAAGACCAGCCAGATGACCGCCTGATGATAAAGATGATAGCTTGGAGCAACCAACCAGTCTTGGCCGATGGCGACAAGTTTGGCATGAAGACTTGGGTGAATATGGCTTTCATGAAAATAGTGCGCACGAACTAAAACATAAACGGTGCCTGCCGCCGCTACCAGAAACATAACCAGATTTGAGTAATTCTCGGCGGTTGTGTAGGCTTCTAGGCTTTGGAACTGAACAGAAGGCAAGATTTTTAAGAACTGACCATTTTTGAAAGTAAAGGGCAGATGTAGAAAATAGCTTGATGCTAAAAGGCCAATCATTTTGCCACATATTAAGGAGACTGCCGGAATAATGGCCTCATCGATTAGCTTGACAAGAGATCGGGTAACCATACTTTAAATATATCATGAGGGTTGATAAACGCTAAATTGCTAAAGACTAAAGCAGTTCAATAATTTCAAATTTTTAATTTTCAATTTACATTCAATTGTTAATGATTTAATTTTGAAATTTAGAAAATTAAACTTCATTGAAAATTACTAAAAGCGTTCGTCTTTAGGTATTAGGCGTCATAACTTTTTAGTGTATTGGCTGGAAATCCAACCTTGTTTGCCCGCTTCGCCCGCGAAGCGAGGCGAGCCCTCGAATTTAATTTTGATCCAATCCTTGGTCTCCTGGATAATTTCAAGCTGGTCACCGGTCTTGACTCTGCCGATTTCAGGACTGGATATTGATGATTCTTGACGCACCCTTAAAAACCCTTGAGGTGTTTGGGTGATTTCCACTTTAGGTTGAGGTGCAGGCGAGGGGTTATTTGATCCTATACTTTTGGCAATTTCTGAAGCCAAAGTTACGTCGGCTGCAAGTTGATACTTGCTTGAAGTTTTGATAGAAAATTGCCTCTCTTGATAGCCCATTTTCGAAAGAAGAACTTTGTGCTCGCCATCTTCAATTTCGTCAGTGAGGACTGGCGTTTTGCCGATTAACTTACCATCGACAGTTAAATCGGCACCATTGGGCATGGAGGAGATAAAAAGACCTTTTTCGCCGGGTGCAAGGGAGAGGATTTCTCCTTGTTGAGCCAGAAAGTTATTGGCAAGTTCACGATTAACGACAGTCAGAGTACCGCCAGTTAGAGTAATCTTATCCACAAAACTTGCTTCGGAAACGGTTATTTTAAGCAAATGTTCCCCTGTTTTAAGTTGATCGGAGAAAAATGGCGTTTTGCCAAGGTGTTTACCATCCAAGAAGACTGAGGCTTCGGGGACCGATGTAACTTGCAGGGCAGAAGTTTTGCCCTCACCAATGGCATTGCAGCCGGAGAGAACAATGGTGATAAGTGACAAATAACAAATGACAAGTGGTATTTTTTTGATTTTTGAATTTTGAAATTTGAATTTTGAAATTGAAAGAGGCATTGATTTTTAAATTAACACTTTGGCGAACTCAGCACAAGCACCTCGCTTCAGCTTGGCACAATCCCCTGACATAATAATTTTGCCTTCTCAAGATTATTATGGGATTTGACATTTGGGTATTTTTATGGTATGATTTCTCTCCGTAAAATTCCCACTATGGGCTAAATGCTCAAGTCCCTAAAAAATATTATTGTGGACTTCTCGTGGGGAAAAACATGATAAAAACTATCAAAAAAATAAAAAGGGATTTAAAGAAAATTGCCAAGATGGAGGCTAAAGAGGCTATCCTGCAAGGCGCAGGCCTGATACGTACTCAGATAAAAATTAGGCCGAGAGCAAGGCTATTTTCTAAGTTCATTATTATACTTGCCGTGACTTTGCAATTTTCGAGCGCGATTATTTCTTACATCAAGCCAAGAGAGGCTGAAATCAAGATCAACGGCCGGGCAATTTTAGTTGCTGAAAATCGGCAAGATAATATTCCTAAAGCTCAAATAGAGATAGGCTATGCGGTCAATTCACGTCGCTCTCCCTTTGAGTTCCAAAAACCTGTAGATGGTTATCTTTCACAGGGCTACAGCGGGTATCATCGGGCCTACGATATTGCTACAAGTTTGGGAACACCTATTCATCCTCTTGGTTCCGGTATCGTGGAGTTTGCCGGGCAGGTTTTTGATGGTAAGGGCAATATTGTAATTGTTGACCATGGAGATGGTCTTAAGTCTCTTTACGCTCACATGAGTAGAATAGAGGTGGGCGTAGGTAACTTGGTTAATACTAATACTATAATTGGCGCGGTCGGTCTAACTGGCCGAACTACCGGACCTCATGTCCATTTGGAGATTTATGATAACGGGATCGCGGTTGACCCAGCCAGCGTTTTACCTTAGTGAACGAAGAGGCAAATTTGGGGATTCGTCTTCTTCAGATTCAAGTTTATGGGTTAATTCTTCCAGTAAAATTTTAAATTCGACCGGGTTGCCAATGTGTTCGATGACAATCTCTCTCTGGTCAAAACCAGCGGTAATGATAACCAGATGACCGGTGTTGTAGAGATATCGTTGGGCGACTGATTGTTCGACTGTAATATGGGTGATGCGATCGAGAGGCGCGGTAACAATCTTTCTAGAGAAGATTCCTCTGATAATCAAGAAGCGGCGGTTAGTTAAGGCATATGTATAAGACTGCCTCATACGAATAAGCGCGCCCAACTTGGGTATTCCGATAATTAAAAAGGCAAGGGGCAAGAGAGTAAAAAATTTAGTCCAGAAATAGCGAGTGCCAATAGAAGTCACTAAAATGATTTCTTCATCTTGACCTAGAAACTTTGACAGCTTTTTCTTTTGACCTTGAGAGGGGGGTCTAAATGCCATTTCACTAATCAGTGTAGCATATAATAATCGGCTGACATTTGACCCTTCAGCCTCTGTCCCACCTACGCTTAAGCTTCGGCGGGCAAGCATGGTAAACTGAATTAAGACTGTCTATGGATCAGACATTTGCTCAGAGGATTTTAACTAAAATAGGGCTGGCGATTTTGGTTTTAGCGCTTGTCGACCTTTTATATCTGAACTATTGGGTGCTACAGAATCAAAAATTAAATATTAAAGATCAAAAATTGGAAGATGTAAGAACTATTCAAATGGTTGTCACACCTTCACCGGTGCCTAAAGAATCACCTTCTCCAAAACCGTCTTTCGAGCCAAAAGTAGAGACAAAAACTATCGAAACAAAAACGGTAGTTGAAAAAGAATCACAAACGATTGTGCAAACAGCCCAGAAAGAAATTTTTATCCCGATTGGCTCAGGTACAACCAGTAGCAACAGTTATGTTGATCTTGCCGGGCTTGAAGTGACAATCGATACCAATAAATATTCACAGATTGAGTCGGTAGTTTTTGAAGCCTCAATTTGGGTACAGGACGGAAATGGCAAAATGTTTGCCCAACTTTATAATACAACTGATAAGCACCCCGTTTGGAATAGTGAGATTTCGACAAGCTCATCAGTCGGAACTTTGGCGACCTCGTCCAAAATTACTTTAGATTCCGGTGCCAGAACCTATCGAGTGCAGACCAAAACGAACTTGACTAGCTTTGCGGCGCATGTGGATAACGCACGTTTAAAGATTGTATTGAAATAAGAAATGTGCGGGTCTAAATGCGAGAAAAGGAAATTCTAATAAATTTGAGGTAAAAAGGTCAAATTAGTATTCACCCATGCCGCCTGGGGGCATAGAGGGAGCTTTTTCCTTTTCCGGAAGATCGGTAATTAGTGCTTCGGTCGTTAAAATCATCATGGCGATAGAAGCTGCATTTTGAAGTGCGGTGCGAGTGACTTTGACAGGATCAATTACTCCGGCCAAAACAAGATCTTCAAATTTACCTGTTAGAGCATTAAGGCCGATATTGCCGTGCGCCTTTTCGACTTCTTTAACCGCCCATCCGCTATCAACTCCGGCGTTTTTGGCAAGCATACTTAGGGGTTTTTCTAAGGCTTCGCGGACAATTTCGACACCAATTCTTTCATCCGTGTCGTTATTCAAACCAAGTTTGTCTAAAGATTTCATTGCCCGAAGCAAAGCAACTCCCCCACCAACAACGTAGCCTTCTTCAACAGCGGCTTTGGTGGCATGAACTGCATCGTCAACCCTCTCTTTTTTCTCTTTGAGCTCAATTTCGGTGGCGGCACCGACATTAATAACGGCCACTCCACCAGATAACTTAGCAAGTCTTTCTTCGAGCTTTTCTTTGTCAAAATCACTCTCGGTTGTGGTAATTTCGTTTCTGATCTGTTTGATACGGCCTTCAATGGCACTTTTGGCACCTTTACCGCCAACGATAATTGTATTGTCTTTATCCGAAACTACTCTATCTGCCTTTCCCAAGTCTTCAATGGTTACCGATTCCAGTTTGCGGCCCATATCTTCGGAGATAACAACCCCACCGGTTAATGTGGCAATATCTTCAAGCATTTCTTTACGGCGATCACCAAAACCGGGAGCTTTAACTGCCAGAACATTGAAGGTTCCGCGCAGTTTGTTGACAACCAAAGTAGCCAGAGCCTCACCTTCAACCTCATCAGCAATGATTACTAAGTCTTTGGAAATTTTGACAAAGTTTTCTAAAAACTGTAAAAGATCGGAGAGCGAGGCTACTTTTTGGTCGGTAATTAAAATATAAGCATCTTCAACAACGGCCTGCATTTTGTCTGGATCAGTCACAAAATACGGGGAAACAAATCCTCTATCAAATTCCATGCCTTCTTTATAGTCAACTGAGAGTTCAAGGCCTTTGCCTTCTTCGACAGTGATGACACCGTCCGGACCGACTTTTTGGAGAGCCTCGGCGATCATTTTGCCAATTTGAGGATCGGCTGCCGAAATAGTGGCAATTTTTTCGATTTCATCTTGGCCTGCAACTTTTTTGGCCATTTTCTTGAGCTCGGTAACTACTGTATCGGTCGCTTTTTCAACCCCCTTTTTGAGAATCATGGGGTTGGCGCCGGCTGTAATATTTTTGAGGCCCTCTTCCACCATTGCTTGAGCCAGAACTACTGATGTAGTAGTTCCGTCTCCGGCAACGTCTGAGGTTTTACTGGCTGCTTCTTTGACTAAGGAAGCGCCCATATTTTCAAAAGGGTCTTCAAGCTCAATTTCCTTAGCAACGGTAACACCGTCATGGACAACATTTGGCGCACCCCATTTTTTATCCAAAGCGACGTTTCTGCCTTTTGGACCAAGAGTCGTAGCAACAGCGTAAGCCAACTTATCAACTCCGCTTTTTAGCTTTGCTCTTGCTTCTTCTGCGTAAAGTAATTGTTTAGCCACTATTAGGTATATGGGCTCGTGGGTATATGGGCTCGTGGGTGTATTTGCCTACAAGCCTACTTGCCTACCAGCCTAATTACCTCCTTTCGTTACAATCGCCATTAGGTCTTCGAATTTAGTCAATAAAAGTTCTTTGCCTTCGTATTTGATTTCGTTGCCGCCCCACTTTTTGTAAACTACCTTGTCGCCTATTTTGACCGGACATTTAATGATTTTGCCTTCTTCGACAAGATCTTCGCCACACGCCAAAACCTTTCCCTCTTGAGGTTTTTCATCGGCAGATTCGGGAAGAACAATGCCGGAGGCGGTTTTTGTTTCTTTGGGAGCGGGTTCGATTAGGACGTATCCGGCTAAAGGCTTCAGCATGGTAATTGATAAATTGGGCAAGTCACTAAATTGTTTAGGCAGATTTTAGAGCAAAAGCCGCAAGCAGTTATTGCTTACGACTGCTAATATTTTAACAATGATTTTTTATTTGTCAACCCCTCAGTTTTGACTTGTTCGCTGACTGCCTTCATGAAGGCCAGGTAGAGCGGGTGGGGACGCAAGGGACGAGATTTGAGTTCTGGATGGAATTGGACACCAATGAAGAAAGGATGGTCTTTTAATTCTAGCGCTTCGACTAATTTACCGTCCTTAGTGGTGGCGGCAATTTGCATGCCTTTTTTTTCAAAAATTTCCCGATACTTATTATTAAATTCATAGCGGTGGCGGTGGCGTTCGCTGCCTGTGACTATCCCATAGGCTTTGGCAAATTTGGTTTCTTTGGTTGCTTTAAACTCCCAAGAACCAAGACGCATAGATCCTCCAAGTTCTTTTTTCTCGACTTTTTCTTTTTGAGATTCCATAACATGGATTATGGGATGATTTGTCTGCGAGTTAATTTCTGTTGTGTGAGCGTCTTTAAGGGCGCACACATTTCTGGCAAATTCGACAGCTGCCAATTGCATACCAAAACAAAGACCAAAATAAGGAATTTTGTTTTGGCGGGCAAATTGGATTGATGAAATAATGCCTTCAACAGCCCTTCCTCCGAAACCACCCGGTACCACGATGCCATCGAAGCCTGCCAAAATCATTAATCCTTCTTTTTCGATTTGGGTACTGTCAATCCAGACCAGTTTTGGCTTGATATCGTTTTGGGCTGCAGCGTGCTTTATCGATTCAATGACTGAAAGATAAGCATCGGAAAGAGTAAAATCGCCGGTTGAAAAATATTTGCCGACCATGGCAATTTTAGCGGTCTTTTTGGCAGTTAGGGCCGAATTGACCATGACTTTCCAGTCAGAAAGGTCTCTTTTCCGGGGTTTGATGTAGAGCTTCTTGAGAATTTTGTCGGATAAATCTTGATTTTCAAAATTGAGCGGGACTTGATAAATGTTTTCAACATCAGGCGCTGAGATGATATCATCCGGTGAAAGACCACAAGCAACGGCAATTTTTTCTTTTCGTTTTTCATCGACGGCGACTTGGGCGCGGGCCAGTACAAAATCGGCAATAATGCCAGCTGTGGCAAGCTGGTGTATAGACATCTGGGCAGGTTTTGATTTCATCTCCCCTATCGATGACGGGATGGGCAAATAAGTAAGGTGGACGTGGAGAACATCACGAGGATATTTGAGTTTTAGTAAACGATTAGCTTCAAGAAACAAAAGGTTCTGGTACTCCCCTACCGTGCCCCCGACTTCAAAGACAACAATATCAGCGCGATTTTTCCTGGCGCATTGCTTGATCCTGGAAATGATTTCTTCCGGAGGATGTTGGAAAAACTCGACTGTTTTGCCCTCGTAACCAAGCGCGCGTTCTTTGTCAATAATCGATTCGAAGATCTGGCCAGTTGTCATGTAATTGGTGCTGTTTAAGTCTTGATCCAAAAATCTTTCGTAGTTTCCTAAATCCTGATCACATTCCATGCCATCATTTAAAACAAAGACTTCGCCGTGTTCAATGGGATTTAGGGTACCGGCATCGAGGTTAAGATAAGGGTCGGCTTTAATGGTTGTAACGGAGAATCCGCGGGATTTTAAAAGGAGGGCGATGGAGGATGTGGCAATTCCTTTACCTATGCCGGAAATGACGCCGCCTGAGACAAAGATAAATTTGGTTCGCAGCATTAAAAAAGCTCCCTTAGTCAGGGGAGCTATGAATGGGTGTCCTTCGACTTCGCTCAGGACTTTCAGCCCGCCTTAATTTTCTCAAAGCTGGAATCAGGATGTCAACTAGTGACTTTAAACTTGCCTTCTAGAAGAATAAGTTTTCAAAAATTTTTTATCATGTTTAGCTTCGAAAAATGTTAAAACTTTGGTAAATTGATGCTAAATGTTTTTTAAAAACTTACAATCCTTGCTTTTTTAGACTTTAATAAATAAACTACACACGGTCCTTGCGGCCGTGGTATTTTCTTCCTTCGCCACGTCAAACGTGGCATGACAAGTTTGACTTGTCGCTCGCGAGATTTAAGCTTCATCCGCGGCCTGAAGACCAGGGTTTTCGCTCGCTCGGAATAAACTATTAGCCGAAACTTAAGAAAAATGGCAGCTGAAAAAGCTATTCATACCGAAACTGGTCACTTAGTAGATTGTCATCTCTCACAAGTCATCAACTTACTTGCAGAACAGGCAATTAAGGCTAGAGAAGTATTAAGAACATCAACTATTAGCTCGCTTGCAGAACAAGCACTTGAGGCCAAAGAATTATTAAGAACTGATGAATGTGTAATTCTGCGAGGTATTTCTCAAGAACCATTTCGTTATTCTATTCGTGCTGCGTATATTTTCCCAAATCCCCTGGAAAATGAGGCGATAGCCGGTATTGTAATCAATCGCCAAGCCAGTGAGGAGTTGGCAAAAGACCCAAAAGACTGGCAACAAGGGATTCGTTTTAATGTCAAGCAAGCTATCTTGAATCTACCTTACGCCAATGGAACAATTGATGAGGCAAAAATTAAAAGGTTGACAAAAGCTGAGTTTATTAGAAAAGTAGGCGATAATATCCGATCATCTTTCATTGTTCCAATACATAGAGGCCATACTTCCATCTAAGCTCTACTCGCTTGCGCTCTTAGAATGAAGCAATAAAAATTTGAATATTACCGAAGGCTGTCGAGAAGTACACTCTTAGGGTAACTGGATGGTTCCCTAATTTTAGGCCCCTTGCAGTGTGTAATGTGATGTGTAATAATGGTTTTGTTATGCAAACACAAAATTACGAGAGAATAAACATAATAATTCCCCGGGCGACAGCTGCGAAATTACGCAAGACCATCCCTCGTGGTCAAAGAAGTAACTTTGTTAAAGAAGCGATTGAAAAACAGTTAACTGAAGAGGGGAAGGATATGTATGAAGAGCTTTTACGAATACGTAAAAAGGGGCCTAGGGTTAGTATGGAAGAAGTGGTTCGATGGGTAAAAGAAGACCGCCAAAGTCATTGACAAGAGTTGTTTTAGATGCTTCGACACTTATTAAAATAGTTCTTCCCGAGGATAACGAAGAAAACATAAAAGAAGCCCTCGCTCTTTTTCGACAGTTCACAAGAAGAGAATTAATTATTTTGTTACCCTCTTTCTGGAGTTATGAGGTAGGCAATATCCTTATGCGGAAACTTCCGATCGGGCTATTTGTTGAAAAATTTGATTTTCTTCTTTCACAAGCCTTTCAAGAATATTCGTTTAATACGGTTGAAAATCTAACAATCGGAAAATTCGCAAAATTACATCAGGTGACATTTTACGACGCTTCTTATCACCTATTGGCAATTTTTACTGATTCCCTTTTTATCACTGCTGATAAAAAGTATTTCATGCAGTTTAAAGGTGACAAGCATCTGCTGCTTTTGGGGGATATTAAATTTTGAAAGTTATATTCGGTTAATTAGACCTAAAATCTTTAACCGCTTTTGATACTCCCCCA
>Ga0209541_10000221_pt1 | contig 109048 bp, 118 predicted proteins | sample RifCSPlowO2_01_FD_184027 | JGI IMG/M metagenome (GOLD analysis project Ga0209541, IMG submission 184027) | Groundwater microbial communities from Rifle, Colorado - Rifle CSP2_plank lowO2_0.1 (SPAdes) (version 2) | ecosystem: Environmental > Aquatic > Deep subsurface > Groundwater | place... | reverse complement strand
GACATGATCGCGCGTAGTTTGGGATGGCACGTCGCCGATGACGAGGTATTGAGTGGTATCGATATTCATGGCATGAACGATCAAGAACTTCGCGCGATCATGTCGCGAATAAAGATTTTTGCCCGTGTGACCCCGGAGGACAAAATGCGCATCGGCACACTCTACCGCAGTCTGGGAGAAACGGTCGCCATGACCGGAGACGGTGTCAATGACGCCCCGGCGCTCAAAGCCATGGATATCGGTGTTGCGCTTGGATCAGGAAGTGATGTGGCAAAATCCGCCGCCGACCTGGTATTGCTGGATGACAATTTCCGTACTATTAGCATGGCGATCGATGAGGGACGCCGCATTCTCGCCAATGTGCGCAAAGCCTTTATCTACCTCATGTCCAACTCTCTCGATGAAGTGTTTGTCATCGGAGGAAGCTTACTCTTTAATCTGCCGCTTCCGATTTCGGCATTGCAAATTATTTGGGTCAACCTTTTCACGGGTAGTTTGCCCGCGCTCGCATTCGCTTTTGACGATGATTTTGATCATGGCATTCACGGCATTTCTATCAAGCAAAAGTTGCTTACTCCGGAGGTCAAGCTATTCACCTTCGGCATTGGGATATTGAGCTCATTACTGCTTTTTATGCTCTATTATATGCTGTTGTGGTTGGGCGTCGATCTTGCAATCGCACGATCCGTATTCTTTGTATGTTTTTCATCGTACATTCTGGTGATCGCATTTTCGTTCCGTAGCCTGTATCGTCCGTTGTTTTCGTATCCAGTATTTTCCAATATGAAACTCAACATTGGCGTCATGGTGGGTATTGCCCTGCTGGTGATGACGATGACAGTGCCGTTTATCCGGGACATTTTTCACATCACGCCTATGCCAGCGCAATGGCTCTGGTTTGTTGCTGCATGGCTTATTTTCAATATTGCGCTCGTTGAAGGAGCAAAATGGCGTTTGCGATATCGAAAACATTCGGTGTATGCTTAGAGGATGGAAACCGTTCCCCTGACGCAATGGAAGAGGATACTGGCAGCGGTTCGAATCTTTTGGCACGAACACAGAAACGTGCGAAGAACAGTTGGTGCGCTATGCATTATCGTCGGACTGGCCGCCCTCCTGACTCCGCTTACGCCGGGATCATGGCTCATTCCGATCGGGCTTGAAATCTTGGGATTCCGATTATTGCTGTGGGAAAAAATTAAAACAAGAATTATGCGCATCAATAACTTTTTTAAATTCATCATCGCTATTGTGGTGTCGGAGCTGGCCGGAGTGATCGGGGCTGTTTTTACGACATCGGCGATTCCGACCTGGTATGCGGGCTTGGCGAAGCCGGCACTCAATCCGCCGTCGTGGGTCTTTGGCCCCGTGTGGACGACGTTGTTTGCGCTCATCGGCGTCGCGCTGTTTCTGGTATGGCGGAAAGATTTTCAGGTGACAAACCCGCTATTTGAGAATACTAGAAGAGCTTGGAATCCCTGGTCTGAGCGCCTGTGGCGTGGAGATTGGCAGAAGTTCAACACGATGGCTATTTTCGCTTTGCAATATATTCTGAACATTGCGTGGTCGCTGGTATTTTTCGGCTTGCATCGTCCCGATGCCGCATTTTTTGTCCTCATTGCGCTATGGTTTTCCATTGTGTATTTGATTTTTAATTTTTATCGTTATTCCAAGCTTGCCGCGTGGCTCTTGGTGCCGTATCTCCTTTGGGTCGCGTTTGCCGGATACCTCAACTACTCGATTTGGACAATCAATGCCGGCGAGTCTGTCGTACCCGAGCCGGTTGCCTGTACGATGGAAGCAAAGCTGTGTTCCGATGGATCGTATGTCGCCCGTACCGGCCCGAACTGCGAATTCCCCGCCTGTCCGTAATGCTTGTGGAGATCGCCATTGTATTCAAAATGGAGTTGGATATGGCAAGATGATTGACACTTTGCCGCATAAGGAAGAAAATCAATGTATGAACACTAATCGGAAAATCATTGCTCTTGTGGCATTGTCCATGGCGGGGCTTTTGTTTTCGGGGTATTTGAGTGCGGTGAAGTTTTTCACGATGGCGTGCGCTCTCAATGAGCCATGTCCGCGTTTTCTGGGATACCCGGCTTGCTACTTTGGATTCGGTATGTATATAGCACTCACAATACTTGCTGTTTTACTAATCAACAATGCGATTCGCCGGCGTGTGGGTCTGGCAAGTATGATAGCAGTGTCGTTCCTGGGAATTTTGTTTTCCGGATCGTTTACGTTACAAGAATTACCAAAACTCTTCTCTCAAGGACTGGGCGCGTATGCGCTTGGTTTGCCGACCTGCGCGTGGGGACTGGTGTTCTATGCGCTCATATTCATCATTGCAAGCATGTCATATCGACAAACGATGACGGAATAGCGCTGTTATTCAAAAGTAGCTTTATGCGCACACTCACCGGGGTTTTGTATCGCCAAGCAATCAAAAGAATTTTGTTTTTATTCTCGGCGGATCGAGTGCATGAGTTATTTCTGCATACGGGACGGCGGTTGGGACGCAGTAGGTTGGCGAAAAAGGTAGTGACCTTGCTTTGGCGGTACGATGATTCTATTCTCGAGCAGAATATTGTTGGTCTCGCATTCAAAAATCCGGTTGGGCTTTCTGCGGGCTTCGACTATAATGCCGATCTCGTGGATATATTGCCCTCGGTTGGCTTTGGCTTCAATACGGTCGGTACGCTGACGCGCATAGCCTACGGAGGCAATCCTCCACCCATGCTGGGGAGACTGCCGAAGTCTCGATCGCTTCTGGTGAACAAGGGCTTCAAAAATAATGGCGCGACAAAGGTGCTTGAACATATGAGTCCGAACGACAGTGGGGCGCCGCGCGGCGTGAGCATCGGTGCCACGAACAAGGCGTATCCGGACTTTTCGGCTATGATAGACGATCTCGTTGCCGGCTTTCGGGATGCCGAGCGATTCAAGAACTTTGATTACTATGAACTCAATATCAGCTGTCCGAATTTGTTGAACCTTGCCAATCTGAAAGAACAGCTGGGGTCACCCTCAGGACTTCGACAGGCGCTCGATGCGCTCGCGAAGCTTAGCCTCGTGAGGCCGGTATTTATCAAGATGCCATTGGAGCGGTCGCTCGAGGAGTTGGATGCGCTTGTTGAAACAGCGAAGCCATACGCTTTTATCAAGGGACTGATATTCTCCAACCTTGCCAAGGATCGCACGAACCCTATGTTTGATGCGGAGGAGGTCAAGAAAGCCGGCAAAGGGAACTTCAGCGGGAAACCCGTCGAAGACGGCGCAAACAAGGCAATTCGACACATATATCAGAAATACAAAGACAGGTTTGTCCTGGTTGGCGTGGGCGGTGTGTTTACCGCAGAGGATGCCTACAAAAAGATTCTCTTGGGAGCCTCGCTAGTCCAGCTCATCACCGGCATGGTCTATATGGGTCCCCAGCAAATCGGGACGATCAATGCCGGAATAGCTCGGCTATTGAGGAGGGATGGTTTCAAGAATGTTGCCGATGCGGTGGAGCGTGGCGAGCGCCATTTGACAATTGAACGCTAATAATATATAATCAATTTATAGTAGCAAATAGAAACAACGTCGAGCTTCTCTTAGATACTAAAGCAGAGTTAATAAAAAAATCACATGAACGGAACAATCAAAACACTCGTGAAGGATAGAGGATTTGGATTCATCTCCCGCCCCGGCGAGACGAAGGATCTTTTCTTCCACTCCAAGGATGTTGTCGGCGTTACATTTGACGAATTGCAAGTTGGCGAAGAAGTCAGCTTCGAAGTCGTCGAAGGACCGAAAGGCCCCGCCGCCGCAAACGTACAGCGCGCAGTCGCAGGAGCAGTCGCCGCGTAAGCGTTGCCAAGAGAACCGTCCCGAGTCCTCCGACGGAGGACGAAGGGCGGTTTTCTGTTAGACTAGACCCATTCCATACATGGCACACGGCGAAAGCATCATTTCATTTGAACAGGCGTCATTCGAACACGCGCACAATAAGCCCCTACTGCAGGAGGTCAATTTTTCAATACGCCGTGGCAAGAAATATACGCTCATGGGTCAGAATGGCGCCGGCAAGAGCACCATTTTTGGTCTTATCACCGGAGCGCTTAAGCCCACAGCCGGCAAGATCAATGTTGCTCTCGGTCTCTCAATCGCGATGTCTCGCCAGGTTGTGAGGCGCGATCAGCTGGAGCTTACGGTACGTGAATTTTTTGAGGCATGTTTTCCGGAGAAGATATACAACATTGATCCGCGCATTGATGAAGTTCTTGAAATTGTGAATCTGCAAGGCCATGCGAAGGTGCATGATCGGATCGTGAAGTCATTCTCGGGAGGCCAGCAGGCGCGACTGCTCCTCGCTTCCGCGCTCATCCAGAATCCCGACCTCTTGTTGTTGGATGAGCCGACCAACAATCTCGACAAAGCGGGCATCGAGCATCTGACGAAGTTTATCAAGCAGTATCAGAAGACCGTCATCGTCATTTCCCACGATGCGGATTTTTTGAATTCATTTACCGACGGCGTTCTGTATCTCGATGTCTATACGCGGATCATCGAGCAGTACGACGGCAACTATTTTAATGTGATCGAGCAAATCGCCACGCGTGTCGAGAAGGAAAACAGCAAGAACGCGCGACTTGCCAAGGAAGCGATCGAGAAAAAGGAGAAAGCCAACTTCTTCGCCAAGAAGGGCGGTCGTCTGCGCTTGCTCGCGAAGCGTATGCGCGAGGATGCCGCGGAAATGGAAGAGAATCAAGTCGATGTCCGTCGTGAAGATAAGGCGATCCGGCCGTTTATCATTCCCGCCCAGCCCGGCCTCTCCGGCGATATTCTCACGCTTACGTCATACAGCGTCCTGCACAAGCACAAGCCCGTGAAGCACAAAGCGAACATCAAGCTCCAGAAGAGCCGTCATCTGCTCTTGTCCGGTCCCAATGGTATTGGCAAGAGCACAATGCTTGAGTCTATCGCCCGTGGTACGGCCGATGGCGCAACAATCGCACCGGGAACCAAGATTGGCTATTATCGCCAGGACTTCTCGACGCTCAACTTCGATGATACGGTGTTTGCCTCGCTTCTTGCGGTGATGGAGAATCAGGACGAGCAAAAGATGCGCGGTACAGCCGCGAGCTTCCTTATCACCGGCGACGCTATCAATACCAAGATTGGCAACTTATCGGAGGGCCAGAAGGGTCTCGTCGCCTTCGCCCGCCTCGTGCTTGAGCGCCCCGGCCTCTTGATCCTCGATGAGCCGACCAATCACATCAATTTCCGCCACCTTCCCATCATCGCCAAGGCCCTCGACCAATTTGAAGGCGCCATGATCCTCGTCTCCCACGTCCCCGAATTCGTCTCCCAAATCCGCATTGATGAGACGCTGGAGCTGGGGGAATAATATATGAATATATCTTGGGATGTCATCGTGATCGGTGGTGGCCCGGCGGGGATAATGGCTGCTGGACGGGCGGCGGAAAAGGGCCGGAAGGTTTTGTTGCTGGAAAAAAATCCGACGCTAGGCAAGAAATTACTCATTACCGGCGGGGGACGGTGCAACGTGACTAATAATAAGCCGGAGATGCGGGGTATGGTCGTGGAATATAAGGGCAATGATCAGTTTCTTTTCTCGGCGTTTTCGCAATTCGGTGTTGCGGAAGCGCTTGAATTTTTTCATACGCGCGGGATGCCAACCAAGGAAGAAAACGAAGGGCGCATTTTTCCCGTTTCGAATAAAGCAAAGTCTGTACATGATGTACTAGTACAATACATGAAAGAAGGAGGAGTGAAGGTTCAGTGCGGTGCGGCGGTTTCGAGTATTCTCGTGAATCCGAAAACGAAGCATTTTGAGATTTCCGCCGGAGGCGGATCCGCCTATGGCGGAAAAAACGGAGAAAAAATAATTGCAAAGGCGGTCATTGTGGCAACCGGCGGTTTGTCGCGGCCGGAGACCGGATCGACGGGGGAGGGATTCGCGTGGCTCAAAAAACTTGGCCACACGATTATCGACAATGATTTTGCGCTCGTGCCGATTGCGCTCAAAGATGCGTGGGCGAAGAAGCTTGGTGGTGTCGTGCTTGATGGCATTAAGATTTCAGTCTTTCAGAATGAACAAAAGCAATCGGCGCAGATCGGCAAACTACTCTTCACGCACTTTGGCATCAGTGGGCCGACGGTGCTCGTGATGAGCAAAGAAATCGGCGAGTTGTTGCAGTATGGCGAGGTGACGATCATGCTCGATCTATTTCCCAAGCTTGATCACGGCGCGCTCAAGGTCAAGCTTCAGGAACTACTCGTGGCGCAGAGCAATAAAAAATTAAAAAATGTCTTCGGCAAGCTCGTTCCTTCCGCACTCGTCGCGCACCTGCTGGAACTAGCGAAGATTGATGGCGAGACGCCCAATCACAGCGTCAGTCATGACGATCGCATCGCACTCGTTGCGCTTCTTAAAGCCGTCCCGCTCAACGTCAAAGGCCTGCTCGGTGCCGACAAAGCCGTGATCTCGTCCGGCGGCGTCGCGCTTGAAGAAGTAAACTTTAAAACCATGCAATCCCGTCTCGTGCCCAACCTCTACCTCGTCGGCGACGTCCTCAACATCGATCGCCCCACCGGCGGCTATTCCCTCCAGCTTTGCTGGACGACCGGCTATGTTGCCGGGAATAGTGTATAGAACCGTTCGATGTTATGCCAGATCCAGTCCGTGCAAGAATGTCTGAAGCTCTTCGCCGATGATCGTTCGGTAGTCGCTGGGCTAGCGTAATGGAAAAACATGCGACTGATAATCAGAAGAGCCATTGTTCACGGGGTTGACTTTTATTGATTAAATGCTATAAGAACATCAATGACACGGCTTATGTCCTATATCCCAACTACTAAAGAAGCTCAGCGGATAGCTGGCGTTTTTGGTATTCTACCGGTGCATATACGGCGAATTCCAGACGGGTTGATCAACGCATCTTTTTTTATTACTGACAAAGATCATAAAGAATTTGTTCTTCGTGTGTATCAAAAAGATAATCGGACGATCGGGGAAATAAGACATGAAATAAAAGTCATGAACGCTCTTCGAGATACGGGGTTACCTATTCCAAGGCTCCATATGACGCACACCGGAAGTTATCTCGGCACTTGGCGACATAATAGAGTCAGTTATTTCACAATTCTTATGGAAAGAATCAAGGGACGCCATATCAAACCAACAGATTTGTATTTGCTTCCTTCGGTTGCGCAATACCATGGAAAAATGCACCGAGAACTGCGAGAGCATAAGCCACTCAAGAGCGTAACAAGGACATTTCAAACCATGCTGCAATTAATAGAACGAGAATACAGCACTGCTATTCAAAAGCTTGATTCAAAAACAAGCAGAGCGTTTTCGCGCGTGTATGAAGATATCTGCACGATGGTGCTCCGGCGTCACGCTACAATTATGGGTCTTCCTTCAGGCGATGTGCATCTAGATTACGACAGTACTAACATACTCGTAAGAAATAATGTCATTGTGGGAATATTAGATTTCGATGACATCACGCACAAGCCCTTCGCACTCGATATAGGAAACTCCCTATGGTGGTGGCTTTTTTATAATCCCGTGGCAGTGTGGCATGAAGTAGTCAGCACCTATCTGAAAAATTACGAAAAAGAACGTAACTTGTCGAAGAATGAAAAAAGGTCACTCGCCCTTTTTATCCGTATGCGCAATTTCGCGTTAGCCTGTTTTCTCTTTGTTAATATTCCCGCTCACGCACAGATATCAAATGTACGAAAGGCGATTTCTTTTGACCGAAAAATGAGCACATTTGAGCTATGAAATATATTCCTTTCCACAAGACGTTTATTCCAAAAAAAGATGCCCTACGGCGGATACAGGAAACAATTGAATCAGGATGGCTTACGACAGGACCTCAAGTAAAGGAATTTGAAAAAAGAGTCACCACATATCTGGGAGCTCGCTATGGCGTTGCCGTTTCCTCGGGTACTGCTGCTCTGCATCTCGGATATCTCGCTACGATACAAAAGGGTGACGAAGTCATTGTTCCGAGTTTTACGTTCTGTTCTGCAATCAATATGTTGTATCACATTGGTTCGCGCATCGTGTTTTGCGATATTGATCTTCGCACGCTCTGTATCGATCCGCAGGACGTTGCGAAAAGAATAACGTCGCGAACCAAAGCGATCGTGGCAGTCCATTTCGCCGGATTTCCTGCAGACCTCGACGCTTTACGAGCGGTTATTGGAAAGCGAGATATTGCAATCATCGAAGATGCGGCGCATGCATTCGGGACTAAATACAAGGGCGCGTATATAGGTTCAGGCAAAAATATTACCTGCTTTAGCTTTTATGCGACAAAAAATCTTACTACCGCGGAGGGGGGTATGGTGCTGTGTTCTGCGCGATCGCGAGACACGCAAATCCGAATGACCGCACTTCATGGAATATCGAAGCATGCATCAGAGCGTTATACCAAGCAAGGATCGTGGTACTATGAAGTGCTTTTTCCCGGATTCAAATACAATCTAAGTGATATCCACGCATCCATCGGCCTTTCTCAATTGCCGTACTATGAACAGATGCTTTTGCGAAGAAAAAAAATTGTCGAACTCTATACCGTGCAACTACGCAACATACCTTTTCTTGAACTTCCGATGGATACGGAGGATGCAGGCAGTCGGCATGCTTGGCATTTGTATGTTATACGACTACAACCGGGAAGTCGGCTTTCTCGGGCAAAATTTATCCAGCAATTGGAGAAGGCAGGCATCAAGACGAGTGTTCATTTTATCCCCAATCATCTTCAGCCATTTTATCGCAAGCAGTATCCGAACGTCTCGCTTCCCAAGACTGAATCGGTAGCGCCGACGGTGGTTTCGTTGCCGTTGTTTGACGGTCTTTCGAGAAAAGAAGTACTTTATATAACTAGGACAATCAGAAATCTCCTTACATGACCATGGCCAATCACAACGATTCAATTGTCATTACCGGCGGATCGGGTTTTATAGGAACTCATGTAGTTGATGAATTGCAATCGCGAGGATTTCACAACATAACCGTTGTTGATCTTAAACCGCCCCAACAAACCGCCGTTCAATTCGTGCGAGCGTCGATTTTGGACATTCCTGCTATCAAACCCATTATTGCAGGCGCTGATTATGTTTTTCATTTTGCGGCAATGGTCGGCGTCGATGCATGTCGCACGCAACCGAGCAAAGTTGAGGAATTGAATTATCACGCCTCCAAAAATGTCATTGATATTGCTGTGGACTCCGGAGTTAAAAAAATTATTTTTTCCTCTTCTTCGGAAGTATATGGCAATGCGATTGAAGTGCCCCATATCGAAGGTGCCCGACCCGCTCCAATCTCACTCTACTCAAAGTATAAAGTTGCAATCGAAGATTATTTGCGCCACACATCGCAAGGGCATCCTATCGCTTCCGGAGTTGCTCGGCTCTTCAATGCGTACGGCCCCGGTCAGCGAGATGATTTTGTTGTGGGTGTCTTTGTACGGGAAGCATTGCGTGATAATCCGCTTGTAATCCATGGGGATGGAACACAGACGCGGTCTTTTACATTTATCAACGATATTTCTCGTGGCCTTGTCGATCTTTTTCTTTGCGATCATGCTCCGTACGAAGTTGTTAATCTTGGAAATCCGTCTACTGAAACTTCTATCGCCGACTTGGCCCGACTCGTTATTTCGCTCATTCCTCGTTCGGCGTCAACCATTCAGTTTAAAAATTACGGTACGGAGAATATTCGGGAATTCGGACTCGAGATCCAGCGCAGAGTCCCTTCTATCGAAAAAGCAAAACGATTATTGGGGTTTACGCCGATGATTGGTCTCAAAGAAGGAATCCAGCAAGTCATTGCATATCAGAGTTATGGACGATAGTTTTGCCTACGCTCCTATAGCCAGACGAGGTACAATCGGTGAATTATATCCGTGGCCGCATTGGATGAAAGAGATTTTTCAGTTCGTGTGGTTCTCTTTCTTGCGATATATTCGACCTCGTTATTATATGCATCTCGCATATTCAGCCCAAAGAGCTGTAGAGGAGAATATTAACCTTCCCTTCATATATTTCCTCGATAGCGGGAGAAGCGCTTTGGTGTGCGCACTTCGTGCACTCGGTGTTGGGGCGGCTGACGAAGTTATTCTCTCGTCCTTTAATTGTCCTGCAGTTATTGATGCGATTTGTTCTGTAGGAGCAACGCCGGTTTTTGTTGATGTGAATAATCGAGGAGGAATCAATGTCGATGACCTTGAACGTCGCATCACTTTCCGGACTAAAGCGCTATTGGTTACGCATATCTACGGTATTGTTGAGGACCTATCAGTGTTGCAGGCCATCGCAACAAAGCATCACTGTGCCATCATTAACGATTTGGCACAGACATTCGAATTGCTCAATTCTCCAAAACGCCTGCATGAGAACGGGGACATTTCGATATATAGCTTTGGAGCGGAGAAGCATATCCATGCATGGGGGGGCGGAAGCATAGGAACTCATGATGCTGAATTGAGCAAAAAGATACAAGAAGTTGTATTAAGTATTTCGATTGAAACACACCTGGCTCGTTATTGTCTGGAACGATTTCTGTACTATATCCGGTTTTATCTGTACCGTACCCTACCGCGAGTTCTGATCCTAAATCTACATACCCACAAATCAAGCACCGATATCGTTGTACATGAGCAAATCACTCCGCGTACAATACACCCATTCCAACTATTTCTTTTAGATCAAAAATTAAAGACATACCCAGCCGAACAAAAAGAAACTATTGCCAATGCAAAACTTCTGGAAGAAAAACTCGGTCAACATATGTTTCTTGCCGATGCACGGCACTCCAATTCGCATCTATTATATGCAACTATAATTGTTGATCCGGAGAAACGCTTTATGATCGCCAGGCGTCTTGCCAAAGATGGTATCCAGACAACGTGGAACTATGTGCCGTTGTATTATTATGAGGCCTATGAGAAATACCAAAAAGGCGAATATCCGTCGACAGAACGGCTTTGGAAGCAGGTCCTATCGGTTCCATTTCGCTATCCGCTCACGCGCCACCGGGTTCAAGAAATCGCCGAACGTATCTTAGCGCATATTCATGAAGATTGAACGTATCGACACAACAGCTTGGGAGAAGAATGTACTTGGCCATGCCAAGGAAAATGTATTTGTACAGCCATGGCTTTTGCAGGTCACTGACGAGATTTTTGGCTTGGAAACCATGTATCTGGCCTTATATCCAGAGAATGAGCATAGCGTGCACTATGTAGTTTTACAAAAAAAAGAACATAGTGCATGGGCCCCTTTCTTGGGGTACGGGGAAATTGTGGCAGACGGTATTTTATCGGAACGCGAAGTATATCTTGATATCAAAGCAATGGAAAAAGATTGCAATATTGAAATACAAAGAATTAAATTTTCTCCTCATATTGTTCTTCACGACACTTGTCTTTTGCGGAAAGAACAGGCCTCGATACTCTCTCTCGGTGGTCGGCCGAATCAGTACATAGAAAATTTCAGTAAAACTGTTAGAACCGGAATTCGCTATGCACAAAAGCACGGAATTCAAATCAGACTACTTACAAAACATGATCTCAATGCATTCTATGATGTATATCTTGAGACAGCTCGTCGTGTTCGTAGTGATTATATCACACCACGTTCTCTCTTTGAGCGACTCTTGGATTCAGAAAATTCATACGGTATGGGCGCTTTCTCAAATGGAATCCTGGTGGCCGGCAGTATATTTTTACAAAACGGTTCTTCGGCTTTCTTCTGGTGGAATGCGTCTTCGGAAGCGGGGAGAATGCTTCAGGCAAATTATTTGCTTATGGATGCATCACTACGCGAATCTCGAATGCGAGGAGTTCGCTCGATCGATATGGCGAGTTCGCATACGCCCTCAATCAAGCGAACAAAAAAACAATGGGGAGCGGTGGACACCCCATTCTTTAGCTACGAGAAGTAAATACAGATTTTTTAAACCAGTTAACGGTTTCCAGTAGTTCCTGGCGGTTGTGATAGTCGGTATCTTGTATTTCCAGAGTGACAGGTATTTCCTTTTTCCATGCGTGAATACGGCGCATAAGCGATTGCAGCGCCTTTTCTTCAAAATCTCCTTTGCGGGGATGATACCCTTCTTTGCATAATCCTGTTTTGGGAAATGCCACGCCCCGGAAAGAGCTGAAATGCATGTTCGTTATCGAGTCTTTAAGCTTAAAAAAATCATCGAGTACGTCAGGAGGGGTTTGGATGGTGGGGTGTATGCTTGAAATGAGATTGAGCATGTACAGGGTATATGCCCAATGCCCGATATCCCAATTAATTTTTATGTGGGAATATTTTATTTTTTTAAAATCGGAAGGAAAGACGAATATTGAATCAAAATCATTTCCCTCGTTTCCTATGAGCGGCATGTTTTCGATGCATATTTGGATGTTTTGTTTTTCCGCCTCGTGATTTAATGTTTCATACAACAGTACATATTTGTCTCGCAGTTTATTAAGATTTTGTCCATCGAATGAAATCAGGGGCCGAATACAGTTTGCATGGAGGATGATTCGTTGCACGCCATACTGCGCTCCGAGGGCGAGGAATTCAATAAGGAGTTTCTTCAGATGGCGCGATGATAAGTAGTCTGCATGTTCATTCGGAAAATGCATATTGATAAGCTGGTTCGGGTATGTCGAAACAAGGTACGAAATGTTCTTTTCTATCCGTAACCGATCCCCCCGATCAATCAATTGTTGTGTATCGAAGACATCGCCTTCAAGATAATACCCCCCGTTCAATAATTGTGGAGGTATTTGTTTGTAGTCGGTTAATAAAAACGGTATGACCAGTTTGATCATAGAGTCGACTTTATATCTCGGACACAGAAAAATGCCTCTGCCGCGTCGATATTATTTTTTGCTCCCCAGAGACGGGCATTGTATTCTATTGCGGCAAGTGATCGTGGATGAGGAAAGTCGTGGAGCTCGCTCTTATACGATGACATTGCTCGTAGCTTTGTGGGAAGTTCTGCCGAGATGTCGACGAACATGTTTGGAAGAAATGCGCGATGTGGGTTGTATCCGCTCATTTCGGTGGAAGACAGAGTTTCGAACAAATAAATACTCTTGACCACGCTATTCTCAATAGGTCTGCATGCGATAAGAACCCCTTCTGCTGTCATCCGGTGATCGATGTTTAAATCACCATAATGATGGGTATATACAATGGTCGATTGCCATCGACTGACATACGAAGAAATAATTTTAGCAATCTCAATTTGTTCGAGGCGATCAAAGCGGTTGTCGGGCAATGATTCTTTCCAAAACTTCTTAACATGCAACAACCGAAGTGCCGCCTTTGTTTCCGCTAATGACAGAGTTTGTACTTGATTTCCTAGCTTTTTATATTTTTTAAAACGAGAACTTTTTCCATCTCCGAGTATCAATACGGCAACTTCATCCCCACTGCGAGTATGTTTTAGAAGAGTCCCGCCTAGACCAATTACTTCATCGTCAGGATGGGCGACGACCGCTAGAATTTTATTCATGGAGAAAGCTTACCAATAAGTAGACAAAAGTCAATATCTATGATATTATAAGCATGGGAGGTATCTATGTCAAACGACGACGGGAAACGCCTCGATCGTAAGGCACGGCGGCTCTTACGACAAGGCAGGCGAGCGACCTTTCGGTGCACTAGCTGCCGCCAGGACGTCCCACTGGAGGCAGTGGGGACCAAGAACCGGAACCACTGTCCGCTTTGCCTCTGCTCGCGGCATGTGGATGTCGCAATCGGAGACCGGAAGGCGGACTGCTTGGGTGCGATGAGGCCCATCGGCATCACGCATAAGAGCGACGGAGTCGAATTGATGCTCGTGCATCAATGCATGTCCTGCGGGAAGATTTCAAAGAATCGCATCGCAGGAGACGACAACGTCGCAACACTCCTCGCCGTGTTCGATATAAGTCTCAACGATTCCGAAGCTCAACAAGTCATGCGCGCCCAGGGTATCGTGGCATGCGTGGATCGCGAAGACGTCGAACGGTTCGAGCATCAACGTGTTTAGTACCTTTAACTTTTGGCAGAAGGAGGGAGTCGAGGATGTTTCTGCCCATCCTCTCACCCCGGTCATCCAGTAGATGAATGCCCGAGGAACAAGAGCAACCATTGGGTTGTTTTTGTTTATTTTTATGGTATAGTATGAATATGAAATTTAAGAACTTGGAAAAGAAATCTCCTCAACCAGAACTACTGGAAACAGTCCGCGCCGCTCAAGAGGGAACTGCGAACATACTCGGAAGCATGGGAGAAGGATTTGTATTTCCCGTGCATGAAAAAGTACGGAATTTGGAGGAAACACCGCTTGCGTTGCGGCCTCATTCGCCAGAGCATACTACGCGCAAGGAACTCTTGCGTCTTTCAATTCGAGGCCTCGAAGAAGCATGGCGCATCGCAATTCAGCCACATATTGGTACTATCAGAACTTCCGATATTAAAAGACGAAAAGTTGGGATTGATTTTTTCACGGAGGCAGACACGAGAAGTGAAGGGGTCATTAAAGATATTTTCACACAAAGATTTGGAGATAACGTACGCATTTTTGGTGAGGAATCCGGAATATATCTCGGAGATCTTAATGTCCGGATAGGACTTCGCATTGATCCTGTCGATGGGACTGAATCAATGAAATTTGGAAAACCCGACTGGGGTATAATGGTCGGTGCATACGAGGGGACTCCGGAACATGAACGCCAAATTTGCGGTGTGGTATATTATCCGGAACACAATACCCTTGCGTATAGTGTGGATTCGGCGGGAGTTTTTATCTCTGACGTAGAAACCGGAGAGACCAGACAGATTCCGCATGTACCCGAGCAAAATAGCTTTGACAATGTTATTATTCAAATGTCGGAGCATAAGGATCCTGCGCGCCGACCTGTTTTTGCTTTTGTCATGACAGAGCTGGCAGGGAAAGGTGCTCGGATTCGCATAACTTCTTCCGCATGTACTGATGTTTTAGAGGCCTTGCTTACTCATGGTAAAAGGGCCATGGTTATTGATGGTGATTATGTGCGGGTTGATTTTATTCCCTACGCATTTCTTGAGCATCTTGGATATCGCATCTATGAATGGGGAGGTGCCCTTCGACAGGCGGATGATCCGGCTATTGCCGATCAGCAGCTTATTGTTGTTCCTCCCGGTGAGGTAGGTCGGGAAATTCTAGAGATAACTAAGAGAGCAAGACAACTGTGATATTGATTTAGCGTGGGAGCATTCTTGGGCTTATGCGAGATCCAGTTCGTGGAGGAATGTTTGAAGCTCTTCTCCAATAATATTTCGATGGCCTCCGATGGGGATTTTGCCGAGTTGAATGTTCATGATGCGGGTTCGCTGGAGATCGTCGACTTCCTGGAAGAGCGCCACGCACATGCGGCGGATCTGATGCTTTTTGCCTTCGGTGAGAATCACGCGGAACGTATGATCGTTGATGATGCGAACCTTGCATGGCAAGGTTTTTTCTTCGTCGATCTGCACTCCCGCTTCCATCTTCGCCTTGAAGCTTGAGCGCAGAGGATTCTTCGTTGTTACGAGATATTCTTTTTCATGATACTGCGTTGGTCCGAGAAGTCGTTCCACGATGCGGGCGTCGCTGGTGAGGATGATAAGTCCGTGAGAATCTTTGTCCAGCCGGCCGACGGGGAAGACGTTTTTGATCCGCACCACATTCTTTATTTCTTTCTCGCCACGTTGTGCGGAATGCGTAACGATGCCCCGCGGTTTGTTAAATGCGATATAGACGTAGGGCTCTTGTTTGCCATGAAACCGCACTTCGACGTGGTCGGTTTCTTTCACTTGTTCGCCAAGTACTGCGAGTCGGCCGTTGATGAAGACCCGACGTTTCTTGATGAGTTCGTCAGCTCCACGCCGCGTGGACTGCTTATGCAGGGCGAGATATTTGTTTATGCGCATCGGGAAGATTGGTTTTTCCATGATGAAGTAATAAATGACGAGGCCCGAACCGCAGTCCGGGCCGTGCCTCCTTTCGTTGAAGAACGAGCTACCACCCAACGGGCTGGGTGATAGCTTGGTAGATGGCCCCGCCGACCACCGCCAATGTTAGCACACAGAGAGAGCTGGCGTACCAGAACGCCTGCCGGAGATTGATCAGGAAGCAGGGACTGCACTTCCCGTCGATCTCCACGGGTGCGATGTGGCACCGGCTGCACGTAGCCATGGCACCTCCTCGTATTTATAACTGTACCACACTTTTTTTGAGATGGCAAAGATAATGCCGTGGTATACTGAAAATACATGGAGAAAAAAGTCGAGAACGCACTCAAGTGGATCATCGTCATCTTGGCAAGCAAAAACATTCCCTATCAAATTGCGGGAGGATTTGCGGCGAAGCTCTACGGTTCAATAAGGCCGCTCAATGATATTGATATGGACATTCCCGACAAAAATTTTTCCGACATTTTTGATGAGGTACGCCAATATATTATCTACGGGCCTGTACATCACAAGGATCGAAGGTGGGATTGCGTGCTTATGACGCTCGAGTATCAAGGGCAGAAGATTGACATCAGCGGAGGAGATACACTTAAGATGTACGATGAGGCGACGAACAGTTGGATCTCCGGTGCAACTGATTTTTCAAAATCCCGCATGATGGAAGTTTTCGGCATGACTATTCCAGTGATTTTGCCTGGCGAACTCGCGGATTACAAAGCATTGCTCGAAGGTGATCATCAGAAAGAGGATATTGCGGCGGTGCGAAAATGGATATACACTCATGGTAATAACTAATTACCAGTAAAAATTATGGCGAAAAAAATCATATTCATCATTATTGTCGTGGCGGCTGTCGCTGTTGTGGCTAGCTTCGTGTGGTGGCCGTCGGGGGAATTCTCCGGAGATCCCATTGCCAGAAACGCCTACCCCGATCTTATTCAGGTCGATGCGCCGAAGGCGTATGCAGTCATTGCAAGTCCGCTGACCGTGACCGGCAAAGCGCGGGGAAGTTGGTATTTTGAGGCATCATTTCCAGTGCGGCTTCTCGATGCGAATGGGACAGAACTTGCAGTGACACCCGCCCAGGCCAAGGGAGAGTGGATGACGGAAGATTTTGTTCCCTTTGAGGCAACACTGACATTCAACACACCAACAACCAAAACCGGAACGCTGATCTTGCACAATGACAATCCGTCGGGAGATCCGGCATATGACAAGGAGATTAGGATTCCGGTGACATTTTCCACGGTGGGCGCAGTGGAATCAAGCGGCATGAACGGCTATGTTCACATGGGACCAACCTGTCCGGTGGAGAAAGATCCGCCCGATCCAGCGTGTGCTGACAAGCCATATGCGAATGCCACGGTGACGCTGACGGGCAAAACAGGCACGTCATTTCGGGGTGTTACTGATGCGAACGGGAAATTTCATATCGTCACTCCACCCGATACCTATACGGTGAAGATTTCTCCGCAAAACGGCGGCCTTCCACGATGCACGGAGCGTTCCGCTGCCGTCGTAACCGGTCTCTTCACAATCATCGATATCTCTTGCGACACGGGCATTCGATAAAGCGTATTCAATGGACCGTGCCCATGATCCGATTTTGCGCATGATTGAAGCGAAAATTGATTTCTTCAACAAGCACTATCAGTGCAATTTTAACGATATAAAGGTAAAGACGATGAAGTCGCGGTGGGGAAGCTGTTCGCGGAAAAAGAATCTCTGCTTCAATTCCCGCATCGCGGACTTGCCTGATCACCTCATAGACTATATTGTGGTGCATGAGCTGTGCCATCTGCGAGAGATGAACCACTCGCGGAAGTTTTGGAATCTTGTGGCGGAGACCATCCCGCATCATCGGAAATTCCGTACGGAGCTACGCAAAGTCGGGATGGCGATGCGAAAACAAGTATAATGAAGAAGCTGATACAATCAAACCTAAGTCCGCTGGAGCATCAAATCTTGAAAAAGCTGTTCTCTCCCGCGCGCATCCAGGACTATCTCAATACTCTGCCGATCAACTTTGAGCCTGAAGGCGACACGGCGCTCTCGCCACGGCGCGTCATGCGGGAAAAGCGTGCACACTGCGCCGAGGGCGCACTCTTGGCGGCCGTTGCGCTGTGGTATCACGGCGAGCCGCCGCTGGTGCTTGATCTTGAGAGCAGCCGGCATGACTTTGATCACATGGTTGCGGTATTCCGCCGTCGCGGACATTGGGGCGCGATCGGGAAGACAAACCATGCGGTGCTTCGCTATCGCGAGCCCGTGTACGAATCCATCCACGAGCTGGTCATGTCGTTTTTCCACGAGTACTTTACGGATGATGGCAAGAAGACCCTCCGGACATACTCCGATCCGATCGATCTTTCAAAATATAAAAACCAATCCTGGATTACCTCCGAGAAAAATATCTGGCCGGTCGTTGATTTTGTTATTGAACGGCCGCACTACGAGATCGTGTCACGTGAGATGATTGCGGGATTCCGCAAAGCCGATCCGATCGAGCGGAAAGCGGGCAGGCTGGTAGAATGGAAGTCGAAGAGATAGGGGCTTAACGTTATCTTCGCTTGCGTACCGCCAAGAGCCAGTGTGCATCCGCTCCATCAAGCCAATTTTTCTCGAAGTATGGAAGTGAATAGCTGTGCGTTGAGCCGAACCAGGTATCGTGGAAGTAGATGCGATGCCAGTCAGTTTTCTTAACGATGGAATAATGAGCTTCCCGGTGGCGGGGGATCCAATACGCTACAATAACGAGGTGCGTGCGCACCAAGCGTCGCAGATCGGCCAAGCGAGCCTGTTGCATGACGCGGAAGGGAATGTCGTATCGGCGCAAGAGGCGGAGCAGGTCTTGATTAGAAGTGCCCGCTCGTGTTGTATTGAGCTTGCGGACCATCTCGGAAATCTCGGTTTCGTAGCCGTAATGGTCAAAGACAATGCGGGCGATTGCAGGCCCGCAGGTCCAGCCGTTTTTCTGCTTAAAATCAGTCGTGAGAAGTGTCATGGCTTTGAGCCTGTTTCAAAACTCCGTGTTCGGCCAAGATGCGTCATCCATCGGCTGCGGCTCCATGAAACCTCGTCGAAATACGTATAGTATTCCTCCTCGGTTTCATTTCGCCTCGCTCGATGCCTGATCGCACCTGTCACGAACGAGAGTTTCTCAACAAGCTCTGGCAGTAAAGCATGCCGGAAAGCCGCCGGTCAAATTTGACAAAATACTTCTTCAAAGTATAATAAATAGTCGCTTACGAAATAAAAAATACACATGAAGCTACTGATGATCTCCGGAAAGGGCGCAAGCGAAACGGCCGCAGGAAAACGCGGTGCGTTTTATAATACGCTCGAAGAACTTCGGACGCATTTTGATAGAATCGATATTGTGTGTCCGAAAGCTCTACAGCTCTACAGCTCTACAGCTATAAAGCTTTTTGGGAACGTCTATTTTCACCCAACAAACGACATCGTAGGTACCGGCTTGGCGATTTATCGAAAAGAAAAATTCGATGTCATGACTGTCCACGAGTATGCCCCGTTTCGCAACGGACGCGGCGCCAATGCGCTGTGGAAAAAAATCCGCGTGCCGATGATGTTTGAGATCATGCATATTCCCGGTTTTCCGCGCGCGGGGAGCATAAAAGAATATATTGCGCGGATGATGATGCGTCTCTATATCGCCCGCGACGTGCGCAATGCAAGCGTGGTGCGCGTCATAAATAGCGGTGTTGGCCGATGGCTGCAGAATGTCGGTGTGCCTGCCGAAAAAATCAAACTCGTTCCGGCGATGTATATCGATCTGGATATTTTCAAGCCAATGAGCCTCGAAAAAAAATACGACGTCGTCTATCTCGGACGCCGTGCAACGAATAAAGGCATCGATCTGTTCGAAGAGGCAATCCGAAAGCTAAGAGCTAAAAGCTATAAGCTAGAAGCTTTGGTAATCGATGGATGGGCGAAGGACTCGCACGAGATAGCACAATTGCTCAATCAATCACGATTACTTATCATGCCGTCATATAATGAAGGCGGTCCGCGTGTTATCCTTGAGGCGATGGCGTGCGGGGTGCCCGTGCTTGCGACGCGCGTCGGCATCGTGCCGGATGTGCTCTCGGATGATCGCATCATTGACTGGTCTGCCGAAGATATTGCGCAGAAGGCGCGCAAACTGCTCGATGCAGGCACGAGCGAATCAGAACGCGCCGAGTTGGTACGCACCGCGAGCCGATTCGAGAAGCATGCCGCAATCAGATGCTACGCAGAATCTCTTCACAGCGTCGCGTTACCTTGAGGCCAAACTCAAAATCAGTGAGCGGTTGCTTCGTATTGATAATACAGTCGATGAAGTGCTCCAATTCATTCCGCAAGGGTTCCCCCGCGGTTATTTGCAGGGGGGCGGTATCGCCTTGTTCGTTAAATATCCGAAGTTTGTTTTCGGTCAAGACATCATCATAGATGGCTGAACCATTTTGCCCCACGATTGCAATGCGGCGGATTTTTTCCGGAGCGAGCCACGTCGTTACAAGGTGTGCAGTCAAGCCGTTTTCAAATCGCGCGGTAACGGCCGTGAAATCATCCCGTTCCGCATTGGTAATCATCAGCCGCTTCCCGACGGCGCTTGCCACTTCTCCGGTCTGAAAAAGATATTCGAGTATCGCGAGATCATGTGGCGCGGCATCCATGAATATACCGACGTCGCTCCGTATGGGGCCGTTGGCGCGGTGTTCGGCCATGACATAGCGAATAGGTCCAAGTGCGGGCATGCGCTTCTTTAATTCGCGAATGTAGTCATTATAGAGATATTGATACCCAACCATGCATATGCGTCCACTCTTCAAAACCAAGGGTTGGATCTTTTCCGCTTCGGCAACCGAAAGTACCATGGGCTTTTCCACGTGCACATGCTTGCCGGCGGTGAGCGCTTGGCTCATGAGGGTGGCATGCGTTGAGGGAGGTGTTGCGATGACTACGGCGTCGATGCTTGCATCCCGCAACATATCCTCAACAGTGATCGAGGTCTCTTCCGTTACAACAGCCGCAAGCTCGACGCCCGGTATTTCGGCAAGAAGCCGTTTGTAGTGTTTACCGAATCGGCCGTCGCCGATGAGTCCGAAGCGCAGAGGCATTACGGTTTTATGAATTCCACGCGCACTGTGTCAGCTTCATAATGAGCCTGATGTCGGGAGGTTGTGGAAAGGACAATCCATTCGGTATCTTCCAAAAACAAGAATGCATGGACCCTTTTGGCGGGGGAGAAGACCATATCGCCTTTTTTCAGAATCGCCTTCTCGACTTCCTTCATGGAGCCTTTGATTGATTTTTCAAAATAGGTCATTTTGCCTGAAAGCATATAGACCCAGTGAGTGTCCTTCTTGTGGTAGTGATTTGCGCGTACAGTGCCCTTCTTGCCGGTAATATATAAAATACTGCGGATCTTTGCCTTTCCGTCGTCCAAAATCTTTGTGATTCCTCCACGAGCATCGACGAACTCTGGTTTGATGTTTTTTGTGAGATGTAGCATACTAGTGTCATGGTACATGATAAACCGCCAGGTTGGCAAGAGGCAGCCTCAAACACCAAAGAGCGTGAACCGAAAATACATTTAAAATTTTTCTTTGCCAGACATCTCACGCCAGAAGATCACAAGGAACTCAAAGAGTTAATCCGTGATGTTGATGTTGTTGCGGTTGAGAATGTTGGTTGGACTGAAGAAAGCAATCGGCACCTCAATGAAGCTTCTCAAGATGAAAGCGGGGAATCTTTGCCGGACGATGATTATTATTCACCTCTCCGCGCTTTCCGTGGATCGAAGAAGCCGATCATTAGTATCGATGTATCGAAAGATCATCCAGAATTTTCTCGATTAGAGCAATTGCATTATCGAGTCGGCGTTGCTTCTCAACAGGCGCTAGAATCTTTACTGAACGGCGATTATGAGTCTGCAGTTGAGGCGAGTCGACAAGGAGGTCAGTATCTTTTTGTTGCTGTTGCTCAATTAAGAGATAGAACAACAGAAGACCAGTTGCGGAATATACGACAACAGATAGATGAAAAATTTCCGGAGCTTGATACTCAAAATGACATCAATATGCTCATTGTGATGGGTTTGTCTCATACACAAGTCCATCATGACCTCAAAAGAGACGGAGCGGATGTTTCACTCAATTTTAGTGAATTTCCCGTAAAGTCCCACTCTATCTTGAATGAAGTCGTGAGTAGAATGCGTCACAGCAAAGACATTCCGGAACGATTGCTCGCACTCTATCCTATCGAGACTCTTCTAGGGCACGTATGGGGAGGATTAACAAAAGACACTGATAAAATTATTTTTCTTGAACGCGCCATTCTAAACCAATTATCCGATCATGATGTTCGATTAATATATACCCGCATGAAATTTTCCCCGAATAGAAATGTGCAGATAGTTCTAGATTTTCTTGAAGAAAAAGGGATTGAAGTTCCAAGAAGCCCCGAAGATGTAGATCGTCTTTTGAAGGAAAAATATAGAGTACCGTAATGTAGATCGATGCCAGAAAGGATTCGTCTCCCCCGCGATGCGAGGAGGTGGGAATGACTTTGTATACCACAGCCCATTCGAGCCAATGTTTAGTTGCTTAGATGTGTTTTTTGGGGCATACTTTTGAGCGTGCAGGCACCACACAAAAATCTTCTTATAATCACTCAAAAAGTCGATGAAGATGATGATCTTCTGGGTTCTTTCGTTGGATGGATTGGAGAATTCGCCAAGCATTTTGAACACGTTCATGTGATAACGCTTGGCGCCGGCACCCCCATATTGCCCTCGAATGTTTTTGTCCATAGCCTGGGAAAGGAACACGGCGCCGGAAAAATCATCCAAACAATGCGGCTTGTTCGATATCTGTGGAAGTATGGGCGAAACTGTACCGCATACTTTTCCCACATGTCGCCGATTTTTGCGATTATTGCGTGGCCGTTTGCGCGCTTGCGTGGAGCGAAAAATGTTCTGTGGTACCTGCACCGCTCCGTTACTGCGCGGCTTCGACTTGCGCTTTTTCTTTCCGACACCCTGGTGACAGCCTCAAAGGCAAGTCTTCGAATACAGAGCCCCAAGATCATCGAGGTCGGGCATGGGATTGATATTCAAAAATTTGCTACGCAACGGGAATGGACATCGGCCACACGCATCATAAGCGTAGGTCGCATCTCTCCGATCAAAAACTTTGAAACACTTCTTTACGCAGTTCAGACGTTACACGCTGCACGTTACACGCTACATGTTACGATTGTGGGAAGGCCGGTCATGCCCGGAGATCATGCATATTTTGAGAAGATCAAAAAAATTGGCGGAGCGGAATTTGTCGGGTTTGTACCGTATTCTGAAATTGCGAATTATTATCGCGATGCCGATATTGCCGTAAATCTTGCGCCGACAGGGGGTATAGACAAGGTCGTTCTTGAAGCGATGGCGAGCGGTTGTGTTGTCCTTGTATCAAACGAAGCATTTCGGCCATATCTTGGCTCCTACGCCGACGAGCTCATCATTGATCGGAACGATCCGCAAGCGGTGGCTGACGCAATCTTGAACATACAAAACAAAACTACGGAAGAACTAAAAGCGATATCGCGAATTCTCGTGGACTGTGTCAGATCAGAGCACGCTCTTGGCGCTACAATCAAGGAAATAGCGCTAATCATTGTTTCCCAGGAACAACATCTGATATAATCACGCTCATTATGGAAGCAGATTTTAGCGGAGAACAATTTATTCCGGGTAAAACTTCAAAACGGATAGCTGAAGATCATTTGGCGCGATATACATTTGCCTTGCCATTTGTGCGGGATAAAGCCGTGTTGGATATCGCTTGCGGTTCGGGTTACGGTTCCCAGATGCTTCGAGACAAGGGCGGTGCCTCCAGCGTGGATGGGGTTGATATCTCTGAGAATATGATTCAATATGCGCGAGCCCACTTCCTGTCGGACAACGTTATATTCACGGCTTCTGATCTGATCGACTATTCGTCACAGAAAAGCTACGATGTTATTACTTCATTTGAAACCATTGAGCACATTGATGATTATAAAAAAGGGTTGCAGAAGCTACATTCATTATTAATACCCGGAGGTACTCTTCTGATGTCGACGCCTAACAGGATCATTACATCGTATCACTCGCATTCCCTGGAAGACAAACCTGAAAATCCCTATCATTTTCGGGAATTTACTGTCGATGAACTGAAACGTGAGCTTATACTTTGTGGTTTTGTCGTGCACGATGACGATGTGTATGGACACCGCCAGCAGCGATATTTTAAAAATAGGTATTTGAGGCGGCTCTATAAAATGTTATTTAATCCTGATGTAACATTCAGTCCCCAAATACAAAGACTCTATGCTCAGCCGCGGTCGTTCCTTGTAGTTGCGAGAAAAGCACATTAATCAAATGAACATTTTGCTCATAGGTCCGAACATGCATTTCGTAGCGCAAATGCTGGCGGTATTTCATACCCTTGGAGTTCGCGTTTCTTATATCGACGATCGGCGAAATTACATTATTCCTTTCTTGCCGCGTAACAGGCTGATTTGGCGTGCTAGCCGTCGAATTCGGTGGTTGCGCCGCTGGAACGACAAGCTTCTGAACGCGCTAATTATAAAACGCATAATGCGTAACTCTTTTGATCTTGTTTTGATAAACAAGGGAATGACTGTTTTTCCTACTACCCTTCGCGCAATTCGAGATCGAGGGATAATAACGGCAAATTGGTTTGTGGATAATCCGAATGTAGAAGAATACAAATATTGGGTCGATAGCAATGCTTCCCTCTATGACTTTTTCTTCACGTTTTATGATGGTGTATCAAAGGGTATTTTTCTTCCTGTCGGCGTAGACAATTCATTTTTTGAAAATCTACGCGTTAATCCGGCTTCACGTGCGCGGTATACGCACAAACTTGTCTTTGTTGGCGCATATTATCCTGAACGCGAGTCGCTGCTTTCTGCGGTGCAGGATCTTGACTTGATTATTTATGGTTCAAAAGCATGGGGAGCATCTTCTTTGGGGAAGTTGTATCGAGGGTCATTGATGCCTGAACAATTTAAGGCCGTGTACGAATGTTCTGATATCTGTATCAATATCAACGCACATCCGCCGGTTGCAGGCGTCAATTTAAAAACATTTGAAATACCGATGTGCAATGGATTTCAACTATCGGATTATCGGTCCGGTCTTGAAAAATTGTTTGAGATTGGAAAAGAAATTGCCGTATTTCACGATGAAAAAGAATTACGAATAAAAGTTGAATACTATCTTGCTCATCCCAAGGAGCGTGAAGCTATTCGAGAAGCCGGCCGAAAACGCGTTTTGGCCGATCACACTATGATGCAAAGGATACGAACTCTTTTGAATACGATATTCCCAAATTCCTATGTATAAGAATATTCTCTACTTCGGGGTCTACAGCCACGGAAATCCCCGCAACGCGATAATCATCAAGGGATTGCGATCGCGGGGCCACACTGTCATCGAATGCCGCGTTCGACCGGGGTTTTTGCCATTCATGTACGTTCGACTTTTGTGGCACTATCTCCGCATGCGTCCGCGATTCGATCGCATGATCGTCGGCTTCCCGGGCGCCGAAGTGATGCTGTTGGCCAAAATGCTCACTCGCAAGCCTATCGTTTTTGATGCTTTCTCTTCGGCATACCTTGCGTATATCATCGACCGGAAATATTGGAAGATCGGAAGCCTTCGATCCGTATGGTATCGCTTCATTGATCGGTGGTCATGCCGTTTGGCTGATGCGGTACTTCTGGATACTAATGCGCAAATTAATTATTTTGTTCGGGAATTTCGTGTGTCCCGAAACAAGTTTTTCAAAGTTCTCATTGGGACTGATACGGACATATTTAAGCCATCAACAAGTCATCGATCGCCATCCGTATGCCGTCTTCATTTCCATGGTACGTATATTCCATTGCAGGGCATTGAGCATATCATTGATGCCGCGTCGGGCATCCTTGCGCTTGGGATTGAACTTGAGATTGTGGGGGATGGGAAAATAAAACCCGCGATTCTTGCACGCGCGCATGCTCTTGGCGTTGCCGACAGGATTGTGTTTCGAGGCAATCTTGCGTACGATGCGTTGGCGCAGTCGGTTGCCAATGCCGATATCTGCCTTGGTATATTCGGCGACAGTATCAAGGCACAGCTCGTCATCCCAAACAAGATCTACGAATATGCGGCGATGAAAAAACCGATCATTACGCTCGATACGCCGGCAATTCGTGAGCTATTCGATGAACAATCTATGGTCTTGCTCTCGGATGCCCGGCCGGAAACCATCATCTCGGCCGTTGCGCGGCTAAAGGACAACCTAAAACTTTGCGCGGAATTGAGCGAGCGGGCCTACGCCATCAGTATGCAGAACGCAACTCCGGAGATTATCGGGCGACGCGTAGAAGAGATCATTAATACGGTATGAAAAAAATTTTAAAAGAAATCATATACGCTGGCAAGCGAATATTGCCGTCCCGAGGTGCATCAGTATTGATGTATCATTCGGTCGGGGACAATAAGGAATTTTTCACCGTTCCATCAAGCGTCTTTGAACATGAGATCAAATATCTGGCAGATCACCGCTATCATATTATTCCGCTTTCACAGCTTGTTGCGTTGCTGAAGGAACGCAAACCGATTCCGACGCGCACCGTTGTTTTGACATTCGATGACGGTTATGCGGATAATTATTCGGAAGTGTTTCCGATATTGCAGCGCTATCACGTTCCGGCAAGTATTTTTATTGCGACTTCGTTTGTTGGCGGTGCGCGAATGGTGCGTCGGGAAACGCTTCCGATGTTGTCGTGGGAACAAATTCGGGAAATGAAGGACAGCGGTCTGATTGAGTTTTTTCCTCACACGCATACGCATCCAAAACTTACGAAAATTTCATCTGCAGAGGCGGAACAGGAGATACGGGAGTCGTACGATATGCTCGCAAAGCAGCTGCAGGTGCCGCAACAGGTCTTCGCGTATCCGTACGGTTTTTTCAACGCAGAAGTCGTCGATCAGGTGAAAAGCGCGGGTTTTCATGGAGCATGTACGGTACAATCCGGCATCGTAACGGTGGAGACCAATCCGTTTTGTATTCCACGAAATTCCATAGATTCTCACGTGACATTTTCGATGTTTAAGGGTATTATACAGCGTGGCCGAATCCGGTAATACAAACTGTCATATATGCGGGAACCTCGCATATTTTTTGATGGTCAAGGACGAATGTCCTATGTTTCGTTGTACGCATTGCGGGGTGGTGTTTATGCATCCGTTGCCCACCGAAGAATTTTTGCGCATTCTGTACTCAAGAGAGGGGAAGTACCAACGCCACAAGCCCAGCAATACGACGAAGACCGCACCGACCAGGCGGTTTCAAAGGTTTCTCGATTTCATCAAGCCCCATCCAAACATCAAGAAAATTCTTGATGTCGGTTGCTCAAGCGGTGAATTTATATTTTTTGCCAAGCAACGCGGCTACGATGTCTGGGGCGTCGAGCCAAACGAAGCAACGGCAAGCGTAGCGCAGCAAGATGGATTGCGGGTATTCCATGGATTGCTCCATCAAGCACAGTTTGAAGATGCGTCGTTTGATTTTATTTTGCTTGCGGATGTCATAGAGCATTCGCGGGATCCTCGCGGACTGTTTGCAGAATGTGTTCGCATCCTCAAGCCCGGGGGGTATATCGTGATAGAGACGCCAAACTTCGATTGCTTCTGGGCTCGAGCGACACTGCGCCTCTCGCGATTATTCCACCTTCCGTGGTCGCCCATTTCTCCGCCGTGGCATCTGTTTCATGGTACATCGCTCTCTTGGAAGATTCTGGCGGATGAGATGCGCCTGCACTTTCGAACGGAATGGTATTATCCAAACCCGGGATTGAAAAACGAACTCGGCTCATTGCACTTGCTCAAGCGATACAAACAGAAAAAATCCCTTATCAACGCATGTAGTATGTTCTTTGGCTTTTCCCTGTACACCGTGGTTTTTACGATTGATAGATTGCTGACGCCATTGTTGAAAAAGAATTTCTCTATGACCCTAATTTTTCAAAAATGATATTTGTTACCTCATATCCCTACGTATATGAGCGGCACATCCGAGTGTTCGATTTCTTTAAAAAACAGGACAATCTTTTTTTTATTCTCCCGCGCGAATGGAAATCCAAGGGCGGGAAGGTCATAGATCATCCGGTACGAAAACCATACGGAACATTGGCGCCTACCCCCGCATATTTTTGGCATTCGCGGTATCCGATCATTCGGGGCCAGCTCAAGGGCTGGATGCCAAAAACCGGATCCATACTGCGTGCACATGCAAAACCCGGCGACGTACTGCTGACTTCCATCGAGCCGAACATGCTTGTGACATATTTCAACAGCCGCCTTGCGCACAAGCTTGGCTTGAAGCATGTCTTCATTACGTGGCAAAATATTCCATACCGCCAACGCATGAGCGGACTCAAACTGCGCTTTACCGAATTTTTGATCCGTGAGAATGTGCGGTTGAGCGCCGGCGTCATGTGTGGCACCGATCGTGCGCACGAGATGCTCAAGCCGTATTGTGCGCCTCATTTGAAAGTTGCCGTCATTCCCCAATCGGGCGTCGACAGCGACATCTTCAAGCCCGGCGTTCCAAGCGCTTTTCGGTCGAAGTACGGCTTGGAGGGCAAGTTCATTTTTCTTTTCGGGGCGGTGTTCGATGAGCGCAAGGGCGTCATGACGACAATCAATGCGTTTCATAAAGCGCTTCAAAAAATTCACAATGCCCATCTTGTCATGATCGGAATCGGGAAGCTATGGGAGGCCGCCCAAGCTCGCGTCAAAGAACTTTCACTTACTGAACACGTTACATTCATACCATGGATGGACAATAAAGAACTGCCGGCGGTGTTCGCCGGAGTGGACGTTCTGGTTCACCCGTCGGAGCCGTATCGTGATTGGGAGGAACAGTATGGATGGACGATGTTGCAGGCATCGGCAAGCGGCCTACCCGTTATTGCAACAAAGATCGGTTCGATTCCCGAGGCGGTGCTGGACGGAAGGACCGGACTACTCGTAGAGCCCAAGAGCGTAGAAGCGTTGCGGGATGCCATGGAGACTCTGGTGTCGAATGATCAGCTTCGGAAGGACCTTGGAACCGCAGGAAGAACATATATTGAGGAGCGGTTCAGCCATCGTGCCGTTGCGCAACGCATGGAGCATTTTTTGCGCACACTATGAAACAGAAACGATACATACTCATCACCGGCGGCTCTGGAATGTTGGGGCGAATTCTTGCTTCGCATTTCAGCCGTGCCGGGTACCAGGTCATTGCTCCGCCGCAAGACGAGCTTGATCTGTTGGATCCCAATCTCGTTGAGCATGCGGTTGAGCGATTCCCGGCATGTTCGGCCATTATCCACTGTGCGGCGGCAACGGATGTGAATTATTGCGAGCTGAATCAATCCCAATGTACCGAAGTCAATGCGGCAGGCACGCAGCGCATAGTGGATCTTGCCCGGCGGCAGAAGGCGAAGCTTTTTTATATCTCAACTCCCATGGTTTTCTCCGGTACGAAGGGAAATTATCGCGAACATGATCGGACAGCGCCTATCAATTACTATGGAACGACGAAGCGTGGGGGCGAAAAGCTTGTACTTCGATATGCCCACGGCATCGTTATACGCTCCAATCCCATCGGTGTGCGTCCCGCCGGGACACTCCCGAGTTTCATCCAGTGGTTCGTGGATGCCGCGCAATCGAATCGCTCCTTTGAGCTGTTCACCGATGTGCGTATCAACCCGATCAGTACGGCGGCGCTTGCCGGCGTTCTTGAGAAGCTTTTGAAAATAGCCTTGCACGATTCGATATTCCATGTGGGCAGCCGCGATATCGTCAATAAAGCTGATGTGTGGGAATATATCCTTGCCCATTTTCCCGGATACAGCGGTACGGTTACCAGAGCGCTCGTTGATCGTACGACAGCGGGACGCACGGCTGTTCGTCCAAAAGAAATGTGGCTCAATGTTGAGCATATTCAGGAGTCGTACCGCATACCGATGCCGTCGTGGCGTCATGAGGTCGATCTTGTATTGAAGGAATTGAAAATCTAGCCATGGATATAGTATTTACCCCTTTTTCCGACATGCGAAGCGACAGTGGCGCTTTTTCGATGGCGGGTTATGCGCATGAGTATCATGATTTTGTTAAGAAGCGCTATCGTATGTCGAGCGGGTTTCTTGAAATACGAGAACGAGGAACGCTTGTATGTGTTGTTCCCGCGTGCTTCAACGATGCGAGTTTGTACGCGTTCTACAAACACTATACGGAGCCGGCCATAGCGGATATCGGACCCATGTCAAATATTCGATGGGATGCGGTCGCTGATCTTGCGCGGAAAAAATTAAAATTAAAATCGGCTGAATTCCATTTTTCTGGAATGCATCAAGCAAGCTACGAGGGAATGAAGCCAACCGGATTTTCCACGTATGTATTCAGGATGAGGGGGATTACTGACGGAGATTCCATTCGCTCCCGATTCCATAATATAACCCGTCTTCGGAAAGCGGAGCGCTTCGGTTTTGAGTTTAGAGTCATCGGTGAGGAATCTCTTCCTGCTATCTATGATTTATATCTTGAGAATATGCATCGCCACGGAACGCCCCCGCGATCGCTGGATTTCTTTCAAGATCTTTTCGCGTCTTTCGGCACAGCATGTTATGGCATTGCGCTGTACGACAAGGGAATGCTGGCGGGGCTGCATCTCATGGTAAGCACGAATCAGTATGCACGGATGTATTTCAGTGTTTCAAAACAAGAATACTGGCCGCACTGCGTCAATAATCTGCTCTACTTCAAGACCATTGAACACGCGCTGGAGTCCGGCGTTGCATTTGTCGATTTTGGCGGGGGACCGGATACGGACGCTGGCCACAACCGTTTCAAGATGGGATTCGGACTGGAGCGCATTCCGCTTTGGAAAGTGCATGCGGGATCGTGGTTGTACCGGGTACCGGCCTGGTCGCAAAACAAGAAGCGGAACCTTGTCATGCGGGTTAATAAATTGAAGCGATGGTTCTCGCGCGCCTGAAGAACTGATATACTCCCACTATGAAAAAAATACTCAAACCATTCGTTCGAGCCGCCGCGCTGATTCTCGTTTTTACGGGAATCACACGATTGTTTTCCCGCCGGCTTGCGTTTGCCGTCATTGTCCGGCTCCCCCAAAAATACCAATCCGCGGATTCGATTGTTGCGTTTCGTGGCGTTAAACTCAAGGTGAATGCCGGCGACAGCATGGGACGAGTATTGAAATTCATGGATCCGTACAAGCCGGTGCATACGGCGCTCATGGAGTCGCTACTCGTTGATAAAAAGCTTTTCTATGATATTGGAGCCCACATAGGTCTCTACTCGGCGATGGCGGTGAAGCGTGGCGTACGGACCGTCTCGATTGAGCCCGATCCCGCTTTATGCCAATACTACATACGTCCGAACGTCGTGATGAACGGCCCCGCCGATTTGGCAACGGTCCTGTGCAAGGCGGTTTCAGATACCAAGGGCACTGCAACGTTCTGGATGCACCGTATGGGTAACTTGGGTTCGGGACGCCTTTTTAAAGCGGAAGATATGGGAGAAAATCCAACTATCGTGGTGGAAACCGATACATTGGATAATCTCGTACAGCAATACGGCAAGCCGGATCTCATGAAAGTGCATATTGAGGGAGCTGAAGTATTGATGCTTCGCGGTTCGTACAAAGTCTTTGAGGGCGAGGATGCGCCAACGATTGTTATCGAATTTCATCTGCCGGATATCGCCGCCATTGCTCCGGGAACGAGCGGGGACGATCTCATCAAGAAACTTCTCGGTTTCGGCTATAAAGTAAAAACAATAACCGAGCCGAAATACAAAGAATCGATGTGGCATGTTTTCTATAAGCGCGATCTTTCTCCGGCATCTTTGGCTCTCTTTGCTCCCGAGACTCAAGTACCCGGGGGATATTTTCTGAACGCCTCTCATCATGGAGAACATTTACAATAACTATTGGAGGGAACGGGGAAAGTCCGGTCATCGGCCTCGTTATGATATTTTCTTGGATTGGATGGATGCGGGGTCATCCGCATTGGAATTCGGATCGGGCGATGGATATCTTGGCGCGTATCTCAAAGAGAAGAAGAGTATCACTTATCTTGCCACTGATATCTCGGAGACGGCAATTGCCGGAGCCCGCGCTCGCGGACTGGAGACAGAGGTCGTCAACGCTTCCGACACGGACTTCCTGAAAAAACGGTTCGCCGACAAAGAATTTGATTATGTGATTATGACGGAGTTCTTGGAGCATATTGTGAATTCGGAAGAAGTGCTCATGGAGGCGATACGGATAGCACGCAAAGCGGTACTGGTATCAGTACCAAATTCTGCCTACTGGCGGTATCGACTGCAGCTGCTGTTTGGAAACTTTCCAAAGCAGTGGGCAGTATTCCCGCATGAGCATGTCAGATTTTGGTCCATTGCGGATTTTTTGAAAACGGTCGGCGGACTCGGATTACGTGTTGAAAAAATGAAGGCTTCCAATGGAAAAAAAGTTCTGCGCGATATCTGGCCGAATCTCTTTGGATTCCAGATTTGCTACCTCATCCGAAAGCCATGAAAAAAATCACCTATCTTTTCAATGGACGTTTTCCGACAGAAAAAGCGCATGGAGGACAAATTGCAAAAATGTGCGAGGCTTTTGCGTCGCAGGGGATTGCAGTGGAGCTTGTGGTGCCGCACCGGCGCAATACAATCAGGGAAGATGCGCCTACCTATTATGGAATCAAGAAAAATTTTGCGATCAAGCATGTATGGGCGATTGACCCCATGCTGTATATACCCGAGCGTTTGGCAAACGCGATACAAACGATAACATCTTCAGTTTCTTTTTTATGGTATCTCATGCGGCACCAATCGGAAGTGTGGTATGCGCGTGATCATGCGAGCCTGCTCCTCTTGAGTTATTTCGGACGACCGTATATTGCGGAACTGCACGACTATCGTTTGGCGCGGCCTCGTTGGTGGATGCGGAGAATCTTGAAAAAAGCTCGTTTTGTCATTTTGAATTCCGAAGGCACACGATCATTACTCGCGGATCATTATCCGGATATCACCAAAGCTTTCGTTGCTCCAAACGGCGTGGATCTTGCGTTTTTTGATATTCCCGAAACGCGAGAGCAGGCACGGGACATACTCCATTTGCCCCAAGACAAGATTATTATTGGCTATGTGGGGCGTTTGGAGGTGGCGGGGAAGGATAAAGGGGTGTCGATGCTCAAGGAAGCATTTGAGTCTATGAAATTGCGGGATAGGGCCGAATTATTACTCGTCACCTCGGTGTCTTACAAACAAGTACCATTGAACCTGCGCGCGATTGATATCGCCGTGATTCCATTTCCCGGGGTACGACATGCAAAGACTACTTCTCCGATCAAGTTGTTTCAGTACATGGCCGCCGGCAAAGCAATTGTTGTCGCTGATGGACCCGATCCCGAACAACTTGCCAGAAAACTCGATGAACTCGTCCTTAATCCGGAGCGTATCAAGACCCTTGGCATCAAAGCCCACGAAGATGCCAGAAACCATACATGGGATCAGCGTGCAAAGCACATCCTCAATCGTATCCAATCATGACTATTTGCTATACTGGAGATTATAATCCAAGCTATCCTCGCCATCGCGTGATAATCCGCGGGTTGCGGGAAAGTGGCGTGACAGTCATTGAAGCTCCACTGCCGAGAAAAGGATTCTCGAAATACATCCGACTTGTTCGCGCTATGATGCGCAATCGCCGTGCTGACGTGTTTTTCTTCGGATACTCTGATAGCCGTATTGTATGGCTGGCTCGGATCTTCACGGGCAAACCGATTCTGTGGGATGCATTCTATTCGCTCTATGACAATTGGGTGTTTGATCGCAAGCTGGCTCGTCCCGGTTCGTTGAAGGCGAACTACTATTGGTTTCTCGACTGGATTTGTTGCCGTAGTGCCACCGTCGTGATTCTTGATACCGATGCGAATATTGATTATTTCCGACGTACGTTCCATTTGCCGAATAAGAAATTTCTGCGTGTTCTCATCGGCGCTGACGATACGGTCATGGTTCCGCGTCCCAAGGATCCGAATGAACAGCGATTCATTGTTGAATTCCACGGCAACTATATTCCTGTTCACGGCATCGAATACATTGTGCAAGCCGCGAAGCTTCTGGAAGCGCAGGCAGATATTCACTTCGTGATGATCGGGGAGGGCCAAGAGCATGAAAAGATTCTCGCCATGGCACGCGAATCGAAACTTTCTAATATGACATTTTATCCACTCGTGCCCTATGAACAGTTGCCTGTATGGATTGCGAATGCCGATGTATGTCTCGGACTGCTTGGAGATCTTGATCGTTCCGGCCGGGCCATACCCAACAAAGTCTATGAGGCATCGGCGATGGAACGGGCGAGTATCAATCGCGACGGACCGGCGATTCGAGAGCTGTATACCGATGGCACGGATATTTCGTATTGTCGCGCCGGCGATGCTCAAGATATTGCCGATAAGATTCTTAAACTGAAAAATAATCCCGAGCTCCGCGCAAGCATCGCCCGCAATGCACGCGAGCTGTATATGCATAATGGTACGCCACGCGCAGTTGGCGCCGGGATCAAGAATATGTTAGAAAAACAATATGTCTAACGAACAACCGTCACAGGAAAAAAAGAAATTATCCAGCGCTTTCGCCGATGCCTCCGGGTATGTGGAATATTTTGAAACGCTCGGCAAGGATCGTATTCCGGACAACGTTCACCTCGATGCGGTCTATGTCTTTACTCTCACCGCGGATGCCCAACATGAGGCGACCGAAGTTGCCGTCAAATTATACAAAGATGGAAGAGCCGGCAAGATTATTGTAAACAATGCAACCACTGAAACGGGATATGCCGGAGTTGCGTTTGTTAGAAAGCTTCTCGCTGAAGCCGGGATCCCAACAGAGGATATTGTTGAGATCACTACTACGATTAATCTTACAACCAAGACGGAAACAGACCCACTCATGGAGTATTGCGTTTCCCATGGCATAACCAATCTTGCCGTGGCATCCGCCCCGTTCCATTATCGAAGAGCTTATGTTTCTTCCGTCACGACTGCTATCGACAAGGGCCTTGGCGACAGTCTTAATATATGGCCTGCGAAGTTTTTGCCAAAAAATTATGATTGGCGTGAAATCACAAGGCACTCTCAAGGAACTCTCAAGAAAAAGAAAATCGGATTGGTTGACACGGAAATTGAGCGCATGGATACCTACGCGATTAACGAAGCGCATGTACCCGATGGCACACTGAAGCCGTGGGTCGAGATCAAAGCCTATATGCAGGCACGGGATCGGCGGGTGAAAGAAGCATCCTAGCTTGCTTTATTAGGCTTTTTCGCTATACTACCCCTACCATGCCCCACACCACCACTTCCCGTGATATCGTACAGCAGGATATCAAAACCATCATCAGCAAGATTGGAAAGCAAGCGAAAGTGCTTTCCGGAAAAACAGTCGTTGTAACCGGCGGGGCCGGTTTTTTGGGAACGTACTTCGTGGGGGTGCTTGATGCGCTCAATAAGAACGTTCTCGCCAAGCCGTGCAAAATCATCTCGCTTGATAACTATATCACCGGCCAAAAAGACAATATTCTCGGGCTGAAGTTTGGCAAACAGGTCGTCCATGTGAAGCATGATGTGCGAACCGCGAAGTCTCTTCCTGGTCCCGTTGATTATATCATCCATGCAGCGGGTATCGCGTCCCCAGTCTTTTACATGGCGCATCCATTGGAGACGATTGAGGTTGCGACCAAAGGTACTCAACACATGCTTGAATTGGCGCGTGCCAAGAAACCGGCCGGCATGCTGTCGTTCAGCTCGAGTGAGATTTACGGCGATCCGCATCCCGATTATATCCCAACCCCCGAAACGTATCGGGGACACGTATCATCGACGGGACCGCGTGCATGCTATGACGAGTCTAAGCGGCTTGGCGAGACTCTATGCGTCACGTATCACCGGCTCTATGGCGTGCCGGTCAATATTGTTCGGCCGTTCAACGTATACGGGCCCGGTATGAAGCTCGATGATCAGCGTGTATTGCCCCAGTTCATGAGTTGCGCCTTGCAAGGAAGGCCATTGCCGATCCATGGAAACGGCTTGCAGACGAGAACCTATTGCTATATCACGGATGCGATGGTCGGCTTTTTCAAAGTCTTGCTGTCCCAACGCGGAGGCGAGGTATACAATATCGGCAATCCGGAACAAGAAATCAATTTGGTTGATCTTGCCGATTTGGTTGGTTCGCTTGTCGGCGACCATGTACGCGCCATGAAAATACCATATCCGGCTTCCTACCCAGCCGATGAGCCAAGCCGTCGCTGTCCCGACATCACGAAGGCAGTATCGCACTTGAGTTATCGTCCCACCGTTGCCCTTTCCGCGGGCGCTGCGCGCCTGTTATCGTGGTACACATCCGAATATGCAGAACGTTTTTCAAAGGACAACTTGTCGCGCGTGCAACTCGCCTGATCTCGTCAGTATTCTCAATCTTGGCTCACAGCCGCCCGCTAACGCGTTTGTAAAGCCGGAAGAGTTTGAGACGGAACAGGCATTTCCCCTTGAGGTGTTTTTTTGCCGTTCATGCACCCTTGTGCAACTGCTCTATATTGTTTCTCCGGAACTTCTTTTTCGCAATTACGTGTACGTATCGTCGACATCACCGGTGTTCCAAGAGCACTTCCGGCAATTCGCCTCCTTTATCATGGATCGATATCTCAAGCCGGGACAGCTTGCGGTCGATATCGGAAGCAATGACGGCATTTTGCTCAAACCGCTCAAAGAACGCGGTGCGCGCGTCATGGGAGTGGATCCGGCGACGGATATCGCTGCACGTGCTACCAAGGAGGGCATTCCCACATTGCCGCATTTTTTTACGCCTGTGGTGGCGGAAACATTGAAACGACGGCTCGGTCCCGCGCATGTTATCACCGGAACTAATGTATTTGCGCATGTGGATGATATCCAGCCGCTCTTGGAGGGTGTTGCGGCACTGCTTGCGCCCGAAGGTGTGTTTATAATAGAAGCGCCATACCTCATCGATTTTTTGACAAAACGGCTCTTTGATACCGTATACCACGAGCACGTGTCATACTATTCTGTTCGATCCTTGCAGGAGCTGGTCGGACGAGTTGGGTTTCGAGTCATTGATGTGCAGAAGGTTAATACGCATGGCGGATCCATTCGTGTCAGTATGGTTCGCGAATCGGAAGGCCGCCAACGCCAGCCGTCGGTGGATGAATTTTTGGAGCTTGAAAAACGTGAGGGTTTGTACCAAGAAGAAACGTACCATGCATTTGCGCGCTTGGTTGAAAAAAATAAGCAGGAACTCACCGCTCTCTTAAAAGATCTGAAGGCCCAAGGAAAGCGCATTGCGGGCTATGGCGCTCCGGCAAAGGGCAATACGCTTCTGAACTATATGAACATCGGTCCGGATATTCTCGACTATATTGTGGATGACAGCGCCTATAAGCAGGGGCTTTATACTCCGGGTATGCATATACCGGTGGCAAGCCTCGAACGTCTCGTTGCGGATCAGCCCGACTTCGTTTTTATTTTGGCATGGAATTTCGCAGATGCTATAATGAAAAGATGCCGCACCGCCATCGGGGACAAAGCACAGTATATTATTCCGGTGCCTACACCCACCATTCTTTAGATTTGCCATGAAACCCACTGTTCTCATTTTTGGCGCCGACGGGCAGTTGGGCGCTGATCTCGCGCGGTCCTTTTCCGGCACGCACAATGTCGTTTTGAGTACGAAAGACGCCGTTGATATTACCGATGCAGAACAAGTTCGCTCATGCATCGAACATGCGCAGCCGACACTCGTCGTCAATAGCGCGGCGTTTACGAACGTTCAAGACAATGAAAATCGTGCCGCCGAGAGCTTCAATGTCAACGCAATCGGTGCGTTTCATGTTGCCGGCGCATGCGCTCGTATGTCCATACCGGTTATGTATATCAGCACGGACTATGTATTCGACGGGAACAAGGAACTTTATTCGGAAAGCGACATTCCGCATCCGGTCAATATCTACGGGGCCTCAAAGTACGCGGGAGAATTGTTGTCGTCGGTCAATCCGCGGACATACATCATTCGGACCAGCGCGTTGTTCGGAGCTCATGCGAGCGGCAAAGGGTATAATTTTGTCGGAAAAATGCTTGAGCTCGGCCGGCAAAAGGATGAAATCAAAGTAGTCGATGAACTAATCACCTCGCCAACCTATACACGCGATCTAGCTGAAAAAATCCACGAACTGATTGTCCGTGCTTTACCGCCGGGCACATATCACATTACTAATCAAGGAAGCTGTTCTTGGTTTGATTTTGCAGTGGAGATTATGCGGCAAAGCGGCTTGCATCCGCGCATCGTACCCATTTCGGCCAAAGAATATGCCGGTTCCTTGGTGCGACCGCAGAAAACGGTACTCGAGAATTATGAGCTGAAAAAAATGGGTATGAGCTTGCTTCCGACGTGGAACGACGGACTGAAGCGATATTTGCAAGAGATAGGAAAATACCATGCAGATTAGCATTCTGCTTCCACGGTTGCGGTTATACGGGGGCATACGCAGAATGCTTGAGATTGCCAATCGCATGAGCGATGCCGGGCATGATGTGACGATATACCATAGTGACGGCAGTGCGTGCGACTGGATGGATGTCCGTGCCAAGATACTTCCGGCAAGTGCGATCACAAAACGGGAGCATGAGCACCTACTCTATATATTTCCGGAACATAGGGCGATTGCCCATGGAGCAACGGCTCGGCGTCTGTATCATTACAACTTGAATCTATACAACAAGCGATTGCTTCTCATCCCTTCATGGATAAGTTTTTTTCTTCGCGGAATATTTGCCGTACACCGGGCATACTACATTCGCAGAGCCGTCCTTGATGCTCGCGCCACGATCTTGGTGAACTGCACTGACAGTGAGAAATGGCTGAAAGAGCATTTCGGAATCACCGCCGTGTCGATATTGGGCGCGGTGAATTCGAAGATATTTTATCCCGTTGTATCAAGAAAGAATTCCGGGACGACGATTCTCCACCTTGGGAGTCCAAAATATTGGAAGGGGAATGACATTGTGAAGGCGGCGGTTGCACTCGTTAGGCATAGCGTGCCCGATGTAATTTCTGAAAGCTTCTACGATAAGGGAATTTCGCAGGACCAGATGGCGGCTGTATATGGTCGGGCGGATGTATTTGCCGATGCCCAGCTCTATGCCGGTTGGAACAATCCGATCGCTGAAGCCATGGCGTGCAAAATTCCCGTCGTATGCTACGATAGTGGGCCGAACCGCGATATCGCCATCCACGAGCAGACCGCCCTCTTGGTGCCACCCAAGCGCCCCGACCTCATGGCAAAAGCCATTGAGCGTATAATCAACGACAAGGTTCTTCGGGACCGACTTGTCGAGAATGCCTATCGCGCCATCCAGCCGTTTACTTGGGAACGGACAACGAATGATTTGCTCGCTGTGTTAACTCATGCCAACCATTAGCGTTATTATGCCGACGCATAACCGTCCGGAATTGCTCAAACGAGCGATTACTTCTGTTTTGGCGCAAACATATAGTGATTTTGAACTGATCGTGGTTGATGACGGATTGCAAAAGTCCGCCCGCGAAACTGTGGAATATTTTCGCGATCCCCGCATCATCTATTTGAAGCATGAACAAGAACGAGGCGGCGGAGCGGCTCGCAATACAGGCATCAAGGCTGCGCGCGGGAAGTTCATAGCCTTTTTGGATGACGATGATCAGTGGCATCCGGAAAAACTCCGCATCCAATTGGACGCGCTAAGCAATACCGATGAAACGGTCGGACTCTCATTTACGGCCGCTTCTTTGCGCTTTCCCGATCGCGAGCGCATATCGATAGTCGCTGAGGGCATTGGAAACTATTTTGATTTTGCCCTTGGGCATTTCAATGGATTCCTGAATGTTACTCTTATGTTCAAGCGCGAAGTGCTGGATGCAGTCGGTTTTTATGACGAACGTTTGCCCAGCCACCAAGAAACCGACCTGGTCTTGCGTACACTGAAACGGTATCGTGCGGTCGGGATTGTGCGTCCACTCACGATTGTGGATATGAGCGATAATCGCGAGCGGATCGGTTCAAAGCTTTCACGGCGCATCGCCGGTAGACTCATCATCCTATCCCGGTATCTGGATGACTATCAAAAACATCCCACTGTTCTTGCAAGCCAATACTTCTCCCTCGCATTATTGTATCGCGACAACGGACAATTTGCCGAGGCCAAGCGGTATTTCCGATTAGCCCGAAAAACTCACATGGCTATTCGGTATGTCTTCCATGAAATGAGCGTATTTTTCGGCGGATGGCCCTACAGTGCGATCCGGGGCAACTAGTTGACAGGAACATATACAGGTCTCATCATAAGAACATGTCTGATATACAAAAAGGTCAATTTTCTTTTGGTAAAAACTGGCAGGCATATCTTCGCAACCTGACCGAAGAGCGCCAGGCACGCGCTCGAAAATCCCTGACTGATTTTATGTCTTTGGCCGATCTCAAAGGCAAGTCTTTCCTGGATATCGGTTGCGGGAGTGGACTGTTTTCAAAGGCAGCCTTTGATCTGGGCGCTACGGCGGTGACGAGCATAGACCGAGATCCTTTTTCTGTTGCGTGTTGCCAGTATCTGTACGAACAATCGGGAAGCCCCGCCAATTGGACGATTCGCGAGATGTCCATTCTTGACGAGAAAATAAGAACCCTCGGACGGTTTGATATCGTCTATGCATGGGGCGTTCTGCACCATACCGGTTCGATGTGGGAGGCGCTTGAGCAGACCATCAGTCTTGTTGCGCCCGGTGGACGGCTGTATATTGCAATTTACAATCGAATTCCCGGACGGATGGGGTCTCTTTTGTGGTTGCGGATCAAGCGCTGGTACAACGTGTCACCCCGCCCCGTCAAACTCATCATGGAGTGGCTCTACATCGCCGGTTTTTGCTTCAAGAACCTTGTCCGTTTCAAGAATCCATGGAAAAAAATGAGACAGCACTCATCAAAACGCGGCATGGATTGGCGGCGTGATGTCAGTGATTGGCTCGGCGGATATCCGTATGAATTTGCAACCGTTGACGAGATATTTATGCGCGTAAAGGATACGCATCCCGACCTCAATCTTATCAACCTCAAGTCCGTCCAAGATCTGGGAAATAACTGGTTTGTATTTGAGCGAACAAAATAGCTATGTGCGGGATTAACGGCTTTACATTCAAGGATCGGGGGCTCATTGAGCGGATGAATGCCGCGACGAAGCATCGTGGGCCCGATGGAGTCGGTTCGTTTGTTGACGACGCCATATCGATCGGACATAACCTTCTTGCTATTGCGGATACTCCGTCAAACTCAAATCAACCTGTCATTTCCGATGACTATGTTCTTGCGTATAACGGGGAGATATACAATTACAAAAAACTTCGAACACAGCTCGCGGGGCAGTTTCATACCGACAGCGACACGGAAGTGATATTTGCTGGACTTGCTCGCCATGGTATCGATTTTCTTTCAAAGCTCGATGGAATGTTCGCCATCGCGTGGTATGACCGAAGAAAAAAAGTACTCTTCTTAGCTCGCGATTCTGCCGGGATGAAGCCGATATACTATACGATCAGCAAGGGTCATTTGATTTTTTCTTCCGAATTGCGCGGTCTTTTCGCCCATGATATTTCACGCCACTTGAACCAAGATATGGTATCCGTGTTCTTCGCCCTCGGCTATGTTCCGGGTAGTGAAACACTCGTGAAGGATATTTACAAAGTAATGCCCGGGGAAATCATTGCATACAGCTTTGAGGATAAAACAATTTCCCGGCAATGGCTTCCTCTGGATGATCGGGGAAAAAGCGATGAAGCTGTTCGCGATGCAATTGGTCGCGCCGTCAACGAACACACCATGGGATTGCGGCCATTTGGACTCTATTTGAGCGGGGGACTGGATTCCACGATCATTCTTCACGAGCTTTCGCAACAGCGCCCTGAAATGATCAAGACATATACCACGCGCTTTGACCTGCCTGCCGGTAGGCAGGAGCGCAGTATCATTTTCAACGAAGACGCAGATCGCGCCCAACAACTGTGCCATGAGTATCGCATCGAACACCATGAGTTATTGGTGCGCGAGCAGGACTTCATTGATGCGGTTGAGCCGGCGATCGCCGCCATGGAAGAGCCTCGCTACAATCATTCCGTGCCGGCGTACTGGCTTCTTGCAAAAGAGGCCAGCAAAGATGTTGTTGTCATTCTCAATGGCAGCGGAGGCGATGAGCTATTCCGCGGATATGGCCGCTACGAAGTCTCAAAGAAAATCAGCGATCGATTGGCATCTCCGCTGGGTTTTGCGATGCGGCTCGGCTATCGATTCGCGAAAGGCCTGAAAAATCTTGATGATCCGTTGGTCCGATGGGCATACGTCCATGCGATCAAAAAAAACGCCGACGGCACCGAACTGGTGCGCTATCTTCGCAGTATGAACTATCCGCGCGTAGAAAATCAGCTAGCTGACATGGAGAATGCAGTCGCGGAGTATGATCGCTTATTCTGGCTCGCGGACGAGGAATTCTTGAGAACGGACAAGATTGCTATGCACTTCGGCATGGAGGGTCGTTTTCCACTTCTTGCCCGCGATCTGCGCACGCTGGCAAATACTATACCGTCGCGACAGAAAGGAGCATCCAAGGCGATGTTGCGCGAAATATACCGCACCGTACTTCCGCCGTATATCATACAAAAAGACAAAACCGGTTGGAACGCGCCGGTGACGGAATGGATGAAATCAAAGTTTGGTGCTATGGTGCACGAGGTGCTTTCCGACGGCTACTACCAAAATATGCGGCTGCACCACCCCGCATCTTACACACTCGCCGATCTGAAGACATTCCTTCCCCTCTTTTCCTTCAAGATTTGGGCGAGGTATTTTCAAATAACAGTATGAATATTCTTGGCATCTCGTGCTTTTATCATGATAGCGCCGCATGTCTTATCAAGGACGGGCACATTGTCGCCGCTGCGCAGGAAGAGCGTTTCACGCGTAAGAAGCACGACGAACGTTTTCCAATTAAGGCGATTGAATATTGTCTCAAGGAGGGTGGCATCACGATTGATCAGGTTGATATTCTGACGTTTTACGACAAGCCGTTTTTGAAATTCGAGCGTTTGCTGGAAACCTATCTTTCGTATGCTCCGCGTGGCCTACGTTCGTTTTTACTGGCAATGCCGGTTTGGCTCAAAGAAAAACTTTGGGTTCCCTCGGTTATTAAAAAGGAAATTGGATATAAAGGAAAAATTATATTTGCCGAACATCATCAGTCCCACGCCGCATCTGCCTTCTATCCATCGCCATTTCAGGAAGCCGCTATCCTTACTATCGATGGTGTTGGTGAGTGGGCGACAGCTTCCTATGGTATAGGGAAGGACAAGGGCATGAAGATCGAAGCGGAAATACACTTTCCCCATTCTCTCGGGCTCTTGTATTCAGCGTTTACCTATTACACAGGATTTAAGGTGAATTCAGGAGAATACAAAGTCATGGGACTTGCGCCCTATGGCAAGCCGATCTATGTAGGCCGTATCTATAAATATCTCGTTGATCTTAAGGAAGATGGGTCGTTTCGACTCAATATGGAATATTTCAACTACGCGCAGGGACTGACTATGACAAACAATAAATTTCATCAGCTTTTCGGTGGTCCTCCACGGAAGCCGGAATCAAAACTAACTCAACGTGAAATGGACATTGCTCGTTCTATTCAAGACGTTACTGAAGAAATCATGTTACGTTTAGCGCGGTATGTGCACCAACAGACGGGACAAAAGAACCTATGTCTTGCCGGTGGCGTAGCGCTCAATTGTGTTGCCAATGGGAGGATTTTGCGTGAGGGCCCCTTTGAGGATATTTGGATCCAGCCTGCTGCGGGGGATGCAGGCGGAGCGCTTGGGGCCGCGTTGTTTGTGTGGCACCAGGAGTTGAACAATGCGCGTAGTGCGGACGGTATCCACGATACTCAATGCGGTTCATATTTGGGACCTTCATACACCAATACAGAGGTGAAGCATTTTCTTGATATGGAGGGCATATCCTATCGTGAATTACAAGATTCGGAGCTTTTTAATGAAACTGCTGGGTTGCTTGCTCAACAAAAAGTCATCGGTTGGTTTTCCGGTCGTATGGAATTCGGACCGCGTGCATTGGGGAATCGTTCAATTATCGGTGATGCTCGGGATCCGAATATGCAGAAAAATATGAATCTCAAAATCAAATTTCGAGAAAGTTTTCGGCCTTTCGCGCCATCAGTGCTTGCTGAATATGCGCCGAAATATTTTGATATCGATCGACCCACGCCATATATGCTACTGACGGCCAGCGTGAAGAAAAAAATCATTCCCGCGGTTACTCATATTGATAATTCCGCCCGTCCTCAAACGGTGCATGCCGAAACAAACCCCCGATTTCATAATCTTCTTGAAGCATTTCGAAAAAAAACCGACTGTCCCGTTATCGTCAATACATCTTTCAATGTTCGTGGTGAGCCCATAGTTTGTACTCCTGAAGATGCATATCGATGTTTCATGCGAACCGACATGGACTATCTTGTGCTGGAAAATTTTTTGATCGATAAAACAAAACAGCATATTCTCCAAGAAACAGATAATTGGAGATCTACCTATGAGCTTGATTAATGAAATCAAAACCGATTTTCAAGCCGTAGCTACACCGCGGTGGGTTCCGGGGGTCTTGTTAAAACCCTATCGTACATGGACCTTGTTTTCGGTTATTCTCGGTTTTTTCATGTTGCGTTTGGTGCTCATCGTGTTATATACTGTTGTGATGATTCCTACCAGCTTATTGATGCGGATTTTTGGGCAAGATCCGATGCGGAGGAAGCCCACGGCATCGTATTGGATTTCGAAGCATGAATAAATTTCAAACTTTTATAGAATTCATAAAATTCCTTGGTTCGCGGAAAAAGTTCCGGCTCCTTCCCATCGGCATTATTCTTGTTCTGTTGGGAATCTTGTTGGTTGCAGCTCAGGGGAGCGTGATAGCGCCATTTATCTATCCGTTGTTCTGACGAACCGCCATGAAGCTCATCGGTGTCATGCACGTCAAAGACGCCATACGGACGATTGACGAGTGCTTGACAAAGCTCTCTTCTTTGGTCGATGAGATTATTATCGTCGACAACGGATCGACGGATGGAACACTGGAGGCATATAAAAAATTTCCCAAGATTGCCAAGCTCTTGTATACGGAGGGCTATCATGGCGGGAGAGACGTGCGGTTGCTGTTGGAAGAAGCGAAAAAGAGAAATCCTGACTGGATCATTCTCATCGATAGTGATGAAATTTTTGAAGACCACCTAACGCGGAAAATCATTGAAAAGTATATGCGAAGCGCGTATAGCCGTATTTCATTCCGCATGTATAACTTCTGGTTGAGCAAAAAACGTTTTCGTATAGATCGCGATTGGTTGCTGTACACACTCTTGCCGCAACGACAGATGTGGCGCAACCTTCCCGGCACGTACTTCAACGATATTAAGGTGCACTACGGGCCGATTCAGGGCATCTCGGGGCCTATATATGAGTCTCCCTATCGAATTAAGCACTACGGATATGTCGAGCGGGATGCGGTAGAGCGGAAGATGCGCATGTATCGGGAGATTGACAAAGACAAGGGGTATGAAACACTTGATCCGGATATGGGGCGCATTTTATATTTCCCATTTATAGAGTTCAGAAGCGGGCCGCTCAATTTCATATTCATTATTTTACAGCATTGGTTTGCCAAATTTGTGACGTCTCTCGTTTTGATAAAAAGAAAATATTTTCATGGATACAAATTCTTCAAGAAATAATTGTGCTGTCATCATTTCGTCGTTTGATGGTTTTGCCGATATCTGGGAACCATTTTTTACCCTCTTTTTTCGCTATTGGCCGGATTGTCCATTTCCCGTCTACCTCATTACGAATCAAAAAAAGTACCGGAACGTACGCGTGCGATCTCTCGCGATCGGCGAAGATCGAGATTGGGCGAGGAATACCCGCGCGGCGCTCGCTTCGGTACCCGAAGACTATTTCGTCTGGCTGCTCGATGACTGTTTCTTTATGAAGCCGGTTGATTCCGGTCATATAATGAGACTTTTGGAATTTCTTAAGACCCGTCATGCGGCCACTATTCGACTCTTCCCCGCACCGCCTCCCGATGAATCCTTTCCAAATGATTTGAATATTGGTCGGATCAGCAAAGATGCGGACAATCGTATTTCATTGGGCGGGGGACTGTGGAATAAGGACTCTATGTTGGCGTTGATCAGAGACGGAGAGAATCCATGGCAAACGGAGATTAACGGTACAATTCGATCGCGTGAATTCGATCAGGAGTTCTTCTGTGTAAATGCGCCGGTATTTCATTATCCGGAAGGCGGTGCTATCATACGCGGCAAGTGGAATCATGAGGCCATCCCCTTGCTTCGCAAGGAAGGTATTCGTATAGACTTCAACAATCGTTCAGTAGATACAAAGCGCGCTACGCGTTCACGCATTGATCACCTTCGAAAAACCGCAGTTGCACAAGTGCTGAAAAAAGTCCCACTTATTGGATGGATTTTGAGATACCTATATCGCCGCAGTATAAAATAAGACCAGTTATTGATGACCAATAGACACGAACAGCCTCTGGACGGAAAAAGAAAATTCTTTGTACGTCTTGGCTTGGAAGTGAGAAGGGCTTTTGCATTACATAAAAAAAGCGGGCTCTGGGACAGGGAAAAAGGCAAGCGTGCATGGGGCAATGTTTCAGAGCATTGTTTGGTTGAAGTTGCTCGTGCGCAGATATTTGCAGATATACTCAACTTTCCCGAAGATATTAAAAGCGACATCATGATGGCAGCCGCGTTGCATGATTTTTTTAAAAAAATGGAGAAGGAAATAGCATCTGCCAACGGATTCTCATGGGAAGGTTTTGAGAAGGCATCTACGGAATCAACACAGATTATGAAAGAGGCCGGATTCAGTGAGCGGGTTGTTCGTTTGGCTAACTCAGTGGGTCATGGAGCATTGCTCGAGGCCGATGGCATACTTGGTAAAATGGAACTTACCCCCGAAGATATGGCGTATCTGGCCCTGCATTATATCGATGCATATACAAAGGGCAGCGATTGGGCAACCCCCGCCGAGACGCTGCCTGATGGCAGAAAGGTCAATGATCTGGATCGGCGAGCCGATAAAGATGAGTCCAATCCATGGTATCCTCGTCTCAATGAAGATGGAAGAGAAAGACTCCGCGGGGAAACAACCGGTATGGCGCGTCGGCGCATTGAACCCGCCATTGAGGAGAGATTGGCAGCCAGCATTCAACAAATTACCGGTCAGCCTATGCATTCAAAAGATCTTCCCGTGTTTATAGATGCGGCGATTCGGGAATCCATTGAGTCGGCGTGAAGAACTCAATTATCGGAAGATGTAGGAACTATGAACAAAAAAATCCATCTCGTGTATCGTGGCGCCGAGTTTTAGCAAATCGGGGATGCAGTTTTCTGAATCGGGCAGAGCTTTGTCTTGTTTCTGATATGCCATGAGGATATGCGCCACATCGAACCAACGTCGCTCAATGCCCACGTGGAAAGGAAGAGATCCGCATGAGGCGAATAATATTGCAAGAGCCCGATCGGTATGACCGTGATATTTCCTTTTTTGATTTCTTCGCCCGGATGAGTTATTAAATGCACCCGAGCGTTATCTGCAAGGGACACTGAGAGATAAAGCCATTGCAGGCAGCTCATGAGGGCGGTATCGATGATAGTATATGTGCACTGCGGATTCATCTTCGCGAAGATGCGAGCCATGTTGCCGTATCCTCCACCCCATTCCGCTACACTGTTCAACGTCGCCGGATCAATGCCTGTTTTCTCTTTGAATTGCGCAAGGTGATACAGAGTATGGACGGTCGTATGAGAAGTGCTATATGTACGTTCCATCAGGCGAGGGTTTCTCATAAGCTCTTCTTCTAAGAAAATACGGAGTAAATCCCTCGAAAATTGCTGTTCCAGAAAAAGAACTTGGCGTTTCAGCCATTCACCGCCGGCATTGAAGACCATTGTATCGGCGATCGCCGCATTGCTCCGCAAGAAATCAAACGCCGGATAGAGAAGCATTGTTTTCTCAAGCTGCAGAAGATCATTTTGCCACAGGGGTGTTATGTATACCGCCTCTTTATAGTGTTTTGCGGTACGATACAAAGTTTCAAACTGCGTTTTCAGATTAGTATATCAATCGCGCTTGTTCGATCAGGAGTTCTTCTGTGTAAATGCGCCGGTATTTCATTATCCGGAAGGCGGTGCTATCATTCGCGGCAAGTGGACCGGGGGAGATGTGATGCTATGCCGTAGAGAAGAGGGGATTCGCATCAATACCAAAAAGCGCGGAGTTAATTACGGTAGAAAATGGCGCGCACTCAAGGATCAGGCGCGAAAAGCAGTGAAACGTTTTTTAATGATCCGATAAAATGGGTGCAAACGAGAAGCCACGAAAGATCGTTTACATTCAATAATGCCGAGCCTCCATAAAAGAGAAAACTTTTGTAACAATGAAAGATCGGTTTCTTGCAGCATGCGTGACAAAAAAACAACAAGCGGATGCCATGCGCTCATGGTGCTTGCGTCAAATCCATATAGCTCACGAAAAATCATTCGTACCAAAAAATTCGGATAGCTGTAACGCGTGACGGATGGCGCTGTCATTGGTGCCTCGTAGCCAAACGATCTCAACATTTCATTGGGAAACCCCTTGAAGAACCGTAGCTCCCGTTCACCGTATATATCTCTCCACTCTCCCGCTTTTCCTTTTCTGAGACCTTGCGCAAAGCGGGGCTTTTTTTCCGTTACAAGATACCGTTGTTCGGATGTGCGTGCTTTCTCAAATGAAGATTCTTCCAAGGCGCGACACATATCTGCTTCGGATCGTCGAACGCAAAGATATTCCAAGATTTTCCGCGATGTCTCAAGAGGTTTCCGTTTGATGTCTTCAAAAGAAACAATCAGTGCATCTGGCGCATAGGTTTTCCATGCGCCATACAGGAGTGCCCAGGTGCATGGATGGGAGAATGCATCCAGTGGCCGTACCCGTGATGCGAGAAAATTTATAAGCGATTCTTGATGCTGCTCGCGTTTGTATTGCGAATAGAGAGTATCGCGTCCATCGCGAACGAGGAGGATGCATTTAAGACCTGTATAATTCGGATGGGGGAATGAATGAGTGACAGCAACTGCAAAATCTTCAGAAAATGAAAATTGTTTCCGACGTTCAAGAATCGGCATCCATTGTCTATTTGGTTCATTGTCATGGGCAAGGCTGAATGTTCCATCAGAATTTCTGCGCCACGTGTCTCCCATCGTTAAACGGCAAAATGGTATGCCCAGCTCCATGAGAACGTTTAAAACCAAGGAAATTCCGGATCCTGTGTAGGACGCAATGATAAAACGCGTGGTGATATTATTTCCAGTAGAGAGTGCCACGAATAAAAGCGGTAATAAGGTCTTGGTTTTGCGAAGAAAGTTTCTGTTCGCGTTCTGGATGCCACATGATGCCGGCGATGGGAAGGGATGAGTGGTTGATGCCCTCGATGGTCCCATCTGATGCTTTTGCAAATATCCGCAGTTCTTTTGCGAGCTCCAGTTCGGTAAATCCCTGATTGTGATAGGAGTTTACGATAATCGCATTGCTTCCAATAGTTACCGGATGCGTGGTTCCTGCGTGGCCGGGGATAGTATCCAGAAGCAAGCCACCAAAAAAAATATTGATCATTTCCGCGCCTCGGCAGATACCGAGGACCGGAATACGCTTTGCAACCGCACGCTGCAGTAATGATGTTTCAACAGTATCTCGATCGAGATCCCTGCCGATAGTTCCTCCTCCCGTGAGTATTATCCGGTCAAGAATAAGACTGTTCTGATTTTTGATCGTGTTGGGGATGGGCATGAGCGTACCGTACGCACCCCACAAGGTACTGTAGGATTGTTCGAGAACGTCGCACCGCTGGCCATGTTCATTCGTGTAAATTCTCTGAGTGATGCCGATGATCATATATTAATGAAGCGCTTGAGCGTTCCTTCTCTGTCCCATGCCCGGACCCGCTCATAGTCTGCGACGGTATCAAATTCAAGCCACCCGCGTTTGATATAAATCGGATCTACCCGATGCCCATCATCAATGATTGCTTGCAGCATGGAGGTCATATAATCTTTTTTGTCAAAAAATCTTGAGTGGTAAACTTTCTTTAATATTTCTACTCCTGTCGGCGAGAGTTTTATGAGACCGACATAGCGTACTTTTGCACTTTCCGGAGAGCACGGGGAAACGCCAAGTTCGGTAAGCGCGCCATTTTTGCCAATGACGTAGCTTTCTACGTCATTCTCCGGCTTGTCGAGCCGTGCACTCCAATAATCCCAATAGTCCGTATCCGCCGTTACGCCGATGTCTGTAGTGCTGGCAAGGACCGTTTCCAGCGTCCCGAGCTCGTAGATGATATCTCCGTAGCACACGAGAACGTCACCGTGCAGTTCCTTCTCGGCGCACATGAGCGTATGTACCATGTTGGTTGTCGCGAAGTCCGTGTTTTCATAGTATCGCACGCCGGGAAACGAGATCGTTTCGGGGCGGTACCCTTTAATGATTACAATGTCATCAATGCCTCCTGCCTGGAGCGTATCAATGTGCCAGCCCAAGAGACTTTTTTCCCGAAACGGCAACATTCCTTTGGGAAGATTTTTTGTGTATGGTTCAAGACGAGTCCCCATACCCGCGGCCAATATAATCGCTTTCACGGTTAAATACTATAAAACTATTATTGATAAATCCCGGTTTTCCATATCGAGGTTCCTGCCCGGTCTTACAATCGAGCATATCACATCCCGCTTCTTTTGCCAGTAAATGCCCGGCTGCCGTATCCCACTCTTTGCACCTGTGAAATCGCGGATAGATATCGACGCCTCCCTCGGCAAGCATGCAGAATTTGAGTGCCGAACCATGATGACGGATTTCCTTGATGCCTCGATCGTGCAAAAATGTTACTTCCTGATTGTTTTCAGTGCGGCTTGTGACCCCGATCAGATTTTTCCGATTTGAGCTGTTGAAAATATTTGTATCATCGCGGTATGTTCCTCCGCCAACAGTCGCCCAGTACGTATGTTCTAGTTCAGGAAGATAAATCACCGCGAGAACCGGTGCGTGGTTGGTGATGAGTGCGATATTGACAGAGTATTCGTTGCTTCCTGTAATAAACCCGCGGGTGCCATCAAGCGGATCAACAAGCCAGAACGACGATGTGGTGGGTACGTGTGTGCTACCCGACTCCTCAGATATGATGGGATCATGCGTTATCTTTGCAAGCCTCTCTATAATAAGCGTGTGGGATGCCATGTCGGCATTTGTCAGGTGTGACCCATCGGATTTTTTTGAAACGGTCAATTTTTTCTTGGTTCGCAGTATGGCGGTTCCCGCTTCGCGTGCAATCTCGATGATATTTTGCAATGCTGTCATGCCAAGGTAATTATGCGTTGATTAGTACAATCGATATGAATTTTTTGTGCTCCTTTAAGTTTTTCAAACAGTATAGGACCGCAGCCAATCACGGCGGGAATTTGAAGCTCGGCGGCGCGTATCGCCATGTGAGAGTTAGCTCCGCCATACATGGTCACCAAGCCGGCGATGTTATGGGAAAAAATCCAGTCATACCCGGGATCGGCGCTTTCAATAAATGCGATCTTGCCGGCAAGCTCATACGTTTTCTGGCCACTTTTGACATGATAGGGGTTTCCGATTATTTCTTTGCGCGTAATGTAATTTGGCTGTGTGGCATCGAGATGAAACCACAGTATGTCATCCGGCTTGCTGATGAGATGAGGGAGCTTGACTGCACCATAGAGTGCATAGGTTTTTCTATTGCGTTCGATTTCTTGTGCGATGAATTGTTGTTCATCAAAAAAAGCAACTGTAGAATATAGCTTGATGAGCGTGCCGACTTCGAGGAAGGACAAATCGTCTGGGGAGAATCCCAAACCGTTTCCCCATGTTTTTAAGACCCTGAAAAATTCATTGGCGTTCTTCGTAAACATAAACTTTCCTAATTCGCGTCCCTCAATCGCCTTTTTGATAAATGCGAAGCATTGTTTTCCGCTGCTCGTGATACCGTGCGATTGCAAAAGTCGATCAAGCTTCGCATGCTTGGAAGGAAGTATTTGAAATGCTGTTTTCTTGCGGCTTTGAAATGTTTCCGCATGAAAATAAGCGTCAAGATGTTCTTCATAGCTTGGAGAGAGAATGTCATATGTTCCGGGCCTAAGATGGCCGTAGCGCTTGAGAAATTCTTTTCTAGACAAACGTCCATGCTTCAAGGCCTGACTGTCATCGGCAAGCTGGCTGGCTACGGTGTTCATGGAAGCTAAAAATGCATCACGTTCCTGTGCCGTCAGAATGTCAAGTTGTACCATTGATTTCAGAAATTGTACTGCAATGAATGCGGAGCGTGCGATGCCGGCAAACGGGAGGGTACCGTATCGCTTGCAATCTTCGATGAGCCAGTACATGGTGTTGATTGGCGATAGCTTCGATGCCAGCAAGTCCGTGCGCCGCTGTTCAAGCGTAGCCAGTTTTGCCAGATCGTCATCGAGGAGTCCACTGGGACGCATGGCGGTATTGGTCAAATCCACTAATGCAGTACGCAGGTTGTCGATTTCACTGTTGGAGAAACCGTGCTTGTTTAATTCCTTGAGACGCTCATCCAAGTCAAGCGTGTAGCAAGAGAGTACAATATCAAACTCAACTTTATCATGGCTTGCTGGGTACTGTTCCAGTTTTTTGAGGTAGTAATTTGCGAGTTTGTGAGAAAGGCGATCGTCAAGAGTTTTGGGGATAAATGAAGTAAAGTCCACACGGACATCAATGTAGGGGTGCCCGGCGAATGACACCATAAGCGGGAAACTACGGAGGCGTTTATAGCCATAGTTATCACGCTGATATGCCCAGACACTGTCGGTAATCAGTTCGCGGTACAGCGACAGTGCCAATGGTCGCGGGCGAATGCCGATCATTTCCGCCGGGTTCCAATCTGGCATGATGCCGTAGAGCGTCTTATTTCCATACAGATCGGGGTGGGGGGCGGCGAGCTCGTTAATGCGATGACGGATTAGCTCGAGGGTGCGCCCAATGCGGTCCTCGGAATGTTCAACGCGGCTGCCTCCAGTCATCGGCCGGACTTGCAGTATCCAAAGGCGATTTCTTTGAAATGCAAATTCAATATCAATATCTGTCATACGGCATACACGCTGAAGTTCCGCGGCAGCTCTGCATATCGTACGCAATCGCCGGTCGGTGACGCGGTCAATACTTTTACGAAATACCACCACTGTTTTTACTGCAGATGTTGAGCCTGATGTTACGGTGTGGGTTGTACCCGATGCATCATCGTAGTTGATAATAAAGTAGGGGGCACGTGTGGAAAGATCTGCCGTCAGGACGACGCCACTTACCTCAACAGAAGACAAAAACGGCTGTATGAGAACTTCATGATTGCCGGGTTCATTCTCGTACGACGCGATGACGGCATTGATCGCGTTTTCCAAATTCTTGGAAATATCGGCCATGCTGAGAAACCTTCCGGCAAGAGATTGTGATTCGGAGTCTTCGGCGAGTGCCGAACTTCGTACGATAAGACGCCGTTTCCCGAATTTTTTAGCGATAGCCAGCAAGACACGCTTTGGATTGCGTTTCCATGCGCTTACTGAAAAATAAAGCAATTCAGGTATGCTCGCATATTTCAAGCGAACGCGCCGAAGCCGTTCGAGCGTACGAGCTTTTGTCGAGAATCGGAACATACTATTTCTCAACCCGTGCCGTCCATGCGCGGGTAACGTAGACCATGTGGAATATGAAGTTTGCGCCGAAGGTTTTGATGATTTTATTTTCGATTGACGCGAGCGTTGTACGGCCTTTGGAAGTATTCAAATCCCAATAAGTGTTCTTTACGGAGCGCCATGCGTTGATGTATTGGTCCATAGTGCGGGAAACTTTTTGCGGATGTTCCGTGAAATACACGTCGTTGAACAGTTTGCTTTCCAAAATCACATCCGCTTGTCCCTCACGTCGCACACCCGGATTGTAATTTGGCACTACCGTCTGGATGATTTTTTGTATCTTGTTTTGTTCGGTGTCATTGTTCACATCCCGGTGATTCCACATGCAAGTAAAGTATCCGCCCTTTTTCAGCACTCGATGCGCCTCTTTGAGTGTCTCCCGGCGATCGGTTGTATTGAAAGAAGATCCCATGACAAACCAGTGCGCGGAGTTGGGCTTAGCGCCGGTATGTTCACCGGTGCCCTTGGTCCAGCGCACGGACATTCCGTTCGTTCTCTCAATACCGATATCGCGCATGGCCTTGTTCGGTTCGATGGCGACGCATTGCAATCCGCGATCCAAAAGCGTAATCGTCAAATTTCCCGTTCCCGCACCAACATCCAGCGTACTATAAGCGGGAGCTTTTCTTGCATGTACATATGCGCAGAGCTCATCGATTGCCCTTCCCGCATAGTTTGGCCGGTACTCATAATATCGTGCCTGATCGCTATAATCCCACGCATTTGTTTTCTTTAGCATATCACTATTGATAGCCGAAAAACCATGGAAAAGCAAGTTGTTGTCGTGGTATCGAGGAGAGGTTGACTGTTGTCATTCGAGAGAGAAGCGGTCAGCCCGTTAGCTAAAAAGACCTTCCGTAACTTATAGACGAAGCGATTCGACAATTAATTGAGCGCGTTTGAGTAAGTTCTTTTTCTCTTGCGAATTGGAAATAATCAGATGTGGATCACGAGGAACGTCGTAAGACTGGTGGATCCCGACGAGGTCGGTGATTTTTCCAGCCTTGCTCTTCGTGTAGAGTTTCTTGCGATCTCGTTGATGGAGGATATGCGCGGGGGTATCGATGAACACCTCAAAGAGCCCGGGCATATTTCGACGGTTCCACGTATGGATTTCTTTAAAGAGCGACACCGTTGCGCAAACGACGACCAGTCCCTGATCAGACAGAAGCTTGCATAAGCGTGAGATGCGGTAGGCATTTTTGATGCGGTCTTTAACAGAATATCCAAGATCGTTACCTGTCATTTTTCGCACAGCGTCACCATCTATAAAAACAGCAGGCACTTTGAGACGAATGAGCGAAAATACTTTTTTTGCGAGCGTTGTTTTTCCTGTTCCCGGAAGCCCGGTTATCCAAATAACTGTTTTCTTATGCATTGGCAATAATAGTGCCATTATCAACGACAATACGATAATCCGCAAAATCTGTGAAAGCGGACCCGTGCGCAATAGTGATGATGGTTATTTTCCCACGGTGTTGCTGAAGCGCTTGCAAAATCAATTGTTCCGATTCTTTATCCAGGGCGCTCGTCGGTTCATCAAGGATTAATATCTGCGGTCTTCGCGCAAGCGCGCGCGCGAGCACAATGCGTTGCCGCTGGCCCCCGGAAAGTCTTAATCCGCGTTCTCCCACGGGTTCGTCGAATCCCCCGGGCAATGCCATGATAGTATCATATATGTTTGCCATCCGAGCGGCCATTTCGATGTCTTGGGTTGAAAGGCTGGCATTAAAATATCGTATATTATCTTCAATACTACCATTGAGCAAGAAAATTTCCTGCGGGACATAGGCGACATTTTTTCTCCATTCCGCAATGCTGATTTCTTGCAAGGGCACACCATCGAGCACGAGTGTACCATTCGTAGGTTCCAAAAGCCGCAAGATAAGATCTGCAAGCGTGGTCTTTCCCATTCCCGAAGGGCCGGTTATTGCGACGATTGCTCCGCGAGGTATGCTGAAACTGATATCGTGAAATACCGGTTCGCGCTTGTTGTAGGTGAATGAAACATTGCGGAAAGACAATGTTTTAGCATACGTAAACGGTTTGGTGCCTTTGATTGCCTCGTGATTTTGAATGATCTGCTCTCGATATCGAACCGTAGTTTCAAAGTAGGGGAGCAATTCTCCCAATCCTTGGATTTGGCCCTGCATCGATTGGATGAACGAGAACATTTTCTGAATGAGATACACCACAACCGCAAACGCCGCAATATTAAAAGCGGGGTGCTTGAAGGTCATTAAAAAAACAATCGCAACGAAAAGGAATCCGATTGGTTCCGTCAGATTTCCGGCGATGTTCGAATACAGTGCCGTTTTAACACGCGCGTCCCGAAGACGACGAAAATACTTCCTTGCCAGCTCCGACAGGGCATACTCAATGCCATTTGCTTTCGCAACCTTGGCGCCAATGATATGTTCAGTCACATGATGACTCGCTTCTCGATAGGTTTCGCCGATTGACGCCGCCAGCTTACGCGCCCGATAAAAAAAGGGTTTAAAAACCCAGAAAAGAATCACACCGATAGCAAGGGTGAGCAGGGTGATACTTGCCGATATATTGAATGCTACAAGCGCGTACATAAGAATACTTGTGATCATCAACAGTCCGGAGTTTACTTGACTGATGATGCTTGCACTTTGTTGGATGTCAAATAAAAGAATGCGTTCCAAATATCCAACCTTTTGATTCATGAGGTAGGACCATTGCGTCTCAAGAGTGCGGTGATACAGGTCATTTCGCAGTTCTTCTTCGAATTCCGCGACGATCCGTTCATTGAAGAATTTTGCTGAAAATTGTATTAATGCCTTCAGAAGAAAAAGGGAGACTATAAAGAGAATCAAATAGGACGGGGTGAATGGCACATGAAAAGCTCCAAAAACCTTATACATCGCGTTGGTGATGAAGTTCGTTTCCGGGAGACTCTGATTGGTCATGAGCGCAAATAAGGGAATTACTGCGCCGATGCCAATACCTCCCGAGAAGCCCGCAAGAATACCCAACACCGCCATGCCGATGAATTTCCATCGGTATTTAAGCGCTACCGCCTTGAGTACGTGCGCCCCCCGCGTCAGTTTTTTTATATTGAGAATCAATGCAATGTATAGTACAATGCACGCATGAAACGCACAATAGGAGTGCTCATTCTCATCATGATACTCGTGGAAGTCGTTGGGTATATCATCCAGCGAAGCACCATGGTTGCGCCAATAAGCAGTATCATGCCCGACGAAGTGCTCAACCACACCCTACGACCGAATCTGAACCTAATTGATTATGCGCGCGACATTCCCTATACGGTCTATACCAATAGCCAGTCGTGGGCGGAGCATAGTGATGTGTCTCAACAGAAACCACCCGGCGTCTACCGGATTTTCTACGTTGGGGACTCGAATACTCATGGAGTTGTTGAAGAACATGAACGCCTGGCCGAAATCGTCGAGCGTGAACTCAATGCGAAGGGTATGCGGGTTGAAGTAGTAAACACCGGGACACCGAGCTATTCGCCGATTCTCCACTACCTTCTCATAAAAAATAAAATTCTCGCCCTTGCCCCGGATCTCGTCATTATCAACGTGGATATGACTGATGTGCGAGACGATATGCTCTATCGCAGTTTGGCGGAATTTGATGAGCGTGGATTTCCCAAGGACGTTCATCCTTCCGATGAGAAACAGCAACAGCTCTACTATTTGACCCCGCAAGGATTGGTAAAAATTCCCCTTTCCCAGCGTATGAACGCTTATGCTGTCAAGCATTCGATCATCATTCGCTCACTCGAACGCGTGATGCTCAAGATTATCGGAAGAAAAACGCCTGATCCGACTGCCATTCCAGCGCCAGGCGATTGGCTCAAATTAACATGGGATGAAAAAACACAGGACGGAGCGGCATATTCTATGGGTATTCTCTCGGAAACTGTTCATATGTTAAATCTGCATGGCGTACGTGTGATGCTAACTGGTGTCCCGCATTACCCCCAATATACCGGTCAGTGGTCCGCGCAGCCGCATACGGTCCTTGCTGAAACGGCTCGCGCGCTCAACGTGCCATACCTCAATTCGTATGAAGCATTGAAAGAGCAAATATCTGGTACTCCGGTAACACTGTACTATTGGCGTACCGATCCCACGCATTTCAATAAAGCCGGCAATGCGATCTGGGCTCAAGCGCAACTTGAATTTCTTCTCACATCAAAACTTTTACCATCTCGGTAAAACACCGAGCAAAAATTCTATCCTTCTTAGCGGTATCCCATTTTCTTTGCATATTCTAGAATCTTCTCTTTTTTCCGCATGGCAAAGGGGCGGGCGGGCGTTCCCATATAGATGGTCCACGGTTCTGTGTTCTTGGTGACCAGTGAACATGCGCCGATGACCGACCCTTTCCCAAGAGTGATGCCGGGGAGTATCGTTACGTTTGCCCCGGTATTTACGAAATCTTCAAATATAATCGGTCCCAGCTTGAGTTCGTCCAGAAATTCATCCGGAATTCCCGGGGCGCCGATAAACCCGTGTCCATAAAACTTTTCCGAGGCGCAGATCAATGTTCCTTTGACGGAGATATTGGTAAAGTTTCCCATCTTCACCAGCCCCTTTTTGCCGCCGATGATCGCTACCTGTGTTTGGATGTGAACATAATCTCCAGTCTCAAGAGCGGTTGTACAATGAAACCACGGATCAATGGAGACGTGATTCCCGAGGCTTATCAGATTTGGCCTTGTGATGGATACCATGGGGCTGACCAATACGTCTTCACCGGCTTTTTTCAGTTTTGAGAGATCAAATGATTCCATACTATTTCTGGTAATATTTCTTGATTGCATTGGTCACATAATCAATTTCTTGATTTGAAAGCTTACTTGATGACGGAAGCCATAGTCCGCGGGCGGCATAATCCTCGCTTACGGGAAATCTATTCTTATTGCGGGTGGTTGCATAGATTTTTTGCGTGTGTATAGCCGGATAGATCGGTCGCGTTCCGATGCCAAGCGATTTGAGATATTCAAGCAAGCCGTCGCGGTCACGTACATAGATGTCGATGAACCATGGCACGGTTTGCTTCAGATCGGTCGGTACCAGTTCTATCTCGGCGATGTTTTTTAATCGGGTGGTATATCGTTGGTATATTTCCCTCTTCCTTTTTACTCGTTGTCGGAGTTTTTTCATCTGTTCAATTCCGATAACCGCTTGAATATCGGTAAACTTGAAATTCCAGCCCAGCTCGTCGTGAATATCCACCCCTCCCGCCATTCTCCCAAAATCCTTCATCTTCTTCATGTTCTTGAAGAGATTCTCATCTCTGGTGACGAGAGCGCCGCCCTGTCCCGTAGTGATGATTTTCGGGACACTGAATGAAAAACTGCCAATGTCGCCAAAGGTTCCCAAATGCTTGCCGTTCCAAAAGGAACCGAATGCTTGTGCGGCGTCCTCTATCAGAAAGAGCCCATGCTTTTTGCAGAATCGCTTCACGTCATGCATATTGCCGGACCTACCGTTAAAGGCGACATACATCATGGCTTTTGTTTTCTTCGTGATCAGTTGTTTCGCCTTTTTCAGGTCCATGCACAATGTCTTCGGATCGATATCGACGAGTACGGGACTCATGCCAACAAGCTTTGCCGAATTGGGCGAGGCAATCATCGTCATGTCGGGTACGAGCACTTCATCGCCGGGCTGTAAGCCAAGTGCCAAGAGAGCGATCGTGAGACTGACGGTGCCATTGACCGTCATGACCGCATGCGGTGCACCGGTATACTGCGCGATTAAATCTTCCAACTCACGCGTTTTCTTGAATTCCATCACCCACCCTCCGCTTTTCATGTACTCAAAAACAGCGCTGGCTTCAGCCCCGTCAAACCAGGGTTCCATCTGCGGAATATTATATGAGGACTTTGTCTTCTTTGAAGGGGCCATTTTTAAATTCAAAAAATTCCGCATCCTGCATGACATGGATGCCGATGCCGCCATTCATAACGATTAGCACCTGGCCCGGATTCAGGAATATTTTTTTGAAAAGCTTTTTATCCGGTCCGTAGAGGTCAACTTTCAATTTCCCTTTCCTGACCATGAGGCACTCTTGCATTTTTGCGGTGATGCGCTCGCGGGGGGCGTGCGCGTGCGCCTTGAGGTACGAGCCTTTTTTGTGTTTGAGCGCCACCACCTGCATCGGTTCTTTGCCGTCAGTCAGCGGGATGCTGCCGTGTGCTATGGGGGAGACCTTGAGCGCAACGAGTGTTTTTTTGTAAATAATTCTATCCATGTGCAACTTCTTTTTTAATGAGTTCCAGATCGTGTTCGGCCATAATGTGCGCAAGTTTTTTGAACGTTACCTTCGGTCGCCAACCCAATACCCTCCGTGCCTTACGGGCGTCGCCTTGCAGGAAATCAACTTCGGTCGGCCGGAAATAGGTGGGGTTGATTTCAATCAACGTCTTGCCACTCTTTCGATTAATGCCCTTCTCCTTGAGTCCCTTACCCTTCCATACGATATCCATTCCCAAGTACGCCCCAACTTCTTCGGCGAACTCTCTCACCGTATGAGTTTCTCCCGTTGCAATGACAAAATCATCCGGTTTCTTTTGTTGGAGAATCCGCCATATCGCCTCCACGTAATCCTTCGAATAGCCCCAGTCCCGTTTTGCGTCGAGATTGCCCAATTGCAGGACCGGCTGAACTCCAAGTTTAACTCGCGCGAGACCCATCGTTATCTTGCGCGTAACAAACGTAATTCCGCGCCGCTCGGATTCATGGTTGAACAGAATTCCGTTGGCAGCAAAGATGCCGTACCCTTCGCGATAACACTTGGTAATATTGAATGCAAAAGCTTTTGAGATTCCGTACGGAGATTGGGGATTGAACGGTGTTTTTTCGTTTTGTGGCGTTTCCAGAACTTTACCGAACATTTCCGAAGAGCTGGCCTGATAGAATCGTACGGGAAGCTTCAGATGGCGGATAATCTCAAGTATGCGAAGCGCGCCCAGCGCCGTAATGTTGGCGGTTTGTTCCGGTATTTCAAAACTTGTTTTTACGTGGCTTTGCGCTCCAAGATTGTAGATTTCATCCGGAAGTATCTGCTGAATGGATTTTAAGAGATTCGTGCCATCAGTCAGATCGCCATAGACGGTAATAAAACGGGGAGCTCCCGGGTTTCTGAAAAGATGGTCGATATTCGGGGTGTTGGGAACGCTGGTTTTTCTTTGAAGGCCGTACACGTCGTATCCCTTTTCCAACAACAACTCAGCCAGAAAAGATCCATCCTGTCCCGTTACGCCAGTGATGAGAGCGCGCTTGTTTTTCATATTTGTTTTAGATCAGACTCAACCATCATTGCGACAAGCTCGGAAAAAGAGACCTTCGGTTTCCAGCCGAGAATTGTGCGTGCCTTGGAAGCGTCTCCCAAAAGCGTAGAAACTTCGGCTTTTCGAAGATTATCTTTGACATTGTAGGTGACGTACTTCTTGGGATCAAGGCCGAGATATCCGAACGTCGCATCAACGAACTCCCGAATCGAGTAATTTTTTCCTGTTGCGATGACGTAATCATCGGATTTTGGTTGTTGCAGCATAAGCCACATCGCCTGGACGTAATCGCCGGCGAAACCCCAATCGCGTTTGGCGTCGGGATTGCCCAGTTCGAGCTTTTCAGCCTTGCCGAGTTTGATCATTGCTGCGGTATGCGTAATTTTGCGTGTGACAAATTCAATACCGCGTCGAGGACTTTCATGGTTGAAGAGTATGCCATTGCAGGCAAACATTCCATATGCCATGCGGTACATTTTTGTCAGATAATAGCCGGTTGTTTTTGAGATCGCATAGGGAGAAACGGGATTAAAGGGCGTCGCTTCATCTTGCGGAATTTTCAGAGCTTGTCCGAACATTTCACTGGAGCCGGCGAAATAGAATTTTGATGTAATGCCGGTTTCGACAATCGCGCGGAGCAAAAAATGCGTTCCGTCGCTGTTCGTGTGCATCGTATTAAAGTCGTCTTCGAATGACAACTGAACGAAGCTCTGGGCGGCGAGATGATAAATTTCATCCGGCTTGACGGAGTTTAAGAGACGGCACGTGCCCGCATAGTCCGTGACGTCGCCGAAGTGGATGGTGACTTTCTTAAGGAGGTCCGGCATGCGCGAGTATCGCGAGATCTCATTTTCATACGCGACGCGGCGAACCAAGCCATGGACTTCGTAGTTTTTTCCAAGCAAAAACTCGGCAAGGTAGGATCCGTCCTGGCCGGTTATACCAGTAATAAGCGCGCGCTTTTTTTTCGCCATACTGTATGCTACGATACCTTACTATGCATAGTATTGTCAAAAGAATTGTTCGCGGAGTGAAGCGCCGTTTTACCCCCGAAACACCGACGATTCCGGATACCCCGGAGCAGCGGAAACTCAAAATGGCGAAGATAGTCAGCGCCGTTAAGGCGCCCGTGCCTTCGGAGCGCGAACTCAAAATGGTTGAGATTATCGTTTTGAAATACAAAGACCCGGAAGTCGAGACAAAATGCGCCGTTGACGTCATTAATCATACCGACTGGCCGTACAAGCTGGTGTTCTATGACAATCGGCCGGGAGCTAAGAATTTTTCAAAAGTCTGGAACAAGCTCATCAAGGAATCAACATGCGATTACGTGCTGGTCATGGATAGCGATGCATTCGTACCCAAGCTGGATCCCTGTTGGCTGACGCGCATGATGCAAACATTCGAAACGCATCCCGATTGCTGGGTTGTCATACCAAAGGTCAACAGGACATCCTGCGAACAACAACGGGCTGTGGTCGCTGAAGAGAAGCCACCCACGATACTCACCGAGCCGTTCGCCGCTCAATGCGTCCTATACAAAAAAACCGTATTCGAAAAAGTCGGTTTCTACGACGAAGATTTCCTGTTCTATGGCCAGGATTCCGAATGGTCTTTGCGTGCTATGCGCAAGGGTTTCAATACGTACATCCGGCACGACGTGCTCATTGATCACGGCAAGCACAGCTCCATCGGCAAGGCCGCCAAGAAAGGCGAATTTGACCGCACGCTCGAGAGTGAGTACGCCCAAAAACTTTTCGAAGAGAAAACTCGAGCATGAAGCGAGTGTTTTTTCTTCTCCTGCTCCTTGCGGCGATCGGAGGGGGAACGGGTGTATTCGCCAAAATCGCATTGCGCGAAATTCCGCCTTTCAGTTTTACCGCGTTGCGGTTTCTATTAACCACTCTTGTCTTATTCTTGTGGAACTTTCGGTATCGTTCGGGCCGTTCAGCGAGCTATCCGCGAGCGGCGTACCTAATTCCCTTGCTTTTGACAGGCAATATTGTATTGTTTGCATTTGGTATTCGCTGGACCGGTGCCACGACATCGCAAATTATCTACACAGCTGCACCGATAATCATCGCCATCTTCTCTTGGCGATTTTTGAGTCAGCGTATAACAGGCAAGATTGCATTAGGTATCCTCGTTGGCCTTATTGGTGTAGTGATCGCCATCGTGCCTGGCAGTGCAGGGACTACAGTGTCCGTCTTTGGACCCATATTCATTGGTGGTGCCGTAATCTCATTTTCTCTGTATTCGGTTTTCTCAAAACGATACCTGAATAATACCCCCCCGCGCGATATTGTTTTTATATTTTCATGGATGACAGCACTGATCACGACCGCGCTTGCTATCTCAGATGTTTGGCAGTATCCGTACTGGTGGCGTCATGTATCCGTCGAAGCGATTGCCGGGCTTTCATTTGTAGGGCTTTTCGGAACAATCCTATACTACATACTCCACCAACTCATTCTTCAAAAAGCATCGCCGACCGCCGCATCTATGACGCTCATGCTCCAGCCCTTCACGGCATTTTTATTGGCGTCACTTTTCTTGGGAGAGCGCATGACACTGCCACTCTTTTTGGGCATGATCCTCACTATCGCTGGTGCATGGCTGGTAACCCGCCAGTCACGCATAGCACCCTTGTAATTTAATGAGGTTCGTGGTTTAATATTGCAGGCCATACCGGCCTACGAAGGAGCACAGGATGATCTCTCACGCGAGTATCTACGGTTTCTTGAGAACGATCGCGACGGCGGTACAAGGGGATCCTGCCATATTGGGAATCATGGCGACCCCGACGCAGTCCCCCGATCGGCCCCGGATCGCGCTCGACCCCGTAGTCCGTAGTTTGGTCCAGACCTACAAGGAGGGGATCAGGGGAATCCCCGGGCTCATCCGCCTCAAGCGGTTCCCGGAACCGTTGGGGGAACAGGGCCGGTACACCATCTACATGAACCCGCTGGATGGTGTGCGTGCCGGCAAGGGCTGGGTACAAGATGGTGTCATCCAGACGCCCATCGGTCCCGAAATCGCAACACACATGGCCGTTTTCGAGGGAGAAGGCCGGACGTTCGGCGACATCGTCGCCTCCGGTATCGTCTGTCACGCACATCTGAATCCGAGCCAGTTCTCCGTCATGACGGCCGTCAAGGGTGACGGCGTGAAGATGATCGGTTTCAGCGAGGTCACCACGCGGTTCCGCGGCGACAAGGACATCGACATGGTCGCAACCGAGTTCGCCCGGCCCATCAACGGCATCGTGCCGCTCCTGATGCGGCGCATGAACAAGCCTTTTGAGGTCATGGGTTGCCCTGCCTCGACAGCCGTGGTGCTCGTGAAGGTCGTGACGGAGGCGGTCAGCGTTTTCGTCAATAACCCCATGCCGCACCTCGTCTCGGATCAGGGTGAAGCGGGCTGGGAGTTGGCGTCGGCATGGCCCATCATCCGCGAGCTGGGCGGTGCGGTTCGTGAGTTGGTCTCTGGCCGTATGCTCGACTACATCGAGTTCGACCCGGACCGTCTCTACCCGATCATGGCGGCTCCCTGTGCTGAGAATCTGGAGCACTGGGAAGCGTTTTTCAAGGCAGGCATTGCCGAACTGCCCGAGGAGGTCATCACATGGCTGACAAGAAGCTAAGCTGCCTTCCCCCAGAGTCGTCGGATCAGGATCTCGACGACAACCCTCCTCCCGGCGACTACATGACGAAGCACAGCGACATGTTCAAGGGGCTACAATGGCCTCTCATCTTCCTGTTTGTCACGTTCATTATCTACGGGATCGGCAAGCCACTCCTTCCTTATCTGCTTTCCTATCTGCGCAGGTAAGCGAACAAGTTCGTGTTCTTCCAACAAGCGTCCCCACGAGAACGGTGATAACCTCACCGTTCTCGTGGGTGTCAGTAACTTTTTTATAATAAGATACGTCGTAATTTGAAGCGTTTGCTTTTTATGGATTTGTCCGTATACTGGAGTGTACCGATGAAGAAAACTATTCCCATATTCTGGCCAAGTTATCACGGCAAAGACATCCAGCGCGAGCTGGGTCGTTTATTTCCCGCGAATATGTCCAACCGCTGGCTGGGACAGGCGCATAAGGTTGATGAGTTTGAAAAGGAGTTCGGCAAGAAATTCGGCTACAAGTATTGTGTATCGGTCAACTCCGGAAGCGCGGCTTTGGAGCTTGCCTATCATCTTGTTGGAATCGGACAAGACGACGAAGTCATTGTGACGGTGCTGACATGTACTGCGACCACCGTACATCTTGTGCGCCATGGCGCGAAAATTATATTCGCCGATATTAAGGAAGACCTGACGATCGATCCGGAGGATGTTGCCCGAAAAATTACAAAAAAAACAAAAGCGATTGTTGCAGTAACGCTGGGCGGGATCCCCGTGGATAAGCGTATTTTTGCCCTTGGAAAAAAACACAAGATTCCGGTCATTGTGGACTGCGCGCAAAGCGTCGGCGCTGTCAATGAACCCGGCGATTATCTGTGCTACTCGTTCCAGGCGATCAAGCATTTCACGACGGGGGACGGAGGCATGCTGGTGGTTCGCAACAAAAAAGAAGACCGTCGCGCACGGCTGTTGCGCTGGTTCGGTATCGATCGCGAAAAGAAAATCAAAGCAAATTGGAAGCCCTATCAAAAGCGCCATATGACGATGGACATCGAAGAGCCCGGATACAAATTCCAGATGAATGATATCGCCGCGACACTGGGACTCGTGGGATTGGCAAATTCCGACCGCTACCTGAAGCATCGGCAGGCAATCGCCGATTACTACCGTGCCAATCTGCAATACCCGACAATTTCGGGCGGGACGGATTGGATTTTTGGAATCTTGGTTGATGACCGTGATCGCATTGCGGATCAACTTGAGCGTGCCGGCATTGAAACCAACATGGTCCATCTGCGCAATGATATCTTTAAGCCTTTCGGCGGCAAGCGTTGGCGATTGCCGATGATGAATCGCCTCGAACCACTCTATTTATATATTCCCATCCACACCAATATGACAGTGAAGGATGCCAAGTACATCACTACGATTTTAAACAAAATACGAAGTGGGCATCTCTCTTAGTACCAAGCGACTTCTCTTCATTATTCTCGCCGCAGGATTTGTTTTCCGAATTGTTCTCTTCGGCATCTTCCATAACAATGAAATATTTGTCATAGAAAATGATTCGACCGGATATCTTACGCTTGCGGAAAATCTCCGCCTCGGCAACGGTTTTTCCCAACAAACCGTAGCACCGTTTGCGCCGGACCCGTTTCGAACCCCGGGATATCCCGTATTTCTTTTGATCAATCGAGTGCTGACCGGTACCTACCAATCGGCCATTTTGGTTCAGGGAATCCTCGTGGTGCTTACTGCGTGGCTAGTCGCACTTATTGGGTTTCGAATGGGATATCGTCGAGTTGCAGTTGGAGCGGCGCTTATCTTTCTTTGCATGCCGTTTTCTCTGATGGATTCCTTGAAATATCTTATGCAGCCGGTTTTTTCTTTTACATTGATACTTGCCGTGTGGTGGTGGCTGAACTATGCAGAGAACAAAAAGAAACCATACCTCTGGGGTGTCGCGCTCCTGCTCCCTCTGGCCGCGTTGCAGCGTCCGATCGCAATCTGGTTGCCCGCGGTGTTCTTGATCGGGCTCGCTTTGATGGAATGGCGCAACAGTTCGTTTGCGTGGAGGTCGTGGATCAAAACTGCCGCCATCGTCATCGGAGTATTTGCCGTGGTATTGGCGCCGTGGTGCTACCGCAACTATCGAGAGTTCGGTTCCTATTCGCTTTCATCCATTCGAGCATTTCAATTGTATTTTTACGACGTGCCGCCCGTGCTCGCGCTGGCGCGCCACAGTTCTTACAGTGATGCACGCGACTTCTTGGAGCGTGATATCAAGAACTATCTCACCATATCGAATCCGACTGAATATCAGAATTTCAACTCGGCCCCCATTCTAAACGAACGCAGTCTGTTTTACATCAAGCAATATCCCCTTGCGGCAGCCACCTCCCGCATACCGCTTCTCGTCAGTTTTTTCACGCGCGACGGGATCCGCTACTGGTTCCAATATTTTAACCCTGCCGCGATCAGCGCGAATAGTCTCGTGTTTCTTGCGGCGGTAATCGCTGAGCGTCTCGTTTTGGCGTTTATCACGTTGGGTTTTATCATTGCGTCAATACAATTCTTCAGAAGAAAAAATCATGCAAGTGTCGGGATGATCATTGTCGTTATTGCTTATTTTGCGGTTCTTTCCGGAGGCGTCTCGTCTGCCGGTTTGCGCATTGTCGTCGAACCCCTTATCATTCTTACAGGCTTCATCGGATGGCAAGATATATACAAAAACATTGGATTGCGTTTGCATTCGCGCTGATTTTCGGCGGGATGCTCATGGCACCGCACATACGGCATCACATCGTCGCTGATGACGAGCTTTTTTATATGGCGCGTATTCAGGACGTTGTCGACGGCCATCCATTCATCGGCAATGCCTACCTGTGGGAGCATAAATCGGATCCGCCCGAACAGTTGTTTCTTGTCGAATGGTTTCTTGCCCAGCCGATGCGCCTGTTTCATGTATCAGTGCCGGTGGGCATGGTATTTGAGGCGGGGATAGCGGGATTCATCGTATTCTTGTTAGTGTATATCCTCTTCTATCTCGTCTCACGGCACCGCGCCCTTGCGCTTGGCGCCGCCGTCTTTCTATTATACGGTTTACTTTTGACGGATATGATCCGTCCCATCAGTCCGCAGTTCAATATTATTTTTCTCCTTCTCCAGGCCATTTTCTTGTGGCAATTGATTTCGAGCGGTTCATCGGAACGTCGGTGGTGGATTTTTTCCGGCGTCAGTTTCGGGCTTCTCTTCTACGTGTATCCCTATTATTGGACGCACGTGCTTGTCGCCTCCGTGCTTCTTGGTATCTTCCTTGCTATCGTTTGCGAGCGTTCCCGAGCAATGCAGATTCTCAAAATGCTTGTGCTTGGCGGAGCTGTGAGCATTCCATATTGGTACCTCACGCATCTCGCGTCACAGCTGCCGGAATATGGAGATATCATGGGACGCCTTACCACTCTTTCTCATCTTCCGTCCGGTATAAATGTTTTATTATGGAGCGTCGGAGGATTCGTATGTCTCGCGGTGTTTGCGCACGATCGTTTGCGTGTTCGTGCCCCCGACGCGTTGTTGTGTCTAGCCACGGTTGCCGCAAGTGTTGTTGTCGTCAATCAGCACGTTATTACGGGAAGGAACTTTGAATTCTCCAGCCACTATATCATCGGCGCCATCGTGTTCTCGGTTTTGGCGGTTCTTTATGCGGTTACTCCCTATTTGAAACGCGCTTCCGCGGTGCGGACTATTGTACTCGGAGGAATATCCGTCTTCGTAGCGTTTAGTATACTGGGCTTTTGGAGGGCCAATGTCACCCGCGCCGGCAGTGCAACGAGTCTAAGATACGCCCCGCTGTTGGCGTGGCTCAATACTCATACACCGCCCGAATCGGTTATTTTTGCGGATAACGCCCTCTCCGAATATATTCCGGCGTTCACACGCAACAACGTATATTTTGCCGCCTCCGCGAACTTATTCTACATTTCCGACAGCGAAATACTCAAGCGATTTTCCATTAACAATTATTTTGAAACCGTTGACCGCGATTTTGTGCTTCGCAATGAGCGGGCGCTGTTTGGCGTGCATTACTTGGACAGCTACAATCATATCCAACAGATCAACAAGCTGCGGCGCTTATTCAGCCTCCCCCCGATACAGGCGCAGAGAATTCCTGACAGCGCCGTTTCCACGGCCATTGCCGCAGCACAGGAGATGAAAAAAATGCCGTTTGAGAGCGTTCTGAAAAGTTATCGAGCAGACTATATCGTATGGGATCAACGCGCACATCCGGCGTGGCGTCTCGATGACGGTAAGTTCTTCCGTGAAGTGTTTAGCGATGACCAGTTGATTGTTTACGAAGTCAAGAAATAAATGAAAATCTCGATCATACTGCCGACGTATAATGAGGTGGAAAATATCGCCGACCTGATCCGGGCGATTGATAGTGTCGTGAAAGATGAAAAAGAAATGATTGTCGTTGATGACAATTCTCCCGACGGCACTTCTGCGGCCGTCAGATCGTTGATCGAAACGGGCGAAATTAAAAATATCAGGCTCATCACCAGAACCAAAGACAGGGGGCTTACGAACAGTTTGAAAGAGGGGATACGCAATGCACGGGGCGATATTGTGGTCTGGATGGACTGTGATTTTTCAATGCCGCCAGAGATCATTCCGAAGCTCATAGCCAGGATCGACGAAGGATATGATGCCGCGATTGGTTCTCGTTTCGTGAAGGGAGGCAGTTTTAAGAAAGAAACATCGGGCACGAGGGACTCATGGGTTGCGGTTGTCTTGAGCAGACTCATGAACCTATTCATTAGAGTAACTCTGGGCATGTCGTTGAAGGATTATACCAGCGGTTTTATAGCCATTAAACATGGTATATTGAAGCGCTTCGAATTGCGCGGCGATTACGGCGAGTATTTCATTGATCTCATGTTTCGGGTCCAACTTTCAAAGTACAGAATTATAGAAATTCCGTATACTTGCCTTCCGCGTCGCAAAGGCGAATCCAAGACCGGAAGCAACATGAGAGATTATTTGAGACGAGGGATCAAGTATGTTATTGTGGCAACACGACTCTTCTTCTTGAAATTTACATGGAAAGAAAACTCGGAGAAAATGCGATAGAGCAAAAAAAAGGACCGGAAGTACACGTCCACATGGGGGATTTTCTTCCTTGGAGCGCTGTTGTCAGCAATGGGACCCTGATGGATTGGACGAAGAAAACAGGTGCCGACAGGCTGGAATGGATAGCGCTCGGATCAGTGAGCGATGCATTTCCCCTTGGTCCCGCTCACGAAGTACTCTCTAAGCCCGTATCTGCGCTTCAGAAAATATTCGGCGATCGTTTGGGCCATGGACACGTGACATTCAATCCATTTGCGACATTCTGGGGTATCTTGGGCCGACGGTCGGACGTGTTCTATGAGGGCCAGCCCATTGCGCTCTATAATCTTCTTCTGGCAAACGAGAAGACTTCGCGACATACTCTCGAAAAATTACGAGAAGTCAAGAACGGTAAATTTCCAGTTGTTGTAAATCCGCCATTCAAAGGCACGGAGTATCGGGAGAAATTGCCAGACCAATATCTCCAAACACATCCGGCCATTTACGATGATCTTCGCACCCCCGAAGAAATCATTCATGCCATACAGGCCGGGAGCTACTCTAAGGTATGCGTAGATACCTATCATTTTCAAGAGGCTACCAGTTCTGGTGTACGGCCATTCGGCGATAATGAAAAAGAGCTTTTCGAAACGCTGGACGCATTTCATAAGGCAGGCGTGCTCGGGGAGGTACATGTCCAGCCGGGCAGACTGTTGCACCTTGATTCGGTGCTGGATACTCAGACGGATCTCTTGGGCATGTTCGGAGAAAATCCTGACTATACTACTCCGCTTGGCAGGATGTTGAGGCATCTTATCCACGATCTTGGTTTCATGGGTCCGTTTACCTATGAAGTTGATCCCCGGGTGCTGGTCAAGGTGTATGGCAAAAAAGTACTCTTGCCACCCGATGCTGGAAAATTACTCGAGGCTCTTGGCGCTGGAATCGACTATATACGCCGTACCTAATATGATCCAGAAACTGACACCGGACCTTATAGAATCCACGGCGCGCCTGCACCGAGAGGTGCTTGTTGGTACGCTCAATTCCCGGGCTGGCCTTTGGTTCGTTAAGAGGCTCTATGCGGGCATGGTAAGCTTTTCGGATAATGGATACTGTTTTGTTGCCGTGGAGAACACTTCGGTGGTAGGCTTTATCAGCTTTGGTCTTGATCGCTCAAAGCTTGACGCACAAATTATGGCAAGCCTCGGTTCAGCGGAAAAGGTGCGTGTGGGATTGTCGCTTGTGTTCCGCCCGTGGCTTTTGCCAGCGCTCATCCGCCAGCGGTTATTTTCCCGGTACCTTCGCACCAAGGTCCGTCCCGGTCCGTTCATCCTAACGCTGGGCGTATCTCCTATCATGCAGGGGCACGGTGTCGGCAAACGACTCGTGGATTGGGCAAAGGACGAAGTACGGTCCGCCGGTTTTACGGAATTGTTCGTTGATACGGAGGTTGAGAATACCGGCGCGGTAGCTTTCTACAAAAAGATTGGATTTCAGTATGTGGCCACGGTACAGGGAAATATAATTCTCTCATGCCCATTAAAGAAATAAAAGACAAGAAAAAAAGAACTATTGCGCTGTTCTATCCGAAGAGCATAAGCGCCAAGGGCTCTATACGATTCTTAACTCCGCAGAGTTTTCCCTTGCAGGTGGGGTTGATTGAGCATCGCCACGGCAAAAAAGTTTTGCCGCACATACATCGGAATCTATTTTATGACGTCAATACCACGCAGGAATTTATTTATGTCGAAAAGGGAAGAAATATATTGATTACACTTTTTGACATCAAATGGACGGAGATAAAAAAAATAAAGATGGCGGCGGGAGATTCGATATTATTTGTCGGCGGCGGGCACAGTCTTGATATTCCTCCGAACTGCCGGCTGTTTGAGATCAAGCAGGGACCATATCCCGGCGACGCAAAAGCTAAGATTTTCAAGAAATGAGCGGCCATATTCCGGTTAATGAGCCGTTGATTTCCAAAGAGGCCAAGATGAATGTGCGAGAGGCCATGGAAAGCGGCTGGATTTCTTCGTCGGGGAAGTTTGTCGCTCAATTTGAGAGGGATTTTGCCGCGCTCTACGGCGCGAAGCATGCGATTACCGTTGCGAACGGAACGGCGGCGCTGCATGTCGCTCTTTTATCGCTGGGAATCACAAAGGGCGACGAAGTCATCGTGCCGGCATTCACCATGGGTGCTTCGTGGCTGGCGGTTCTGTACACTGGAGCGAAACCTGTATTTGTGGATTGCGAGCTCGAGACATTCAACATTGACCCGGACAAGATCGAGGAAAAAATAACAAAGAAAACAAAAGCTATCATGCCGGTGCATATATTCGGACATCCGTGCGAAATGAAAAAGATCATGGCTATTGCGAAAAAGCATAAACTTCTTGTTGTTGAAGATGCGGCCGAAGCCCACGGGGCATTATATGAAGGACGGCTTGCCGGCACATTTGGAGATGTCGGTTGTTTCAGCTTTTATGGAAATAAGATAATAACCACCGGCGAGGGGGGAATGATCATTGCAAAAAATCATGCCGTTGCGGAACGGTGCCGAAAGTTCAAAGACTTGCACCACTCGAAGAAGCGATTCATTCATGACGGCATCGGATATAATTATCGCATGACCAATATGCAGGCCGCCATTGGGTGCGGCGAGCTCCTGCATATTGAGGAATATGTGCAAAAAAAACAATGGATGGCCAATCTATATGGCTCGTTGCTCGGTGATGTTGCCGGAATCCGTTTGCCCATAACGAGGGATAATTCAAAAAATGTATATTGGATGTATGCAATTCTGGTTGATAAAAAGAAATTTGGAATGAGTAAGGACGAGCTAAGAATGAGGTTAAGTAAAATGGGAGTGGATACGCGGGATCTTTTTTATCCTCCGGAGGATCAGCCGGTTTTATCGTGGATTATCGGCAAGCAAAGATTTCCTCATGCCGGATATCTTGCGAAAAACGGACTCTATCTCCCTTCCGGATTGGCAATTACGGAAAAACAGATACGCGCCGTATGCGCATCAATACGATTATTGAGGTTTCAAAACAAGTAGGGTATAATTGCACGTATGGCAAAACAGATACAACAGGCGCAGTCGGTTCAATCTACCGGGTTGCAAGCGGTGATTCGGTGGGGTATTTACGCGACCGCGTTCATGCCGCTGATTATTTTCTCGAATTATCTTTCGCCGTTTCATTTCGGCAAAGTTATCCTATTCCGTCCGTGGATCGAGATCCTGGCCGTGCTGTATATTGCGCTTGCTCTCAAAGATCGGTCATTCCTTCCCAAGCGGGATATACTGTTTTGGGCGGTCACCGCATTCATGGTGGCTTTCGGTCTTGCCACGCTGACCAGCTTCAGCAAGTATCAGAGTCTCATGGGAACGCTTGAGCGCATGGGCGGGTGGTTTACATTCTTCCATTTTTGGCTGTTCTATGTGATTGCAGCCTCCGTACTGAAGACCAGAGATGAGTGGCTCATGTTTGTAAAGTTCTCAGTGTTTGTAAGCTTTCTCTCCACCATCTACGGATTCCTTCAGAAAACCAACCTTTCATTTATTCTTGGAGCCGGTGGGCGGGAGCGCATTTTCGGAACCATCGGCAATCCGGCGCTTTTTGCCGGCTACATTATTGTCAATTTTTTCTTGGGTATTGCCTTGACTCTTTGGGAGAGGGGAATGAAACGCTATCTCTGGGGTGTTATCACCGCTCTTAATTTCATTGCGATTATCCTTACGGCGGTTCGTGGTTCGGTTATTGGTACTTTGTTTGCCATGCCTGTTTTGGCATTCCTTTTTACTGTCACCGGTGGCGTTTCAAAAAAGACCCGCAATATATTCATCATCGGATCCGTTATCTTGGTTGCCGCGGGGGGCTTGCTCATTGCGAATCATAATTCAAGTTTTGTTCGACAGAATCGATACCTCTCGCGTCTTTCCGATATCTCATTCAAGACGCGCCTGATCCAGACCCGATTTTGGGCTTGGGGAGCCGGTATTGAGGGCTGGAAAGAAAGTCCGCGTACGGTCTTGGTTGGCTGGGGGCCCGAGAATTTCAATCTTCCATTCTCACGCCACTTCAATCCGAAGTTCTTCACAGGTCCCGGTTCCGAAACGCTCTATGACCGCGCTCACAATATGTTCGTTGAGATTCTCGTTACTACGGGGCTCATAGGATTCTTAACCTATATTGCTCTTTTCGGAACATTATTTTGGATGTTGTATAAGATTTATCTCGAAGCGCAATTCGATCAATATAAAGACACGGCTATGATTATTGCGAGCGGGCTTGTTGCGTATATAATCCACAATTGTTTTATCTTTGACACATCCGCGAATTTTCTCGCTTTCTTCATCTTCATGGGTTTTGTGCATATCCTCTATGTAACACGCCGGTCCGGACAGCCGGAAATGCCAGTTCTTTCAGACGGTTCTCCCGTTCCCGCGACACTTCGATATTCGCTTGTGACGCTCGCCAGTATTATAGCCATCGTATCCATATACAAGACAAGTATTCTCCCCTCGGGAGCGAATTATGCGACCACACGAGGAGTTGTTGCGTCATGGGCGGGTGATCACAAGGCTGCCATTGCCAAGTTTACTGATGCTGTTAGCTATGACACATTCGGTTCCTATGAGATCCGGCACCGTTATGCGCAATACGTCCTTGAAAACATTGACAATATGAAAGCGGAAGACGGTCTCGATAAAGCAGCAGTCCTATTATCAAGTATTGATGCGGTCTCCAAGAATCTTTCCCAATATCCGCTCGATTATCTCCCGTACTTGTACATCAGTCGATCATATATTTTGCTTGGTCGGGGCGATCCCAAGTCGCCGTACAATGACCTTGCCCTTGAGAATACGCTCAAAGCGGTTGATATCGCACCGACGTTTGTTCGCACGTACTATGAGGTTGCCCAAGCATATCTCAACAAGCAAGATTATCCCAATGCCATTGCATCATTCAAAAAGGCGGTTGATCTGAATCCCGATGTCGCATTGAGCTGGTGGTATATGGGCATCACCCAGATGGAATCGGGTGATGTTGCGGGAGGAGAAGCTACCATTAAAATTGCGACGGACAAGGGATATGACTACACAACAAACGGATCAGATCTGAATCGTCTGCTCTCGATATACAACAAAAACAAGAATTATGCTCGCTTAGCGGAGATTTACGAAAAGTTGGTTGTGCAGAATCCGAACGATCCTCAATATCATGCATCGCTTGCGGTGCTCTATGCACAACTCGGCAAAATCGATCAGGCTGTCGTTGAGGCCAAGAAGGCGGCCAGTCTCGATCCTGCCAAATTTGAAGCGGAGGCGCGCAAGTTCGTCGCCTCTCTCGGTCGAGCTTGGTAAAAAGAAATCTACCGGCCCGCCTGGCGGACAATTAAATTGATAGTCTTGAGTAAAATGCTTACGTTCAAAAGGAATGAACGATTCTTTACGTAATACAAGTCGTATTTGAGTTTTTCTTCCGCATCTTTGACGGATGAACCGTAGCCGTAGATCAATTGGGATAAACCGGTTATGCCGGGCTTGATGATGTAGCGCTCCTCGTAAAACGGGATTTCTTTTTTGAGTTGTTCGTGGAATTCCGGTCGTTCTGCGCGAGGGCCCACCCACGACATGTCGCCCACAAGGATATTCCAAACCTGCGGCCACTCGTCGATACGGGTTTTCCGCAGAAACTTGCCGAATCTGGTGATTCGCGGATCATTTTTTTGCGTCCATGTGGGCCCGGTCTTGCCCTCGGCGCTTCCCGTAGGATTATCCGCAATCATACTGCGGAATTTTATCAAGGTGAATATTTTGCCTGCATGCCCGACGCGTTTCTGGCGTATGAAGATTGGTCCTGCTGAAGTCATTTTGATTCCGATGATAACGAATGGATAGCCGATGAAGCTCACAATTCCGAATAGAACTGAACTGATAACATCCGCGATGCGCGTCAGGGTTTCAAAGATACGCTTCGATCCCTCCGAGAGATTATTGATGAACCAGCTCTGGTCTATTGTTCCGAGGAGTACCTTGCCCGTCACGCGTTCATAGAAATCGGGAAGCGCGTGAAAGTTCATTTTGAGAGGGAGTAGTCTGTATAAAATATCTATAATGTCGGGAATCTTGTAGGCTTCCGGATCAAGCACAAGCGTTCGAATGCGTTTTTGTAGAATAAGCCGTTCAAGGATGGCAATGGCCTCGGCATCGCGTACATTGAGCATGCCCAAGGCATTGTAGCCAAGCTGGGGATTGGCAAGCAGGAAGTCATACAGCTCGCCCGCATGTTGCGAGTTGCCGATAATCAGGGTATTATTCCCAATACCGGCGCGTACAAGAGCAACATTGAAGAGCCATCGCCACGCAAAGAGCAGAGCTCCGGAAAATGCCAAGAATACGAAGAGATTTCTCCGCGGGGCGATTTCGATGGACGGAGTAAGGTAGAAAAACGCGATGGCGATCGCCGCGTTGAAGGCCATTGCATACAGGTAGGAGCTGTAGAAGGTGATATTGTTTTTTGAAACCCCGATATCGTAGAGATTGACGATATAAAAGACCAATAGCCACAAGGCGAAGATGATTGTAAAAGGGACAAGGTGGATACTGATATATTGCTGAATCTCTCTTCCATATCTCAAAAAGAGCGTCAGATAGAGCGCCAGATAGAGGATCGCAACGTCCACAAGGAAAAGCCCCAGTTTCTTCATAGATATATAATACAATATGTTCAAGCGTATGTCCAATCTTATAGGTATTAAACTCCTCACCCCTGTGTTGTGCCTTGTACTGATGGGATATGCCGGAGGAGCTCATGCCGATACGATTGGGGATCGTCATGTATTCTTTACAAGTTCTCAATTTGAATTCTGGGGCCTATCCAAACGCGCCGGAACGCTGCAATTCATATCAGCTCATGCGTATTGGTATGTTGGGGATGAATATTGGAGCGGCCTATCATTTGATCAGCGGATCAGACTCAAGGCGTTCATATCGACGGCCGCAGGCGAGTTCGACACCCGCATCTATCCGACGGAAACTGCATTTTTCGGTTCAGAGCCGAATCCCGGAATCGACAATGATGCGCGCATCACAATCTTCATCACGCCACTTAAGCCAAATATCGGGGGCTACTTCGATACAGGCAACGAATACAAGCAGTCTGATGTTCCGTCATCCAATGAGCGCGAGATGATTACCATTACGTCGCCGGTCGTGTCTGATTCCTCACGATATATTGCTTACTTGGCGCATGAATTCCAGCACATGATATCATTCAATCAGAGGGAAAATATCCGACATGCTTCCGACGATGTATGGCTCAATGAGCTGCGCTCCGAATATGCCATTACACTCAATGGATACAATGACTCTTTTGAAGGTTCGAGTTTGCAGCGCCGTTTGCCCTCATTCAAGGAGCATTCCGGCGACAGCCTCACGGAATGGAGGAATGCATCTGCCGACTACGGCGTGATCAATCTATTCGGTGAATATATTGCGGAGCATACGTCGCCGCGGGTTATCGCCGCCACCAACAGGACTCGAAGTACTGGTATAGCCGGCCTCAACGAAGCACTCGCGCAAGAGGGCTTCCAAATCAGCGCGGTCGAGCTGTTCAGTAATTGGCTTGTGGCGGTATTGGTCAATGATTCGCGTGCCAGTTCGCTCTACGCATATACGCGGCCGGGACTGGCCACTGTGCGTGTTTTGCCGACGCAGACTATTCTCAATCCGGTGGACGGAACGGTCTACACCATGCCAAGTAACGTCAAAGATTGGGAAGGGCGCTGGTACGATATCAGCGGATTGACCCCGGGAACATACAACACACTTCGGATCTCATTTAATTCTCTGTCGCCTTCGAGTTTTCATGTGCCGTACATTGTCTATCGTGCCGACGGAACATATACGGTCAATGCATTTGATCCAACTTCGGCCCAAAACGCCTTGTATATTTCTCAAATCGGCAGTGCAGTAACGCGGGTGGTGGTGATGCCATTCAAAAAAGACAAGTTGTCCGATTTCGGATCAGACGAACCCAGTACGCCCATGACGGTCTCATTAAGCCGAGTTGACGCGGTGCCTGCGATCGCCTCGACTCCGAATTCCGCCAACCGCGCAACTCAGACGATCGCGAGAGGTCCGCACCCTGAAGATTTTGGTCTTAGTTCGGGTGACTTCATCCGCGTGCAGGGAGAGGCGAATATTTATCAAATCAACGCAAGGGGATTCAAGCGTCTGATTCCAAGTGCGGCAATATGCAAGGCGGCGGCACCCGGGTCGGGCGGATGCTTTTCTTTTGTAAAAACGGTTCTGCCGGCGGTTCAGGATGCATTTGAGTTGTCCGCATATGTTGCCAATCCGGCACAAAGCGACGGGACGATCTATCGGGCCGTACGGAACCAAACAGGCGCGGTACTCGTCACTACTCGTATGCAACGATGGAACTTTTCCGGACTCAACCCCGATTCGATATTTTTAATTGCCGCACGTGAACAAAAACTTTACCGATAAAACAATACTGGTATGCGGAGGCGCCGGATTTATGGGTTCGGCTTTTATTCGCCGCATGCATACTGAACATCCGGATGCTCGTGTGGTCAATTTTGACAAACTGACCTATTCCGGCAACCTTGAGAATCTTGCCGATGTTGCCGATCGGTCCGGCTACACTTTTGTGAGGGGTGATATCACCGACCGCGTGGCGCTTGAAGCTGTTTTCAAAGAGTATCATCCCGATTTTGTGGTGAATTTCGCCGCCGAGACGCACGTGGATCGAAGCGTGCACGAAGGCGCCGAAGCATTTATTGATACCAACATACGCGGTGTATTTACCATTCTTGAACTTGCACGCGAATACAAGCCGGAGAAATATCTCCAAATCAGTACGGATGAAGTGTACGGCGATGTTGAGGTAGATTCGTCCGAGCGATGCTCCGAGACCTCCCTTCTCAAACCCAGCTCGCCCTATGCCGCATCCAAAGCGTCCGGCGATCTTCTGTGCGCAAGTTATTTTCGGACATACAACATTCCGGTAGTCGTCACGCGTTCGGGCAACAACTACGGTCCGTATCATTATCCGGAAAAAATCATTCCGTTTTTTATTCTTCGCGTTATGCAAGGCAAGACCGTGCCGGTGTATGGCGATGGCAAGAATGTGCGCAACTGGGTGCATGTGGATGATCATGCCCGCGCCGTTGAAATATGTCTCGCGAATGGCAAGCCCGGAGAAATCTACAACATCAGCTCCGATGATGAGCGTGACAATATCGCAACGGCGCGGGCGATTCTTTCGTACTTCAAAAAAGACGACTCGATGATCGAATTTGTGAAGGACCGTCCCGGCCATGACCGCAAATATGCCCCCGATTCAACAAAACTTCGCACAGAGCTCGGTTGGAAGCCGGAACACAGTTTTGATCCGGCGCTTATTGATACGATTCGCTGGTTCGAGAACAATCAGGAGTGGGTTCGGAACATTCTTAAGCGCAACACCGAGATCAATAAGCATTTGACGTAGCGTGAAAAAATCAGTACTATCGTACACATGAAAGGCATTATCCTAGCAGGGGGGCTTGGCACGCGGCTTCGACCCCTCACGCAGATTACCAATAAGCACTTGCTTCCTGTCTATAACAAGCCGATGATTTTATATCCGCTTGATACTCTCATCAAGTCGGGTCTCAAAGAAATCATGATCGTCTGCGGCCGCGAGTATGCCGGAGATTTTATGAATTTTCTCGGTTCAGGGAAAGATTATGGCGTTCGGCTCTCGTATGCTTTGCAAGACAAAGACGATGGGGGAGTTGCCGATGCTCTCCGATGTGCTGGGGATTTTGCCGACAACGAATCAGTCGCGGTAATACTGGGAGATAATATTTTTGAACAGAATTTTTCGAAAGAAGTCTCGAATTTCAAGAAGGGCGCGATGGGATTTTTCAAGGAAGTTTCGGATCCCGAGCGCTCCGGCGTTGCAGTGTTCAATAAAAACAAGACGAAGATTATTGCAATCGAAGAAAAACCAAAGAAGCCGAAATCAAATTTCATCCAGACGGGATTCTATATTTTTGACAACAGGGTATTCGAGATTATCAAGACCCTTGTTCCGTCGTCTCGTGGCCAGTACGAGATTTCCGACATTCCGAACCGCTATATCGGTTGGGACGAGTTTAGCTTCGCGTATGTGAAGGGGTTCTGGTCGGATGCGGGCACATTTCCGTCGCTTTTGACGTCGACCCTTTGGGCTGTGAAGCAAGATCAAAAATCAAGATGAGAATCATTCTGGTCACCGGCGGAGCGGGATTCGTCGGTTCGCATTTGTGCGATCATCTGTTGAAGAAAAAGAATATTCACGTCATATGTTTGGATAATTTTTCTACGGGGCGGAAGGAGAATATTACGCACCTCATGGGAGACCCCCGCTTTACGCTCATCGAGCATGATATCGTGGAACCGCTCTATATCGAAGCGCGGAAGATCGATCAAATCTACAATCTCGCTTGTCCCGCATCCCCGGTTAATTACCAGGCGAATGCCGTGCGTACCATCAAGATCAACACGATTGGCGTGATCAACGTGCTTGGTCTTGCTAAGAAGCACAATGCGCGCATTTTGCAGGCGTCGACGTCGGAAGTATACGGCGATCCTCTGGAGCATCCCCAGCGCGAGTCCTACAACGGGAATGTCAATCCGATTGGTTCTCGTGCATGCTATGATGAGGGAAAGCGGATCGCGGAAGCCCTCTTCTTTGAATATCGCCGGATGCACGGTTTGGACATATGTGTTGCGCGCATTTTCAACACGTACGGACCGCGCATGTTTGCCGATGATGGGCGCGTGGTATCAAACTTCATCGCGCAAGCTCTTGCAGGCAAGCCCCTCACCATCTACGGAGACGGGAAGCAGACACGATCATTCTGCTATGTCTCGGATATGGTTGAGGGTTTGGTCAAGCTCATGAATAGCCGCGAAACCGGGCCGATCAATCTGGGGAATCCTGACGAGCGTACGATACTGGAGCTTGCAAAAAAAATAATCGCCATGACGGATTCGTCCTCAAGGTCAGAATTCAAGAAGCGTCCCGATGATGATCCCTACAAGCGCAAGCCCGATATTGGTATTGCGCAGAAGAAACTAAAATGGAAGCCGCATGTCTCTCTTGAGAATGGCCTTGCGACAACTATCGAGTACTTTAGAAACGAGAGCGCTCTTAATCTGCGTTGACCAGACTCTCCGGTATGCGTATGATTATTAGTATATTCCGATGGACGAGAAAATTATCAAAATCAAACCTTGCAAAAAAGTCGATACGTTTCACACGGATAAAACTTCGAACGGATGGCTCTTGGAGATTCAAAGCGAGAACGACGGCTTTGCCGATGCGCTCAAGGGCCAATTTTACTTGAGCGTTCTTGCTCCGGGCGTGGTGAAAGGGTATCACATTCACGCCGTTGCGCACTATCATGTGACATGCATTCGCGGTCGGATACGCTCCACGGTATATCGGGATCGAACCCACAAGGAAACAATAGAGATGGGCGACTTGCCTCGTGGCGAGACGGACGGCGACTTTAAAACCATAAAATATGATCCCGGATACGCCCACTTATTGACCAATATTGGCGAGGGTGAAGCGTATGTTATCATCTATCGCTACCCCGCGTGGAGTCTCGAATTGAAAGAACAGTTAGATATTTCTCCGGAAGAAATTGAAACGGAGGAGGCATGGAAAAAGATCGATGCCTTCGTGCGGAGTTTCAGTGAGAGTCGAGAACCAAAATAAAAAATGAATGGCTCGACCAGGTATACGCGGATCAACGAAAAAGTTATCCACTTTTTTTGTTTGCAAATATTTTATTTGCTCTACAATGAGAGCAGTGACAGTGAGTACAAAATTTTTTCACTGTAAGAAATTTTGACAGAGGAGTGCGTTTGCGCTCCACGGTCGGCTGTCATCAACAAAATATTTATCAGTACATGCGTCGACGGTGAAGAATCGATTCTTCACAGCGATGTCAGTGCTCTCGTCAAATGAAAAAGAAAGCAAAGAAGAAGGTAACAAAGAAGAAGACGGTCAAGCGCAAGAAGAGATAAGCGCCCCGTACCTCTATAGTGAAGCACCCCGGAGATCATCGAAGGGGTGTTTCATTTTGGGTGCGAAAGTGATACGATCCAAGATATGAATATAATTCTCCATGGCAAGAATATTGAGCTGACGCCCAGTATTAAGGCGTATGTTGATGAAAAATTGGGACATGTCGCCAAGGTACTCGGTACTGATAGCGGATCAATTAAGATGGACGTTGAAATAGGACGTCCTTCGGCGCACCACCTTAAGGGACTTGTGCATTATGCCGAAGTGAATTTGTCTGTGGGTGGCATGATCTTTCGGGCGACTGCCGAACACGAAGACGTCCATACTGCAATCGATAAGGTACGGGATGAGGTGGAGCGTCAAATTCGCAAGTTTAAAACCAAAAAACAAGCTGCACGCAGAAAAGCGCGCGACTAGTGGTAGTGAAGCGACACTATGAGTATTTTTTCTAAAATTTTTGGCGACGCAAATGCCCGTTCGATAGGCGACTATCGTTCCATCGTCCTGAAAATCAACGAGCTCGAACCTGCATTCGAGAAATTTTCGCTTGAAGAACTGAAGGCGAAGACGCAGGAGTTCAAAAAGCGTCTTGCTGAAGGCGGAACGCTTGACGATCTCTTGCCCGAAGCATTCGCTGCAGTTCGGGAAGTTTCTAGGCGTACCTTAGGCCAAAGACATTACGATGTTCAGTTGATCGGAGGTATGGTACTCCATGACGGAAAAATCGCCGAGATGAGAACTGGCGAAGGCAAGACGCTTGTTGCAACGCTTCCGTCATATCTCAATGCGCTAACCGGCCGTGGTGTCCACGTCGTGACAGTGAATGACTACCTCTCTCGCCGCGATGCTGTATGGATGGGGCAGATTCATAGTGCGCTTGGACTGACTGTCGGGGTCATTAATCATGAGCAATCATATATCTATGATGCCGCCCATAAGTCGCAGGTGACCGGTGAAGCTCTTCAAGAAGAATCATTTCGCGTCGTACACGAGTTCCTCCGACCCGTCAGTCGCCGTGAAGCGTACGAAGCGGACATCACCTACGGCACCAACAATGAATTCGGTTTCGATTACCTGCGCGACAATATGGCGTATACGTTGGATCAGGTCGTGCAGGCCAAGGGCCACGAGTTCGCAATTGTGGATGAAATTGACTCGATCCTCATTGACGAAGCCCGTACTCCGCTTATCATCTCTGCTCCCGACGAAGATTCCGGAAAGCTCTATCAAACATTTGCCAAATTGGTTCCGCGCCTCAAGGAGGGCGAAGATTATACGATTGATGAGAAGTTGAAAGCCGTTAGCATCATGGAGGCGGGTATTGAAAAAGTCGAACAACTGCTCAATATCAAGAACATCTATGAAGAAGGCGGTACGCGCTATGTCCACCACCTTCAGCAAGCGCTTCGCGCGCAAGCGCTGCACCACGTTGACAAGGAGTACGTGGTCAAAAATGGGGAAGTCATCATTGTAGATGAATTTACCGGTCGCCTCATGCCCGGCCGACGCTGGTCTGAAGGTCTTCACCAAGCTATCGAGGCTAAAGAGGGCGTACTCGTTCAAAAAGAATCGCGCACCTACGCCACGATCACATTCCAAAACTATTTTCGCTTGTACGAGAAGCTTGCCGGTATGACTGGCACGGCACAAACATCCGCCGAGGAGTTCCACAAGGTGTACAAGCTTGATGTCGTGACGGTGCCGACTAACAAGCCCATGATCCGGCGCGATCTGGTAGATCGTATTTACAAAACCGAGAACGGCAAAATCAAAGCGGTTGTTGAAGCAATCAAAGAACTTCACAGTCGCAGCCAGCCCGTGCTCATCGGTACGGTATCCATCACCAAGAATGAAGTGCTTTCCGCGCACCTTCAGCGTGAAGGCATTCCGCACGAGGTGCTGAACGCCAAGAATCATGAGCGTGAAGGCGAAATCATCGCGCAAGCCGGCCGTGCCGGTGCGGTTACCGTGGCGACCAACCTCGCTGGCCGTGGCGTTGACATCATCTTGGGCGGGAATCCACCCGATCCCGAAGGGGCCGCTCGTGTCCGTGAAGTGGGGGGCCTTCATGTGATTGCCACCGAACGCCACGAAGCACGTCGCATCGACAACCAGCTTCGCGGCCGAGCGGGACGCCAAGGAGATCCCGGATCGTCGCAATTCTTCGTTTCAGCCGAAGATGAGCTTGTGCGTGTGTTCGGCGGAGATCGCCTCAAGAATCTTATGGATCGTCTCGGAGTTGCCGAGGATGAGGCGATTGAAAACTCGCTAGTTTCCCGCGCAATTGAACAGGCCCAATCAAAGATCGAGGGCAATAACTTTGATACGCGCAAATACGTTCTTGAGTATGATGACGTAATGAACAAGCATCGTACGGCGATCTATGAATTGCGCAACGAAGTTCTGCGTTCAGATCCGAATGCCGACGGAGTCAAAGATAAGATTGTCGAGTATCTCTCGCAGGAACTTGATGCGATGATCGCATCCCACATGGCATTCCAAAGCGAAGAACCTCGCGAAGCGAAAGAACTTGCCGATGCGATTCGTGTCATGATCCCCACCATCTCCGATGACCAGCATGCCCAGATCGTTGAGACCGCAAAGACCGGAGATACGGAGAAGCTTACCGCGATGGTGCATGAATATTCGGATGACGCATACAGCGCACGGGAAGCAGCTATGGGCGCTACGACGATTCGCCAGCTCGAAGCTGCCGTGCTTCTACGCGTGATTGACGAATTATGGGTTGATCACCTTGAGCAAATGGAATACTTGCGTGATTCCGTACGCCTGCGTGCCTATGGTCAGCGCGATCCGCTTGTGGAATACAAGATTGAAGGCCAGCGCATGTTTGGCCAGCTCCAGGGCACTGTTCAGTCCCAGGTCGCCAACCTGATTTTCAAAGTTGGTATGGCTCAACCTGTCGCAGTCAAACGTAAGCTGGAAGAAGGCAGAGCTAATATAGCTGTCGGCCAACAGCCGCAAGCTGGCAATGCAAAGCAAGCCAAGCCCGAAAAACAAATCCCGATTCATGCCGGCCCCCACATTGGCCGGAACGACCCTTGTCCGTGCGGGAGTGGCAAGAAGTATAAAAAGTGCGGATTGCTCGAAACCCCGGAGCACAAGAAGCTAATGGCGAAATAGCCATGACCTTAATTGTTCGGAAAATTCTGATTACCGGTGTTATTATTGCTGGTTTTTTCGGCATTGCCCATGCCCGCGAAAATGCCACCGACTGGTACATTAAGAATTTTCATAGCAACATCGTCATCAACACGGATTCGTCACTCACAATTACTGAAACGATCATTGCCGATTGCGGAAGTTGCTACAACAAGCATGGAATTTTCCGCGTTGTACCGACTCAAATCAATACAACTGATCAAGGTATAATCAAAACTCCCGTTGCGCTCATCAGTATTATGAGCGAGTCCGAAGTTCCGTATCACTACCAAGAGAGCACGGGGAGCGGCACCATAACATGGAAGATCGGCGATCCGGACATCACTGTCACGGGCGTGCATGTATACAAAATCGTATATCAAGTTAAAAACGCCGTCCGGGCGCAAAGAGACTTTGACGAGCTCTACTGGAATCTCAATGGCAACTATTGGCAACTATGGACGGATGTCTATAACGCAGATATTCACTTTCCGCAGGGGGCAAACAAGAGCAATACGGACATTTCGTATTTTACTGGTGCTGTTGGCCAGAAGCAAAGCGATCTTGCGACGAGTCAATGGATTGATGATCAAACACTGTATGTTCAATCCACGCGCAGTATGATGCCCGGCGAGGGGATTACCATCTCCGCAACATTTCCCAAGGGTACGGTCACGCCCTACATCCCGAGTTTCATCGAGAAATATCAATTCGATGTCTATGGTCGGTATCTTATTCCGTTCCTTGTTTTTCTCGCTTGCCTCTACATATGGAAGAAGTATGGCGATGATCCGAATCTGCACAAGGCTATTATGGCCGAGTATGATCCGCCGGATAATCTCGGAGTGATTCCCGTCGGTATGCTCTGGAAGGGTGGGACTTTCAAAAATCAATTCATCACTGCCGCCATCATCCAGATGGCGTCTCGCGGACTTATCAAAATAACCCAGACTGAAAAGAAGGTATTATTTATTGGGACGAAGGACTATGAGTTCGCTTGGACGGGAAACACGACTGATACGTCTTTTTTGACAACAGCCGAGAATAGAATCATTGCGACCCTATTTAAATCAGGTAGTACGATTCATCTCTCGGAACACCCACATCTATTCGCACCAATATTGGCGAATATTAAAAAGAATGCCCAAGAATACCTCATCGACAACGGCTATATGGACCGGCAGAGCTATTCTTTGCAGGCATGGATGGGCGGGATAGGTGCCGTATTGATTTTCGCAACGTATGCCTTTATGAGGTTGCTTGGTGTTCACATTGATTTTCCTATTGTATTTCCTGTGGTCATATCCATAGTGATCATTTTTATTTTTTCCTCTTTCATGAAGAAGCTGACCGCCAAAGGCGCCGAAGCGCAGTGGCGAACCAAGGGGTTTTATTTGTACATGGACATGGCCGAAAAGTATCGCGATCGATTCTATGAACAGGAGAATATTTTTGAAAAGCTTCTTCCGTATGCGATCGCGTTTGGTATGACCAAGCAGTGGATCAAGAAGATGCGCGAGATCTACGGCGATCAGCGGTTCGCGGCGATGACACCGATATGGTTCCATTCGATGTCGGGTACGCAGTTTGATGCAGACACATTCTCAAGTGCGATGACGGCGGTTTCTTCGAGTATTTCCCAGAGTGTATCAACTTCATCTGGCAGTGGTGGTGGAGGTTTTTCCGGTGGTGGAGGAGGCGGTGGCGGTGGGGGAGGATGGTAGGTCCATCCCGATCTAGTAATTGATATAATCCACATTGATCGTGTTGGACAGTGTTGTGGTGCCTGTTGGGCCCTTGCCGGTTGCCGTCAGGATAAATGATCCGGTTCCCGGCTGGGCGGCCTTGAATGACTTGAACGGTACCGGTGCATCAGCCGAGATGGACGCACCTCTGGCAATCGGTATAATCCCTGCGCCGACACCCTCGGGACCCTGATAGACGACTTGTCCGTCTTCGATGAGATTGGCGGTTGCCCACGTAATCTTGAACTCCTCCCCGACATGTACCGTGTAGTTGGCGGTTTGGCCTTGCTCCGTTTTCAGTTCCGCTCCTTGGAATGATCGAATTGCCAGTATCGCATGGACGTCTTCAGGACCGTATGCCGCACCCTCGTCGTCGTTATTTTGCAAAACAAAATACCACACCCCGGCAATTACCAGTGCAACGCAGACCATGACAATGATTGTCGTTGAGCGCTCCATTTTGATAGTATGAAAGTACCACAAAACAAATAGTCATGCTACAGCGAGATAAATCTCTTCTACTGGTCGGACTCACGCTTGTCGCGCTTTTCAATTACCTCATTGTGCAAAAACTGCAAGCATTGTTCCCGTCGCTTTCCTATACGGCCGGACTTCTCATTCCGTGGCTCTGTATTGCCCTAGTTCTTGTTGGAATATATTGGCGCACATCAGGCATTATTTTTGACAAAAACTTACTGGTGCGCAATTGGTTGCGCATAGTGCTTTATGCTGGTTTGATTCTTTGCGGCTTGCTTATCTTTGTTTTCCTGGGGCTTACAAAATATTTCCAATATGTCCAATATCCAGTCCTCTTCTTTCTCTGGATTCCTATCATTGAAGAGCTCATTTTTCGAGGATGGATATACGGAACTCTTGAGAAATTCGGATTGCATGCGGTGTTGTTCAGCTCCATACTCTTTGCCTTGCATCATCTCCAGTACAGTCATTTTCATCTTTCGCTGTTCGTGTTGTTTCAAATCGGATATACATTTGTCCTCGGTTTGATCCTCGCCAAGATTCGCCGTTTGAGCGGTAGCATTTATCTCGGCATCCTTTTGCATATATTCATCAATCTTATTACTTTGAAACTGTGAAACTCATACTTCTCAAAACCTTCTCAACAGTATTCGAAGCAGAGAGTATAAAAAACCTCCTTGAAGCGGAGGGGATCAAATCCGTCATGCACACGTCTTTGCCGGGCAGTACTGGTGAGTTTGGCAATATCGGCGGAGGAGAGCTCTATGTGAAAGAGGAGGATATAGATCATGCCAAGGAAATCGTAGAAACAATCGAATAAATGGCCGACGACTATTATCAAAATCTTCCGAAGAAGCGTATGGGAGTTGGAGCTCTCTTGTTTGATGAATCGGGCAAAATATTGCTGGTGAAACCGACCTACAAAGACCACTGGTCCATTCCGGGCGGTGTCGTGGAGAAGGATGAGTCGCCGCGCACTGCATGCATTCGCGAGATCAAAGAAGAACTAGGACTTGCTATGATTGCTTTACAATTCGTTTGCGTTGACTATATTTCTGACGATGGAAAAAAGAGTGAGAATCTGCAATTCATTTTTTCCGGACCTGAATTAAGTAAAAGCCAGATCGATACGATCAAGCTTCCATCTGACGAGCTTAGCGAGTGGAAATTCCTGGCAATCAAAGAAGCGCTACTCATCTTAAGCGAAAAGATGAGTCGTCGACTGTCTCGGTGTCTAGCCGTACTTCCTGAAAACAGGAGTGTATATCTTGAAGATCAAGAGCCACGAGGTTTTTAGTTAGGAACTAGCAAGTTAATCTATTTTTAAATCGGCTTTTCGGTCGAAAAAGTAGTATTTCACAAGTAGTATTCCCATCCAGATTCCAAACACAAGTAAGGCATATTTAAATCCTGCCAATGCAAACACCTGATCGCCAATGAGGTAGACAAATGTTCCCCAGAACGTATTCCACACAACAATGCCAATCGCGGAAAAAAACAAAAATTCCTTCAGGGGCAACTGAAGCGTTCCTGCGGCTGTGGCGGTGATGGAAGCGACATTCGGTTCCCAATAACTCGCAAGGATCGCATAGAGGTGATGTTTTTGAAGTTTTATTTGCGCTCGTTCCAAGGCGCCCTTGAGCCCGAATTTGAGGAACAGACGATACCACCCATATTTGCCAACCAGATAGTTGAACCAATACGCGATGAAAAATGCGATCGAAACCACCGCCACCACTTCGATGGTTCGTGGAATATTTTTGCCGGCAGACAAAACGCCGATGACAATGATAAACCCGCCGGGAAAATATTGTCCCAATAGCAGCGCCCCCTCGATAAGTGCACCCAAGAATACAATAATCAAGCCATATCGATTGAAGTATACCGTAATTGCTTCCACCAGCGCTGCGTCTTTCGGAAGATCAAACGCTGTCCAGATAACAAACAGCGAAAGATAAAACGCCAGCAGGATTAGGGGAAGAGCTACTATTTTTAATATCGTTCTGAACGGAAACGCCATAGACTACACTCTACCAGAGATGGTCGGACGGGGGAAGCGGGGCGTGAAACGTTGAAACCAAAGCTCCTGAGCGGTATAGTGATGGAAACGTTCCATAATCAAAGATGAATCATTCACAATCTGAAATTCGTGATCTCGTCAAAGACGTCCTTGCGAAAGGATATATTATGAGTCTTGCCACGATGGACGACGGTGGATTGTGGGTTTCGGACGTTGTATACATTGCAGATGACAACTTTACGATCTATTGGCTCTCAAGTGTGAGTACGCGGCATTCCAAAGCAATTCTCGCTAATCCGCGCGTTGCGGGTAATATCTCGCTCAAGAACGGTCCGGGGGAAGAGAATTTGGCTCTTCAGTTTTCAGGCATTGCGTCCAAGATAGATGGTCCGCGTCCGGATGTCAGCGCAATGCATCGAGCGCGCCGTGGCAAGCCGATTCCGGAAGAAGGGAAAGATATTCTTGAACGCGATGAATCATGGTATATGCTCAAGCCCTCAATAATCGACCTTATCTACGAACCACTCTTTGGTTTTGAGAAGAAGAAATTGGAGTTATGAAACAAAAGAAAAAAATTATTCCGCTTACGCGCGCGCATGATCTCAAGCGCGGTGTGGATTATATTGGCATCACGGTATGTTTTTTCTGCCATGACGGAAAAGGAAATTTTGTAATGCATAAACGAAGCATACATTGCCGAGACGAAGTCGGTCGGTGGGATGCAGGGGGGGGCTCGATGGAGTTTGGCGAAACATTCGAACAGGCCGTTCGGCGTGAGGTGATGGAGGAGTATGGAACTCCAATCCTTGAGCTTGCCCACATAGCAACCAATAACGTTTTGCGGAATAATAACGGAACGCCGACACATTGGATTGCGAATATTTTTTCTTGTCGCATCGATGCTAAAAAAGTAAAAAACAATGACCCACAATATATTGATGAAATCGGCTGGTTCACCGAGGATGCATTTCCACAACCGCTTCACTCGAAATTTTTGGAACATTTTGAATACATCAAAAAAGCCGGAATACTGAAAACAAAGAAGACAGAATCGTCAACTCGACGCAGAAGGGGAGTATGATAGATTAAAATCGGGATTTGCGAACCCGGGTTCGCCACGGGAGGATCCGTGAAACAAAGGGAACTTCTCTTTGATGGTACCGTCGTAGATGTGCCGAATGGAGACGGACCACCTCTTGAGGGGGTCTATGTCGATGTCAGGGGGCCACATATTTGGCATATTACTGCTAGCGGGTATCTGACTCTCAAGCTCATTGATCAAGAACATGCACTTCGCATCAGGGTTCTTGATTCAAGGGTAAAAGACCTAATACTCCTAAAGCTTGCCGCTGGTGCGTTTCTCGATTTCAACGTCCTTCGATCGGAGGTCCAAGAATCTTATAGGCTCTACGTTGCACCGCAGCTCGCGTGGTGCAGGCCGAGGAGTAGTCCCCACACCGACAGGGATTACGAATCGCCCTGGCCGCGGCGACCGAAGAATACCAACGCTCCTTAGCTCCGCCGCCTCGGCGAATCGTCCCAGACGACTCGCCGAGGCAGAAAGAACCATGAAGACAATTGCAAAATTTTTTCACGAGATCAGCCCGAGGATTTTAAAACTGGCGAGAGAGAGCCGAACGAAGACCGGCATTGTCAATCAGAAGGTCAACACCGAGCATAGTGTGGACTTTGCAACAGAGACTGATGTTGCGATGGAGAAGCTGATCACGCAAGCCATCCGAGAGAAATTTCCCGGCGATGCGATTCTTGCTGAAGAAGAAAGCTCGCAAACGGCGCTGGATAGCGTGGGGCGGTTATGGATCATCGATCCAATTTGCGGGACTTCCAATTTTTCCCGTGGGTTGCCGCTTTTCGTTTCCAATATTGCACTCGCCGAGAAGGGAAAGATCATCGCCTCCTGCGTTGTCGATCATATGTTCGGAAAATATTTCTGGAGTGTCGGAAATGGTGTATATGAGAATGACAAGCACGCGAATACCAAAAAGAAAACCCGTGGCACCATCATCGACATAGATGTAGGAGCGCTCATTTCGGCTCCTCAAGGCATCAAGAATCGATATGCAGAATTCACTAAGCACATTATTCGCGAGACCGACATATCACTAGTAACACTCAACTCATCCTCATCGTTTCTCTATGTTGCGCTCGGCATCTATGACGCATTTGTGAGTCCATATATCCACGCATGGGATATTTCCGCATCAAGCCTCCTGATCGAGCAAACAGGCGGTATCATCACTGATTTTGAAGGCAAGCCCCGCACCCTCGCTTCCCATAACGGCGTTGCCACTCGCGATCCAAAACTCCACTCTACACTCCTGAAGCTCCTTTCCTAAATCAATAACTTAACAACCTCGTTCTGACTGAAAATATACATCTATTCTCATATTCTCAAGAATATGAGAATAGATGTATATGTAAATCCATGATATATTATTTTCATGAGCGGTAATCGATGGCTTCCGCGAGCGAAAACAAGGGATAGCGTCGGCAAACGGGCGCCAAAAACAGCGAAGCAACTTGAACGCCATTTCAAAGGCGTCGCAAATCATAGACGCATTGAGATATTATTGCTCGTTGCGCGTGAGCGGGGGATACATGTTGAGGGTATCGCGGAAAACTTGCAATGTAATTTTAAAACAATTTCCGAACACGTACGGCGCCTAGCGCTAGCCGGACTTATTGAAAAGAAATATCAGGGAAATGCGGTGACGCATACGCTCTCGCCCTACGGAAAGAAATTTATTGCCTTTATAAATCTATTCTCATATTCTTAAGAATATGAGAATAGATTTATTCAGAGTGGTTCAGGAAGGTATCATTTCTATCGTACATGACTGAAAAACGATTTATCCAAAACAGCGCCGGGCAGGATCTTTATACGCTCATCGAGGGCCCGCAGGATGCGAAAGCGAATGTGGTATTTGTCCATGGTAATGGGGTAGATATGCATGGCGATTATTTTGACGATATCGTACCAGTATTGAATCGTGCGGGATATCGTACCGTGCGATTTGATTTGCGAGGGAATGGCAAAAGCAATGGGACGCAGGAAGAGGGAAATTATGCGACATACGCTGACGATATTGCATCCGTGCTGGCATGGCTACGCACAAGTGAGTATAGAGAGCCAATTAATCTCATCGCGCATTCGTTGGGTTGTTCAGTGGTTGCGAGACTATCTCCGGAAGGAATCGTAAAAACAGTATTTTCCGGCATTCCCAATCCGAACACAGAAGTTCGCATCAATTTGCAGAAGAAAAGAATGCTATCCTATCCCGGCGGAACGTTTGACGAACGTGGCGTGAGCATTTCAATCAATAGAGATGGTCTTGTTAGAAAAGTAGGACCAGAATATTGGTCTGAAATTCGAAAATTTGACGCAATCAAATCCACGACAGAATTTTCTAAGAAAACAAAATTGCTTTTGATTAGACCAAAAGACGACGATGTTGTTCCTGATATCGGAATCGACCAATATGCCTCAATCCCTGGCATTGCGTTTATGACTCTTCCGGGTAATCATCGCTTCGACGATCCCTCCGATCGGGCGAATCTCATCAAGCACGTCATAGATTTTTTTGAAAAATAAATATGAAGACTGTGGAATACGTCGATGTCTGTGACAGGGAGGGAAATACGCTTGGCTCCAGCAAGCCCAAGCGAGAAGTTCATGAACAAGGAATTTGGCATCGAGTTTCTCATATTTGGATAGTCAATTCAAAAGGGGAGTTATTGTTGCAATTGCGCTCGCTTAAGATGACCGTATTTCCCGGCAGATGGGATATTTCGGCAGCAGGCCATGTCTCGGCAGGTGAAGAGTATATAGCCGCCGCGGTATGCGAAGTGAAGGAGGAATTGGGATTAGATATTTTGGAAAAAGATCTTCACAAACTCGGCATAGTGAGACAAGAGATTCCAAAAGACAATTACATTATTCGCGATGTCCCCATGGTGTACATTGTTCACATGGATCATGAACGCGATATGAGCTTTATCGATGGAGAAGTGACGGAATCGAAATGGATACCGTATCAGGAATTGCGTGCGATCATCGGTCGTAACGATCCCGCATACGTTCCTCATCCCGAAGGTTTTAAACTATTGTTCAATTATCTCGACGATTACTATGCGAAAACTTCTCATCGCGACGCGTAATGGGGGGAAGTTCAAGGAGATGAAACCGCTTTTGACTGGCGTACCGTTTGACGTGCTGTGTCTTGAAGATGTGCCTGGGTTTCCGCGAGACTGGCAAGCGGATGAATCGGCTATGACGTTTGAAGGAAATGCGATCATCAAGGCGATGACAGTGGGACACAAGTCGGGACTGCTGACGCTTGCCGAAGATGCGGGACTGGAGATTGACGCGCTCGATGGCCGTCCTGGAGTGAGATCGGCGCGGTTTGTGCCGGGAAGCGACGAAGACCGCTACAGGAAGATTCTCGAAGAGATGAAAGACGTACCCGACGGTAAGCGCGGTGCACAGTTCGTTGCAGTTGTTGCGATCTATGATCTGGCTACAGAAAAAGTCCGCACATGCCGAGGAGTATACGGTGGCCTCATGATCGCGCGCGAACCACGCGGCACAAACGGCTTTGGCTATGATCCTGTTGTATTCAATACCGAACTCAAAAAAACAAACGCCGAGATGACCGTCGAAGAAAAGAACTCCGTCAGCCACCGCGGGAAGGCATTTGCGCTTGCGCGCGAGCTCTTGCAAAAGGAATTCTAGGGACATATAATCGCAACCAGTTCACCGTTCGCGAGGCATAACAGAAAGAGGGAAGATGCACACACGTACACCGTATAACCCACGGAGTCACACCAGGAGAAAGAAGCGCGCATCAGTCGTCGAGGACACTTACGCGGTGGTCCATCGTCAGGCCAAGCGTGACCGTCGGCGCGGCGCCATGTCAGGCGGAGGGGAAAGGGACATGCAGGCCGAGATGGCGCCGAAGCCCAAGACTTTCAAGCCGAAGGCCAAGGAGCCGGGGATCGGATTCATTCCGCATCGGGGTACCTTCCGTCCTACGGTTCCACCGTCGTTGCGCTGACCAGCTAGGCACACCCACCAACTTTCTCATCGAATTAACCCAGCCTCGCGAACATTTCGAACGAGCTCATCGGCAACGCACTACTCGCCGATGAGCTTTCTTTTTTTAGTAGTCGACGTATACTTTTAGGATGCAATTCAAACAGCCGAAAAATGATAGCAAGTACGAATGGACCAACCACGTCAAAGACAAAATGATGTACTATGGGATTTCGGAGAGCTTGATCAAGCGCATCGTCCGATTCCCAAAGCGCAAAGAAGTCGGCATCGCGCCACAGACGGTCGCGGTCATGCAGCCGACACAGAATAAGAAGAACCCGCAGGAAGTGTGGGTGATGTACACCGAGCTCGGCCAAAAGCCGAGCTCAAGCTCTACAGCCGTAAAGCTTTATAGCTATATAGCTACGAAAAAGAAGATCATTTCCGCGTGGCGGTACCCGGGCGTAAGTCCGGTGGGAAAGCGTATTCCGATTCCCGATGAGATTCTCATGGAAATCGAGCGCGGTTTGGAGTAGCGCGTCAGTGAGGGGCTGTGCGTAAGTTATCCCTTGACCCCGCGTCTTAATGGGAGCACCATATCACGCAAGCGTCCAACAATAGCCGCTCGGAGAAGCGGCGGAAAAGGAGACCCCTTGGCCAAGAAGATCCTCATCTTCGAGACCGACGCATTCTACGTCGAGGTTGTCGGTACCTTCGTTCGGTTGTTCCTCCAGCACGGCTTCCTCGCGACCAGGACGGCGGACGAGGCACTCGAGGCCGTTCAGCGAGAGCGGCCAGACCTGGTCATCCTGGACATCGATGTCGGCTTCCAGGAGGCGACTGATTTCGCCGAAAAGATGCGTGACGACGCCGCGACCAAGCGCATCCCGATCATCGCGATTGCTCAGGATGAGAGCCGCCGCGATCAGGCCCTGGGTGCGGGCTGCAGCGCCTTCCTCGCCAAGCCCTTCAAGGTTCGCGATCTGGAGAGCCTCATCTCCAGGCTCCTCAGCGACGCCGAGAAGTAAACGCTACCACGACCAGCCGAGGTTCATACCTGGCCCGCGCAGTACCTTTTTAAAACTTCGCCCGACGGAGGGCACGCAACAACAGCCAAGGCAAGGCTGGAGGCCACGGGATCCGCTCATCTCCCGTGGCTTTTTAAATTCAACAAACTATTGCTTTTTCTGGAATTTATTGTATGCTCATCCGATTGACCGACAGCCGTTGCTGGTCGGTTAAAGAGGAGGAGTCCGATGGGTTTGGCAATCTTGCGAATAAAGAAGAGCTGGGCGACGTGGTTCGCGGAGATCTACCGCGCACTCACTCGGGGTTCCCGCTGCCAGTGGAGCTTCACGATGACCGGCGGAGATGTTCACTTCTTCTTCCTGAAGGTGTACGAGCTCTACACCGTCCAGCTCCTGATACCCTGGGTTTCGGGATCGGGGGAGCTCAAGACCGGTTACCCTCGAGCGAAAGGCGGATTCATCGTCCGCTTTATTAAGAACGGCGAGAAGACGCCAGTATACGTGCGACGGTTCGAACTCGGCAGCCATATCGTGGCACGCGTCCTCAACTCGTTTCGTGCCAACATGGTTCGTGCCTGGCGCCGTCCGATATGCTTCGACTGCGGCCAGCAAATGATCCTCAAGGCCACGGGCAAGGGGATCGAGAACTGGTGCGGCGGGCCAGAGGGCAACGAACACCCCGTCCGAATCGTCTACTTCGACTACGGCGTGCCGAGGAAGTACCTCGACGGCGAGGATGGCATCCATACCGACCGGATGCGGCGCCTGTATCGCCGCGACAGGAAGGAGGCCGCACGGCGTCTCGCGTTCAAGGTCGCGGCTCACCGTCGCGACGGGGCCAACAGTAATTCCACGACCTGATGCTTTCAAGGGGGTTGTTATGAACATCAGACCGGGCGATGCGGATCCGAAGGTTGCCGCCCCGAAGGATGCACAAGCGGCGCTCGATTCGAGTGGCGCGACATGCACGACCTTCACGCAGCGGCCGAAACCGCCGAAGGCGCCCAAGTCCGGCCGGAAACGCAGCAAGACCAAGAAGAAGAAGACCAAGAAAAAGATGGCGGCTCGGCGCATGACCAGGAGGTCCAAGCGCTAGTCGTGAACCTTAGCACCTTTGCGCCATGGCAGGAGGCGCATAAAAATCAACCAAGGAGAAGCGAGCCGCGGACCACCTGTCAACCGCGGCTTTTTCAATCTATGAGTGGCGATTTGCTTTAAAAGTGCTACAATGCTTGCAGAAAATAATTTATATCTATGGCAGACGGCAATAGACCGGATGATACAACTGCAGGCAAGAGCGAAGATGAGCTCAAAGAAGAGGCGCTAATGAATCGAGCGCGTGAGCTGTGTCAGGGCACGAGCTGGAAAATACCGAATGATCACGAGCTCGCGCCGGATATCGGCTTGGTTGTAGTGGAAAAATTGCAAAAGGCACGCTGGAGCGAGGACGACATTGGGTTAATGGCGGAAGCGTTCAATGAACTGCTTACCAATGCGATGATTCATGGCAATCTCGGTTTGCGGAAGAATCCCGGAGAGCCGACTCAGAAATTTCTTCAGCGCATTAAAGATGCAGAGCGGAGCATTGGCAAGTCGACATCGGTCCATATCACATTTGATCTTGGGGTGGATTCCGTGACAATCGTCGTCATGGATGAGGGACCCGGTTTCGACGTTTCATCCAGCGTGACTTCTGATCCTTCTCGGGAGCCAGTCAGTATGGCGGAGATGGGTCGAGGGGTTTCTTTTACAAAAATGTATTTTGACTCGATCGTGTACAATGGAAAAGGCAATCAGGTTACCGTGATGAAACGTAAGCTCTCAACAAAAGATCTACTCTCGGCGGAATAGTTCTCCACAGATGATTTGCCTTACGGAATTCTTGTGCTAGGATGCGGGGATGAATAAAATCATTATTATCGTAGGTATCGTGATAGTCATCGGTGTGATAGTATTTCTGAATATGAGAGGATCAAGTACGGACAATCCATCGCCGACGACAAGCCCGACCCCGACGGCGTCGGCCAGTACATCAACGTCGCCCAGTGCGTCTGTTTCGGCATCGCCAACAGTCAGCGGAACGCCTGTTACTAAGCTTAAGATCGAGACTCTTATCGCTGGCAAGGGAGTGGGAGCAAAGACGGGCGACACGCTCTCGGTCTTGTACAAGGGCATGCTTCTTGATGGAACGGTGTTCGATGAATCAGCCAAGCACAATAATCTGCCATTTGAGTTCAAGCTTGGCGCGGGATCAGTCATCGCCGGGTGGGATCAGGGACTGGTGGGTATAAAGGTCGGCGAGAAGCGCAGACTGACAATTCCGTCAGATCTTGGCTACGGCGCAAATGGCGTACCCGGTACAATCATTGGTCCGAACGCGACACTTGTCTTCGAAGTAACTCTCCAGAAAATCAATCCGCCTTCCCCGACGCCGACAGCAACTCCGAAGCCGTAGAAACAGTAATAATGCAAATGATGAAAACCGCCTCAGGCGGTTTTCATTTACAGAAACCTACTGTATGATATCTACTATGCCAACAACAGCGAAAACCTATCATCTCACCGGGGAGCATTTTTATAAATTTTTCCAGTGTCCGCATTGGATTTGGTACGACATCTATGGCGATCAGAGCAAGAAGGGACAAGTTCCGCCGCTGATCCAGATGCTGAACCAAGACGGGCTCAAGCATGAGGAAAAAGTCATCAAGTCCCGCAAATTCGAGGAGATTCCTCCTGCACTGCTGCGCGACCTCGACGAAGGGTTCAACGCGACACTTGAGCTCATGAAACAGGGCAAAAACATCTACCACGGTGTCCTCATGGATCAGCACTGGGTTGGGATTCCCGATCTCCTCGAGGCCAGGCCTTGCGAGAAGGGGATGAAGTCCGCGTTCGGGGATCACTACTATGTTGTCTATGACATCAAGAGCGGGGCGGAGCTGAAAGACGAGTACAAGTTCCAACTTACGTTCTATAGTATTATCCTTGAGCGTTTGCAGGGTGTTCTTCCGCGTGAGGCATACATCATCAATGCCGATGGCGAAGAGCGGGCGTTTGTCGTCGATGATTTTGTTGATCTTTTTCACCTAACCCGCGAACGTATTGAGCGGATTCTTGAAGGCGAAAAGCCGCCGCCATTCCTTAAATCAGGATGCAAGCAATCGCCGTGGTACTCGCTCTGTATCGAAGAAACCAAGACATGCGGCGATGTATCGCTTGTCTATCGCTTGAGTCAGAACGACCAACGGAGGTTGTATGATCTGGGCATCCATACAGTAGAGGAACTTGCAAAGGCCGATACGGATGATTTGCAGGTGAAACTTGAGGATTGGCCGTTTGATAAGCTTATGCGATTCCAAAGCCAGGCGCAGGTGCTCTTGAGCAATGAGCCGATGATACTTCGCAAGAGCGAATTTCTGGAGGTCAAGAACGAAATTTATTTTGACGTTGAAACCGATCCCACCGAAGGCATCGATTATCTGTTAGGCGTGCTAACGGTTGGAAAGAACGGGAAAGGGGAGTACAAGGCATTTCTCGCAAAGGACAAAGAAGACGAAGCACGCAACTGGCGCGAGTTTTTGGATTTTCTCGCCGGACTCGACGATTTTGTTATCTATCATTATTCGCAGTACGAACAAAATGTCTTCAAGCGACTCGCCAATGCATATGGTATCTCACTTGAGCTGGAGCATAAGTTTACCGATCATTCAGTTGATCTCTTAAAGTCAGTTACCGAATCGGTGATCTTGCCGTTGTATTTTTACAATCTCAAGGATGTTGCGCGGTATCTCGGATTCACGTGGGATGCGAGCGATGCCGGCGGAGCGGAATCAGTTGTTTGGTACAACGATTGGCTGAAAACGGGGGATAAGAAGATTATGGAAAAAATCATCCGTTACAACGAAGACGATGTCCGTGCCACGTTGTTCGTCAAGGAATGGCTCGAAAAACAGAAACCAAAAACCTCCCGAGAAAAACTGGAGTAGGATCGGCGCTTGCTTCCATTTTCGCGCTCCGAACTGGCCTGAAAGCACCACTCAAAAATCCAGCGAGTTTTTTCGCTCTTCCAAAACTGTGGATTCACCTCGCAGTGCGCTTCGTGCTAATTATACTGCTCGGTGACCGTGCAATCGCACAGTTTTGAAAGTGCTTCCAAGCCAATCCGTCGCTGATAGAAAAACAACATTCTCACATTCTTGAGAATGTGAGAATGTTGTAGAAACAAAAAGCACCAACTTGAAGCCGGCTTGGTGTCCGTGCTATATCTACGAAGGTACTGGAGGGGGTCATGGCAATCGACCGATTCGGTAGGCTTTCCATACACGACTACGCTCGTCGTCGTGGTGGCAATCCGGAGTTTTTCTCCGCCCACATCATCAACGTAAAGGATGTTCCGGAGTCTCTTGGTTCCGTGATGCCAATATCGTTGGTTGTTCTTTCGGTCGAAGAAAGGAGTATGCCGAAAGAAAAAATCCGGGAACAGAATCTTCGCGATGTCGTGACTATCCGTATTCCCAAGATTGGAAATCTTCCTGTGGAGTATTGGCTTTTTGTCAGGTTCATGAAGTCAAACCATATCCGTGTGGGGCTTGCCGCGGATCGGGGCTACAGGCATATCTATTGGGAGTTTTGCGAATGAGAGAATGCATATGCAGTACACCGCGCCGTGGAGACATGCAAAGGCACACCGCCGATTATCTCCACGGCCTTTGCATTTGTGATGGAGGATATATAAACAAAAAAGCACCACTGTTGTGGCGCGTTTTTGTGGGTGCGGACGGCTTCTGCGGGAGAGGCCGTCCGCGGGGGGAGAAAGTGCTGGCTACATCACCGGGCGGCCGCCACTCAAGAGCGCCATGAGAGCGGCGAGCTCGGACGGGACCTGGCTGATGGTGATGCTGAAGAACGCGGGCTGGCGCGACTCCTGGACGCAGGCGACGGCGACTGACTCGCCCTGATCGTTGGTGCGGTAGCCGAGAGCTTCGTTGCGCTCGAGCTCGGCGCCCAACTGTTCTTGGAGGCAGACCCAGAAGAGCTGCTCGAGCATGTCGTACTTATGCAGGCGAGGCATCATCGCCCTGATGTGCTGCCTGCATCCGATGCCGCAGCCTTCGCCGTGCTGTCGCCGGTGGTCGTTGTTGGACTTGTTGTACTCCTCGCGCCACTGATCCAGGACGAACGCGAGGCAGCGGGTGTCGTCGGGGATGAGGCCCAGGACACGCTCGCCGTCCTTGACGGGGTCGCCACCGAGCTTGAAGTCGTCGGGGGTCTTGGCCATGAGGTCTTCGATCTCGCGGAACAATTTCATGGGCTTCCTTTCGTTCCCTCGGTTTGAGGGTTGGGAGAGTATGGCATATATATATATATATATTGTCAAGGGTTTTTCATGATTCAATTCTATATCATCCAGAAACGGCGTCGCTTTCGTTTTGAACGCACTACAAAATAATTGTCGCCATGGCTTTCAAGCAAAGCTACTCCGCGCGACGGCGCGAGATAGCAGTGTCGTGATTTCAGCAGAAATCAATGGCCGGTTTGCGGAAAGCTATGGCGACAAGACCCCCTTGCTATTTTCTCCACTCTCGGTTAGAGTTTAAAAACTAATCCCGACAAGGATGAGATCACGAATCGGACTCATTGCAATCATTGTAGCGACCGTTCTGCTTTTCTTTTTTGTGTATCCAAACGCCTGGAACAAAGGCGCTGATTTTTTGAACAAGAAAACCGGACTTGAGTCAAAGAAACACAAAATTCCGCATTTCTTCGCTGTTCGGGCATTTCATCTTGGCTTGGATCTTGTCGGTGGGACGCACCTCGTCTATCAGGCGGATCTTAAGAATATCGGCGACCAGAGTGCCGGTGATGCAATGCAGGGTGTGCGGGATGTTATCGAGAGACGTGTTAATCAGTTCGGCGTTTCCGAGCCTCTCGTGCAGATCGAAGGTACCGATCGGCTGATAGTAGAGCTCGCCGGCATCACCGATGTTAATCAAGCAATCCAGCTCATTGGGCAGACCCCGTTGCTTGAGTTTAAGGAAGAACGTCCGGCCGCCGAGGGGACTGTGATTATTGCAAAGCACCTTGGTGCGGATGCGGGAAAGATACAAGTCGATTCCTTGTGCGCCCCGCAGAATATCGTTGCTCTCTCCACGTTCCTTCAGCAGTTTCAGGATGACCCCTGCTTTAAATCAACGGGACTGACGGGAAGCCAGCTCAAGAACTCACAGCTTATCTTCGACCAGACAACCGGCCAAGCGGAGGTTTCTTTGACGCTGAATGGCGATGGTGCGAAATTATTTAGCGATCTTACGAAACGCAATCTCGGCAAGCGCGTAGCGATCTACCTAGACGGCCAGCCCATCAGTATTCCGACGGTTCAAAGCCAGATCGACAGCGGGAATGCGGTCATCTCTGGCACATTTACTCCGCAAGCGGCCAAGGACCTCTCCAATCGTCTCAATGCCGGCGCCTTGCCTGTTCCCATCTCGCTTGTCTCGCAGCAGACAGTGGGCGCGACTCTCGGGCAGGCCTCACTCGACAAATCATTGAAAGCCGGACTTTGGGGATTCCTCCTTGTCGCTGTATTTATGATTGTCTACTATCGTTTGCTGGGTCTCATGGCGGTTTTGGCGCTTGTCGCTTATGTTGTCTATGTCCTGACGATCTACAAGTTATTCGGTGTGACTATGACCCTTGCCGGCATTGCGGGCTTCGTCTTGTCGCTCGGCATTGCGGTTGACGCCAATGTGCTTATCTTTGCCCGTATGCGTGAAGAATTGAGAGCGGGCAAGACGCTCACTGCCTCGCTACAAGACGGATTTAATCGTGCATGGTACTCTATTCGCGACAGTCATGTGACTACACTCTTGAGCGCCGTCATTCTCTATGCATTTACCACATCCATCGTAAAAGGATTTGCTCTAACCCTGTTCGTTGGGGTGGCGATGAGCTTGTTTACATCCATTGTAATTACGCGCGCGTTTATGTTTGCGATTCTAGGTCCGCGGCTTGAGAAAAATCGTTGGCTACTATAGCTATGAAACCGATATACACAATCATGTTTGCAATATCAATGACTCTGGCCGTTGTCGCCATTGTCTTTGTGTCGATTTGGGGACTTCGTCTCGGAGTTGATTTCAAGGGCGGAAGCGTTCTCGAGGTTGCATTCACGGGTAGCCGTCCATCGTTGGATGATCTGACAAAAATCGCATCGACGGTATCCGGCACACAGAACATATCAATAACACCGGTCGGAGACATGGGTATGATTCTTCGGATGAATACGATTGACGAGAAGACTCACGGTGCGTTATTTGCCGCGATCAAGGCGAAATACGATAGCGCCATTGAAGAACGATTTGATTCGATCGGACCGACCATCGGTGCCGAGCTTCGCAACAAGAGCATTACCGCTATGGTGGTTTTGCTTATGGCTATTACTGTTTACATCGCTATCGTGTTTTGGAAAATGACGCGCGTTCTTTCGCCGTGGGTTATGGGTTTTGCCGCGATTTTTGCTCTGATCCACGATCTTATCATTCCGATGGGCGTGTTTGCCCTTCTCGGACATTTGTGGGGGATCGAGTTGAGCGCCGTGTTTGTCGCGGCGGCGTTGACAATTCTTGGGTATTCCGTCTCCGATACCGTGGTGGTCTTTGACCGTGTCCGGGAGAATGTGCTTCGCTTCGGATCGAAGCAGTCATTTCCCGATCTGGTCCACGCCAGTATTATGCAAACCTTAGCGCGATCAATTAATACCTCGGTGACTACTTTGTTATCATTGGTTGCAATCTTTCTTTTTGGAGGAGAATCGCTTAGGTATTTCGCCCTCGCTCTCATCATCGGCATCGTGTGCGGTTCCTACTCCTCGATTTTCATTGCGTCGCCGATTTTAGTCTGGTGGAGCCGGAAGCGGAGATAGGGGGTGCGTGAAGTTTGACTTATTTTTTGCAGTATGATATCCTACAGAAGTCGTTTTTTAACTATATTACACCTGATCACTCAAGATTATGGCAAACGAAGCAGGACCGACAATCAAGAAGCTTATCGGACAATTGACAGCGTCGCTTAACCCCCGCAACAAGGAGATTATTTTCCGTCGTTTTGGCTTGAAGTCAGGCCATAAAGAGACCCTCGAATCCATCGGACAAAGCCACGGTATTACTCGGGAGCGTGTTCGCCAGATTGAAGAAGCGTCCTTGGCGAGCGTTCGCGAACATCTGGCCGGCGAGGCGGGGCAGAAGGTCAAGTCCTTTGCAATGCTTGCCAAGAGCATTCTTGAGGAAACCAACGGTGTCGCCCGCGAGGACGTTTTGTTTGAAAAATTCTCCGGATCACCCAAGGAAAATCCGACCAATGCCGGTCTTGTTTTCGTACTTACATTGGATGGTACATTCAAGCGTCATCTCGACGATGACGAGTTTCGGACTTTTTGGGCGTTGTCGGCGGATCATGCGTCAGCGTTCAAAGCCGATGTCGCTTCATTTGTCAGCGCGTTGGAAAAAAACAAGAAGCCAGTTACCGGAAAAACAGTTGCCGATCTTGCACGTGCCAACGCATCTATCAAGCCCATGACTTCTGAGATGCTTGCCACCTATCTTGCTGTCTCAAAGCGCATTGGCAAAAACGTCTTCGGAGAAATCGGACTTACCAGTTGGCCGGAAATCAAGCCCCGTGGTGTTCGGGACAAATCATATCTTGTACTTCGCCGCGAAACCAAACCCAAGCATTTTCGAGAGATTGCCGAGCTTATCAATGCATCGGGGTTCTCCAATCGTCGCGCGCATGTCCAGACGGTTCACAACGAACTTATCAAAGATCCTCGCTTTGTTCTCGTCGGCAGGGGCATGTATGGTCTTTCCGAATGGGGTTATGAGCCGGGAACCGTCAAAGAGGTCATTGCCAATCTTCTCAAAAAAGAAGGGCCTATGCACAAAGATGATATAGTCGCTCGCGTACTCTCAACCCGTCTCGTCAAACCGAATACAATCCTTCTGGGCATTCAAGACAAGAAGCTCTTCTCCCAGAACGAAAAAGGCCACATCGCGTTGAGAGAGGCCTAAAAAACTGATATACTGTGAGCGTGAATACGATCTCCTCCGTCATTCATTCGCTCGCGCCCTATGTCGGGTGGATTTTTTACGCCATTACGTTCTATATTGCCGCATCCCTTGCTTTGAGCAGTTGGATTTTTTGGCGCGAGGAGCTATACAAGCACAGCAAAAAACTGCTTCCATGGGTGTTTTTGGAGATAAGAATTCCCCGTGAGACGCTTCAGGGTCCCAAGGCAATGGAGCAATTTCTGGCAGCACTGTACCCACTGCGGAATAAGCCGGGAACATGGATCAAAAAGTGGTGGGATGGCGAGGTGCCGCGCTGGCATACAGTTGATATCATCGGGAAAAATAACGAGGTCAAATTTTTCATGCGCGTTTCCGGCCGTTTGAGTGCCGCCATTGAGGGTTTGCTCTATGCGCAGTATCCCAATATCGAAATCGCAGAAGTCGAGGATCCGCTTGCCGCAGAGCTTCCGAGAACGTATCAGGAACTTGAAGCGCAAGGATACGAAATCTTTGGAAACGAATTATATCAGACGCATGGACATATTGTCTCCATCAGAACGTATAGCGAATTCGAGGAAGAGCGTGGGGATGAAAAGGGACGTATTATTGACCCTTTCTCGGTATTGCTTGAGCTCATCGGCAATCTCAAGCCGGCAGAAATGATTTTTGTGCAGCTCGTATTGATGCCTGATGTGAACCAGAGTCATTGGAAACATGAAGCGGACCACATACTCGACAAGCTGCGGAATACAACCCAAAAGACGGGCGTTGATAAAGAAGGCAAACCACAATTCCGATTTCGTCAGCGGACTCCGGGCGAGGAGGGGGTCATTAAGCGCATTGAAGACAAGAAAGAACGTTCGACGTATGAGACCACCATCAGATATATGTATATTGCCCCGAAGGAGCTCTACAATATGCATATCGGTTATCGGGGGATTCAAACGTTTTTCAATCAATTTCGTCACGACCGGCAAACGCTTGAACGCAATATTTGGGCTATGACCAAGACGGAGTGGTATTATTTCCCCTTCTTCTTTCCAGCATACCGTCTTCGCCAGAAGCGCATCATATTCTATAATGAATTTATACATCGGTTTCTTCCCGAGGAGAGTTTCGCGGGCCAGCTGGCAAATGCGAGCATCTGGCATTGGTGCTTCTTCCATAAACCGGCACTCTTGAGCACAGAAGAAGTCGCCACACTGTTCCATATTCCAACCAACGTAGTACTGACGCAGTCCACGATGGATCGTATTGAAAGCAAGCGGCTTGCCGCGCCGGTCAATCTACCCGAATAACATGGCATTTATTTCTGACATCTTCGGTTTTATGCTCCACTCCATTCAACCATTCGGTTGGGTTTTTTATGCTGCAACGGCCATGATTTCCTGTTGGCTGATGAAAGACGCGTGGATGGCATACCGCGAGGAAGTATACAAGCATGGGATTGTCTGGACGCTTGTGGAGATCAAGATTCCACGTGAGACAATGCGCGGTGCAAAGGCGATGGATCAATTTCTCGCAGGTATTTACAACCTTCGCAATGATCCCGTCGGTCTCAAAGAAACGTATTGGGACGGAGAAATAACCCGCTGGTTCAGTTTCGAAATCGTTGGCAGCCAAAGAACGACCCGCTTGTTCGCCCGCCTGCCCAAGTTCTTGCTCCATCCGTTTGTGTCGGCATTTTATGCGCAATATCCGGATATAGAGATATATGAAACCGAGGAAGACTATATCGATGCCTATCCAAAGACCTATCAGGAGCTCAAGGCCAAGGGATTTGAGATGTATGGTCTCGAAATTGCGCAGTCAAAAAATCGCGCGTACTCACTGCGTACCTATACTGATTATGAAACAAAGGTAGGCGATGAGAAAGGGCGCATCATCGACCCGATGGCCAGTATTGTTGAAATCATTGGCAGGCTGAAGCCTGATGAAACGGTTTGGCTGCAATTTGAAGCAATTCCGGATACCATTGGGGCATGGATAAAAGACGCAGATCATATTATCAAGAAAATGAAGGAAACAAGTCCCGGGGAACATCAAAGCAAAGACAGTTCGACACCATTCCGTTTGCGATTCCGCACGCAGGGCGAAGAGAAGACGCTTGAGCGTGTGGAAGACAAGAAGGGCAAGGCGATTTTCGAGACGACCATCCGGTGTATCTATTTCGCCCCGAAAGCGATTTTCAACCAAGACCTGCCAAATCGCGGCGTATTCGGCTATATCGCGCAACTCAACGACGATGATCAGCGTGTCAAGAAGGTTAATCGCGTCAGAACAAAGGTTGAGTGGGAGGGATTTCCACCGCTTATTTTCAGGTTCCGGCGTTTGTTCTGGAAGCGCGTCGCGATGTACGATGAATACCGCAAGCGGTTCATTCCTGCCAAGACTATTGTTGGGAAAATACTCAACTCATATTGGCTGCGTCTGTGTTTTTTCCACGAGCCGATGATCTTGAGCAGTGCCGAACTTGCGACAATGTTCCATATTCCAACCAATGTGGTATTAACGGCCGCGACCATGGAACGCATTGAATCCAAGAAGCTCTCCGCGCCCTCAAACCTTCCCAGATAGACTGGTGTATCTATGGCTATTCTTCAAGTTTCCAATCTCGAGAAGCGCTATGGCAATGTGCGCGCCGTTGACGGCATTTCGTTTTCTGTTGCGCCCGGCGAGATTGTCGGTTTGCTTGGTCCCAACGGTGCGGGCAAGACAACAACAATCGATATGATCTTGGGATTGGTGGAACCGACGAGCGGTTTGGTCACGATGTTTGGTATGGACTTTCGATCACACCGCTCCGAGATTCTTGAGCAAATGAATTTTGCCGCGACATATGCGCATTTGCCGGGCAATCTCAATGTTCGCGAGAATTTGCATGTCTTCTCGCACCTATATACTATCAATAACCGAAAACAAGCGATCGTTGATGCGCTGAAGACATTTGATCTTGAGCGGTTCGCAGGAACGCGCACGGGGTTCCTGTCATCCGGCGAGCAAACTCGCGTCGGTATTGCCAAGGCGCTATTGAATAAGCCCCGCCTATTGCTTCTCGATGAGCCGACCGCTTCGCTTGATCCAAGCACCGCCGATGAAATACGCAAACGTCTGCTTGAGTATCGCCGTACATCGGGAGCAAGTATACTCTGGACGTCGCATGATATGATCGAGATCGCACGCGTATGTGATCGAGTGCTTTTTATTTCGCATGGCAAGGTCTTGCTGGAGGGCGATCCGCGAGGGTTGCCGGCTAAGTACGGCAAGCACGATCTGGAAGAATTATTCATTTCCGTTGCCCGCGAACCCCTTACGTTAGAGCTTGCAGCTTAAGGCTGGCAGCTTACAGTTATGAAGATTAATCACATTTATTCAATAGTGCTTCGGCAGGTCATCCTCAACAAGCGCAGCTGGGGGCGCTGGACGGGGATTTTGTATTGGCCGACGATTGATCTGTTGGTATGGGGGACGCTCTCCATATATATTCAGAAGGCCGGGGGACAGGAATTCAATGTGTTTGTATTCCTGATCGGCTCGGTGATTCTTATGAATTTCATCTGGCGGACACAGCAGGGCGTTGCTGTTTCATTTCTTGAGGATGTATGGACGAGGAACTTCGTAAATCTTTTCTCTTCCCCGTTGACCATAGGCGAGTATAGTGTCGGGCTTGTAGTTACTGCAATATTTCGCGTAGGCTTTTCGATCGGCATTTTGTGTATTTTGGCGTGGCTGCTGTATACGTTCAATATCTTCGTATTCGGGTTCTATCTGATGCCGTTTTTGGCTATTTTGTTCTTGTTCAGCATTGCAATAGGTTTTTTCTCCGTCGGCATCACTCTTCGCATAGGGCCGTCCGCCGAAGCTCTGGTTTGGTCGATTCCCGCAATCATTTCGCCCCTTTCCGGAGCGATGTATCCGGTCTCGGTCTTGCCCGGATTTATTCAAAAAATCGCCCTCGCGTTGCCGAGCACCTACGTATTCGAAGGTATGCGCGGTGTCATTGCCACCGGTTCATATGATCACCGTCTTCTATGGATAGGTTTCGCCCTCTCAGTGGTATATCTGGCCCTGGGAACGTGGTATATCTTTTTGAGTTACCGCACGGTACTGCGTCGTGGCCTCTTTTCTCGATTTTCAACGACCGACTGACAGGTGACATTCAAGGAAAAGTGATATACTGTAAGTAAGTTTTAAGGACGCGTAATTGTGGATGCAATCCGAGGAGGAGCCGAGCATCAGCCGTGAGACATCTAAGCTTGCGCGATGTCGGAACGGTGGGCGGAGGCGACAAC